>Ga0172367_10000245_pt1 | contig 83610 bp, 78 predicted proteins | sample Lak10m_FD_114542 | JGI IMG/M metagenome (GOLD analysis project Ga0172367, IMG submission 114542) | Freshwater microbial communities from Kabuno Bay, South-Kivu, Congo - kab_022012_10m | ecosystem: Environmental > Aquatic > Freshwater > Lake | place: Democratic Republic of the Congo: South-Kivu... | reverse complement strand
TGTTTGTTGAGTTGTGAGCAAAATTCAGCCAAGATGTCCAGAGCAGCATTCACTTCAGAATCCATGTCCATGGTGTTGTACTGGCCATATCTCTCCACTCTGTTGGGCGATCCTGAATACACATCAGGCAGGTAGGAACTATAGTTGGTCTTGGCTGGTCCGGCCAGTCTGCCTGTGCGAGTGTAGATCTCGTTGTCGCTGACCTGATTAAAATATCTTTTCCAACTCATTATACTTGTTCTGTGTTTTCTGCAGTTTGTTTAACAAATCTTTTTTGATTTTGTAATTCAGACAACATGGCTTTCATAGTACTATTTAACTCGTCTAGTTTGTCGCTGGAATTTTTACCAGTTGTGGCAACAGTTTTTGACATGTTGTTGTTTAATCCTGCAAAAGATTCACTTAATCCGTTCAATGCTGTAGTATAGCTGTCTATTTTGTCTTTGTCAAGTGAATCCAGTGTGGCATTGATATTTTTGGCTAACGATTCACCACCACCACCAAACAGCTTGCCAAAACCGGCTGCAATGCCACTCACACCAAAAGTGGCCATGGCGCCGCTCAAAGCCATTGCTCCTGATGCAACACTTTTTAAATTCTGCCCGTCGATCGAATTGAATTTTTCCAAGTCATCAGCAAATTTGCTGAATGCTGTGCCCATGAGCCATGCTGCTCCTGCAATGCCTGCTCCAATCAATGCGATGGATGCTCCAACAGCAGCGGCTCCAATTAAAATCATAGGAGCTTTGACACCAAATGCAGCCAAACCACCAGCTAAACTTTTGAGACTGGCTCCCACAGTAGGGCCTCCCTTGCCAACAGATTCCAACACTTTGCTGCCACTGCTAGATCCTCCTCCACCGCCACCTCCGCCTGATGTGGTTTTAGCACCCCCACCCATCACAAAATTTTTGGCTTTGTCATATAGTCCCATGGCTGCTTGTTTGCCTGTGCTCACCACTTTGCCACTGGTGCCAAACGCATAGGCTGCTTTGGCAGCTGCCACTGCGATGGCCAATCCTTTGAATGCCACCAACACCACTCCTATGCCTGCCACAGTGGCTAGAATTGCTTTCACAAATCCGTTGTTCAGCAATGACACCACCTTGGTGAATCCAGCCATCAATAATTCTATGCCATACAGGAATGGAGATATGGCAGCAATGATCTGGTTCATCAACTTTCTCATTTGATTGCTGAAATCTGCCACCACTTTGCCTGCAGCCTCTTCTGCTTTTTTCTGATCTTCAATAGCCTCTGCGGACCCTTCCATGAACTTTGTAAATTTGGACATTTCTGCTCCAGCACCAAACATGCCCAGACCAAACAACTGAGCCAACGCATTGGTTTGACCCATGGTCTTGCCTTGTTCTGCAGCAATGGATGCAGTTCTGCGCATTTCTTCACCAAACGCAGCATTGGACACAGAACCATCGCGCAATCCTGCTGCCATGGTCAATAGGTTGGGATTCAACAGTGCCAATCCTTTGGCATTTTCACTGATGGGCGCTCCTCCTGTGATCACTAATTCTTTGATGGCAGCTGCCATTTCTGGACTGGTTTTTTCAATTGCAGCCAACATGCCGCCCAAACGTTGTTGCTGCTCCGCAGTCATGCTCATCAACAAACTCTTCAACATTTTGTCTTGCTGTTGCAATTTGAGAGCTTCAGATGCTTCTTTGCGAGACAGGCCTGTGGTTCTGGCCAATAGATCCAATTCTTTCACGTAATTTTCTGTGCCTTGCACCAACTCTTGGTTGCTCATTTGTTGCGCAGTGCCTAAGCCTGTTTGTATTTCAAGATAATCTGCCAGCATGTCTGTGGTCTCCTCCATGGTTATACCATATTTGGAGAAGGTGGGTTGCAAGTCTCGCTGCACTACCTTGCTGATGGCTGTGAATCTTCTGGCACCCAAATTCACATTGCCACCCAGCAGAGCAAGAGTGTCTGCATTGCTTTTCACTGCTTTTTGAAAAGTGTCCAAACTCAAGCCTGCGTCAATGGCAGCCATTCTGGAAGCAAAAATGCTGTCACCAAAATCTGCACCCACTGTGCTGAGCTCTCTAAATCTACCAATCTGCTGATCCAGTTCATCCACCAATCTTTGAATGCCTTGTGCCAACAGTGTGAAGCCCAAACCAAACTGAGACATGTAGCCAGTGAGACTGGAGGTAAAATCACCAAATTTGTCTGTGCCCTTGACTATGTTGAGCCCAAAATCCTGTATCACACTGGAAAATTTTTTGTGATAGGTTACGTGCTGATCAAATGTATTGGAAGCATTTTTGGCACTTTTGGTGACCTCATTCATGCTCTTGGCCATGGCAGTGGCTTGTTTGGCCCCTTTGCCATCTGCGCCAATTTTTTGTAAAATTAGTTGTAGTGTGGCATCTGTGGCAGCTCCCTTCAGTATGGCACCATCAAATTGACCGCCTTCTATTTTTACTTCTGAAACCATTTATTAAATACTCACTTAATTGCGATTATAAATATACGCACTATATTAGCACACTTATTTATACGGAGGTTATAATGGCAGAAAATCCAATCAAACAGGGCAGTAATCCCTTACAGAAGTATTTTAGACAGGTCAAAAACTACATGCGCTTGCCCAGCAAAGGCAAATTCTACCCAGCTGGTGTGTTGGACATGCCGGTCACAGGTGAACTGGCAGTGTATGCCATGACTGCCAAAGACGAATTGCTGTTCAAAACTCCCGATGCTCTGATGAATGGTCAGGCCACTGTGGATGTGATACAAAGCTGTGTGCCCAATATCAAAAATGCTTGGCTGATGCCCAGCATAGACTTGGATGCTGTGCTGATTGCCATCAGAATTGCCACCTACGGTGAAAACATGGATGTCAACATCACTGTGCCCAACACCACCATCAAACGAGATTTCAGCATGGACTTGCGTTTGGCCTTGGATGATCTCATGTCGGGTCAGTTTGTGGACACTGTGCAAATAGGTCCCATGACTGTGACCTTGAGACCCATCAACTACAAAGAATTCTCTGATGGTGCAATCAAAAGTTTTGAAGAACAAAGAATAGTCAACGTGGTCAACGATGACAAATTGGATGAACAAACCAAAATGGGCATGTTTCAACAGAGTTTCCGCAAACTCACAGATATCACCATAGCCATGGTGGCCAACAGTGTGGTCAGTATCTCAGTGGATGGAGTGGTGGTCACAGATCCTGCTCACATCACGGAATTCATTGCCAAGTCAGAAAAAAATTTTTATTCTGAAATAATGAAGCATGTGCAAAAGCAAAGAGAATCTTTCAGCATCAAACCCATCAAGGTCACCAGCACACCTGAAGACATCAAAGCTGGAGCACCTGCCACTTTTGAAGTGCCTGTGACGTTTGATCAGTCAAATTTTTTCGCATAAAAATACTGCCCAGTTCTCTGCCGGACATTTTAAAAGAAGTCCGAGACATGGAGAACGAAACCAAAAATTTCAAAATGGATCTGTTCAAAATGGCCTGGTACATGCGGGGCAGCATGAGTTTGGAGGATCTGTTCATGATCAGCTATGAAGATCGTGAAATCATAGGCCGTATCATCAAAGAAAACCTAGAAACTGCCAAAAAGACCGGCATGCCATTCTTTTAACAGCCCAGCACGGCATCAGAAACCAAATAATATATTTTAATACAACCACGCTGCCGTTAAATAATCTTACGATGAGAGTGTACACACAGAGCAACGTGAATCACACCATACCGGACGGGGACATGTGGATGCCCTGTGTCACCACTGAGGCAGTGGCGCATGTGGCTGCTGTGACTCAACCCTTGCTGATCACACACATTGCGGCCATACAACACTATCAACATGCCATCACAGAATTATTGAATCAACCCATACAGTGTGTGGGACGTCACACCGCAGAGCGATTGAGACACATGGGCTTCTCACGCATACGCTGCAGACTGAGAGCAGAGGATGTGGTGATTGATTCAGCCACCACGTGGCTGCGCGGCAACCAATTTGCCAGAAACTTTGCTGATGATAATCTAGTGACTGAAATTCAAACCTATCACAGTGTGTTGAATCATGCCAACATAGACAGATTGATCCACATGCAGCCTCAGAGTGTGCATGTGTACAGTCATGCTGTGCTGCAGGCACTGCAGGTGAGATCTTGGCCTCACACTGACCTCTACAGGGTGCGATCAGCACCCGCGCAAGAAAATCTGTGGCAGTCAGTCACAGAATTCGATCCCAACCTGCCGCAGGACGCTGCACAGGCACTCAAATCGCTGACCAACCCAACCACGGAGGACACAATATCATGATAAGCATTATTTTAAACATTGCCACAATGCTGGTGGTGATTTTGGTGGCTTGGCACATTTGGCACAGTGACGAGCAAGATCAACTCAAAAGACAGCGCAGCTCACGTGATCCCAAACACAAGTAGTGGACGAACCAAGTTCGTCCAAGTGATCGCTGCGCTCTCACTGTTGGAATAAATTCGGTTGCGAAGCAACTGCTCGCTCATACAGATAGCGCATCCATACTTCTCCCAGAATCGGGAGAAGTGGTCACGTCATACGAGATGAGCCTGCCATCTTGAACAGCCACGCAACTCAGGGGCGGTAGCCCTATACCCCCTATGGCTGACTTCATTGCTACGGAACACGGGATCAGCGGTTCAAGCCACTGATCTGTGTGGGTGTTGTGTCTGTTTCACAGAGCACCATCGTTTTGCCTCACGGTGCAACTCAGGATTCACCATCTTTGCAAGACGCATTTCCTGGATCTCACGATCTGCAGTGTTGCTATGTTTTTGCCTTGAGCCTTTGGATTTCTTCTCTCAATAAATTGCTGCTGCCTATTCTCACATTGATGATGCCATTGTAGTATTCATCAGATTCCAGCACTCCACGTTCAAACTGTTCCAGAGCCTCCAGATATCCCATGACACCGCGGCTGCGACAGATGTACAGTATTTCACGTGTGAATTGATCCGCTCCCAAACGTTGCACATCCTGCATCAGCACATCATTGCTGCCCCAGTAGTCTCGCCAGTCACTCTCCACCACACTGCGACGGCGATTGTGGCGTCCTTTCAAAGGTGGACGTGATTTGCGGAACTGTGCTAATTTCTTGCCCACATACTTGCGTCCTGTGGCGCGATTGGTGATGAGATACACAAATCCCACTGTGCCCACCGGCAGTGATTCTATGGGAGCACCTTGATACATCCATGACATGCCATTACTTACGCGAGTGAGATTTCATCCTGCAGAGTCTTGGATCTAAGAGATATTTTGGTAATGAATTAGATATTTTGGTAGTGTGAAGAGCCAGAAAATTTTTTGTGCCGCAGCTTTGTACTTCGTACAAACTGTAGCGTGAGCCGCAGCGGCTGCGCCGTGCTACTGGCTGCGATTCTTTTCTTTGTGCTGTTTGTATTCCTGCACAATTTCTGCTCGGCGTGTGCGACCCAATTTGCGTATTTCACTCAACCATTTTCTGGCCTGTATTTTGCTCTGACGGCTGGGTCTTTTGGCAAACTTTTCATTGTATTTGAAATAGTTCATGTAGGCCTTGGTCAGTAAATCATGTGTGTCGTCCATGTGTGCTCCTATATCTCGTGAAATTCAGTTGAATTGCTGTAGGAAGTGAATCCATTTTCTTTGATCACTTTCAGTGTGTTGTTGACCCTACCCATGAGTTCATCTCTGTGGCTGATCAGATATATGCTCTTGCCACGCTCTCTGCTCATGCGTTTCAGTATGGCTATGGATGATTCCACACCCGCTGTGTCCAAACCAGAATCAATCAATTCATCTATGAACAACAGATTGATTTCTTGATACAAACTTTCCCACACATCTCTAAATGCAAAGCTCAATCCCAATATCAATCTATTGCGCTCACCTCTGCTGAGATTGTCAAAGTCAAGTTCTTGACCCAACATGGTGATTTGCACACTCAAATCGTTTTTGAAAGTCACTGTGTGCGGTAATCCCAATGCTGAGAGATAGTGTGTGAGTCTGTTGTTTAAAAAAGCCAAATTCTGATCTATGATTTTCTTTCTGATAAAACTGTCTTTGTTGGTCAACAATTTTAATAAAAATTCTTGATGATCTTTGAGTGTTTGCAAACGATTCACTTCGCTCCAGTCCAATTCTTGCAGTGCTTCTGTGCTGAGTTCAGTGATTTGATCCACATAAGGATTTTGTTCTGCTTGTTTGTTTTTCAGTGTGCTTTTGTAAGTTTCTAGATGTTGCCTGTGTTCATATGCTTCTTTGATGCTGTCATAGTATGTGTCTGGACGTGTGCTTTGTGTGCCCATGAGTTTGATGGCTTCATCTATCATGGCCATTTCAGCCTGTATGCTTTGATTGTAGTTGACGGCTTCACCATATTCTTCTTCCAACTTGCGTTGTATTTCACAAAATTTATCATTGTGCAATTCCTGACCACAGGCATAACAAGTGGCTTTGTCATGCAGTTTGTCTAAGTCATTGCCTACTTTATTAACTGTTTTGTCTGCCTGCAGCAGCGTCATTTCCAAACTGCTGCGATCTTTTTGCAATTGTTTCAATTCATTATTGATTTTGAGCCAATCTTCCAACTGTTGATGTGTGACCAACTCTCGGTCAATGTCCACAGACTCCAGTTCCTTGATGGATTTATTCAGTTTTTCTATGTCCAAGTTTTTTTGTGTGTTCCAAATTTTTTCTTTGTTGCTCAAGGAGTTGATGGTTTCTTTGATCTTTTCATTGCTCATTTTGATACCTTCCAAACGAGCATTTTCCATGGCCATATCTTCTTTGCTGACTCTAATGCGATCTTTCAACAGTTCTGCTTTTTCACTCAGCAGTGTGATACCCAACAACTGTTCTATGATGTCTTTTTGATCATTGGCGCTCATGCTCAAAAAAGGTTCAGTGTACGTATTCAATGCCAATATGTGTTTGAACATGGCATGTGATAAGCCCAACATGTGATTGATAGCTGCCTGAGTCATTCTGCTGTCGCCTTGACTCTCGTCAGTGATTTCCTGCTCACTGTCATTGATAAAGTATCTCAGTGTGTTGGGACGTCTGCCCCTCTCAATGCGATATTTCACACCATCTTTTTCAAAAGTCAGTGTGACCAACATGTTTTTGTTGTTGGTCTTGTTGACCAAATTTTCTCTGCGTATTTTTGTTAATGCTTCACCAAACAGTCCATAACTCAGTGCGTTGATCAGTGTGGTTTTACCAGTGCCGTTTCTGCTGCCAGCATCATCTCCTCCCTGATCCAAATTTTCACCCAGCACCAATGTGAGTCTTTGTTTGTCCAGCATCACACCCTGTGTTTGATTGCCCACACTCATGAAATTTTTAACTGTGAGACTTTTGATCTTTATCATTGTAGATCCCTGTAAATTTCCAACAGTGTGTTTTTGTTGTAGCTGTCGGATTCTATGGCATTGATTTCTTTGCTAACTATCTCATCCACAGATTCAAAACGTGTGATATCCAACGTGCTGGTCATTTCATCATCTTTCTTGCCAGGAATCAGCACAATTTCTCTACAGTTGTAATCTTTGATGAAAGTTTCTTTGATAAAACTGGCTTCTTCATAGCTGATGTCTATGTCCAGAGTGACCTGCAAATGCATTTTGGGTTTAATAATGTTTTTGGCATCATTCAACAGCTCACTGAGATTGACTTTCAAATATCTAGGGCAGTTGTACCAATTGATGTATCTGGGAGTGCCACCATGTTCCATGATCATCATGCCACGCTGATCATCATTCACATCTGCATAGTTGTGTGGCATGGGATTGCCAATGTAATGTATGTTTTTTGCTGTTTGTCTCTTGTGGAAATGACCTGTGAACACATATTCTGGATGCACAAAGTCTGCAGTCTGTATCAATCCAGTGTCTGGCATTTCTATCATGGCATTCATTAAGAAGTGTGGCAATTCAAAATGTCCAAACATGTATCTGCTTTTGATTTTTTTAATCTGTTTGTATTCATCTCCCACCAACCAAGGCACCAAGGTTGTGTCATCTATGGTGGTGGTCTCTGTGATCACATTGATCCCAGGAATGAATCTTGCAAACTCCACTGAGTGAATATCACGCTTGTCTTTGTAGTACAGATCGTGATTACCAGGGAAGAAATAAAATTTTTCAAATGCCTTGCCCAACTTTTCCAAACACTTGATGGACACATCCATGGTCATCAAGTTTAATGAATTTCTATTGTGATGCCAATCACCACAGAATATGCCAGTTTCGCATTGGTTTTGTTTGGCCTGATCAATGTACCAGTCCACAAATTCTTCACAGTCCTGATTGTGAATCACACTGTTGCTCTTTAAACCAAAATGTATGTCAGTAAAGACTGCTGCTTTTTTAAACATCAAATATAAATTTCCAAGACTTCATTGTAAACAAAAAATTGAATAAAGTCAATAAGTTAAATTTTCTTTTTGAATTCCCGGTCCACAGCATTTTGATATGCTTCTGCGTTTTGACGTGTGTGACTGGGCATCATGTCATTCATTTCCAGAATGTCGTCTCTGATATTTTGATTTCTTTTTTCGATATTGATGATTCTCACAAATGAATTGGTCACGGCTGCGGTGTAGTAAGCAAATGGATTGTTTGACTTTGATTCATCAAATTGCAGTCCAATCTGAGTCAACTGCAGTATGGCCTGTCCTTGCATCTCATCATTGTAGGTGTAGCCTCTCACATTGCCTCTGGTGGCATAACGTTCACACAGTTTCATCCACATCATGGCCAGTTTGGCAGTGGGCTTGCCGCCCTCCTTGTTGAACTTGCCATTGTGCATGCCGCCTTCCCAGTGACTCTTGCCCACACATGAAAGATTATCTTTCTCGTCATACTTCCAATGTTGAAAAGCAGGAAAGTTCACTTTAATCTTAGAATCTGCAGAACTTTTGGGATTTTTTTTGCGACCTGGTTCATTGGGTATGTGGTCATAGGTCATGACTCTAAACACCAACTCGTGTTTCTGTATCTTTCTATAGTCCACTTCACATTCTGACAATTTGACCTTGGGATTGGTGAGTCTGCGTTTTTCAAATTCTTCCTGGGTAAGACGTTTGGCTCTCACACGTTTGGCTTCTGCTATGGTTCTCACATTAATTCGTTCTAGGGAGGAAATAATTAGATCATAACGACTGAGCTCTTCTTTGGTGTAGCTGCAATAGCTGTTCTTGGATTTGTGTATCTCTTCCAGCAGGTCTTTGTTGTTGAGATAGTTGATTTTTTTCATTGAATTCCTTTGTAATTAGCCTTCAGTATAAACTACGCAGTTAATTTTGTCAATAAATACTTGATATATTTGACATATGGCAGATTTCTTAAAAAAAACAGTGGGTACCGCTGCAACAACAATAGCTGCTGGAGCAGCCAAAGTCATCAGCACTGGATTTAGCATGAGTGATGTGAGGGGCAAATTCCTGCCCAAAGATGGCATAGGTGCTACCAAAACTTTGACACAAGCCACAGCGTTGACCAAACCAGGCGAAAAAGATTGGCGAGTAAAGTTGAGCATTCCCAACACATTCAAAGACAGTAGATTGATGCTGCCAGTGATGAAAACTGGAGGATTCACATTTCCTTTCACACCAAGCATACTGATGTCTCACTCAGCTCAATACACTGACAACAATCCTGTACACACCAACTACACTTTCAGTTCATTCAATTACAGCACAGTGGATAATATTCAAATCAACGGTGATTTTTATGTGCAAAATGGTGTGGAAGCAGAATACTGGGTGTCTTGCGTCCACTATCTAAGAAGTTGCACCAAAATGCGTTATGGTGAAGGCAGTTCTGATGCAGGATCGCCACCGCCAGTGGTGTTGTTGAATGGTTATGGAGACTTTGTGTTTAAAAATGTGCCGGTAATCATACAAAGTTTTAACATAGAGCTGGGAGCGGAAGTGGACTATATTCAAACTGGATTATTTGCAGAAGCACAGGGAGATTTTGATGATGGTGTTTATCAAAATTATGCTTGGGCTCCTTCACAAAGTTTGATCACTGTGCAGGTCAAACCTCAATACAGCAGAGCTGCTGTGTCACAATTTAATATGAATAATTTTGTCAATGGCAAATATGTGCAAGGCGAAGGAGGATTTATCTAATGGCTCAATATCAATCATACAGTCCTTTTGCCAACACTCAAACAGTGAATGATCAATATTTGGATTTGCTCAGTATCAGACCTATTCCAGCCACTGCTGATGACGTGTTGTACACTGTGGAGCCACAATACACACATAGACCAGATTTATTAGCATATGATTTGTACAACAACACAAAGTTATGGTGGGTGTTTGCACAAAGAAACATGGATGTGATCAAAGATCCTGTGTATGATTTGGTGGCAGGCGTAAAAATTTATCTTCCACAAGGACCCAAATTAAGACAAGCCTTAGGGATCTAACCAATGGCTCCTAACACATCTACCGACATCAGAGTGATATCAACCACAGAAGCACAAAGAGATCTCAATGGATTGGGTCAAAGAGACACTTTTGCTTCAGACACAGCCACAGTGGACGTGGGAGAATTGTTTCCCAACAAAGTGCCAAACCCTTTGCATCAGTACAATTCCTTCAACTGTATTTTTACTTTGGCATGTCTCACATTGGAAGAGATTAATTTTCCAGCTAGACTGCGTCAAAAGCCACCAGAAGTGATCATACTGAGGAGCGGCGGGTCTAGTAAATCCAAATATCTCACCCAATATGATCTGGATTTTAATGGTGGCAGTTCTAACACAAGAAATGCACGTGAATATTTCATTAACGATGTGAGCATCAATACAGTAATTGCACCAAATCAAAAAGGTCAAAGCAATATATCAAAAATAGAATTTAATGTGTATGAACCCTACAGCATGGGCACATTTGTGGAAACATTAAGACAGTCTGGATTAAAAGCAGGTTTCAAAAACTATATAGAGGCTCCTTGGTGTTTGATTATTGAATTTGTGGGACACACGTTGCAAAACAGAACAGAATCAGTCAAAGACGCTTTGGGCAACACTACCAAACGAATATTTCCTATTAAAATTACAAATATAGATTTCACTGCTGATCAGGCCGGAGCACAGTATCAGATTAGGGCTGTGCCCGTCAGTGATCTTGCACTGATGGGGAGTGTGGAAACCTTACCCAAAGACTTTAAACTTGAAGGCATCACAGTGCAAGAAATGTTGCAGATATCACTGCAGGAAGAATTGAACAAAAATAGAAAAGCAAAAAACAAAAATAAAAAAACTTTGGAAGAAATAAATGACATCATAGTGAATTTTCCCATTCAAGAGGAACAAGAAAAACTCAGTCAAAGAACTGGATATCAAGAAGCAGAATCAGGAACCACATTCAATCCAGATGCTCAAAGAAGCGCAGTGATTGGTACCGGAGCACAGATTGTGAGCACTCCCAGCACCACCAGTTATGTGCAATCCAAAAACACTCTTAACAGCATTGGCAGTGCAAAAATAAATCTTACCAAACAACAGAATAAAAAAGTAGGCAGTGAGGATGATAATAAATTCTATGATAAGATTACAAAACTATCAAAACCTGCATCTCGAGGTCAAATTCCAAATTTGACTTTCAAACAGGGCAGCAAGGTGTCAGAAATCATCACAAATGTGATACTGCTGAGTGATTATGGTCAACGTTTGTTTCAACCCAGTGATGCAAATGGCTTCAAATCATGGTTCAAAATAGTGCCCAGATGTTTTTACATCAATGACGAAAAGATTGTGGAACAAAACGGCACTTATCCCAAACTGATTGTGTTTGATGTGATAGAGCACAAAGTGCATGAATCACTGTTTGCAAAAATAAACAGAAAAACTGACACAGTAAATTTTAAGAAATTTGTGGTTAAAGAATATGATTATATTTTCACTGGAAAAAATTTAGATGTGTTAAATTTTGAGATTAAAATTTTAGCCAGTTACCAGCAACAGTTGCCCAATGATAAAGGTAATTCCAAACAAGATCCTAATAAAAAAACAAGAAACGAAGGAGACCAGAATGCAGACACAGACGACAGCCCAGGCGAGACTGCAAAACAAAATGTAGGCACAGGCAAAATTACCGCCAATTATTTTGCCAGTCCTCGCAGAAAGAATTATGAAGCATTGGGCGAACTCACCACAGAACAAAGACATACTCTGGAATTTCACGACATGATTATGACTGGCAGCATCAGTTTGACCAATGCCAATCTAGAACTGTTGGGAGATCCATACTTTTTAGCCGACAGCGGATTGGGCAACTACTATGCCAGTGTAGGCAAAGATCCACGAACAGGAGAAAAAAAATTTATTAACAATGATGGCAGTGCTGAAACCACTTTCGCCGGTTTGTATTGTGTGGTGAATTTTAAAACTCCCATAGACTATGCGTCCAGTGGCAACATGGTTTTCAAAAGCACAGCTAATGATCTCAATAAAAATTTTGTGCAGTTGGATGAATTCAGCGGAGTGTACCGATTGAATCAAGTGGATTCTGTTTTTCAAAATGGAACCTTTGTGCAGACACTGCAACTGGTGAGAGTGCCAAATCAAGAAGTCAAAGGCACAGCCACCGATACCACTGTGTTGAGTGGGTCATCGGAAGATGTTAATACTGGAGAATCACAACTATAATGTTTTCAATTGATCGCAGAAGCAGCGCCAATCAGCAAGGCTCAATCAAAAACGCTGGACCTTACGAAGCCAGGATTACCAGTCATCTGGATGGCAAATACATGGGCACACTGGAGGTTGAGTTGCTGAGATCTGTGGATCCTGGCATGGATTCGCTGGAAGCCAATCAGCGTGTGCAGGTGGAATATCTCAATCCTTTCTATGGTGTGACCAACTATGCTGGAGTGGTCAAGAACAACGACTATGCCAGCAGTCAGCAGAGCTACGGCATGTGGTTTGTGCCGCCAGACATCGGCAACATAGTGCTGGTGATATTTGTGGAAGGCAACATCAACAAAGGCTACTGGATTGGATGTGTGCAGGCGGAAAATCAAAATTTTATGATTCCTGACGGCAGACCCGCAACCACTTTCACTGACACCATAGGTAATATCACAGACATTGGTAAGAAACTACCAGTGGGCGAATACAACAAAGAATTGTTGATCAACAGTTTAAATTTATTAGATGCAACTAAAAATTTAAAACCCATCAACACTGATTTTAAAAATGTTTTGCAAAATCAAGGACTCTTAGAGGATGAAATCAGAGGTTTGACCACCACCAGTGCTAGACGTGAAGCACCCAGCAGTGTGTTTGGAGTCAGCACTCCAGGCCCTTTGGACAAACGCGGCAATGCACGAGGCAAGGGCGGCAGATATCATTCTAGATTGGGCGGCAGCAGCATTGTGATGGATGATGGCGATGATAAATTTTTGCGCAAGACATCAGCAGCCACTGGCCCTTCTCAATATGTGAATAAAACCACAGACATACTCACTCCAGCAGATGAAACCATACCTCACAACGAGTTGGTGCGCATAAGAACACGCACAGGTCATCAAATATTGCTGCACAATTCAGAAGATCTGATCTACATCGGCAATGCCAAAGGCACCACTTGGATAGAAATGACAGCCAATGGCAAAATAGATGTGTATGCCAAAGACAGCATCAGTTTTCACACAGAAGCAGATTTTAATTTTAAAGCAGATAGAGATGTGAACATAGAAGCAGGTCGCAATGTTAATATTAAGTCTGCTTTGAATACAACTATTGAAAGCACCGAACTATTTTTGAAAGCCAACAGCAATGGTTATATTACTGTGGGCAGTCAACTGCACGAAAACATTGGAACAGATTATTTTTTCACGCTGGGCGGTGACAGTCACACAGTAAAAGCTGATGGCAAAACAGATCACGCTACACCTTCTTCTAGAAGTGGCAGCACCAGTGCTACTAGTGCTATCAGTGTGAGCAATTTGACAACTTTTGTTCTGCCTGAAACAGAAAGCATTATGAAAAGAGTGCCTCAGCATGAACCATGGCCACATCATGAAAATTTGAACCCTGACAATGTGAAAACATCACGCACTGATCGTACAACCAATGAGCAGATACCCAACTCAGCCTTGTCAGGCATACCTGACACATTTAAAAAATAAATATTTTTATGCTATATTTTACTATTCAAGCATCAATCACCAGCAGCATAGAAGCAGCCAGTCAATCCACAGCCAAGGTATTCATAGGACACAAGGCACAGATGGTGGCTAGACTGGGTGATATAATAGATGATGGTGCTTCCTACTCTGCAAAAATAATCACAGCTTCTAACAAGACTTTTCCACAAGGATAAACAGATAAAATTTATGCCAAAAATACTAGTGTGCGGCGCAGGTGGGTTTATAGGAACACATTTGGTCACCAGTTTAAAAAAACAAGGACACTATGTGATTGGTGTGGATCTAAAATATCCCGAATACACTAATACGGATGCTGACGAATTTCACATTCTAGATCTAAGAAATCAATTTGCAGTGGAGCAATTGATATCTTCTGATTTGCAAGAGGTTTATCAATTGGCAGCTGATATGGGTGGGGCTGGTTATATTTTTACTGGTAAAAATGACGCTGACATCATGTACAACTCTGCAACAATAAATCTTAACGTCATCCGCGCAATGCACAAGAAAGATGTGAAAAGAATTTTTTATAGTTCCAGTGCGTGCATCTATCCGGCACACAGTCAAAAAGATACAGACAATATTTCATTAAGTGAAGACAGTGCATATCCTGCTGATCCAGACAGTGAATACGGTTGGGAAAAACTTTTTAGCGAAAGACTTTTACTTTCATTTGCTAAAAATTACAACACTCATGTGAGAATAGCAAGGTTTCATAACATCTTTGGACCATTGGGATCTTGGAACAATGAAAAAGAAAAAGTTCCAGCTGCCTTGTGTAGAAAAATAGCATTGTGTGAAGAAGATGGTGAAATCGAGGTTTGGGGATCTGGCAATCAAACACGCAGTTTTCTTTATATCGATGAATGCATACAAGGCATTCACAAAATCATGCACAGTGATTACCAATTTCCACTCAACCTTGGCAGTGAAAGAATGATCAGCATAAACAATCTAGCGCAGCTTATTTGCAAAATAGTTAGTAAGACTGTGCGCATTAAAAACGTTCCAGGCCCAACAGGAGTGATGGCCAGAACCAGTCACAATAAATTTATAAAACTACACACTGGTTGGAAGCCAAATGAAGATTTAGAGACTGGACTTAAACACACTTACCAATGGATCAAAGAACAAATTGCAATCAATAAACACGAAAGAAAACACACATAAATACCTATATGAGCGCACAGGAAAAAAAATTATACAAAGACATAGTGCTTAAATCTAAAAAAGCATTCACTCAAGCATCTGGACCCAGAGCATACAGAGGTATCAGCACAGTGGATCCCAATGCCAACAGCTTTAATTTGTATGATATTGCATTGATAAGACAGGATTTGCTCAATCATTTTCACATACGTCAGGGTGAAAAATTAGAAAACCCTGAATTTGGCACCATTATTTGGGACAGTTTGTTTGAACCACTCACAGAAAGCATGAAACAACAGATCATTGACAATGTCACAGCAATTGTGAATTATGACCCCAGAGTGCAGGTGGAAGGAGTGACTGTGGACACCTATGAAAGCGGCATACAAATACAATGCGATCTCACCTATCTTACCTACAATATTTCCGAAAGTTTGCGTCTAAAGTTCGACGAAAAGCTGGGTTTAATCAGCTAGAATTAACAGAGCATTTAATCAAACCTAATAAATAACTTCATACAACGGAGATATATGTCATCCACAGATAGATTGAATAGATTATTGCTGGCAGAAGACTGGAGAAAGGTCTATCAAAGTTTTAGAAACGCTGACTTCACCAGCTATGATTTTGACAATCTGCGCAGATCCATGATCAGTTATCTGCGCCAGAACTATCCTGAAGATTTCAATGACTATCTGGAGAGCAGTGAATACCTTGCCCTTATAGATCTGATAGCATTCTTGGGACAAAACATTGCTTTTAGAATTGATTTGAATGCCAGAGAGAATTTTATCGAGCTGGCAGAGCGTAGAGAATCAGTGCTGAGACTGGCTAGATTGTTGAGCTACAGTGCCAAACGCAATCAATGTGCCAATGGACTTTTAAAAATACAATCAATTTCCACCTCAGAAGAAATCATTGACAGCAACAATGTGAATCTCAGCAATCAAACCATCATATGGAACGACTCCAGCAATGCAGATTGGTATGAACAATTTGTAAAAGTATTGAATGCTGCACTGCCAGTCAACACCAAAATAGGTCGTCCCAATAAAAAAGACGTTGTGGACGGAATTCCTGTGGAGCAGTATCAACTCAATTCTAATTTGCAAGAAATACCAGTATTCACTTTTTCCAAAACCATAGACGGCAGAAACACACAATTTGAAGTGGTTTCAGTGGACGTGAACTCAGGCGCCATTGAAGAACTGGCACCATTGCCCACAAACAAATTGTCATGTGTGTACAAAGATGATGGCAAAGGATATGCCAGCAGCAACACAGGATTCTTTTTTCATTTTAGACAGGGTGTGCTACAACAAGGTGACTTCACTGTGCCACTGTCCACACCCAATCAGATAGTGTCCATTGACACTGACAACATCAATCAGACTGATGTGTGGTTATATTCACTCAACAATAATCAAGTGGAGCAAGAATTATGGACCAAAGTGAGTGCCACTGAAGGCAACAATGTGATCTACAACAGCACTGCCAAGTCCATTAGAAATATCTACAGTGTGATCACCAGAACCGAAGACAGAATCAATCTACAATTTGCTGATGGCACATTCGGCAATTTGCCCAAAGGTGCATTTAGAATCTATTACCGAGTGAGTGACAATAGACAGTTCAAAATTGTACCAGCAGACATGACCAATATTGAAATTCAAATGCCTTATGTGAGTGCTTCAGGCAAAATCGAAATACTCACCATTGCCATGTCATTGCAGTACACCATTGATAATGCAAGTAATTCAGAGACATCAGCGTCCATAAGATCCAATGCACCAGCCACATATTACACACAGAACAGAATGATCACTGGTGAAGATTATAATGTTGCTCCATTGTCTGCCAATCAAGAAATAATCAAGGTGAAATCAGTCAACAGAACCAGCAGTGGAATTTCAAGATATTTTGATCTGTTGGACGCTACCAGCAAATACAGCAGCACCAATATATACGGTAACGATGGAATAATCTACAAAGAACGAGTGGACAACGGCATCACTTTTAATTATGTCAGTAGGACAGACATAGAAGGAGTGATCAATAATGTGATTGAACCTCTTATTGCTGAAAAAAAACTTTTTAATTTTTATCAAGATAATTTTCCTTTGATATTGACCACAGATGTGGCCTACTATTGGTATCAAAGCAGTGCCAGCAGCAGCATTTCCACAGGATGTTTGGAGGATGTGGACGATAATAAAATCACAGTGGGCAGTTTTACGCAAAGTGTATTGAAATATTTAGAAGCACAAGCACAGTGTAAATTTGTGGCACCGTCTGGATTTTATTTCAACAGCAAAGGTGAGTTGCAATCAGGCACGCCCAATGCATTGGGAGACAGCACAACAAGATGGGCCACAGTGATCAAAGTGATCGACAGCGGCACAGTGATTCAACCAGACAGCACAGGACCAATAGTATTGAGTGATATTATACCCACAGGAGCTATTCTCACTCAAATTATCGCAAAATTTTCAAAAGTTTTATCCAATGACATCAAGTTGCAGATGTTGGACAAAATATTTTCCAACAGTGTGTTTGGTTTGAGATACAACACTGCTGTGAGAGATTGGGCAGTGATTGATGAAACCAATTTAAATGTATTTGGAAATTTCAGCACTGGCAAGACCGGTGATAACTCTAATCAACAGCAGGATGCCAGCTGGTTATTGTTGTTCACCACAGACACAGAACTTTACACAGTGACATATCGAGGATTAAGATATGTTTTTGAAAGTGATCAAGAAATTCGTTTTTTCTATGACAACAACAACAAAGACTATGTGGCCAACAGCGGCAAGGTAGTCAAAGATAAAATTTCTGTATTATCTATCAACACTGCTCCGGGTGTGCTCACTCCCATGCAGAACAATGTGGATTGGCAGATTACACAAGAATATAGAGATATTCAAGGTTATGTGGACAGTAAAAAAATTGAAATCGCTCAATTCGACTCCAATGATGACGGATTAATGGATAACCCTGATGCTTTTAAAGATCTAGTATTGTCTAACAATTACATATTTCAAAAAAAAATAACTTCAGCTGGAGTTGACGACTTTAATTATGTGTCAGCTGATTTGGAAAATATTTTGGTCATAACTAATGACAATCAAATAGGTGCTTACAGTGCATATGATGTTGACACAGTGTTTTATAATTCAGTGACGGAAGTGTTTAAAAAGTTATCAATTAGTACCCAAACTCTTGAAGTCATAGGAGATTACAAAGCTCATTTGGGAAGAGCAAGTCTAAAATTTCAATATCTACACAGTGCTGACAGTTCCAGCAGAATAGATCCCAGTGTAACCAATATTATAGATGTTTTTTTATTAACTAGGTCATATGACGCCAATTTTAGATCGTGGTTGGACGGCACTGTGGAAAATAAACCTTTACCGTTGAGTTCAGATTCCATGTACAAAAATTTTGGTACACAGATCAACCTTATCAAATCGATCAGCGATGAAGTGATATATCATCCAGTCAAATACAAAGTGTTATTTGGTGATAAATCTGAATCTAAATTTCAAGCCACATTTAAAGTGGTAAAAAATATTAACGAAGTCACAAACAATGATGATATCAAGGTGCGTGTGATTCAAGCCATCAATCAATATTTCAATTTAGAAAATTGGGATTTTGGTGATACTTTTTATTTTTCCGAACTCAGTACCTATGTAATGACTCAACTGGCTCCGGACATTGTGACCTTTGTGATAGTGCCAGATCAAGTGGTGCAAACATTTGGCAGCTTGTATGAAATAAAATCTGAAAGTGATGAAATTTTTATCAGTGGAGCAACTGTACAGGATGTTGAAATAATTGATGCTTTGACCGCTTCCAAATTGAGAGCCAGTGGTTTAGTGGTCTCTGCTACCAACTCAATCAACACAGGCATCACCAGTAGCACTAGCAGTTCTTCCGGTGGCGGGTCTTCCAGCGGGAGTTATTAATGGCTTACGACAATAATCAAGAAGAATTTGCTTTACCAATTGGATCAGATAATTCCAGCAAGCGAAAAACCAGCAACTTATTGCCAAGGTTTTTTAGAACTCCCACCAACAACAAATTTCTTTACAGTACTTTAGATCAACTGCTAAGTCCAGGCACTGTGGAAAAAATCAGTGCTTTCTATGGCAGAAAAACAGCCAAAGCATTTGAGTTCAATGACAGTTATGTGCAAGAAGTCAGTGATGATAGACAAAACTACCAATTGGAACCAGTGGTGGTGCGCAGAGACAATCTCAACAATGTAATCTTCCACAAAGATTATGTGGACTACATCAACCAAATCAAAAGTTTGGGTGGCAATGTGGACAACCACAGCGTGTTGAATGCTCAGGAATACTACAGTTGGAATCCCAACATTGACTGGGATAAATTTGTAAATTTTAGAGAATATTACTGGCTGACCTATGGTCCCGATCCCATCACCATCACAGGACTACAGCAACAGGTACAAAGTACCTACACAGTCACGCTGAGTGACAATCAGGACAATGTGGCCTATCTATTGACACCAGATGGTCAAACAGTTAATGCCACCATCACACTGTACAGAGGCATCACTTATCGTTTTGATATCAATACTCCAGGACTGCCATTCACTATCAAAACTGCTAGAACTTTGGATGAAGATTTTTTATTTGCTGAATCTCCCAATGGTGTGAGTGATCAGAACATAGAGCAAGGCGTGATGACTTTTGTGGTGGATGCAAACACACCAGACACTTTATATTATGTGTCGGCCAATGATATCAATGCCTATGGATTAATACTAATAGCCAATATTGAAGAAAACAGTGAAATAGATGTGGAAAAAGAACTCATAGGCAAAAAAGATTTCACATTAAACAATGGTATTGCTCTTTCCAACGGTATGAAAGTGAATTTCAAAGGCAATGTTACTCCTGCAAAATATGCACAGAACGATTGGTATGTGGAAGGAGTGGGCGAATCCATTCAATTAACCAATGAACAGGAACTAGCAGTGCCCAATGACATTGCAGATGAAAATTTAGATCAGTTTGATGATGCTGAAGGATTTGACAGAGCCACTTATGATATTGATGACACTGCAGCAGATCAAAAAGATTATATTGTAATCAAAAAAAATTCTTTGGACAGAAATCCATGGAGCAGAGACAACAAATGGACCCACAAATCAGTGCTGCAAGCAGTGGCCGACTACAATGGAGTGCCTTTGGATGTGGACGAAACACTGAGAGCCAAACGACCCATCATAGAATTCGAAGCTGGTTTAAAATTGCATGAGTTTGGCACATTTGCCAAACAGCACGTGGATGTGATTGACACATTCACCACTGATGTGTTTTCCGACATAGAAGGAGCCACAGGTTACAATGTGGATGGTGTGGATTTGGTGAACGGCATGAGAATTTTAGTGACTGCGGACACAGACATACTGGTCAAAAACAAAATATTTCAGGTAAAAATAATTAATTTTGGTGGTGATGGTGACCCCACCAACAAACAAATAGCACTGACAGAAGTTGAAGATACTCAACCATTGGAAAATGAAGTGGTATTGATCTTGAATGGTGAAGTCAATCAAGGCAAAATGTTTTACTACAATGGCCAATCTTGGAAAACAGCACAAGCAAAAATTTCAAATAATCAAGCACCACTGTTTGACTTATGTGATAGTACAGGAGTTAGTTTTAGTGACACACAAAAATATTTCAGTACAAATTTTTTAGGCAATAAAATTTTTAGTTATAGAATTGGCACAGGTGTGAATGACGCAGAACTGGGGTTTCCGTTATCATATAGAAATGTCAATAATGTGGGTGACATAGTGTATGATTTTAACCTTTTAACGGATTCTTTCACCTATCAACAAGGTGACACGCTGATACAAAAAAACACAGATGTGGGATATTTGAAAAAATACAGCTCAAGAACATCAAAAAAATACACACATGGCTGGATCAAAGCTGCAAGTAATAGCAGGCAGATGGTGATAAGACAATATTTTGGCAAAGAACAAACCAACGATTTTGCCATTGATCAGTATGCACGCAGTGGTTTGATTCAAAACTTGATTCTTAAAGTTTATGTTGATAATGAATTGTTGGCATCCAATCAATTTACCACTTTCACAAACAATGATGTGCTGTATGTTAGATTGAATAAAAAATTGCAAGACAATCAATCAATAGTTTTGAAAACACACTGCAATGAATCTAAAACCGCTTTGGGATATTATGAGATGCCAATCAATTTACAAAACAATCCTCTCAATGCCAATGTTAACAGTTTTACTTTTGGCCAAGTAAACAACCATGTGAACAGCATAGTTGAAAGTATAGACGCCTTTGTAGGCATCAATCCAGGGTCTAACAATCTAAGAGATCTAGGAGATATCACAAAATATGGCACTCAATTTGTGCAACACAGTGCACCAATCAATTTGGCTCTGTACCATGTAGCAGAAAAACAAGCCAATGTGGTCAAAGCAGTTACCTACGCTGCTAAAGAATATGACAAATTTAAAAAATTATTTTTGCAAACTGCTGAAAACAGTGGATTTGGAGGCACAGTGCGTGAACATGTGGATCTCATAATGCAAAACATCAATGCTGATAAAAATTCTAACATGCCTTTTTATTTCAGTGACATGATTCCTTATGGAGCTGCAAAAAAATTATCTTACAAAGTGTACGATGACAGCAACATCTATTTTGCTTTGAGTCAAACATTCAGCATGAACACACTCAGCACCAAAGCAGTGCAGGTGTATTTGAATGGTGCACAATTGTTGCATGGCATAGATTACAGTTTCAATAATGAAAATTTTTGTGTGATTTCCAAAGCATTAGTGGTGGATGATTTGGTCGAAATATTTGAATATGAAAGCACTATAGGCAATCATGTGCCACCTACACCAACCAAATTAGGTTTATATCCTAGATATCAACCAAAGATATATCAAGATGACACTTTGATTGATCCAGTGGCTGTGATCCAAGGACATGATGGCAGTCTAATCGTGGCTTTTGGGGATTATAGGGACAACTTGTTGTTAGAACTTGAAAAAAGAATCTACAACAATATAAAAGTTGTGTACAACAAAGATTTCAGAAACATACATGATTTGTTTCCTGGAGCATACAGAGACACAGGATATAAAATTGAAAATATTGATCAATCAATCATAGATGATTTTGTTAGATGGAACAGTTTAGCTGGTGGATCAGATTACACAAATAGTTTTTTCTATGATAGTTTGAATGATTTTACCTATAATCATTCACACATGCTGTCTCCAATGGGCAAACCATTGCCAGGATTTTGGAGAGCCATTTACAAGCAAGCCTATGACACAGACAGACCACACAGCCATCCTTGGGAAATGTTGGGCTTCAGTGAGCAGCCCACTTGGTGGACTCAAGTGTATGGTCCAGCACCATACACCAGTGACAACTTGATTCTTTGGGAAGATCTTCAGTCTGGTGTGATTAGAGAGCCAGGTAAAAAATTAGTGTATGACAGCAGATACAAACGCACTGATTTGTTAAATCATTTGCCAGTGGATGAAGATGGTAATTTACTCAGTCCCATGGAAAGTAACTACGCAAAAAATTTTATTTTAAGTTTATCCACTGAAAATTTTAAATTTGGAGATCATGCTCCAGTGGAAACTGCTTGGAGACGCAGTTCTAACTATCCTTTTGCTGTGTTAAAAGCAATGATGTTGAATAGACCTGCTTACACTATGGGCGTAAACTTTGACGTGTCAAGAATTTCAAAAAACATTACAGATGAAATCATAAACAATGTGACTGAAAAAAGAATATCTCTAAAAGATTTAATTTTTCCTAACAGTCAAAAAGATGAAAATTTTATTTTGACTTCAGGCATAATCAACTACATTGCAGATTACATAAAAACAGATGTGTTAACAAATTATCAAGATTACAAGCAATCATTGACAAGCCTCACTCAACAGTTGGGTTTTAGGGTCAAAGGATTCACAGAAAAAGAAAAATTTAAACTGTTGCTGGACAGTAGGTCGCCTTTGAACAAAAGCAATGTGTTTGTGCCAGACGAAAACTACGACATACATCTAAATATAAGTTCGCCAGTTGAAGTGCTGGTGTACAGCGGTGTGGTCATTGAAAAACTTCCGCAAGGGTTTGTGATAAAAGGATATGACTCTAACTATCCTAAATTTAATTATTTTAAACCAGTTAAAAAGCTGGATGATCCAATCAAAAAAGTTGGTGCTGTCAGCAGTCAATATGTTGTGTGGACAGTGAACAAACGCTACTCAGCCACACAGATAGTGCAGTTTCAAAATCAGTATTATGCAGCCAAAATAGATCATTTCAGTGGCAATAAATTTGACAATAGCAAGTATCAAAGATTACCAGCCTTGCCAACTGAAGGCGGAGTAGTGGCTACTTTCAGCAGAAATTTTTCCAACACACTATCTACTATTGATTACGGCACAGTGCTGAGCAAACCACAAGATGTGGTGGATTTTTTATTAGGATATTCTGCATATCTTGAATCCAAAGGTTTTATTTTTGACAGTTTTAACAAAGACATCAACACTGTAGAAAATTGGGGGTTGAGCGCACAAGAATTTTTATTTTGGACCACACAAAATTGGAGAGCCGGAGCAGTGTTGGCTTTGAGTCCTGCAGCCAATGTGTTGAAATTAAAAACTCAATACGCCGTGGCAGACAATGTGTTTGATAATTTTTATGACTACGCTGTGTTGAGAGCGGACGGTGTAAAAATATTACGACAAAGACTACAAGTGGTGCGCCAAGGCAACGACTTTACCTTAACCACAAAAAATACCAGTGAAGGAATCTATTTTGTAAAAATTCCTTTAGTTCAAAAAGAACACGTGGTGCTAATAGACAACGTGACGGTGTTCAATGATGTAATCTATGATTTAGCTCCAGGATACAGACAGGAACGGATCAAAGTCATAGGATATGTGGTCAGTGATTGGAATGGATCTTTGGATGTGCCCGGATTTGTGTATGACGAAGTGATTGTGAAAGAATGGCAGACTTACACAGATTATGCCATGAGCGATGTGGTCAAATACAAAGAATTTTTTTACAGTGCCAATGTAAATGTCAAAGGCAGTGATATTTTTGAAAATGAATTTTGGACTAGATTGAATCAAAGACCTGTGAGCATACTCAGACCAAACTTTGAATACAAAACCAATCAGTTTGGAGATTTTTATGATTTAGACACAGATAATTTTGATGTAACACAGCAAAAACTAGCACAACATTTGATAGGCTATCAAAAGAGAGAATATCTACAAAACATTATTAATGATGACGTGGCGCAATACAAATTTTATCAAGGATTTATACAGGACAAAGGTACAAAAAATGCGCTGAGCAAATTGTTTGACTCATTGGCCAGCGCTGACAAAGACAGCATTGAGTTCTATGAAGAATGGGCTATCAGAACTGGACAGTATGGTGCAGCAGAAGCATTTGATGAAGTGGAGTATCTGTTAGACGAAAAAAAATTTAGATTGAATCCACAACCTGTGTTGTTAACAGATGATCCTACACCATCAGATCCTGATTTTGTGGTGCGAATCAAATCTGATGAAACCTATTTGCAATCATCTAATTACAATCACAGACCATTTCCTATCAAAACTGGCTTGGAAGAATATGTTAAAACAGCCGGTTTTGTGGATCCAGAAGATGTAAATTTTACATTAAAATTTTATGATGACATACTCACCATAGACACCACACAACTAAAGTTTGGACAATATGTGTGGATAGGTTTTTTTCAACAGAGCTGGAACATTTATAAACACATTAAAATTGAATCTAAAGTGCTCACAGTGGAGGAACAAAATAATTTGGTTATTGTGACCACTGATATGCCTGTGTTATTGAACAAGGATGACATAATTTCAGTGACTATCCCACAACTCAACTCCACTCAGTTGTTCAAAGTGAAAAGTGTTGCGTTGGACAAAATCACTTGTGAAAAAAATGGTGTCACACAGCAGACAACCAACGATGGATCTTCATTTGGATTTCTAGGTAAATTTGTCAGCAACAAATTGAGCCAGCTTCAAAATATTAACAACAAAGCCAGTGAATTTGCTGGATTCAAAGACAATGATTTATTTTGGATAGAAAACAACAATCTTGATGATTGGGTAGTGTTAAAAAATAAAAAAACTTTTCAACAACATCAACACATTACAAATTGGAACACTGACAGCAGCGGCTCTTATGGACAAAGCATAGCCGTGGATCACAGCAACAACGTGATGGTGGTGGCAGATCAAAATATTGGACTGTACGTGTATCAGCGTGGCAGCAATGGAGGTCAATTCACTCTTAGACAAGTGATAGATGTGCCACAAAATATTTGGACAGGCACAGCAGACTTTGGAGCGGCAGTGGATATCAGCCCAGATGGCAAATACATAGTGGTAGGTGCTCCCAAAGCCTCCAACGTGAGATCATATTACAAAGGCGTGTACAATGTGAATGCATCGTATGCTGTGGGTGACATAGTGTTGCACAAACAACAATTATGGAGTGTGGTGAATCCAGTACTGGGCCAAGACCCTTCAGTGGACTTTACCACATTCAGTGCCAGTAGTTTTTGGAGTGAAGCCGAATATGATGCTGGCACAAACAGTTATCCTGAAATCAAACAAATGATCACAGGCAATTACACTTTTGCAGGCGTGGGCGCTGACCACATTTTGATCAGAGCCACCACAGATCAATACAGAGGCAGTGCAGTGGGTGACACTTTAGTATTGTATTGGAACAATTTGACCACAGAATATCCCACAGGCAACACACCATTCAATGGCACAGCAGTGGGCATAAACAAAGCGTTCATTGATGGAGCACATTTGATTGATGAAAAAATTGATGAAATTATCAACATAGATTTGACTATTACTGCTCCCTTAGTGGGTGATGGGTTGAACACTGATAACGCCAACGGCACAGTGGCATATATTTTTACTCAAGGCACTCAATCTATCATATATTTAAAAAATGTCACAGGTAATTTAGCAGATGCTGCACAAATAAGATTGGGACCTACTCCTGTGGGAGATTACACTCGCGTATTTTTGGAAGATTATGACAGTGTGGCTGGATGGTGGAAGATAGATGTGCCATCACCAGGCACCACATCAGCACAGGCAGACAACAAAAAATCACTGGTGGTGAGGGACATCATCAAAGCAGGTGATCCACGCACAGCTTTCTTGTATTTCAACAGTTTGGACACACAACAAGCACAGTCAATATTGCCAACTATTATCACACCTGCTAGTCAGTTGAGTATCTTGAGTTATTACAAAACAGAATCTATCCCTGGTTACAGCACCTACATAGGAGATATATTTGACAGTAGATTCCTAGTGAGAGTGCCCAAATCTATGAGTGACGTGCTGCCCACTGCTACTTATGATGAAGTGGGAATCTGGTACAACACCATACAGACAGGAGCACCTCCTGCGGTGACTGAACCCACTGCTTTGGATTTACCTTTTGAGGATCTCAATGGCGTGAAAGAAATAATTGATGTGTGGAATGGATTTTTAAGAGTGCTGGCACAGCCAGACGGTTTAGGCTTATTTTATGTGCCCACAGTGGGCGACACTGTGCAGGATGATGCCACGGGCAGTCAAGCAGAAGTTGCTTATGTGAAAGTGATTGGGTTCAATCTACTACAAATATACATCAAAAACAAAACCGGATCGTTCAGTGTGGGCACTGACTTTGGTCCACCAGTCAATTTGACCTTAATCGGCACACCCAACAGAACTGTGGGAGTGATTCAACGCAGTGAATTGGAAGATGCAGTGGTGGGCTCATTGTTTGTGTTTGATGCTGTGAATAATCTTGTTCCAGCCAGCAACAGCGCATATCATTTTATAAATGGTTTGGAATATTATTTGTACCAAGATATCACTCAAGATGGAGTCAGTAGAACTTCCAGTGTGCCTTCACGCACCAACAGAGACTATGAACAAACTTTCAATATACCTGCTGGATTAGGCTACATTTCAGGGTTGAATGAGCAAGGCATATTCATGGTGTATCAGCGTCAGCGCAACAACAGCTACACATTGTATCAATCTTTCATAGTACCGCAAGCACAACCTGCAGCCTTGTCAGCAGAAGGAAATTTTCTCGGATTGGGCACATCTGTAAAACTGAGACAGAACAATAACATAACCACTCTTTATGTGGGCACAGCAACCACCAATGGCGGAGCCAGTGCTGGTAGATTATATTTTGTGAAAAAAGCTACCACTGTGCCAGACTGGCACCTTAATGTGGATCCATACTACACAGGCTTGTTTGATGTCACAGAAACTTATTATACCAATGATTTGGTGGCATACAATGATGTCATATACAAGAGTTTAACCATACAAAGCCCTGGCAGTTTCAATGCAATATTTTGGGAAGAACAACCTGAAGGCATAGACTATTTAGGTTTTGTGCCACCAGGACCAATACCAGGATCTCCTTCATTTCCCACAATAGAAGGAGACAGCACACAGAACATACAATCATTGACATCTTTTGGTTCTGCATTTGACGTGAACGATTCAGGATCAGTGCTTGCAGTGGCCATTGATGATCTGGTGGACTCTACTATTCAAAAAAAATTAGTGGTGTATAGATTGAACAACAATAGATATCAATTTGCACAAACACTAACTTCACCAGACAGTGGAGAAGACAACGCAGAATTTGCCAGCAAGATTGCAGTGAGCAACAATGGCATGTTATTGTCTGTGTCCAATCCTCGTGCTGATCAAATTATCACAGATGGTGGGGTGGTGTACTTGTACAAACAAATCAATGGAGTGTTTCAATCAGTGCAAACGCTTTCCAGCCCACAGCCCAAAGCCACAGAAAGATTTGGAAACAATATAGATTTTGATGGAAACACATTAGTGGTGTCCAGTGTCAATGGGGACACAGAATTGAATTTTAGTCTAGACCAAGGATTAACATATTTTGACAAAGGTGCCACCACATTTAACACCAAGATTTACAACACAGGGTCAATCTATGTGTATGAAAATTACAATCACGTGCTGATATATGCTGATGAACTCAGTGTGAATAATACCAATCTATCTGAATTTGGAAAAAATTTAAAAATTATTGACAATCATGTATATGCATCTTTGCCTTTCTACATAAATGATCTAGCATCTCCAAACACAGAAGGATTGATAATTGATTTTAGAAAGTCTGTAGATTCCAACACATGGACAAATCACAAGACTCCAATGTATCCAGCAGATTTACATAAAGTAAAATCTATATTTTTATACAATGTTAAAACTAATAAATTAATTTCCAAATTGGATTACTTGGATCCTATACAAGGAAAAATTGCTGGTACGGCTGAACAAGAATTATATTACAAAACAAACTATGATCCAGCAGTTTACACCAATGGACACACAGGCGTCACAGTGGATGCTCAAACCAGTTGGAGCAAAGAACAAGTGGGCAGGTTGTGGTGGGATTTGAGCACTGTAAAATTCTACAATGCATATCAAAATAATATTATTTTTGCTAATAATTATTGGAACAAATTATTTCCAGGATCATCCATAGATGTGTGTGAATGGGTGGAATCAATTTATACTCCACAAGAATGGAATGCATTGGCCAGCAGTAATTCTGCAGCGGCTGTGCTGGCAGGCATAAGCGGCACTGCTCGCTACAACACATCTACCTACGCTGAAAGACGTGTGTATGACTATATTTCTCAAAGTTTCAGTGTGAGATATTATTTTTGGGTGAAAAATAAAACTACGTTGCCCAACATTGAAGGCAGAAAAAAACTCAGTGCATTTGATGTGGCACAGTTGATAGAAGATCCAAGAAAACAATTTTATAGACATGTGACATTGTTGAGTGATAATAAATTTTCACTGTACAATGTTGCTAACTTACTGCAAAATCAAGATGTGGCTATTAATTTTAGTTTTTGGAACATAGCTGATAAAAATATCAACATACACAATCAATATCAATTGATAAGTGATGGAGTGAACTACAGTAGACCCAACAAGGAGATAGAGTCTGTATGGTTTAACAGTTTGATAGGTTATGATGAAAATTTTCGCACAGTACCTGACGAAAAACTCAGCACCAAATACAAATATGGCACGCTGAGAAAACCAAGACAAAGCTGGTTTATAAATCGTATTGAAGCATTAAAACAATTGATTGAAAGAATCAACGCAGTTTGTCTAAAAAATTTAATAGTTTACAATAATGACATCAGTAGATTATCAGAATCAGAAACCGTACCCAGCAGCGTGAAAAGATTGTATGATCTCAGCAAAGATTCATTTGCCGATCTAGCTTTTGTTGGCACAGCCAATGTGACACCCGCAGTATTGACACCAGTGATTGTGGACGGAAAAATAATCACAGTGAACATTGCTGCCAGTGGCAGTGGTTACAAAGTGGTGCCAACTTATAAAATAATAGATCCTAGAGGCACAGGATCAGGAGCTGAACTTACACTAACCACCAATGTGTTTGGACAAATAACCAATGTCACAGTGAATCGCAGTGGCAGCAATTACAGCAACAACACACGCATCGAGGTAAGAAAATTCAGTGTGCTGATTAAATCTGATGAAAATATCAATGGCAAATGGGCCATTTACAACTGGGATGAAGCAGAAGGCATTTGGAATAGAAGTGTCTTGCAAGCCTACAATGTCAATTTATTTTGGAATTATGTGGACTGGTATGCGGACGGATATGGAAAATTTACAGAAATAGATCAGAGCATTTCTGACAGTTACAAATTGCAACTGATAGATGATGCAATTGGTGACATTGTAAAGATTGAAAATATAGGCACTGGTGGTTGGATTTTGTTGGAAAAAATAGACAATAAACCAGATGTAGACTACACCATCAATTACAAAACTGTGGGTAGACAGAACGGAACCATACAATTTTCCAATCAGTTATTTGACTTTGCATCGTCGATCAGTGTAGGCTTTAACAGCACCAGTTATGATTTAACCACATATGATTATCAACCTATCACAGAAACAAGAATCATATTGGAAACCATAAGAGATAGTATTTTTGTGGATGAGTTAGAAACTGAATACAATCAACTATTTTTTGCCAGCTTACGATATGTATTTTCTGAACAATCTTCAGTGGACTGGGCATTTAAAACCAGCTTTGTCAAAGGCAAACACAATGTGGGAGAATTATCTCAAAAAGTGGCTTATAAAAATGACAATTTAGAAAATTATCAAGATTATATCAACGAAGCAAAACCCTACAAAACAAAAATAAGAGAATACATCAGTGCTTATGAATTTTTAGACAATGATCCTATGGGAGTAACTGATTTTGATCTGCCAGCTACTTATAATGCGCAAACCAATAAAATAGAAGTTAGTGTGGCTAAAATTGCCAACAATCAAATAAATGGATACAATTTCACAGACACATACCCCAACAAGCACTGGTTCGACAATTTAGGTTTTAAAATAAAAGACATTAAAATTTCCAACGCAGGCAGTGGATATTTGGGCGTGCCTGTGTTGCATATTACAGGTGGTGGAGGCACAGGAGCCACTGCTAAAGCATACGTGACCAATGGCAAAGTCACACGCATTGAAATTATTAATCAAGGATCAGGTTACATATCAGCTCCTACAATCAGTATTCAAGGAACTTTGAGCACTGGCGGTGTTACTGCCACTGCTGTGGCTGTACTGGGTGATTCTTTGATCAAATCCACGCATATCAGAGTAAAATTTGATAGAACAACGGGCACATTGTTGATCACTAATCTTGTGAGAACAGAAAATTTTGTTGGTTCAGGCAATCAACTTAAATTTTTATTGAAGTGGCCCATCAATCTTAAGTCTAATAAAATTACAGTCACAGTGAATCAAAGAAGAGCATTGTTCAGCGAATACATTTATAACAATGCAGAAGATACCAGCAAGTCATATCTGCGTTATAAAGGATTCGTTACATTTAATCAGCCTCCAGCATTGGGCAGTACCATACAAATTCAATATGAAATAGATGCCAACGTGTTGCAAACGCAAGACAGAGTAAATCTGTTGTATGAACCCACCACAGGTCAACTGGGCAAAGATTTGGCTCAATTGATTGACGGCATAGACTATGGCGGAGTAGAGGTGCGAAGTTTTTCATTTGGTGGAGGCACAGGATGGGACGCTGATCCTTATTTTACTTCCACTTGGGACACTTATGATACCACATTTGAAGATGAAGTGTTTAGATTGGATGGCAGCACCAACACTTTTGTGCTGAGTCAGCCATTGGCAGCAGGTGTAAATTACAACATTTATAAAAATGGAGTGCGTATAGATGATCCCAACTATGGCACACCTCAACCAGTGAGCAATCCCAATGCACTGATGAAGACCATTGTGGGCGATGGCAGCACCACAGTGGTGCAGATTGACGAGCAAGTGATTCCCACAGTGAACAATGATTTGATTGTGATACGCAAATCCACCAGTGATGGCAGTTTCTTGCCAGATCCTGATGCCTATGACACACTATTGCAAGGAGGTGATTTGACCTACAACACTGCCACAGGAATACTTTCACAAGATATCATTGTGGATGGTGATGGATTTGTAACACCGACCACCAGCAAAGGTCCAGAAGAATTAGTTCCAGGACAAGTGTTGGACACAGTGGACATACAAGTGTATGATAGATCAGGAGAAACCGGCAGCAGAATCAACAGTTACAATTACAAAGGCAATGGAACCACCACAACTTTTGTTATAGATTCATTGCCACAAAGTCAAGAAGGTGTGTTTGTCAAAGTGAATAATGTGATTATGAGCAATTCTTTGTACACCACTGACTTCCCCACCAAGACTGTGATTTTCAACAGTGCTCCGGCCATGAATGCACAGATAAACATAATCACCATGAGTATCAATGGTGAAAGCATTGTGGACACAGATACATTTTTGGGAGATGGCAGCACATTTATATTTGTGACCAGAGCCAAATACAACGTCAATCAAACATCTTATGTCAAAGTGAATGGTCAAACAGTTAGTTACATTGTAGGAGAAACCGACAGTGGATATCAATACACTGGCATGACATTGATAAGATTTGCAATACCTCCAGCAGCAGGCAGTGTGATCACTTATGTGATATACAACAGTGTCAGCAAAACTTTCAGTGAAGTCACTTATGATGATTTTTTAGGTGATGGCAGCACTGCTGTGTACACTTTAAGTGCTACGCCTTTCAATCAAGAACCACTCACACACAATGTGATAGTGAAAGTGGGCAACAGTGTGCTGAATGCCGGATACAACGAAAGATTTGATGTCACAGCAAACAGACAGTATGCACTCAACAATTGGCAACAGCCTATTGGATCAGTTTTAAACACTGATGTGAGAGTATTTCTTAATGGCATAGAACTTGTGACCACTCAATACAGATGGGAAAGTGCCAGCAGCAGTGTGTTTTTAGAATTAGGTGTGGGCACTGTGGGTGATAAATTAAAAGTGTATGTGATTTCAGACGGCGACTACACAGTGGTTGGCAATGTGCTCACCTTAGACACTGCACCAACGATTGGTCAAACAATCAAAGTATGGCAGTTCACCAATCATGACGTGGAACAAATAGAACGCATTAATTATGATGTGGTGGCTAGAAGCACTTTGGTGGTTAACAGTGAAGATTATTTTGAATATCAAAATTTAACCAACGGCATTGTGCGTCTGCGCGATCCTGCTCTGGATGCACAATATGTATGGGTGTCAGTGAATGGCACCACTCTATCTCCAAGCGTGGATTATAAAATTTCAAATGATCAACAGTTGTTGAAAATACGCACTCCTCTTCAGCCTAACGACGTTTTGGATATTGTACATTTTACCGCTCCCAAATACAATGTAAAATTTGGATTTAGACAATTCAAAGACATGCTAAACAGAACACACTACAAACGTCTTGGTAATGATTACAAATATTACTTGACTCAAAATTTATATTGGTACAGTCAAGAAATATTTTTAACGGATACCACAGGATTGACTGTGCCTAATCCTCTGGCTGGCAGACCAGGAGTGTTGTTTATTGATGGCGAAAGAATAGAATATTTTTTAAAACACAACAACAGAGTGGGTCAATTGAGACGAGGCACATTGGGCACTGGTATTAAAACAGTGCATGCAGTGGGAGTTGAAACATTTGACCAGTCTGCTTTCCAAAATGTTCCTTATGCTGATGAAACAGTCACAGAGGTGTTTACCAGTGATGGATCCACTCAAAATATTACTTTGAGCTGGATTCCTCAATCAGCCAATGAATTCGAAGTGTTTGTGGCAGGCAAAAGATTAAGAAAAAACAGTATCAATCAATACAATGTTGCGCTGGGAATGGACAGTCCTGAAGCAGATGTGATTTTACCAGCTGAATTCAGTGTTACTGGTACTTCCACTACTTTAACCTTGACTGTGGCACCTCCCATAAATACCCGCATTACAGTGGTGCGTAGGCTGGGTAAACTATGGAATGCAGACACAGCATTGAGTCAAACAGAGAATGATATAGCTAGATTCTTGCGTGCAAAAGAAGTGAGTTTGCCGCAATAAATACATGATAAAAGGATGATTTAATGAACAATTTTAACGAACACAACGGCACACTGATACAAGGACACATCAAAATATTGGATCCAAACACTGGTGAAATTCTGGTCAATCAACGCAATGCAATACACTATGAAAACATGAGCATAGGATTGGCAGAAAGTTTGGCCAATGAAGGTCAAGGATTTATCAATTCCATGGTGTTCGGCACAGGTGGTACCTACATTGATCCCACAGGCATAGTGACCTATCTTACTCCTAACAGCACCGGCACGAATGCCACACTGTATAATCAAACATTCAGCAAAGTGGTGGATGACAGATCAGTCAGCAACACAGACCCTGTGAGAAACAAAATCGAAACTCGTCACGTCAGTGGCACCAATTACACAGATATATTGGTCACTTGTTTGTTGGATTATGGTGAGCCCAGCGGTCAGGATGCAGTGGACGCTGCCACAGGCACAGAAAATTTGTACGTGTTTGATGAATTGGGATTGCAGAGCTACTCCAGTTCAGGCACAGGTAGATTATTAACTCACGTGATATTTCATCCAGTGCAAAAAAGTTTAAACAGGTTAATACAGATAGATTACACAGTAAGAATACAAAGTTTATCTGGTTTATAATTGACATAAAATATGGCATACACAGTAAATTTTACAGATGTGGTCAACAAAGGCAGTCTTACTGTGGACGACGGCACAGTCAATCAACAGACCAGTTTGTCATTACCAGGACGAAATACCACTTCATATGGTACCATTATAGCAGAAAATTTTTTACATTTGTTAGAAAATTTTGCCAAGAACACTGCTCCTGTGAATGCAGTGGAAGGCCAGTTGTGGTATGATACCACAGTGGGCGTGGACCAATTAAAAATTTATGACGGCACACAGTGGGTAGCAGCAGGCGGATTAAAAAAAGCACTCACTCAACCAGCAGCTGGCGAGAGTGTGGTGGGTGACCTTTGGGTGGACACAGACAATCAACAATTGTATCTTTTCACAGGATCAGGTTGGGTGTTGGTAGGACCAGAATTCAGTCAAGGATTGAGCACAGGCAGCAAGCCATATGAAATCATAGGCACAGACAATGTGACCTACACTGTGGTTCTATTGGAAGTGCAAGCCAAACCAGTGGCCATCATCAGCACCAAAGCCTTCACTCCCAAGGCTGCCATCACAGGATTTAGTACCATTCAACCAGGAGTCAATCTCAGCGCTGCCAACATAGAAGGTGCAGGAGTGGGTAAATTTTATGGCACTGCACAGAAAGCAGATGCACTGATCGCTGCCAACAGCGAAGTGGTTTCAGGATCTTTGTTTTTAAGAAAAGACAAAGCCAATATTGCTGACTTTTCACTAAAAATCAACAACAATGATGGGTTGGATGTGGGCAACAGTGCCATATTTAACATTGGCATTGAAGGACAAGCAGCCGTAATCAGTCATAGAACAGCAGGAGCCAATATTGATTTTAGAGTGAATGATCAAGGTGTCACTCGCACAGTGATGAGAATAGATTCCAACACCAATGTGGGCATCAACAATTCAGCACCAGCCGAAGCACTGGATGTCACAGGCAACATCAAGTCAAGTGGAGAACTATATGTGGACGCAGTGACCAATGCCAACAATGTCAGCACTGGCGCACTAATAGTAAAAGGTGGAGTTGGCATAGCTAAAAAATTATATGTGGGAGAAGCTGCCACTTTTCAAGACAGTGTCACCAGTAGAGACATTGCACCCAATGCCAACAACACTTACAATATTGGTTCAGTCAGCAATAGATATTTGAACATATATGCCAATAATTTTGTGGGCAATCTCATAGGCAACATCACAGGCACAGTGAGTGGTGCTTCAGGAACCAGCAATAAATTGACCAGTTTGACCACATTTGAGATGAGTGGTGATGTGAGTGCCCCAAGTTTTACGTTTGATGGACAAACGGGTGGCACAACAAAAACTTTTGTGACTTCGGTCAGCAACAGTTTTATAGCCAATAAAACAGCACAGGCCAGCTCTTTGTCCAGTGATGAATTTATTTTCAACAGAGTGTCAGGCACCACAGGAGTTTTCAAAATTGGCAGAGACAATCTATTCAATGCCATTGCTAAAATTCCTGCAGGCAGTATTTTTCCCTATGCTGGCTCCTCAACACCTGCATACTGGTTGTTGTGTGATGGATCAGAAGTGTTAAGAAGCACATATCCCGAATTATTTGCTGTGGTAGGACACAGTTTTGGTACACCACCCAGTGGCACCGGGTCATATTTTTTATTGCCTGATTTGAGAGGCAGACTGCCTTTGGGTCGAGACAACATGGGAGGCACAGGAGCCAACAGAGTCACAGATGTGGCTGCTGATTCAGTGGGAGGATTTGGTGGCACAGAAAATAAAACCATAGGCATACAAAATTTACCTGAACACGAACATGATTTGCAAGGTGCAGCAGGTGCACAATATTATGCAATTAGAGATGTGCCAGGCGTAGGAGCAGGTGAAGTCACAGCAATCACTTATGATGCGCCCACAGGCACAGGACAAGGTTCTGCTATATCATCTAGCGGTGGAGTGGCCAATCCCACACTGGGGCAACCACAGGACGTGATGAATCCATTCTTGACCATCAATTATATAATTTACACAGGACAAACACCATAATGAGTTACAAAATAAACAAAACTGACGGCACACTATTGGTGGATCTGCTGGACGGCAGCATAGATACATCAGCATCAGATATCACACTGATTGGAAGAAACTACAAAGGCTTTGGAGAATTAATCAATGAAAACTTTGTGAAGATGCTGGAAAATTTTGCCAGTTCATCTGCTCCCGCAAATCCTATGCGTGGTCAATTGTGGTATGACACTGCGGAAAACAGATTGAAAGTTTACAATGGCACAGCATTTGCTACCAATGGCATTATTGTGGCCAGCACACAACCCAATTTAGCCACTGGTGATATTTGGCTCAACAGTCTCACCAATCAGATGAGTTTCTTCGACGGCACTGATTTGGTGCTGGTGGGTCCAACACACACAGCAGCACAAGGTGTGTCAGGCTTTGTGGCTCAAAGCATATTGAACACACAAAATCAAACCAAAACAGTATTGAAATTTTTTGTGCAAAACACATTGATAGGTGTTTGGAGTGCTGCACAATTTACTCCCATAGCAGCTCAAGTGATTTCCGAATTGATCACAGGATCCAATCCGTTGGGAATCATTTATCCAGGTTTTAATCTTGTCAACAATGCATACAAATACAGAGGCATTGCCACATTGGCAGAAGGATTGATTGATGGATTAGGCACCACTATATTGGCTGATTCATTTTTGCGCAGTGATGCCAACGATGTCACCACAGGCAGTTTAAAAATACAAAATAATTCAGGATTGACTTTGGGATTGAATGACAGTCTTCAATTGAAATTTGGCAGTGCGACTCTGCCCAACTCTAATATTATTGTAAGCAATGTGAGCAATGCTGATATTGCTATCAACGCTAAAAATCCTGCAGAGTACACAGCCATATTTGTGGATGGCAGTGCTGCCAGAGTGGGCATATTCAACACCACTCCTGCGTACTCATTGGACATCACAGGAGATGTGAGAATACAAGGCAATCTAATCACCAGCGGCAGCAGCACAGCAGTCACAGCAGAAGATTTAAGAGTGGAAGACAAGACCATAGAATTGGCCACTATCACCGGCACAGCATTGGGCAATGATGCCTACATAGATGGTGGTGGTATTGTGCTGAAATCCACAGCAGGAGACAAAACATTATTGTGGCAGGATGCCACAGACACTTGGAAAAGTTCAGAACATTTTAATCTAGCCACTGGCAAAGAATACAAGATCAACGGTACTAGCGTGTTGAGCAGCACCACATTGGGTGCCACAGTGACCAGCGCACCAGGTTTGACAGGCATTGGTACCTTGACCACTTTGAATGTGGGCAATTTATCACTGTCAGGCATCACCATCAGTGCCACAGGAAATTTACAATTGCAAGCCAGCACAAACATTATCAGCGTGCAAGGTTCAGCGAGAATCACTGGGCTGGGATTGCCGTCAGCTGCCACAGATGCCACCAGAAAAGATTATGTGGATGGATACTTGCCCATCAGTCTAGTGGTAGACATCACAGGATTTTCTCTGCTAGGAGCCGGAGTAAATGGCAGCATCATAAATTTATTGAATGATCTTTATCCAGTGGCTGGATATGCTGGAGCCGGATTGGGAATACCCGCCAGTGCCACAGGTAGAATAGCTAGAGTACACACCGTGGAGTCAGGTTCATTGAACGTGAATATTCCTGGAGCAAATTTGGAATCAGGATTGGACAAATCAACCACTGCGGTGGATCAGACTTTGAATGCTGCTCCCAACACAGTGCAGACTATTCAAACTACTCTCAGCGGTGCAGCATTGTTGGATCCAGGTCATATAAGAATTACCAGTTTGACAGCACATTTTTATGAAGTGGGCAACACAGTGACCATTTCAGGTTGCAACGGCGCAGGAGTGTTTGCTCCCACAGGATTTGATGGCACATACACGGTGGCCAAAGTGATAGAAAATGCCATTCCCAGCACACAATTTGACATAGATATTTCAGCCACTATACCTACTATTGATTCAGTGGCAGGTGGACTGTACAACGCCGGCAGTGCTGCTGTGGTAAGAACACCCCAACTGGGCAATTCGAACAAAACTGTGCTGCAGGATGTGGCTTTCAACACTGTGACAGGCACTGTGACTGCTGTGGTCAACAGAGGTCTTAAACAATTCATAGTTTCAGGGGGTGCTTGGACATTTCACAGCAATTTGACATCCACTGTGGTTTGATAAATAAACTTGTAAAAGGAAAAAAAATATGCCATATCAAATAGATCTAACTAATGGAACACTGCTTACCTATATTCAAGATGGTACCATTGATCAAACCACTAACCTCAAACTGGTGGGCAGAAACTATGCTGGCTACGGAGAAATTCAAAATGAAAACTTTGTGCATTTATTGGAAAATTTTGCCAGCAACAATGCACCCAGCAGACCACTGGATGGACAGATATGGTTTGACACAGCAGCCAACAAATTAAAATTTTACGACGGAGTGAAATTCAGAACCACTGGTGGTGCTGAAGTGGGCACCTCTCAACCAGCTGGATTGACCACTGGAGATTTTTGGTGGGACACTGCCAATGATCAATTGTATGCTTACAATGGCTCAGCATTTGTGTTGGTGGGACCACAAGGAGTAGGAGCCACAACCACTCAGTTGAAAAGTCGCACAGTCAAAGACACACTGAATGTGAATCAACCCATCATAGAAGGCATCATAGATGATGTCACAGTATTCTTAATCAGCAACAGTGCATTTACCATCAACACAGTGGATCCCACTCAATTCATCACAGGTTTTGACAGTGTGAAAAAAGGTATCACCATGGTGAACACACAGAACGCCACAGGTGGAGTGACCAGCACAGATCATAGATTCTGGGGCACAGCGTCCAACGCACTAAAATTGGGTGGAGTGGATGCTGCTAACTTTTTACAAGTGGGTGGCAACACCAATTTTGATGACACAGGTTTCACAGTGGGCACCGGCAATGATCTTAGAGTGAGCATCATCAACGGCAACGAAGGCAGAATTATCAATGAAGTGGGTTCAATAATCAAAATGGGAGCCAGCAACACACACTCAGTGAGTGTGACTGCTACAGGTATCAATCCACAGATAACCAACACATTCACTTTGGGCACAGTAGCAAATGTGTTCAGCAACGTGTATGCTACCAACTTCACAGGATTAGCATCGGAAGCCACAGCAATCAAAGTGAGTTCCACACTGTACAGCGGATCAACTGTTGCAGGTGTGAACACAGTGGCGTTGCGAGATGCTTCAGGCAATTTGACGGCAAACATTTTCAATGGCGTGGCCACTCAAGCAAGATATGCGGACTTGGCAGAGAAATATTTGGCAGATGAAAATCATCCCATTGGCACCGTGATGAGCATAGGCGGTGCAAAAGAAATTCAAAAAGCCACTCAAGGCAGCATAGTGGTAGGCGTGGTGAGCGGCGCTCCAGCATATTTGATGAACGCTGAACTGCAAGGCGGCACTGCAGTGGCTATCAAAGGCAGAGTGCCAGTTTTGGTAACAGGCACAGTAGTCAAAGGTGACAAAATTGGAGTCAGCAGCACAGCAGGAATTGGTATCAAAGTCACAGAAGGTGATTATTTTGCAGTCACTTTGGAAACTGACAGCAGATCAGGCGTCAAACTGGTTGAGTGTTATATCAAATAATAATCCTTATGATGTCTAAAATACGCACGGGACAGTTTAACCCAACTAAATACTCACATAGGAAATAGTTTATGGCAGTAGGTGATATAATTACAGCAGCAAGATACAACATCATACAGTCCACAGTGGCCAATGTGCTGAGCACAGGATCAGGAGATGCTGGTTATGGTCAAGGGTTACAAAGTTCGCAAGTGGCACAAAATCAGTTGATTGAAGACGATCACATGAACACTTTGAGATTGGACATTCGCAAAGCCTATCTGCATCAAAACAATTCATATCCCACATTGGCTGTGGTCAGCACTGCTAACACAGTGGATGACGTCAATGCGCTCAATAATTCATATGCAAATTTTGAAACACTGGCCACCAACATCAACACCAACAGGAACACCATCAGCGCCAGCAGATTAACCACAGACAACACAGCATCCAGTTATGTGAGAACCACCACTTGGAATGCCACACGTGTGGGCAACTTCACAGTGACTTTTGCCAGCACCAATGATGCTAGACATTTTTTTAACTCAGGTGGAGCAGTGCAGATTGATATGAATGTCACAGCTGGCACAGCTAAAAACGATGATTGGAACACAATGTTTATTACTAATATGGGAACTTTGACTTTTGCTAATCTTGCTTCCAGCAGATCAGGTTCAGGTGGCACACTGACTTCGTCCGTGGCCTACACCACACTGACCACCAGTTATCAAACAGTGTATTCCAGTGTTGGCGGTGGTGTGTACACAGCCAGCAATTTCAACATTCAGGTGAGATTCACAGATATTTCCAGCCTGGTGATTGAGTTTCAAATCACACTGGATGATGCTGCTGCAGGCAATATAGATGAAGATGTACAAGCCAATCTCAACATCAATGTGAACAGACGCATAGCCAACGGTGCACTGAGTGATCCCATCACCATCACAGAACCCACTTTTGGTGCCATGAGCGGCACAGTCACAGCCTAAACCATTCTACACCTAGCCAAAATTTTACACATCTAAATAAGATTGCAGTTGACTTTGCATATCAAAAGTGATATACTTTAAAAGGGAGAATTATGAATAAAACAAACATCACACAAGACAGCATATCTATATCTGTTGAAATGATAAATTTCAATAATCAGTTAAAATTGCTGAAAGATCAGTTCATTGACAGTAACATATTATTTTATCAAGGATCACAATTTACGGTAAATCATTATCTCTTGCAGTTGTGTCAAAATTATATTGATCGTAAAAGAGATAAAGATGTGGTTTTATTAGATGATTTTCAAAATCCAGTTTTGGTGACTGATTTAATTTCATTTAATGATGCTGCGTGGAATCTTTATCAAACAAATCTTAATCAATATCATACAGAGTATCAACATCTTTTAGCAAATAAAGGAAAAGTGTAATAAAATGAACTCGCACGGAGTGTTGATGTTTGCACACAATAATCAGACAGTGGACTATGTCAAGCAGAGCATATTTGCAGCAATGCAGGTTAAAAAATATTTGCAAATACCTGTGACTTTAGTCACGTCCAATCAAGCACACTTGCACATGAATTACAAAAAACACGTTAAAATATTTGACAAAGTGATTGCTGTGGAAAAATTTGACACCACACAAACTAGAGATTTTTACAACGGCGCTGAAAATAAAATAAATGATTTATGGAAAAATCATCTTAGATCCACTGCTTATGAATTGACTCCGTATGATGAAACTATTGTGATGGACACTGATTACATATTAGGCAATTCCAATTTATTAAAATGTTTTCACAGCAAAGAAGATTTTTTAATACATCAAAAATCCATTTACATCAATTATTTTAACCAATCTGAATGGAAAATAAAATACATCAGCGACACAGGTATGGAGATGTATTGGGCTACAGTGTTTTATTTTAAAAAAACGCAAAGAGTGTGTAAATTATTTGAAATTATTAATCATATAAACAACAATTGGAACTACTATAGGTTCGTATGGCAAATACCTGAAATAAATTTTAGGAATGACTTTGCATTTAGCATGGCCATACACATATTGAATGGTCATGTAAAAAGTGTTTGGCCTTTTAAAATTCCAGATTCTCTTTATTATATCACAGACAGGGACAAAGCAGAACATTTTGAAAATAACAGATGGCAATTATCATTATTTACAGGATCGTCTTACGTAAAAACAGCTGCCAAAAATATTAATTTGCACGTTATGAATAAATTTAGTTTAGATAATGTGATTAACAAAGAACTACAAGTATGACAGCACAAGGTTTTTGCATATTTGCACAGCATAATAAAAATACTGACTATGCTACTCAAGCCTATGCTCTAGCAATGAGTATAAAAATACAAATGCCCAACAGTAAAGTTTGCCTTATTACCAATGCAAATATTAACAAAAGTATTAGTAAAGTTTTTGATCATGTGTTAGATATTCCAGGAAATGATGAAGCTGCAGATCAAGACTGGAAAATTCAAAACAGATATAAAATATATCAATGCACTCCATTTGAACGCAGTATAATATTGGATGCTGATATGTTAGTGTTGTCAGATATCAGTCATTGGTGGAAATTTTTGCAAAATTACAACATGTACTTCACCAGCACAGTAAAAAATTACAGAGATGAGTATGTAGGCAGTGATTTTTATCGCAAAACCTTTGTGGAAAATGATCTACCCAATCTATATTGTGGAGTGCATTACTACAATCGATGCCGAGAAAATTTTAAATTTTTAGATCTTTTGGCAAACATTGTACGCAACCACAATATTTTTTATGCAGAATTTACTCCAAAAAATCAACAAACATGGTGCAGTATGGATGTTAGTGTGTCTTTGGCCAGTAAAATTTTAAATCTTACGTCGAAAATTACCAGCACAAATTCATTTATTACTTTTACTCATATGAAACCACATTTACAAAATTGGATTACTGTGCCCAATAATTGGATGGAAAAAGTAAACGTGTACTTTGACTCAAACATGCAAATAAAAATTGACAATTTCCGTCAGCAAGGAGTACTGCATTATGTGGAAAATGAATTTTTAACTGATGATTTGTTAAAAATAATTGAAAAAAAATATTCTAAAAGGATTGAATAAAATGTTTGTAACCTTTGATTTAGAATCAGGAAAAATTCTTAGCTGCTCTGTAAGTGAATCTCACAACAGTGTACCCATAGATAATCAATTAGGAGAAAAATTTATAATGGGACTTGAATCTATGTTCAATTATAAAATAGAATATGTGCAAGGCATCTATAAATTATGCAAAAGAGGGGTGGTGCAAAAAGAAGGTCTTATTGTGCAAAACAGTACAAATAATATTGTAAATAAAAATGTGTACAAAATTCCAAATAAAACCAAAGATCACAAAGGCATTCTCATTAGAATATTAAAAAAACAAAAAAAAATAGAATTTATTATAGATGAAAATTTTAAAAATACACTTAAAGTCACAGTATCAGATACCAATCAAAGAATGCACAATTTTTATAGTTGTAAAAAAAATGATGCTACTCAATTGGATCAAATATTTGAAGTTAATTTGTATGAATTAACTATTAAAAAAACAATAAGTTTTGATTACACACCAAGAGATGAGGTAGACATTTACTGCAAAAAAGTTTTTGATTACTCTTTGGAAAGAATATATGAATAAAATTGCAATAAAAGATTGCGACATAATATTTTTAAGCTATGACGAACCCAATTGTGAAAGAAACTATGCAGCACTAAAACAATTGGTGCCTTGGGCTAAACGAGTGCATGGTGTACATGGATCAGACACTGCTCATAAGGCATGCGCTGATCTTTCTGCCACAGAATATTTTTTAACTGTCGATGGTGACACACAAATTAATCCAAAAATATTAGACGTGATACTGGATTTGGATGCTATGGGTATGGACTCAAACTGGATCTTTAGCTGGTGCGGACACATTAATGTGAATGGATTAAAATATGGCAATGGCAGTCTCAAGTTATGGACTAGAAAATTTGTAAAAGAAATGAAAACACATGAAAATTACATTGGTAAAGACCATAACGAAATAGAATTTTGTTATTTTAATAATTTGTATCAGTTTAACGAAAATTATAGCACCAGTTACATCAACAGCACAGCCAAACAGGCGTGGAGAGCTGGTTTTAGAGAAGGAGTAAAGATGAGTTTAAGCAAAAATTATAGGATTAAACACGTTAGTGAACTGTGGTGGCAGAACTATCATAGATTATTGATTTGGATGACTGTGGGTCAGGATGTGGAACATGGTATTTGGTCTATTGCAGGCGCTAGAGAAGGCTGTTATAGAGTGCTTTGCACCATGTGGGACTATACACAGGTTAGAGATTTTAAAAATTTAGAACAATTATGGTTGAGTTTTAGCAATAATGATACCTGTGATGAAAAAGATGCCAAGCAAAAAAGTATAATTTTAGGTAAAGAATTAAAAAAAATCCATGATATGGATTTTCCTGTAGAACCTTTTGGCGTTGATAACAGCAAATTTTTTAAAAAATTGTACGTGAATACGCCTCGTATAATTAGAAAGACAATTTGATGTACGATATATTTTTTATCAGTTACAATGAACCCAACGCAGATCAAAATTATGCTGTGTTGAAACAAAGATTTCCATTGACTCAAAGAATTCATGGTGTGAAAGGCATTCAACAAGCACACATCAAAGCTGCCACACAGAGTTTAACCAAAATGTTTTGGGTAGTGGATGGTGATGCTGTGATCAAAGATGATTTTTATTTTAATTATGTTGTGCCAGACAAATATCATAATGCTGTGCATGTGTGGAGAAGTTCTAATCCTATTAATGAATTGGAATATGGCTATGGAGGCGTAAAATTATTGCCTAAAAGATTAACCATGCAGATGGATATTAATAGAATAGACATGACCACCAGCATATCAGATGTTTTTTTTGCTAATGAACAAGTTTCTAACGTGACCATGTTCAACACAGATCCGTTCAACACATGGAAAAGTGCTTTTAGAGAGTGTGTCAAACTCAGCAGCAAGGTGATTGATCGTCAAGTGGACAAAGAAACTGAAAAAAGATTGTTAATCTGGTGCACAGTGGGTGCAGATCAACTATTTGGAGAGTATGCCATTGCTGGAGCATTGGCAGGCAGAGTGTATGGCACAGACAACAGAGGTAATTTAGATGCTTTGAGAATGATCAACAACTTTGAATGGTTACGATTGACATTTGTGGGGCAATTTCCACACATGGAGAAAGATGTATTATGATAGATCATAACATTCCATTTGATAAAATCATAAACTTTGGTCAACGCACCATGCTGAACAGCAAGTTATTTTCTGTGAGTTGGATCTTGGCTCGTTTTTGCAATTATGATTGCTCTTACTGCTGGCCTTATGCCAAAAGCAAACAGAAAGATCACAGACCATTGTCAGTTTACACAGCAGTGGTGGATGAAATCAAACGCCAGGCCAGATTGAATGGATTCACAGACTATCATTTCAGTTTCTCAGGTGGAGAACCCACGGCCTACAAAGATTTTTTACAGTTGATACAGCATTACAGCGCTGACACGGCTGCAGAATATCAGAGTATTCACATGACCACCAATCTAAGTCCTTCGGAAAAATGGTGGCATAGATGGTTGGAAGCCACAAAGTCTTTGAACCGTCGCAGCATCACTGCCAGTTTTCATGCTGAATTTGCTGATGAACAAAAATTTGGAGATAAAATATTGCTGTTAATGAAGAATAATGTGTTTGTCACAATCAATCAAGTGATGGTGCCCAATAGATTCACAGAATACTATGACAGATGCGCTAGATTTCACTCCAGAGGCATCAATGTCACACTGAAACCACAGAGTGATCCGACTGCCAGTCATGTGGTAGATGGTTACAGTGTTGCACAATTGAACACTTTGCAAACAGGATTTCCACAACGCATACAGGAAGGTGAAAAATACAAGGATCTATTTCAAATCGAAATGCAAGACGCACAAGGCAACAAGTATTACATGGATCAAGCAGAAAGATTCAATGCTTTTGGCTTCAATAAATTCCAAGGATGGCACTGTAATGCTGGATATCAGAGTTGTATCATTAGAGAACCAGGCGGAGAAGTCAAACGCAGTTACAGTTGTCATGATGAACCACTGGGCAGTATAGAACAAGGATTTAAACTGTTTGATAAACCAAGAATTTGCATCACTCCCACTTGTGTGAGTTCAGCAGATAGCAAAATACCCAAGGCCAGACATGTATAGATATGAAGACATAAGAGATATTCATTTGGAAATCACCAGCAAGTGTCAAGCCCGATGTCCCATGTGTCCCAGAAGAATCAGTGGAGGTCCTTTAAATCCTTTTATCAAGTTGGAAGAGATCACTGTGGCACAATTCAAACAATGGTTCGCAAAAAAATTTGTACAACAATTACATAGTTTGTTCATGTGTGGTAATTTGGGTGATCCTATCATATCCAAAGACACATTGGAAATATATCAGTATCTGCGTGAAGCCAATCCTGCTATTAGATTGGCCATGCACACCAACGGCAGTGCTAGAGACACAGACTGGTGGAAGAGACTGGCACAATTAAAGGTAAAAGTAACATTTGGATTGGATGGTCTAAAAGATACCAATCATTTGTACAGGATCAGCACAGATTTTGATAAGATTATGCAGAATGCGCAAGCATTCATCGCAGCAGGTGGAGTGGCCAAATGGCACATGCTGGTGTTTGCTCACAATGAACATCAAATTGAACAAGCAAGAACCATGAGCAAACAAATGGGCTTTGCGGACTTTAGTATCAAACACACTTCTAGATTCAAACAAGATTATTTGCAGGTGATTGATGATATGGGCAGACCCACGCACAGAATAAAGCCCACTCAAAACAGTTTGGAGATGATTCCATTGATTGAACAATCACAAAAAGAAGACAGACCACACATTGTTTGCAAAGCGCAAAAAGGCAAACAGATATATGTGAGTGCTTGTGGCAATGTTTCACCCTGCTGTTGGTTGGATATGGAATGGATACCACCCATGCAGGAATCAAGAATAGATTATATGGAAAAAATTTCAGAATTTCCCAATCTGCATCGTCAAACACTGCAGGAAATATTTGCCAGCGGTTATTTTGCTAAGATTGAATCACAGTGGAACACAGTGGGATTGAAAGAATGCAGCAAACAATGTGGTTCATTTGATAAACTAGGAGCGCAATTTGTTGAAAATTAACATACAAGACGTTTTATTTTGGATGGATGCCATCAGACAGTCTGATGATAGATATCGCACACTGGAAAGTTTCTGGAAAGGTCAAATCAACAGCAAAGTATGGTTGATTGAACAACTAAAAAAATTACCCAGAGCATACAGTATGGATATTTTGATTTGTGGTGGATGGTATGGAGTGATGGCCACACTTTTATTCAACAGCGATCTGTATGTGAACCGAATAACCAGCATGGACATAGACAGCAAGTGTGAAAACACAGCCAATACCATGAACAAACAGTATGAAATCGCTGGAAGATTCCGTGCTGTCACTCAAGACATGCTGAATTATAAAGAATATGATCGTTATGATATGATTATCAACACAGTGTGTGAGCATTTGACAACAGAACAATACAATGAATGGTTGAATTTAATACCCAAAGACAAAATTATTGTGTTGCAAAGCAATGACTATGTGATTGCTGAACATGTGAATCCCATGAAAGATTTAAATCAGTTTGTTTCACAAAGTAAACTGTATCCTATAGTGGAACCCAGTGAATTACAAACAGAAAAATACAAAAGATTTATGATTGTAGGTAAAAAACAATGAACAATGAACAAATAACCAAACAAATATTAGAAAAATTTAAAAAAAAACAAATAGGCTGGTTACAATTAGACATTTCATTTGACAATTATATGGATCATCAAGAGTTATCTGCTGTGAATGATTTTTATGTGGATCATAGAGAAGGAGAAAATCACAAAGGATGGCAAAGTTGTTGTTTACACGGTCTGGGCATTACTAAAACTCAAGTATCACAACATTATGGACACATGGATGAATTAAATGCTCCTTATTATTGGACTGCCTTGACACAATTAGCCCCAAAAGCCACCCAATTTTGGAAAAACTTTCCTGCAGAAAAATTTACTAGAGTTAGATTTATGAAATTAGCACCCAATGGTTATGTGGGCTTGCACAATGATTCTCCAAACAATAAGTTGGATAACATAGATTTGCTAGATTATCTATTGCCTATTAATTGCAGCATTACTCACCCTAAAGATTGCATTATGGAAATTGAAAATCACGGCATAGTGCCTTGGAAACCAGGCAGTGTGTTTTTAATTAACATACTAAACAATCACACAGTAAAAAACAACGGTACCAAAGATAGAATACACATGATTGCTCAGGTACACGTGGGCAAGCAACGTGAAAAATTTTGCGAATTAATTGCTAGGAGTGCAATAAAAAATGATATTCTTTAGTGGATTAAATAAAAAATCTAATATAATTTTTGTATGCGTGGACAACACACATTTAATTAAAAACAATGATCATAAAGAAATTATAAAAAATATTGCTGATTATAGTATCAGTAACATTTGCAGCAAAGGATATGATCTAATTAATACATTAGATGTGAACCAAGTTTTGCCAACAATTACAAAAAAATATAGTCACGCAGTAGTTTTTGATGCAGATACAGAATTTTTAGGATCTATTTTTTTTAATCATTTGATAGAATTGTGTTCAAAAGATTTTTTTTTAGCAGGTCATGTATTAGACAGACGTGAAGGCTATTTTGAATTACACTCACAATGTTACGTGATCAATTTAAAAAAATATGCCCAATACAATATGCCAAAAATTACACAAATTCAAATGAATGCCACACATGAACACGTGCAACCTGTGAGAAGTGTGGAAAATTATCATGACGATTATACTCCTTTATGGATAAAATCAGGCACTTTAAAAAAACAATATCAGCACAAATGGCATGGCAATGAAATATTAAGTGTAGCACTGGAAAATGATGAAAATGTTTTAATATTTGATTCAAGCATACGCAATAGTAAGCGTTGTTATTACGCTCAGTATGAAGAAGATTTTATTAAAAACAGTGAATTTATACATGATCGATATAAATTTGCAAAAAATAAATTGTTCTATCCTATTAATACTGAAGAACCACAACAATTGCAAATTTCAGGACCTATAATACAATTCATTACACCTGCTAGCGGATTGAACTGGTTGTTTTATTTGCACAAATATGGTTACACAGACAATACTTTGATATCTTTTTATGATCATAATGAAAATGCTTTGCGATATATAAAAAATATTGTAGAAAAATTTAAAGGTAAAGATTATTATTCTTTTCTTAAATCAGTGATGCCCACAAATACCAACCATTGGATAAATTCCAAAGAAGAAATTGATTTACATTTTGATAAAATTAAACATTTATGGCATATAGTAGAAAACTTACATTTCAGTTTTCATCACTGTGATATATTAGAAAATTTTAGCGTTCCTGTAATAAATCACCATAATACAATATTGAATCTAAGCAATGTTTTTTGTTATGAGCCCAATGCAGCATTTGTCAGTCTCACACAAAGAATAAAGGCAGAAAACAATTTAATAAACTATCTTAAAAAACACAAAGAAAAAATCAATATAATTTTATCAGATCATGCGTGGTCTGGATTGGTGCACTACAACAGACTAATAGGATGTGCGACTGATTTTACCGAACAAAACGTGAATTCTTGTCTCAAAGCCACATGGCACACGAAAGATTCTGCGCAAAAAACAGAACACTTAAATACAAAACAGGATTACATAAATGAATAAAACTACTGGCTATTCTAAAAAGAATTTAGAAACACATCGTCCAAGTCCATTAAGTGATCAAAAAATTAAAAATGAAATCACTAACGTTCTTACCGGAGGAATAGACAAAAATATAAACAAAGAATTATGTGCAGAATTTATTCAAAAGTTTGAACAATATATTTTTTCTTCAACCATTAACAGATTTAAAGGACATCTAAGTTTTCAAAGAAAAGACGTAATTTTAGGTTGCACACAGTATATCGATAATCTCTACATGCAAGGCAATTTACAAGTGTTTGAAAATGATTATAGATATCATGAGAGATTAGGTCAGGCACACATAATAAAAAAAATAGAAGAATTGAAACAAGCTGTGCCTTTGGTAGTTGCTATGCCATTTCCTAGCACAGGAGACATGAGACATGACATGCAATCTATTTTAAATCAAGCACTTATAAAAAATATTCCTGTACACATCGACGGAGCGTGGATGTCATGCTGTAAAGATATTGAATTTAATTTTGATCATCCAGCCATAGTGAGTTTTGCCAGCAGTTTAAGCAAAGGATTAGGTCTAGGATGGAATAGAATTGGTGTAAGATGGCACAAAAGTGAACAAGTCAATGATTCAATCAGTCTCATGAATGACTACAACATGGTGATCAAAGCTGCTGTTAAAATAGGCATGCATTTTATGCAAAAATTTCCAATGGATTATCTTTGGACAGAATATCAAGATCACTATGAAAAAATATGTAAAGATTTTAATCTATTAGAAACCAAATGTATACATCTAGCTATGAGCAATGAAGGACCTTTGGGAGTATCTAAACTTATAAATTATTTGGAGACACATGTCTAATCTCAGTTTTTGCAATATAGATAAGGTTGACATTCCATTTTCATATGATTGGAAAAAAATTTGTATCAGTATATCTGGCGGAGCTGACAGCGCACTGCTGGGTTATCTACTAGCAGATATTTTTCAAAAAAACAAACTAAATGTTGAAATGCATGTAATAAGTCACATAAGATGTTGGAAAACTAAACCTTGGCAGCGTGACAATAGCATGGCGGTGTACAAATGGCTGTGTAATAGATTTCCAAATATTACATTTAAAAGATATGAAAATTTTATTGCACCAGATCTAGAATATGCCCACACTGGTCCTAATCTTACTGATGAATACGGCAAAAAAGTTAGTGGTGACAACATAGAGATCAGAGCTTTTGCTGAATATGTGTGCGAGCAAAATCAATGTGAAGCATATTACAATGGAGTTACCCGTAATCCTAGAAATATATCATTAGGCGGCATGCGTGAACGAGATATAGAGATAAACGAAGATAACACTCATCTACAGATTATGAGACACATGAACAAATGGGCACTACATCCTTTAAGATTTATAGAGAAAGACTGGGTAGTACAACAATACATAACACACAACATACAAGATTTATTTGATCTCACTAGAAGTTGTGAAGGTGAAATTCAAGGTATAAATTATACCAATTATGTAAGTAATCAATATGTGCCAGAGTGTGGTGAATGTTTTTGGTGTAAAGAAAGGAAGTGGGCAATTGAAAAAACTCAGTAAAACATTCTGTATGCATCCGTTCACGGGACTAGCAACCAGAGAAGACGGCGCAGTTACAGCCTGTTGCCGAAGTCATCCGGTGGGTAATGTAGCGGAACAAACTTTAGAAGAAATATGGAATAATGAAACCATGAAGCGCATACGCAAACAAGTACTGAATGGTGAACGCCCTAAAGAATGTGATGCTTGTTTTAGGCTGGAAGATCAAGGAGTAGAAAGTCTCCGACAAAGACATATTAGAGGAAACATACCCGAAGCACGTGTAAATCTTTATCCAGACGCATTAGAAAAATTACAGGACGATTTTTCTATGCCTTTTGAAATTCCTACTATAGAATTAAAATTAAACAATCTGTGTAATCTTAAATGTCGTATGTGTCATCCCATGGATAGTACCAGTTGGAATGATTGGAGTGTGATAAAAGAATTTTACAAAAAAGAAAGCAATATCATGTTTGATATTGTGGAAAAACATAATCTAGAAAATAAACCTTTTTTAGACAAATTTCAAGACGATCCAAAATGGTGGGTTAGTTTAGAAAAATTATTGCCTTACTTTCGTAGAGTAGAATTTGCGGGGGGAGAACCACTGATGGATCCTCAACATTATAGAATATTAGATATGTTGGCGCCATATGGTCATCAAATAGAAATTAAATATGCTACTAATCTCAGCATGTTGGGCAAAGGTGACAGAACTATTTGGCAATATTGGCCCAAATTTAAAAGTGTAGCAGTGAATGTTAGCATAGATGGTATAGAATCTAATTACGAATATATCAGAGGTAATGCATCTTGGTCGAAATTAATTAACAATATCAAACAAATACAAACCATACCAAACATCAGTAGGATAGTAGGCGCAGTGACAGTGCAGGTTAGTAATGTAATGGTTTTGGATAAAATTATTGAATATTTTCTTAATGACATAGGCATTGTATTTCACAGTCACAGAGTTGAATATCCTAAAGTGTTATCAGCACAGGTGTTGCCTCGCAAATTGAAAGACAAGGCAATTGATAGATTAAACTCAGTCAGCAGTAAAATCAAAAACTTTAAAATGATCAAACAACACCCTAAGTTACTGAACTACACACTAGGGCAAATACAAGACAACATCAATTATATCAATGCCATAGACCAAAGTCAACTTTGGCAAGATTGTGTGGAATTTAATCGTAGATTAGACAAGACACGCAATCAATGCTTTGAAGAAGTCACTCCAGAATTTAAAGATTATGTATAAAATTACCAGCAATTGGCCTCATCAGGATCAGATTAAAGTTGAATGGAATCTCGGCAAACGTTGTAATCTTGATTGCTCCTACTGTCCTGCCGAGATACACGACAATTACAGTGAGCACACTGATATATCAGTGCTTAAATCCACTGTGGATGTGCTGTCTCAATTGGGCAAAATACGCATCAGTCTTACGGGCGGAGAGCCTTGTGTGCATCCTCACATTGAAGAATTACTTGTTCATATGAAACAAATGAAAATAGGTTGGATCAATGTTACCACCAATGGTACCAGAACTGTGGAATTCTACCAAAATATTTTGGAAAATTATATTAATCACATTGTGTTCAGTGTGCATTTCGAATCTGATTGGCTGAAGGTCATAAACACAATTATCAAGGTTTATAAGCAGTCTGCCAACAAAAATGTTCTAGTGCATATGATGATGCTGCCAGGGCGTTTAAAAGACGTTAAAGACGCTTGTAAGGCTCTTTTAGAACACAACATATCTTATGCATTAAGACCCATACGCTGGACCAAAACACATGATGATTTTGAAGACATGATCCATTACAGCGAAGAAGAAAAAGAATTTTTGACAGTGAGCAATCACACACCACCAAAAAATATTTTGATAGATGACAAAGTACGTTGCAATGTGAATGATTTATTAATCAACAAAAACAATCAATTTAAAGGATGGAGTTGCATGGCTGGAGTGGAAAGTCTCATGATCAATTGGGATGGTGCAGTTCACCGAGCCACTTGTAGGGTGGGTGGCAGTTTGGGTAACATCTATCATGGTAAATTTGAAATGCCTAAAAATTCTATAATCTGCACTAGAAATTGGTGCACTTGTGCAGCAGATATAGCAATCACTAAAAATAAAAATTATTAAATTAAAAGTTTTTTATTGCAATTTATTTCAGGCTGACATGTACAATTTTTTCTTTCACAAATTGTGGGCACAATATCTGGATAAAACTTATCAGTAAAATTTTGATCTAATAGATTAAAATAATAGTTTTTCATAAAAAGTCTATTGCCACACGCTCCTTTAATACGTCCATCTTTGTCAATCTGAATAGTATCTACTCCCACATGACATAACCATCCTTGAAAATGATTTTGTCCGTTTAAAGAAATATAGTTTTCTGAAACTTTTTTTTTACTGTGATTACTGAATAAAACTGTAGGTGAACGATTAAATTTTTCAAATCTCCTTCTTTTTTTACTAAAAAAATATTGCATTAACGAAGGTTCTCTTTTATTACAGTGACTGATATATTTTTTTTGTTCAAAATTATATTCTACGGTGGCGTGATATATTTCTAACACGTTTATAGCCCATTTATGATTGCTATTTTTAAGTTGTTCTACTATGGATATGCATTTATCCCAAGCATGTGGATCCATAAGTACATTGGCATCCACCACAACTTTTTTACTGTGTAAAAGATCTGCTACAGCAATGATATGTGGCACATGCACTCTTTCATGATGACAGCTCAGCATCACAATGTCATTGTAATGACCATATTCTTCCCACCATCTCAGTGTGCGTGATCCATTGGTGCTAATGCTGATTAAACAGTTGAATTTTATTTTAAAGTATTTGGTAAATTCTCCAAAATCTTTCCATATGGTGGGCTCGCCCCCTATGATATGCAGATAGAAATCTTTTTTGCCAATATTTTTTTTGTAATGTTCAATGAGATGAGAAAGATTTTTTTTGATCAGTGCTAGATCGGGCCAACCGTGTGTGCCTTCATTGGATCCAGGAAAACAATACCAGCACTTGTAATTGCATCTGTTGCTGAGAAATAATTCAATTCTTAAACTATCTTTGTGCTGATTACTGTGTATTTGTATTATGTTTTCCATTTTGTAATTTGTGTTTCGGGCATGCAAAAACAAGCAGCAAAAGGACAGGTTACTGGTTTGATTTCTGGGTTAAATGTGTTGATGAAATCTGTTTTTAAAATATTGTGATAATAGTTTAAACCATACAACTTTGCATTGCAGGCTCCTTTGAGATCACCGTTCCAATCCACATATATGCTTTCTAAACCTATGTTGCATTTCCAATCTTTAAATTGATTCCATCCTTCATTGATATAGGTACCAGGTCTAGCATATTTTGTTGTGCCTTCTGGCATGGTGTATTTGCTCTCATACAATCTTATTTCATCTTTAAGTAATTTTCGATTTTTCCAAAACCACCATAGACTGGGCCATCTCTTTAAATCCTTTTTCAAATATTGTAATTGTTTCTTGTCATATCGTTTGACTCCAGGAGCGATTTCGTTGCTGATATGATAGGGCTCTATCACTTCTGCCACCATGATAAACCAAGGATACTTACTGTATTTTTTCATTTTTGCAATGGCTTCTATGCCTTGTGACCAGTGATTAGGATCCATAAGCACTTTAACTGTGACTTTAGATCCAGCTGCATACAATACATCTGATACTTCAATCATGTGGTTCACATCTCCTTGTGCTAGATGTAAAGTAAGATGTGCATTGTCTATCTCATTGGCATGCTCTTTCCACCATCTTACTGTGCGTGAGCCATTGGATATAAGACTGATGTAGGCATTGTGTTTTTTTTTAATTTCAAACATAAAAATTCCTAGATCCTTCCATAGCGTGGGTTCACCGCCTGCTATAAAAAATTGAAATTTGCTCTTGTTGAGCTTGGTTTTGTAAAAATTTAATAGATGATCCCAATTTTTTATAACCAAATCTAAATCTTTAGGCGATTTGTGAGTGCCTGTATTGGCGTCAGGAAAACAATAACGACATTGAAAGTTACAAACATTATTGGGGTTCCAACGCACATTTAAAATGTGTTTTTTTTGAGTGGAGTCTATTCTTACAGGTTTCATTTGATCAAATGAGAAATTTCAGGAAAGGTCAATCGAAAATCAGTTTTTCTATGTTGATCCATCTTTTCTATGTATTGTTTAAAATCCGGCAGTAAATTAGTGTGATCTGTAGCATTCATCCAGTCCAGTATGCCTTCCCAACGCTTCCAGCCATATGGATTTTTCTCCCAAAACTCTGTGTCTTTGGTGTAATGCTTCCATAACCATTGTTTTAATTCAGCAAACAATTGTCTCACATGAACTTTGTCTTCTTTGGGCAACACACGTATGGATAACCATGTGGGTATCCATAAAAGATGCACACCTACCAGACCACCGCCAGTAATTTGTCCTGCAGCATTAGTGTCAAAATTTAATTTTTTAAATCCACTGTTCACTTTCCATTTAATAAAATCTGGCACATGTTTGATGTTTAATATCTGCACAGCCAATGCAATGCTGGTCTGTATTCTTTCACTGGTGCGTTCAAGACGCCATAGATTTTTTTCTACCTGTGTTGAATCAGTGGGAAAACGTATGTAATGCAAACGATCACCTATGGCATCCACACTTATGCCCACCTTAACTTTTTTAAATTGCTCCCAAATTTCTATTATTTCTTCATTGATCAATGTGCCATTGGTATTGTACCGTAAACCTATCTTGTGAGCATGTCCTCTTTTAATAATTTCTTTCAAGAAAGCCTTGTGTTCTTTTATTAATAATGGTTCACCACCTGCAAAATATAATTGTTTTATGTGGGGTATTTGTTCATAGATCTGTTCCCAAAATGCAGGATTTTCATGCCAGCGATTATCGAAATCATCCTGTTGCCAACTCATTTGTTTTTTGATTAATTCGCTAGTGAACTGAGGGTATACTGTTTTGTGATCATTGACCCATTGACTGGAATCATGAGGTGAACACATGATGCATTTTAAATTGCAAGTGTGACCTAATCTAAGATCAAGATATTGTAACTTATGCGGCACTGTTCCATCTTCTTGGGTTTCTCTTATGAGTTCTTTGATGTCTGTTTGCTCCTGCAGATACCAAGTGCCTGTTTCCCAAACTCGTTTACTGACTATGCCTTTGTCTTCTTCATCAAAACATTTTGTGCAGCTGGCAGGTATTTGTCCAGACAACATCAACTTTCTTACAGATTTCATGTAGTCGTTGTTGAATGCTGCAGTGGGCAAATCTTTTCCAAAGTTGGCAGGCTCACCATCTTCTTTTTTGACCAGTCCTACTTTGTAGTCTCCACTGTCTGCTCCGCTAGCATTGGCCACACAACATATTCTCATGTCGCCATTGGGTCTAGTGGCTAGATGTATCCATGGCAGAATACAAAAACTAGAACTGCCAGATATTTGTTTAATTTTTTCCTTCCAATCTAAAAGTTGCGAATTTTTTTGGTCTTTATGGGCATGCAGCAATTTTTCAGCAGCAGTTTCATCGACAGATTCTGATGTTTCTATATAGGACATGTTATCAAAGTATATTTACCTTAATTAACTGCCCACATAATATTTTGCGATAAATACCAATATGCTTCAAAAATTAGATATAAAACTATCAGCACAAGATATTTTAAAAAATTTACCAAAATTCAACACTGAACACAAAGACAAAGAAACATTCATGTGTAAGACTTGTATGAATGATCCAACAGGAGATTTTTTCTATGATCCTTGGAAGTTAAAATCAGAGTGGCAAACCAAAGAACTAGTGCAACTTTTTAACACGTTGGGACCAGTAGGTGAAGCAAGAATAATTGTAATGAAACCAGGCTTCACTTATCTTGCACATTCCGATATCGATGATAGATATCATGTGACATTGCAGGGAGAACACAGCTATCTGATTGATCTAGTGAACACAAAAATGTATCCTACTTTGACAGATAATTGTTGTTATCTTATGGATACTACACACATACACACTGCTGTGAATTTTGGATATTTAGATAGAATTCAATTGGTCATAAGGAAATTACTGAACAGAGGTCAGTTACAAAATCCAACACATGTTAAAATTAAAGCCATAGATGCGCCTTATAATTTAAGATATCTTTTTGATCAAACTTTTTCTATTTGGTTAAACAAAGCCAATAAGGAAAAAATTATTGATAATTTTAAAGCAATCACAGATGAAGAAATAAATCTTGATTTGGAAAGAGAATATTTGAAAGAATTAAAAAACATTTCAAATAATTGCGGATTTGCGGTGCAAATTACGCATGATTAAGATTAAACTGGCCAAGCACATCAAATACACATTTAAATGAATATTTCAAACAAAAAAACATTACCAAACATAGGAGTAATAGGTGTTGGCCGTATTGGTCTTTGCTATGCATTACTTTTAGACCAAGCTGGATATCAAGTGTACGCTTACGATAATAACAAAGTTCATGTGGAAAATTTAAAACAAGGTGTTGTGAATAATAACGAGCCTGATGTGTGCAATTTGTTTAAAAATAATCACATAGTGTTTATCAACGACGCTCAAAAAATATTTCAAAATTGTGAAATAATTTATATTATGGTGCCTACTCCAAGTAACTCCGATGGAAGTTATGATATTTCTAAAATTCAAAATATTATTACACAAATATGTAAATGTAATTTAGATATTAAAGAAAAAATAATAGTTGTGGGTAGCACAGTAAATCCTGGAAATTGTGAAAATTTAGAAAAACAATTGCAACCATATCATGCGTCTTTGTTGTACAATCCAGTATTTACAGCTCAGGGTACTATAATAAAAGATCTACAACAAGCAGAGATAGTATTGATAGGTGGGAAATCTAATAAGGTAATAAAAAAATATCAACAAATTTATTTTGATATACAAACCATAAAACCAAACATACATGTATTAAGTTTCACCGCAGCAGAGATAGCAAAAATAGCTGTGAATTGTTATTTGACTACTAAAATATCTTTTGCAAATATTTTAGGAGAAATTTTAATTATGTCTAAACTGGATAATGAAATCGATCTTACATTGGATATGATAGGTTCAGATACAAGAATAGGAAAAAAATTTTTTAAATATGGATTAGGATACGGCGGCCCATGTTTACCTAGAGATAATAGAGCACTGTCTCATTATGCATCTAAAGTAGGAATAAAATTTGCTATGGGTGATACTGTTGACCAATTTAACCAACAGCATACATTATTCTTAGCAGATTTTTTTGCAAAAAAAAATGTAGAAAATTTGCCATTCTATTTTAAAAACATATCTTACAAACCAAACGTGATGGACATTGAACAAAGCCAATTGTATTTGTTGTGTTGTAAATTGTTAGAAAAGGGATATATGGTATATATTGAGCCTATTCCGGCTTTGCCCAAAGAAATTCAAACCATGTTGCAAATGAAATTCCAAGACTTAATTCAATTTGTTACTTTAACTGACCTACACAGTAGCAATAAAAGAATATTTGAAATTGTGGTTTAATTATTGTATAACCGCACTAATCTATAATGGCCTCTATGGACCAATGCGGCAAATAAGTATTTAACAAATACGCATTATGATAGAATACTGGAATAACTTTTACAAGTATGAATTGGGCACATTGGCTATTGCTAATTTGGTGTATGAACCATTGATTAATCCTAATAAAACTATATTTAAAATGAATTTTAATGACAACACGTATTTTGTTAATACTAACATGACTGAGGATCTAAGACAAAATTGGTTTTCAAGAGAAATCAATTACATGGAAAAATTAAAACACAAACCATATGCTCCTGAAATTTCAAATATTGACTACAAAAATAGAATTGTGGAATTCAAATGGTATGATCGCAGTGTGAGTAAAATGATACACACTGGCGAAATATCCACAGTGTCCAATTGGCAACAGCAGATCAAAGACATACTTATTGACTTATTAGCTGACAACATACGCAAATCCAATCTTTACCCACATACTTTTTACATGGATAATAACAATCACATTCGCATCATGGACTTGTATGGTTGCAGCAGCACTGAAGATAGATATGTGTCCAAAGAATTGTTAAAATCCATATTGTTTGATTCTAATCATCCTAGATTTGCTCAGAGTCTTGTGGGTGAACTGTACGACACTTTTAAATTGTATGAATTAACTGTAAAAATGAATTATGGTGAATGGCCAGGAGATTTTTTAAATGCTTGAATACGTGGGTAATTGTAAAGACGTGATTGATTGGCACAGTGTTATAAAAAGCATTGAGGATCAACAGAGTGCTTATATAGGACCAAGACATGACGTAGGACACCATGTGCCAGGAGTGGAAGAAGTGGCCAAACCATTGCGTGAAGCTGGTTATAAAATGAAGCATGAAGGAGGCAATGCCAGTTGGGATATGTATCTACCAGGCACAAATTTTGACAAAAAGATAGTGGAAAAATTCTGTGATTGGGTGGGAATGAGCAGTTATGTCAATGCTTGGATCAGCAGAGTGAAACCTGGTGATGTAGCACCTTGGCATTGGGACATCACCGATGATGAAGCTACTTTGGAACACCAAAAAGAAATAGTGCGATTTCATTGCCACATAAGTCCACCAGCGCCAGGACATGTTCTCATTGTGGAGGATGATTGTTTGTACAATCAAGAAACAGGCAGCACTTGGAAATGGCCCCGACGCACTGCATGGCATGCAGGATCCAATGCAGGATTAGTGCCCAAATATATTTTCAACGTGTGGGGATAATATGAAAGGTGTTTACGGTAAACCATACATCTGTATGGATCCTTATGTGAATATCCAACAATTAAAAGATATCTCAAAAGATATTCACTATGGCATAGGCAAAGCTCACGCACATATTAGATTGAACTATGGCATAGAAAATCATGAGGAATATACAGACGATATCAGAGGTGCATACAATTATTGGCGTGATAAAGAAACAGATCCCAAACTAAAACAGTACGGTGCAGAGTTGGAAAAAACTGACGCAGTGGGTTTTCATTACTGGTTAATGTATCAGTATCCTGTGTATGAAGCATTGAATTATCTTGTGATAAGAGAATTTGATAGATGCATAAATGCTCCTTGTGTGCCTTATGATGCAAATAAAAAACCAATGTATGACTGTAGATGGACAGAGGCATCCAAATATTTTCCCACGCTGGTGGATTGGGCTAAAGAACTGCCATTTGAACCATTGGGACCGATCATACTGTTGTTGAAGAATTCCGGACTAAAAACTATCAGACACAGAGATTGTTTTTTACAGATGGAGCCGTATGAACAAGAAGAGCATTTCATATGGTTTGATCCCATGAATGACAGATCTTTGTATGTGGAAAATGGAGACGAAAAAATACACATGAAACCTGGCAACTCATTCTATTGGAACAATCACGATTGGCATGGCGGACTGGAAAACACCAACAAAGTAAGCTGGTCCATGAGAATAGAAGGTATTTTTAATAAAGAACTAGTGGCACAATTAAAACAATGAAAAAAACATTACAGTTTGATTATTTTCCAGTGATGCGTGCTTCTTATGCAGCCAATGAACTGGTTGCTGAAGGCAAACTGCAGGATCAATTGACACTGCAATGGAACAATTCCACACTGTTTGATACCATAGAACTAAGCAAGGAAACTGCTGAAAAAAAAAGCATAAAAAGAAGTGCTGAAATTGTTTTACAAAAAAATAACAACACATTGGTGCTACAAAATAAACAAAGTTGGCATGATGACAAACACATATCACTCACAGCAGAGGTCAATTTGATTTACAAAGACGCAGACTGGTGGTTGTGTAAATTTATCTACAATTTATCACTGTGTGATGCACAATCATTGCAATCTTTCAATGATAAATTTGGTATCAGTCAAGAATACTTTCATTTTAAATTGAACGGCGAAACACTGATACACAATCAGTCAGTGCAGGCAGGCACCATGTTAAGTGCAGAAAAAGAATTCTATTGGCAAGGACACAATCCCATAATGTTCGAACTGGAGGAGTATGGCAATGGAGATAACACGGACAGTAGATTTATTCAAATTGTAAGGTTCACAGTGATATGAAAATATTAATGACAGGGCACACATCTCCCATAGGTTTGGTGTTGTATGAACATTTTAAAGATCAAATACACGGCTGCAGTAGATCCAATGGTTATGACTTGACTCAACTGCAAGACATAGAGAAGATAGTTGAACTCAGTTTACAATATGATCATTTCTTAAATTTAGCCCATGTGGGCACAGGTCAAACCCAATTGCTTAACTTGATACACAAATCATGGACAAATAATAATAAGTGTGGTAAAATTGTTTCTTTTGGAACCTTAGGTACTGAATTGCCTTTAAAAATTTTACAAACTTTCAACACTCCAATGAAATATTTCAAACAAAAACAAACATTGGAAGCTGTGCATAGACGTTTGTGTATTGAAAAACCATTTGGTCCACAACCACAAAGCATATTAATACGAATAATGAATTATGGTGTAAAAATAGGAGAACGATCCAGTGAACCTACCTGTGACAGCATGGATATCATACGTACCGTTGAATATGTGTTGAATGAATCTTGTTACATCAGCACAATTGATTTAAGAAAAATTTAAACTATTTGTCTTTTGTTTCCTTTGCGTTTGGTATCCAACGTGAAACAATGAATACCACCTTCCCAATATACTTGATGTCTCTGATGCACCACGTGACATTCAATGCCTAAAGTTTTTAAATATTTAAAAAGTTCAGGTATGTGCCTACCAAACAATACATTTTTAGAATCCAACACTACCACATTTAAATCAAAACAAACTTCTTGATTGTATCCTCTCCAATTACTAAGATATTTTTCCAGCCATAACTCAGAATATTTGCCATCTGTGCTGACATAATCTTTCACATAATTGTCAATGTACACTTCTGAAACGTATTGTGAAATATCTATTAATTTTTTATCACGTAATATGTTTGGCACCCATTTTAATCCACAGTGCACCACTGTGTTATCATCCAACATAAAGAATCCGTGATCAATGTGTCCATAATTTTTAAACACGTTCACAGGCATGTTAGGAATAAATTTGTACGCTTTGTACACTTTTTTGATCCATTCATAACCTAACTGTGTGCCAGGACCTGCAGAATTAACAATAACGCTGTCGCCCAATTTAAACATAGTAGCAGTGTGCCACAACAATTGTTCTTTATATGTGTCTTTGTAAATTTTATCTGATATAAACCAACTTTCTTCTGCGGTAATATTTCTCAATTGAGGAGCGGGTTGACAGTGTATTTGATAATTTTGTTCAGCAAAATAATTGAATATCTGTTTGTAACACAATACATCTAAATATCTATCAGAATAACTGGTATATGTCTGAGAGAATGTATTATCCATTACAAAATATTGATCACGTGGCACTATGGGACACATGGGTACAGATATTTTTAAATCTCCTATAGTTACAGGTGTATCGTATCTTAACACAGTGGGTCTAAGAACTTTTATATTAGAATCTGTAAAAAATTTTGCTAAAGCATCAAGATCCTGTTTTGTTTCTTCAAGAATAAGATTAAATTTTTTTAAACAAGGTTGAGGTAAAAAATTATCCAAATCACCTGGTAGATAACTGTCACCCACTATGATTTCTTGTAATTTATCGTATTCCGTGAATATCATTGTATTAGATGTGCATGATTGATAAACATCTGCAAAGAATATCTAGTCACTGTACTGTTGGAAATTTGAGTGACAGCATGCACTTGATCTTTAGAATTGATTATTATTCTATTTTTTTTAGGTTCTACAAATATTCCTTGTGTGTCGTTGTCTTGTTCTTTGTACACAAATAATCCACCGTTGTTCGAATTCCAATCATTTAAAAATATTGTTATGCCAACGTAATCCACGCCACCGTCTTTTTCATAAAGTCCATCTTTGTGCCACGTGGCTCTGTAAGGAGCAGTGTTCACATGATATCTTAACATGCAGTCTTTGGATTTAAACCCTTCCTCTGTGAGATGTTTTTTATCATATAAATTTTTTAAAATAATATCTACTGCAGCATTTTTTAAAAGATAATATCTGCAATTGTCCAACCCAAAATGTTCATTTTCTACCAACAATAAATTTTTATTTTCAAGACCATCATGATCACTGTCTGTTGGGGCGTGATGTTGTTCTTTGTAAAACAATTCACGATTTTCCATTGTGATTTCGTTGTCGATGCATTGTTTCAACTGTTCTAATGTCTGTTCATCAAAAAAATCATCTATTATTTTCATATATTCCTCAAATCGTTTGATAACACTGTAAAATACTCTTTGTCAGCATTCAAAGGCATCTGATATAGATTTTTATAATCACCTTTCTGCACCATGTACATGCTGCCATACCGATTCAGTATGGTCACTCCATTGTTTTTAAAACATGCAGTTGCCTGTTGTTGTATTTGGTCAAAATTAGTTAGTGTGTGTTCTTTCTGCAGTATATCAATGTATTTCAAAGCACTGTAGATACCTGCAAGACTGAAATTGTATGTGAAGCCGTGGTCCCAATCAAAATCTTTGGGCAGCATATCATGTATTTTTTCATTGTACAACATCATACTGAGTGGAAAATATCCTGCAGTGATGGCCTTGCCCATGGTGAATATGTCCGGCTGTATGGGTATACTGTGATATCCAAAATAGGCACCTGTTTTACCACCACCCACAAATATATCATCCAAGATGATCAGCACATCATGTTCTTGTTGTAGATGTTGTAACTTTTTCCAAAACTCCACAGAGTTAGATTTCATATCGCCACCATAAGAACAGGTTTCCACTACCACTGCTATCACTTCACTCCAATCGGTATGAGTAACATCAAAAGATCGTGGCAGTCTTTGGATGGCTGAATATTTGGGCAGATTATAAAATGGATTTTTAAACAGTAAATTACCCATGTTGTAATTCAAAAACGTGCTGCCGTGATAACTGCCTTCAAAACTGATTATTTTTGTTTTTTTTATATTTTTTTTAATATGATGATAGGCAGCTGCCAACTTTACAGCACCTTCATTGGCATCACTGCCACTGAGAGCAAATATACTTCTGTAGCCATTACTCATAGAGTATAAAGTGTTGCTCAATTGATAGGTAGCATCGTTCAATCTTAATTTTTCGTACTCCAGCACTGATTCAGCTATTTCAGGTTTTTTATTTTTCATTTTATTGCACACATAATCCACTATGTCGTCACGTTGAAATCCCAACACAAAACAACCATAGTGCAACAAAGGATCCACAGTTTTACAATTGTTTTCAATCACGCCAAATTGCCAGTGTGCTGCTTCTTTGTGTGTGGGCTGCTGTTTACCAGGTATAAGTCCTTTGAGAGTCATATTTTTAATTATAGTATTTCAAATTGCAATTGATCGTATGTGATGTCGGAAGTGTTATCAAAAACTTTTTTGGTTTGCACACTGAAACAGCAATATCCGTTGGCATCTATCAAATCCTCGAAATTTATGTTTTGATTTTGTCCTTGATGATATTCCTTGCCCACTGAGTGAGTGTATTGATTACACTTCACAGTGATACAATAGTCATCTGACACATGCTCACTGCCTTGCACACTGTTGAATCTAATCAACTGCACATGACTTTGATACAGATAATTTATTGGTTTAAGACTCCATATTATTTTGGCCTGCTCTTCCACTGAATGAAATTTAATATCATAATGGAATTCAAAAACATTGATAATATTTTTATCCAACACAATAGACTTTTCTAATATTATAGGTAGATTTTCTTCTGCATCGTTGATATTGGCGAATATTTTTTGTGCGTTGTGATACACGTCTAACTTGTTGATGTATTTGTCATGTTGACGAGACATGTATCTTTTGTTAAGATCTTTGGGACAGGTAATACGCACGGTTCTATTCATGGATGTGCTCTTTGAATATTTGCACAGCTTCTTCAAATTGTAAATGTGTGCCATCTAATTTTAACAGAGTAAAGCACAATGTCCAACGATCTTCAGTCATATTGGGATTGAATGTGCTGTGCAATTGTCCTATGTTCATTAGGCTGGGTTGATTGATCACTTGCTCATGCACCAGATCACAATCTTCTTCACTTGCTGTATAAGCATCTGTGACCACTATGTCAGGCACTAAACCCGCAGTTGATATGTGACGATTGTCTGGTTTGACTGGTTTTAGATATTCTGATTGTTTCACACGCCACCATCTGGTCACACTGTTGTCTGGACCCCAAGTAAAATTTATTTTAGTAGCATTGCACAGTGTGGGTGTGTCATTGTGCATGGGTATCTTCCCACCATTTGTGGGAGTGTAAAAACCTTCCATAAGATTGGAAACCTTTACACCGTGCTGTTGAATCCAATCGATAACACGTGTGTCCACGTATTGTGAATCTACCAACACAATATCAGCATGATCTAAAGTTCTAAAACAATCAGGTTTCTTCACTGTGAAAGGCAGTTGTAGATATCTATGATAGATGTTCATTTTAGTAATTTTGTAGATGTTCTATGCCTAATTTTTTTCTAAATTCATCTGTGAATACACAATCAATTCGCAATCCGTATTCTTGTTCACGATTGATTTCACCACCATGCCAGTCTTGATCGTTCCAAAAAGCTGCATTGGCATTGATGTAGGTTTTGTTCTTGGACTCAGGATCCCAAATATAGAATCCTCTTTTAGTATTGTGACGTATGTGTATGAACTCATTGCGATGATCACTGTAGCCTTGTTGATCGCCCAGTTTACCATCTAGATCTCTGTGTTCAAAAGGCTGTCCGTCATGCTCACAGTGAAAGAATATCACTCTGCCTATTTGACTGATAATGTTTTGTGTGGTTAAATTTTTGACCCATGTGACCAACCCAGGAAAATACTTGGATTCTTCTGTAAGATGTCTTTCAGAATTTCTATGATCCCAATCTCCTTCGTTCCATAAAAAATAATATATGTAAGGATCTTTAGCACCCAGCACTGCTTTGAGATAGCGAGTGAATTGATTGCGTGTGCGATAGTCTTTGATGTTGTTCATCAAATCATCACCGTGCTGTCTTATGGGATGATCCTCTGGCAAGGCTTTGTATTCTGTGAGTGCTTGATAGATGGGTTTCCAATTGAGAGTATAACTCATGTCTTTGATGTTGAATCCTGGTGACATCCATGTGCCTTCTTTGGCATAATCTCTAGCCAAAGCGAATCCTCTGCAGATTTCAGGATGCAAATTTTTGAAACCTTCTATGTCCAAATGTGGAGTTAAGTCAATATAGGGTCGGCCACCAATTCCTCTAATCATCCAAATATTTAGTGTTAAATATTGTGGACAAAAATATTTATGAATTACAAATTGGTACCATATTCCGAATCAATTGATTTGACAGAATTTTATCTTCAAGCAGAATCTAGAGGATTTAAAAACAACAGCAGCAAAAAAATGTTGGTGGATAGTGTCTCCATAGAAAGACTTTCACGTGTTTGGATTCTCTATTACAACAATGAAATAGTTGGCACCACTGCTGCTCACAGTTTTGATGAAATGGGACCAAATTGTTTTCGCATTGCTGTGAGATCTTGTGCGTTCACAGATCGTATGCCCATCAAAAGAGTAAGAACCAGAACAGGAATCATTGAACATCAGCATGTGAGTCCTCAATTTTTTATGACTGCAGGTATAGAATGGGCTGGCAAAGATAAAAATTTTTATATCACTTCAAACAAAAATAGTTGGGGTACTCAACAGAGAGTTCACAGAACTTGGGCTCCCATATTGGCTAAAACAGGTTGTTTAGAAAACTGCGGTGAAATGTTTTACAGAGGAACTGAACAGACCATTTGGAAAGTGAATGTGCAAGTGTTCTATCAACAATTGGATCAATACGGCAGATGGCCTATTGATTGGACTTTATAAGTCTTATAAAAAATCCAGACAAATCCGGTGATGGGTTACGCCACGCAGTAGAATTGATATGATGATATTTGTGCCATCCCTCACCTGCCACAGTCCATGCAATTAATTTACTATCAGAAACTTCACCATTCCAATGATTGAAAACATTCACTATGCCACCCATGACAACGCTCAATACTGTGGGAAATACCCATAAAGGAAATATTAGTATGGGATTGATCACTGCCAACAATGCAATATAAAAAGATAGCAGTTTAAAATAATGTTTATGAATAAATTTGTGTTCAGGATATTTTAAAAGTCGTGCTGCATATCTTGGTTCCACATCATAAGCATCAAAGAAATATCCAAAGAATACCTTAAAGTGTCCTTTGAATTTGGGAGAATGTGAATCTTGTTCTGTGTCAGAAAATCTGTGATGTTTGAGATGCACAGCAGTCCATGCCACAGTTGAACCCAGAGTGACTATACTGCTGCAGAACAATAAAAAATAGTGCCAAAATTTATTTGTATTAAAACTTTTATGAGTAAAGTATCTGTGTAATCCTATGATGTGTCCAAACACTGCCAACAAATAACCAATAATAAAAAAGTATATCAGTGTGAATAATGATAAAAAAACAAGACTAATAAAAAATAAAAACCAACCAATAGAATGAAATACCAATAATTTTTTATTGTCTGACATGATGCATTACTTATGTGTGAACACATTTATTTTTGAACCTTTTGGATTACCATAAATACTTGCATAAACACACTCCAATATGCAACCAAATTATCATTACTATTACAACGATGTGCCAGGCAAAGGATTGTGCAGGAATAATCTTGTGTATACCAGCTTCATCAATCAAAATAAAACAGAATTTGTGCAATGGTTTCACAATGACACAGCATATCATCAAGGACAGAATGAAGTGATGGATCCCCATCTAATGGAACAAAAATGGCAGAGAGAAGTGGACATGTTGCTGATGATGCATCACAATTTTCCAGAACACATTCCTGACATATTGGAACTGGATTATGACAATAAAAAAATTATCTATGGCATCGATGGTGTGGATTTTTGGGAACAGAGCCACACAGTGGGCATGGATGCAGTGTTGCCCAACTGGCGTGAACAGATGCTGGAGATACTGCAAGCACACAAAACATTAGGATTATACAAGTATAGTCTACACCCCAGCAGTTACTTTGTGGTGGAAGGCAAATTAAAAAGTGTAAATTATTTCTTCTGCTATCATAAAAGTGAACCATTCATCACCGTGCAGGATCATCTCAGTCATATATCACATGAAAGAAGACAATATTTACTGCCTAAAATGAAAGAAATGCACATTGACATGAATACTCCCACAGATTTTACCAGTTTGCAGATATTATGTTTGGAAAGTTTTAGAAACAATTACCCCAAGGACTTTATAGATGCTGCCATAGCACTGTACAAATAATCATGGAAGATACAAAAACCATAAGTTTGTGCGATCATTGTTATCGTCATTGTGCAGCAGAACGTGTTACACGTGCGGATGGAGTATATCTTGTAAAAACCTGTGAAGAGCATGGAGAGATGCAGCATATGGTAGAAAGAAATATCGAATTTTATCAGCAACTGCATTATGATGTTTCTGGTTACAGTATACCTCACGGCACCATGGTTGAAGTCACTGACAGATGCAACTTGAATTGCCCCCATTGTTATCATAAACCTGATAATAAATTACAGGACCGATCTATGGAAAGTATATGTAAACAGATTGCAGAAAAATTTGATGCTGAATCAGGTGCTGTAATCTTGGCAGGCGCTGAACCCACAGTGCGCAAAGATTTGCCAGAATTAATCAGTCAAATTAAAACATTATTGAAAAGATTAGGCAGACCTGAAGATGTTTGCATACTGACCAATGGAGTGAAATTATCTGATAAAGCATGGGTAAAAAAAATTGCGGCTGCTGGAACCACCATGGTGATGATTGGGTTGAATCATCACTCCTATCAAGGAGCAACTGTGCATCAAAAACAACTGCAAGGCATAGACAATTGTATTGCGGAAGGTATATTTGTGTACTATGTGGGATATACATTGGAAAGTTTGGATCATATGGAAGAAGTGCTGGAAGAAATCCAATCTTTAGGCAATAAAAGTTGGCAGTATAGGATCAGAGCAGGTTCCGACATAGGCAGATCACCCAATGAACCTAGATTTTTTCTCAGTGATCACGTGGCCATGATCAAATCCATCTGTGATCGCAAAGGATGGACCTGGGAAAAACACACAGCAGATGACAATCTTTATCACTACATGGTGAACATCAACGGTATTACTCACAGGATCATACAGTGGAGTGATGTTAAAACCATTGATTTGGAACAATTGCAGTGTGGACCTTGGTGTGATTTTGTGCCAGGCAAACCTGTGACCAATTTTTTACATCAGATCATGTTGCGAGATGCTGTGGTGAATAAAAAAATGTCATTGCACGACACTGTGCCTGATCGTTATGTGATTCAATCAAAAAATATAGATTATAAAGAGTCTCAATGGACTTATCTCAGTTGGGCTGATTATAAAAAATTACAACAAAAAAGTATTAGTATGCTACGAAGTGAGTGAAGTACACTTCGTATTTGAAAACCGTACCAGCTGCAAATGTGTTAGGTGTCTGCACTCTTAATCTCACATCGGCTCCGCTCACATCAGCTGTGACTGCGTTCACGGTGTTGGTGCCGTTGAATGTGGATGCAATAGATTGAATGGTGGCTGCTGCACCAGTGTTCACAATCAAAAATTCTCCAATGAAGTTGTCATTGGCACTGAAATGCACGTGAATGGTCACTTTGGCTGCTCTATAAATTGCGTGAGCATAAGTCAATGCGGTGTAGGTTTCCAAAGTACTTGAGACCAACTGTGTGTATGTGCCTGAATTCATTCCAGTCAAAACTTTTTCCACACCAGCTGCAGTGTTGAAAGATTGATTGCCTGCCACTGATAGTGTGGCAGTGGGAGTGGTCAAGTTCAAGCCTAATTCCCCAAACGAATTGAATATTAAAGTTTTTAAAGTGCTGCCACCATCATCTGAAGTGGCAAAACCTATACTGCCTGGTGCTGCACCTGGTGCTACTGGATGGTTTGAATCTGTGTCTATAGTGGAAAACAAAGCACTAGAAAATCTATAAGCAGTGCCGTCATAACCATTGGTCACTAAACTGAATAGTGGATCACCTTGCTGCACTATTGTGGGCACACTGAGAGTGCCTCTGGATACTTTAATTTCAAAACTGTTAGAATTGACACCATCTGTGAGTGAATCGATTTCAATAGACTTATTTGTTATTACAGGTGATTTGATGTTTATTCCTGTTCCTAATGCTGAACCATTGGTGCCAAATTGTACTTTGTCTAAAGCGTTCAACAATGTGATCACATTGTCAGTGATTACCACATCGCCGTTGCTGACCACATTGGTGGCAGGGTTGGTGCTCAATAATAGTGTGCCAGCTGTGTTGTACACATCTGCTAGAATTCTTTTTTGTATGCCATCCACTATGGCTGTGGAGTCGTCTGCAAACACTGAACCGTTGAGGTCACCTGACACATCACCAGTCACATTGCCTGTAAGGTTACCAGTGACGTTGCCACTCACATTGCCTGTGACGTTGCCTGTTAAATTTCCTGTGACGTTGCCTGTGAGTGCTCCAAAAATGTTTACAAAACGACCTTCTGCCCAGCGGTTGCCCACTGCACCTATGTCACGTGTGTTGTCTGCATCTGGAGTGATGTCGGAGCTCACGCCTGCAAAGGCCACTGCGCCTGTGTCCACGGCCGTGCCGCCCACTGTGCTGCCATCTCCCACATACAATTGTTTGGTATCTGTGGTGTAGATTAGTTCCCCCTGTAATGGAGTGATCAACAGTCTTTGTGCGTTAGTGCCACGTCTTAATCTAAATGCCATATGCTGTGTTGCTCCTTGTGTGCGTTACTGTGTATTTATATCTACAATTGGGTTTAGGGCCTTGTACATTTTACTTTTTAAAGAACTTTTTGGTGTGTTTTTCAATGTCTTTTTTGACCTTTTCTGTGTCCAGTCTAAAATCCACATTTTTGATGCTGTCTGTGTAGGTCTTAAACAGATCATTTAATGTCTGTTCTAGATTGCTGTTGGTGAGTTTTTTGGTGTTGTTTTTGACCTTGATGTCCCATTTTTTACCATCCTTAAAAGTGACCTTGATGGCCAGCAGATACTGTATGGGTATGGCCCGCACAGTGACATCACTGAACACTTCGGGCCAATGATCCACCACATTTTTGGGCAAATTTTTCTTGCCAAATATCACCATACTGTGCATCTATTCAGTGGATTTGTTTTTGAGTTCATCTGCTTGTTTTCTCAGTCGTGCTGCTTCTTTGTACAGTCTATCAGCATCACTTCTCAATTTGGCAGCCAATTGCTCGTCAGTCATCACTGTTTCGTTCTTGACAGATTCCAGCACAGGATTCACTATCTGTCTGGCCTGTGTGTTGGCTGGTGTTGAATTGCTGGCTGTGAGTGCCAATTCAGCAATCTTCAAACCTTTTTGCTGTGCTATGGCAGCATTCAAAGCATCCAAACTGATGGTGGTGAATTGATTGGGAGTCATTTCTATTTCGTTGGCTTTGACTTTTTTCATCAGTCCTTTCACATGGAATCTAGCCAGCATGATGGAGCCATCACCCAATGGAGTGCGGGCCATGGCTTCTGCTAATTCATATGAAGTTTGACTGGCAGCACTGTGGATCAAATCCATCAGTCTGGTGTGCTCATCTGATTCCAAATTGCTGGTGGGTACCACCAATGCATGTTCAGGATCGCTGGGCAATACTCTATATACCACTCCCACCACTTCTTTGGTGTCTTTGAATCTGCCCAAATGTTTCACTTCGCTCATTATTTTTTATCTCCAGTCACGGGTGCTGCTGGTTTGGCAGCTGGTGCGGCTGTGGCTTGAGCGGCTTGTTGTTGAGCTTGAATAGCATTTAAAAATGCTTCCAATTTATTGTATGTGGTGCCCACTGCTTGCATTTCTGCTGCTTTGAATGCACCTCTTTGTGATGCCACATCTATGATGGCTTTGATTGTGTTTAGATCCTGCACAGTGAGATCACCTGATTTGTTGTCAGGAGCTCCAGCAGGATTGGCAGTTTTGGCCTGTTCAGGCGCTACTGCAGTTTTTGTTTGTTCGTTCATTATGGTTTCTCCTTTGTATATACAGCAGTTATTTAACTGTTGATGATATAAGGGCAACCTAAAGTGAATAGAGTGAGTTCTTTGGAGTCTTCAAAACCAATTTTGATGGCATACTCCACTTTCTTATCCTGGGAGTTCTGTACCATTTTTCCTGTGTAGAATCTGCCTTTGAGATTGATGCGTATCCAATCATCCAATTTGTCCTGCACACCATAATCAAATCGGATCTGCATATAGGTGAAATGTGGCAAGGGTTTGACCACTTTTCTGATACCAAAAAAATTTAGAGCATTGGGCTCACCATTTTTTTGCAACATCAGTCCTCGTATTTGGTAGTGATGCCAAATGGTGCTTCGATTCTGTCGTTGTGGTTGTCGTGTATCACAAACACTGTGTCACAGTAGTGAGGATCACCCCAACTGTCATAGGTATAACCATCTGTGAACATGATGAATCTTTTGGGCACAATGTCATTCTTTTTCATGTAATCCCAGTTGCACATGAAATCTGTGCCACCACCACCTGTGATTTGATACTGACTGATGTCACCGTCATTGGGACCATAATCTTGTTCATTGTACACTTCAGTGTCAAAAGTCCACACTTTTATTCTGTAATCTTTGTATTGATCCATGATGGATTTGATTTCGCTCAAAAACACTGTCAATTGTTTTTCACTGATGGATCCGCTGGCATCAATAGCCACAGCAACATCTATGGTTTGTTCAAACTGAGAACCTGGCAATACCACACCTGAATGCCATCCTTTGCGGCTGGGTCTCATGAAACTGTAATCACTTTTGATGGTGCTTTGAATTTGTGTTTGCAGTATTTCTCTCCAATTCATTTTGGGATTGGTCATGCTCTGCACAATTCTTTCTACCTCTTTGGGCAGATTGCCAGCACCTGCTGCCTGAGCAGATTGCAGTATGGAATCTTTGATTTCGTCTCTGATTTTTCTCAATTCTTCTTTGCTGAATACGGGTTTATTTTGTTTGCCACCGTCTTTGTTATCTTTGTTGTCTTTGCCACCACCATTGCTTGGATCATCAGTCCAATCCAAATGTTCATCCAACAGTTGCCCCAATTTTTGCAATTGTTTTTCGTCATATTTTTTATAAATTTCATCATACACTTTTTCTGAACTCCATCCTTCATATTTAAAATCTTGGAATATGGGAATGTCTTTGGGTTTTTCACCAATGTTGTCTCTCACCAATGTGTTGTTCACGATGTAATCACAAGCCACATTATATATTTGTCTATCTCTTTGTTCAGTTCTACCAATGTGATCAAACACACAATGCAGTATTTCATGTGCTATCACGAATTCAATTTCTCTTGCAGAAAGTTTGCTGAAAAACTTGGTGTTGTAATAAAGATTTTTGCCATCAGTGGCTGCTGTGGGACACCAATCATCACATTCTTGAATGCCCAATCTAGTGGCCATGTTGCCAAAGAAAGGATGTCTCAACAACAGTCCTACTCTGGCCACGATGATTTTATCCAACACTTCTTGTTGTAGTTTGTTTAATTTTTCTTGCTGTTTTGTGCTCATAATTCTTTCAAAGTACATGGGGCACTTTGCAGTGCCCCATGAAGGTTACTCTTTGGAAGTGACCTTTTGTGCGGCAATAACGTACTTGCCGTACTTTTCATGAAACTCATCGAAACATTTAATAGAGTCTGGATCAATCGGTAATTGATATTGAGTGAGAGCAAGTTTAATGCCCATCACCACAATTTCAGTATCGAAGTTATCCATAGCAAATCTAAGAAACTTATTGACTTTGTCATTAAACTTCTTATCTTTCTTATCACATGCATCTTTCAGTTCGTAGCAAAGGGAGACCGTCAAGGAATACATGGCACTGATTTCTTTGGTCTTCATTTTTTCTACCTTCCCTGACAGGATGTCAGATGGATTTGGTAGGTCCTTAGCCACTTTTCTGTGAGCCATGAATTTTACTGCCAGTCCTTCGCCCACTGCTCCGCTCACTAGATCTGCTGTGGTGCTCTCGTCTAATTCGTCAGATAATAATTCACTGACGAATGCCCAAGATCTGGGAGTTGCGAATGATCTGCCTGAACTCTTAGGTTCAAAATCGTATAAATCTTTTTTACTGAATGTCAAAAAACCCACCACATCTTTGTGTATGTTGTGTTGCACAGCCCATTGAAACCAGTCATCAAAATCCACTTTCATTTCTATATGGATAAATCTGTTGGCCAAAGGTGCAGGCATTCTGTATGTGATACCTCTGTCCGCTTCTCTGTTACCAGCGGCAATAATAACCACATTGTCAGGCAGCCTGTATGTGCCCACTCTTCTGTTTAGGATCAATTGATATGCTGCCGCTTGAACTGATGGAGCGGCTGAATTCATTTCATCCAAAAACAATATGATTCTTTTGTGTTTTTTAGAAAATTCTTCTGTGGGTAATTCACTGGGTGATGCCCAGATCATATTATTTTCTTTGGCATTGTAGTAGGGTATGCCTTTGATATCTGTGGGTTCCCACAGGCTCAATCTAATGTCTATCACATGAGCATCAATGGTTTGAGCAATTTGATGCACAATGTCTGATTTACCAATACCAGGTGCTCCCCATAAAAATAATGGACGTTTTTTGTTGATTGCGTGTGTTATACTGCTTTTAGCATTGTTGGGACTGATCTGTCTAACTGCTAAACTTTCTTTGTCTGCTTTGGCCATGTTGTACTCCTTTTGTGTTTGTTTCAGTGCCTTAGTGTTATATACATAATAGCATCTGTGGAAAAAGAAGTCAACTGGATTTGAATCAAAAAAGTCATTGAAATCAACAACTTAGAATGCTTGATAATTGTGGATATCTTTAGTGTTCAAAGGGTCTATTCATGGCTTTAAGCAAGCCATATTTGCGTATGTCACCTGAAAATAAGTGAAGTTCCATGGCCTTCTTTTCATTGGTCACAATGATGCCATCAGCAGCCAAATAGTATGGACAATCTATAAATTTGTCTAAAAATATCAACACCTGTGTGGTGATGGTGAATTCCTGTGGAAAAGGCACATCATAAGTCTGTAACTCCAGTCTTTCCTGAACAAATTTAAGACCTTCTTCTGTGAGTCGCAATCCACCTTCTGCTTTCACACGACTGTTGCGCCACCATATGGGTAGATATTCTTTCATGGTGTTTTCATTGACGGAAATATTTGCCTGTTGAAGGAAAATTTTAGTGTAGGTGGTTTTCCAGTCCATTATTTTTCGGTTACTGTTTCACCTTGTGTGAGTTTGACCACGGTGAAATCCTGCACATTGAAAAGAGTGTTGAGTTTCTTGGCAAGATTGAAGGCATGTCCCGGATTAGAGAAAGAAACTTTCTTGTATTTGGGACCTGGATAATTGGTGGTCATGTTGGATGATTTAAGATTGAATGGTTTGTTTTTGTAAAACACTGCCCAGATGGCTTCTGCGTCCAAAACTTGTTCGGACTTGTAGTCTTTCTTGTTGACGTTCTCCAAAAGAACTGTAGGCTTGGGTCTACTCATGTTTTCCTTGTGATATGAGTTAAGCACGTATATTTATGTCTTTTGGTAAGATATTTTTTTTGGTACAGTGGTGATGACACCACAAATCTGTGTTAAAACAGGGTGTAAAACAGCACACACACCAGTGCAATTGTAGACATCAAACTGATGCCAAGCAAGGGAAAAAACGCCTTTAATTTGAATCTAATCCACATGTTTTTGCCCTCTTCTTGGAAATATTCCGGAGCAGTCATGTAAGGATTAAAATGGTTGTTGGGCAGATTGGTGGAGGCTATTTGTTCTATTTCTCTGTCAGAGATGCTCACAGTTTGCCTCCATCCATTTGTATCTGAATGGTTTCTTCTTTGTCTTTTTTGGTCAACAGTTGTTCATAATCACCTGCCAATCTGCTCATCACAATGCCCAATGTGTAGGCCACATTTTTGGCAGTGGTGATGTCAATTTTTACTTCTTTTTGCTTGCTTTGATCAGCCGCTTTGATCTGTTGTATCAATTGTTGGATGGGTGCTGTGTTGATGGGTGTGTTACTCATTTGTGGTGTGTCCTTCCTGTTTGTTGGCACTGCTGAGTTCTTGTTTCATTTCCAGCAGTGTTTTGAATGGTCCTTTGTTGGGATATCTGTCTATGGTGAGCAGTTTGGGACAGAAACTTTTGACCCAACCTTTTTCAAATTTAATAATATAATATCCAGCACAGTACAATGATTTGGATTTTTTACTTTTGGTGAACAATGGCAATTTTTTTTGCACATCAAACACAGGATTACAAGGTTCAAATTTAGTGGGATATCCATACACTGTTTTGGAATCCACAGTGGGTTCTTGCTGTATGGTAACTGTGGAATTTCCCCATAACCAATCACCTTTAAATTCTTGTTGTAATTGTTGTTCATTGTCAAACATTTTTGTACCAGTGGCACAACTGAACATGTATCTGTGATCTTCTTGACGACACAGTGTGCCTAATTTAATGCCTTCAGATTCCAGTATCCAAAATTTACCGTCCAGGATGGGTTTAGCAATCACTGTCATGCTGTGACCTCTTCTGTCGTTTTGTATTTGGCATTCAATGGTTCTGCATAACTTTGTGCTTGGTCCACTATTCTTTGCATGTCCCATTTGGCACAGAATTTTATCAATTTGATTCCCACTTGCTCCACTGCCTTTGGTTGGGCTGCTTGTGATACAGTTTCAGCCATGATTTGTTTGATTTCATCTGGTTGTGCTCGCAAATCACACAGTATCACGTTTCTGTTGTAATCATCCAATACTCTGTGTTCCACACCTTCGTGATCCAACCATCGTTGCAACATCATGTTGTTCCAATTGAATCCTTTGTTCTTTCTATCTTCATATGCTTCACGCAGACCCACTTTGGTCTTGGTACCTTTGGTTCTCACTCCTGGAAAAGCAGAAAATATATTGTCTGTGCTGTCTCCACGCACACATTTTTCAAACAATTGCCATTCTGGCTCCGGCGCTGCTTTGTTTTCACCTGTTTTGTTGTCTTTCACAGCATTGCCTTTTCGATCAAAGTACCCTTCTTGAGTAATGGTCACTTCTGTGACACCATTGTACTGTTTCACATTGGCAGCAATCAATTGTGCAAAATCACTGTCTGTACTAATAATCACATGCTGATCTTTGGGATGAGCTTGTATCCAAGCAGAGATCAAATCATCTGCTTCCAGTCTTGGATTTTGCAACACTGTGCAATTGGTTTTGTTCTGTATGAATTCTTTGAAATTGTCAAAAGTTTCCCAAAATACTGTTTCTTCTTCTTTTTCTTTGGCAGTGAGTGCTGCACGTGCATCCGATCTGTTGCGTTTGTAAGGTGCGTAAAAATCTTTGCGCCAACTGCGTCCTTCCAAACAGAATACCACGTGATCACCACGAAAGTCTTTCCATACTTTTCTTACACCATTTAAAGTGATGTGCAGAGCCATGCCTATTTTTTCCGCCACATCTCCATTGGTCACATGGCGTGATCTAAAAAACACATTGGCTAAATCCACAAGTAAGTACGTCATTAACTGATTTCTGATCTGTCTTTTCCTAATTTATTAACATTGATATAGCCAGCACCACGTGTGGCATCTTGTCCTTGTTCCTGCAACACATTTCTAGTGACTTCTCTAAACCAACCTTCCACTATTTCTTCATTGGTTTCACCTTTGTATCCTGCTGTGATCAGTTCTTCTATAAAAGCATTGTTCCAGTCCAGTTCGAAGAAACCATTCCTAATGTTGTCTTTGTTCAGATGTGTCTCCAACACTGCCACCCAAGGTTTACCTGCTTTGGTTGCCGCTTCTTTCTCACGCAATAATGCTTGATGTGATTCGCTTTTGTTTTCAGTTGCGTTTTCTTTTTTAAATATTTTTTTAACTTTATCAAATATTCCCATATCTTTTTGCTCCATTATGTTCCCCATGCATTTTTAAACAATGGCACTTGTAATCTATCACTGTATCTATATCCTATCTTCATTGCCAGTTCTGCCACTGTTCTATTGTTCATATGATAGACACTTTCTACTCCACCCACAGGCATCAGATACACTGATCCTGAGAATCCTGCTGCTCTGTAATCTGCCACTGCTTGAATTGCTTCTTCAGCATCTTCTTGGGTGGCCACCACAAATTTCAAATACACATGACCCACTTCTCCATATTCTGCCACCACTTCAGGCAGTATGGCTTCTTCTCTTTTCTCTCCACTCACACTTAATTTGGCACTCACAGAGAATGTTATGGATTCTCGGCTTCTACCGTTTTTCTGACTCCATTCAGTAAGATATTTTTTAAAATCTGCATGTAATTTTTGTGTGCCATTGGTTTCAAAAGTGATATCTTTTAAAGTTTGCATCTTCACATGTTCCAACACATCTGGGTATGATCTCTGCCAACCCAGCAATGGTTCACCGCCTGTGAATATAAAATGTTCATCCACCCAACGTTTGTGGGGCAATATCTCCATGATTCTCGCTACAATGGCATCTGATGTCAGCATGGGAGATAAATCTTTGAATCGCGGATCCCAAGATGCATATGAATCACAGCCTGTGTTCACCAAAGGTAGCTCTTTGTAATCTTTGAATGGATGCAGTTTGTGCTGTTCAAACACTCGATCATTCTCATCACTTCTTATGCCTCTAGGCAATCCAAATCCAGCACAGGTAAAGTTGCAGCCAAATGTTCTCAAGAAAACCGAAGGCACACCCATGTAGCGGCCTTCTCCCTGTATGCTGTAAAACAATTCTGCCACTTTAATTTTGCTCATTATACCAATTCTTCTGCTACTCCCAACAATTCTGCCAGTATGAATAAAAATCCAGCAGTGACAAAATATCCAAATATCAAACTGATGCCCGCAATGATTCTGAATCCACTTTTGATCAGTGATATGTAAAAATGTCCTCGGCTGGTATCTTTAGGCTGTATGTTCATGTTTAATTACTCCCAATGGTGTTGATGAGGATGAATCAATGTAATCTGTGCCTGAATTACTATAATCTCTCTGCACAGTTTCTTTTATTAAGATACCATCTCTAATTTTGTATGTGACCAGTTCCTGTTTGATCACGCCTGTGATGTCACCTTGGAATGCTGCGTAAAATGGTCCTTCTTTATTTGTCATTTGTGTCTCCTATCTTGGTGCAAATTGTTGTTGCAGATTAATATTATCCATAAATTCTTTCTTAGTGCCAGCATCATCTTTGAAAGCACCTTTCAGCACAGTAGTCTGTGTCAATGAACTGTGTGCCATAATGCCTCTGTTTTCACAACAGCCATGTGTGGCTTGTATGTACACTCCTAGATCTTTGGCTCCTGTGGCTTTTTCGATTTCATTGGCAATGTCATTGCACAATGCTTCTTGCAGAGTGCCTCTTCTAGCACACCACTGTGCTATTCTAGTGTATTTGCTCAATCCTATCACTTGGCCATTGGGTATGATGCCAATGTATGCCACTCCGCTCACTGGTTGATGATGATGACTGCACACTGATTTCAATTCACTACGCACCACCAACATGCCTGTGTAGGCATTTTCTCCCACATTGGGAAATGCTGTGGCATCGGGTCTAGTTTCATATCTACCGCTCATCAGTTCTGTGAGATACATCTTGGCCAATCGTTTGGCAGTGTTTTTGCTGTTGGGATCATTGTCAGTGTCAATCACAAGACTGTTCAACACAGACGCAAAAGATTCAGTGACTTCCTGTTCCAACAACTCCAATTCTCCCTGCTCAATGTGAGCTGAAATGTTATCATTGGCGTGATAATTCACGCCAGCCGCAATCAGTCTTTGTCGAATCTTTTCTGATGTTTTCATTATAATCCTTATAGTGTATTATTTTAACAGATTTGTTCCAGTTTGTCAATGATTTGTGCCAAAACAATTTGGTTGCCTTCTTCATTGTAATGATTGATCTCCCCTCTGTAGTTAGGCCAAATCATGCTGAAGTCCAACAGATTCCGTTCCTCCACAAAATGATTGCTGATACCAAAATTGTCTATGTGCAAGCTGGTGATTTGATCCAATCTTCTGTGTATGTCTCTGCGTATCAATCTGTAGATATCTTTTTGGTATTGGTCATCATAGTGATATCTAAACCAATTTTTGGCAGTATCTAGACTTTTATTCAACCAACTGTTGCGTGATTCAATGTCATTTAGAATAAGATCACAATCTTTGTGCAGTCCCTCTTTGTGTATGGGATGAGCGGGAGTGTGTACTCTACTGGGACTGGTATGACTCACGATCACACAGTGATAATCATGCTGCCACCAAGGATTTTCCTTGGCAAAGTTCAACAATTGTCTTAATATTTTGTATTCACCCACACCTGCTTGTGCAAGATTGGTCACATCATATTGTTGGGCCAGTTGAGTGGGCCATCCTGTGACTCCATTGGGCCACACACAAGCAAAACTGTCACCTATGATTAAAATTTTTTTTGATTTTTTATCCATGGTATGTATTTCTCCACAATCAATTTGTGATAATCAAAGTTGTAATGTTCTTTGTCATGCAATAGATAATCAGTGGGATTCACATGGTTGTCCAGCATGTATTGTTCAATGGTTTTTTCTGCCACTGTGGTATTTTTTAATGCACCATAATATTCCAAACTCTTGGGCCATTTCAGTCTATTCATGAAGTTAAACACATAAAGTTTGGCGTTATGATCTGCACAGATCCTATCCCAAGCAAACACATTCAATAAAAAGTCACGACGCTCCAAATGTGTGTTCAATTCAAAAAACAATTTAATCTCCATAAAAGTGTTTTTTCTTATGTCTGGCTGCTGTAGTCCTTCTGTTTCACTGATCTGCAAACCTGGAAATCGATTATAGTCTTCTGCTGTGGGTTTATTGTACAATTGCACTCGGCCTTCTTTCAATAGTAGATCCAAATATTTCTTTACTGATTCTGTGCTCTGTTCACATTCATGCACAAAATAATCCAAAGGCAATGCTTCATCTGTGAGTTTTTCATCAAAAGCCAACACAAATCTATTCAATGGTGCCAAACACACAAACACTTCATCTGTGTCAGGAAATTTATTCAGCATGTGCTTGATCCAATCAGTGTACATTCTGTTGGTTGTGCCTGCGTGTGCATAGATGCTCACAGGTTTATTGTTCACTGTGTTGTAAATTTCAGCATAGTTGTTGTTGTTCCAATAGGTATAACTGCCTGGTCCCACTTTGTTGGGCACAGTGATATATCCACAAGTGTGGCTGTCTCCTATGAAAAGTGCTCTGCTCATTTTTTATAATTTCCTTTGTGAGGAATCACATGACGCACACCGCCTCTAGGATCCTCCATGTCTCCTTTGCGTCTTGGAATCAGATGCACGTGTGGATACATGCAAGTCTGACCTGCTGCTGCTCCCACATTAATGCCAATGTTGTAGCCATCTATCAATCCTTTTTGAATATTTTCGTTGCCAATCTTCAGTGCCAATTCAAAACATTTGGTAATGTTCTGTTGACTGGCCACTTTGGGTACCAGCAGTGCGTGACCTTCTGTCACAGGATATGCATCTTCATACCAAACACAATCTTTCAAATTATACACTATTTTTGACCAAGGAGCTCGGCCTTCTTTTTGTGCTTGTTCCAGAGTGTCTGTGGTGTGCATGTTACCATTGCTCCCAAGGAAACACAATCCATCTAGGATCTTCCAGTTTGTTGATCACATATCCTTTGAAATCTATTTCTTGATAGGTGCTAGCAGTATTGTGCAATATGGCAGCAAACTTCAGTCTTTTAGGTTTGCCAAAATTGTTTATGATGTAATTCCAAGTGGCTCCTGTGTCATTGATATCATCCAAGATCAACACCTGTTTCTGCCAAGCATATACCTTTTCCAGTGTGCGTAAATCAGGAGTTTCTGCATGATCTCGTAAACTTACATTTAACACATGATGTGGTATATCCAACTTGTGCGACAGATATATGGATGGTATACAGCCTCCTCTGTTGACACCCAATATCACCTGTGGTAGCCATTGCTGATCAGTCAGTTGCTGATGTATGTTCAGCAGTGCTGCACGCATTTGAATCATGGTAAAATAATTTTTATTCACAGTTTCCATTTAAAAAGGCATTCTCAGTTGCATTTTATTGTCATAATCATCCACCACAATGTTGTAGATGTTCTTGAATTTTTGAAAAGCAATGTCCAATGTGGGGTATAATTCACACATTTCTTTCACTTTGTGCATTTCAGGCATGACATCTTCGAATAGAATGGGTAATTTGTAATCTTCAAAATTTACACCTTTCATAGCATCTGCTTCAAAATCAATTCCAGTGGTGGTGATGGATGTGGCTCCAAATCCATAAGGCACAGATATGGTGCTGGCTGTCACAGTGTTGTTGCCTGTGTTGGCAGTATAGTTAAAATCTGTTTGATAAACGTTTTGTTTGATGTTCTTATCTTCCATTTGTGATCCTTTGGTAAAGT
>Ga0172367_10000244_pt1 | contig 83631 bp, 72 predicted proteins | sample Lak10m_FD_114542 | JGI IMG/M metagenome (GOLD analysis project Ga0172367, IMG submission 114542) | Freshwater microbial communities from Kabuno Bay, South-Kivu, Congo - kab_022012_10m | ecosystem: Environmental > Aquatic > Freshwater > Lake | place: Democratic Republic of the Congo: South-Kivu... | reverse complement strand
TAGAAAAAGTGCGGAGGAAGCTACCCAAGTGGGCAAAAAGCCCGCATCAAATTAACACCAAAATTCTCAAGTTATTTCTTGATATTGAATCTTCTGGGGAAAACAAAATAACTGAATCTTTACTTATGAAACGATTCGGTGACCATGCAAAATTCATAGGAAACTTCAATCAAATGAAAATAATCTCTCACAAAAACCATGCTAAAGTTTTTGAAGTTATTGACGGATATATCACAATTTGGGAACCAGTTATTGAAATAGTCAATGACTTCAAGAAAATAATTAACTGCGGCAAATAAATTGCAGCACCAGACAGAGCGAGGCGTGCTAATTCATGCTTTGCTCTGTTCCATAAGTTGTACTTATCTCTTTCCGGTTTGTTGTTCAACTCGTTAATCAACGGTTTCCCTATATAAGAAACATGTCTCTTATATAGGATGCTTGTTTCTTATATAAGAAATCCACTTGGTTTCCTATATAAGATGCTTTACAGTTGTTTGCTGCCGTTCAAATATTCCGCTGGAATCCTGGTTTCAAGCTCTGTTCCTCGTATAAGGCGATATGGTAGCAGCCAGATTTTTAAATTCGGATCCCATCGTGCTCGCATCTTTTGTAATTTTGCTCTTAGCTCGGTTTCTTCAAAAGCTACCGTAATTGGTACAATATCACCGTCTTTAAAGCTGAATGGCGGCTGCCAGGTTTTTTCTTCTACTATGATTTCAACCGTTTTCAGACGTACACCGCGTGTCTCGTCATAGCGATAACGGACACAGAGCAACGATTCGCCATACTGCTCAACAAGTCGCTTTGTTCCCTTCTGCCCTGGTTTAAGGTGGCAGTGAGATTTCATTTCTTTCAGCAAGGTCACCATGAAGCAAATCCCGTTTTATTGCCGCGTTGATAGATAATTGCTCGAATATATACGTAAACTTTTGTAGGATGTAAATTAATAAATTCAAGGGAGTTAAGATATGATCGACTTTCCAAAACGAATGCTTCCTCAATACTTGAAACTGCTTGAAATACGAGGCGTTCCTGCTGCCAGCTTTGCTGAGTGCATCAAATGGTGTCGCTATTTTCTTGATTTTTATGAAAAATATCCGGCAGCAATTTCCCAAGCGGAGCAGTTGCCATTTTTTATCGAGAAACTAAAAGCGAAGAAGCAGAGTGACCTTCAATGCCGTCAGGCAGCGTATGCGATAAAAGTGTTTCTGGAGATTCAAAAACAAGAGGATGTGCCGCAGATTCGAAATCAGAACAAATCTCAACAGTTGGCTGATGTTTCTGATTCGCCATCAGTTCAGCCAGTTACTGTCAGACGATATGCGTCACATTATTCAGATGCCGGATATCAGGAAAAATCTGATTCGCCTGAGTGGGATGCGGTTCTTGCCAACATGGCGACGGAGATAAAAGTCCGTCATTATTCCCGCAAGACGCTGAAGACGTACGCCAATTGGTCCAGGCAGTTCCAAAGGTTCCTGAAGAATAAGCCGCCTCTGGAGCTGACCAGCGATGATGTGAAGAAATATCTGACGTATCTGGCGGTCAGATGTCAGGTGGCGTCAACAACCCAGAACCAGGCATTCAACTCACTTTTATTTTTTTATAGACATGGCCTGAAGCGCGAATTCGGTGAATTGAGCGATGTGCCACGGGCGAAAAAGTCGCTCTATATTCCGGCTGTGCTGTCCCGTGTCGAGATCGATGCCATCATTGGTCATCTTTCCCAACCGTTTTCTCTGGTTGTCAAGTTGTTGTTCGGGTGTGGGCTGCGACAGTTTGAATGTCTGCAACTGCGGGTGCGTGATTTCAATTTTGATGCGGGGAAGCTCACGATTCATGGCAAAGGAAAAAAGGACCGCACTGTTCCTATTCCGGAGTCGATTTTGCCGGAGTTGCAGGCACAAATGAGAAAGATCGGTGAACTGCATGATCAAGACCTGGCCGCAGGGTATGACGGGGTGTTTCTGGATGATGCCGTGGAGAAGAAATATCCAAAAGCACCGAAGGAGTTCATACATCAATGGTTTTTCCCGCAAAAGAATCTGACCCTGGTTCGTGAAAACGGTCAGCGACGACGTTGGCATTTGCATGAGTCAGAATTGCAGGAAGCACTTTATCCTGCCGTTCGCAAAGCAAAGATCCCCAAGAAAGTAACATCGCACATTTTCCGCCACTCATTTGCTACCCATCTGTTGCAGGCTGGTTATGATATCCGCGTAATCCAGACCATGCTCGGGCACTCCAGCCTGAAAACCACCATGATCTACACCCACTGCGTGCCGGTCAGGATGGTGAAAGAACCAAAGAGTCCGCTGGATTTGTGAAACCTGATAGATTACTCCACCTGTTCCGCCAGAAGCTCAACCGTGTGCCTGACCGCTATCGACGCGCCATCCTGATCGAAACCGCCTCTAATCTGCATGACGCAGCCGGGGCAGTCCATGGCGACTGTTTTTGCGCCGGTCTGTTTAATGTTATGCAGCTTACGCTGCAGGATCGGCGCGGATATCTCCGGCAGCTTCATCGAATACGATCCACCCATGCCGCAGCAGGTATCGCACTCAAACATTTCAGAAAGCTCGTAGCCCGCTTTCTGTAGCAGTTCACGCGGCTGTTCAAACACCTTCAGTGTCCGCTTCAGGTGACAGGAATCGTGGTAGGTAATTGTGCCGAGTTGTTGCCCCTCCTTCAGCGTCAAACGCCCCTCATCGACCAGTTTTTTGACCAGCGTGGATAAATCGACCGTTTTAGCGGCCAGAATCTTAGCCTGCGGCAGCCATTCCGTTTGCCCAAGGCTTTCAAAGGTGCTGATAAATTCATGATCCAGCGCCACGGTACAGGTCGGGCAGGCCGAGACCACATAGGTAACCTCTTCGCGAAGCAGCGCCTTGATGTTATCAACGGCGTTGCTGGCGGCCACTTCGTAGGCGCCGTTATAGCGTGCCGGGGCACCGCAGCAGGTCTGATCCTCCGGAAAAATGACCTCGATACCGCCTTTATTCAGAATCCTGACTAACGCTTCACCCATTTCCGGGTAGGCGAAATCGATCAGGCAGCCGGCGTAAAAAGCCGCTTTTTCTTTCAGCCTGGGCTGGTTGATCTTTTTGAAACGATCCCGGAACGGTTCTGCCGCAATGGCAGGCAGACTGCGGCCATCGGTCAGATCAGCCAGAAACAGCGGCAGGTGACGGACAAATTTTCCCGAGGTGAACGGCTTGCCGGCAACGAAAGCGGCCCGTAGCATCCCGTGAAACAGCGAGCGGTTATTCACGACGGCATAGATCGCTTTCTGCAGCAGCGGCAGCCCCTGATCCTGTACCAGCCGGCGCCGGATCTCCATGATCAGCTCCGGAATATCGATCTTGCCGGGACAGACATCCGTGCAAGCGCCGCACTGAATGCAGAGCCCCTGGATATCTTCAGATTTTTTAAGTTCATCGAACCAGGCCGTCAGAATCGTACCGATACCACCGGTGTAGACCTTGCCAAAGACATGTCCGCCGACCAGACGGAAAATCGGGCAGACGTTGAGGCAGGAGGCACAGCGAATGCATTGCAGCGCCTGTTTGAATTTCGGATCAGCCGCCATCTCTGAGCGGCGGTTATCCATCAGAATAATATGCATAGCCTTCATCGACCCGTCGCTGTTCGGCGTCGGGCCGGTGATGATCGAAACGTAGCTGGTCAGCAGCTGAGCGGTGGCGCTGCGCGGCAGCGCTTTTAAAATGGTGGCGACATCCGCATATTTTTCAATCAGTTTTTCGATACCTACCAGTGCGATGTGAATTTTGGGTAGCGATGTGACCAGGCGGGCATTGCCCTCATTGGTCATCAGCACGATGCTTCCGGTCTCCGCCACGGCGATGTTGCCGCCGGAAATACCCATATCAGCCGCCAGAAAGGTCGGGCGCAATTTCTCGCGGGCAACTTTGACCAGACGCGGGATATCGGATGTCAGACGCTCATTGACCTCTTTGCTGAACAGGTCGGAAACCTCCTCCTTGGTCATGTGGATGGCCGGCATGACCATATGTGAGGGTGTCTGTCCGGCAAGCTGAATGATCCATTCACCCAGATCGGTCTCGCCCACTTCGATTCCGGCTTTTTCCAGATACTGATTGAGATGGATCTCTTCCGTCGCCATCGATTTTGATTTTATGACTGATGTGACGCCATTGTCCCGTGCAACTTTCAGGATGTATTCTCTGACTTTTGCCGGGTCACTCGCCCGGAATACCGTGGCACCGGCAGCTTCGGCATTCTTCTGAAACAGATCCGAGAGCTCGTCGAGATGGGCGGCGGCATACCCTTTCAGGTCTGCAATCCGTCCGCGCAACGCCTCAAAATCGATGCCCTCGTAGGCCTTGGCACGATTGACCTTATAGGCTTCAGAGAACTTGCCCAGCGCGCCGGTCAGATTGGCGTTATTGACCGCTTTGGCGATCGACTCCTTGAATTCAGTTCCCATCAGTTGTTCCCTCCCCATTCGTCGACAAAAATAATTATCAGCCGCTCCGGCCCATGAACACCGATCGTCAACACCCGCTCGATATCGGCCGTACGACTCGGTCCGGTTATCATTGCCAGATAGGCGCAGTCACGGGGGTGAACTTTTGCAAGCAGCGTCGGCATATCCGGCAGTATGCCGCTCGTCGGCACCAGAGCGATATGAATTGTGGAGAGTGACGAGACCAGGCGCTGTGCAATGGCGGTCGAGTTCTGCGCCAGTGAGCCGGTATCGGCCAGCGCCCACTCCATCTGACTGATGCCGAAACGGGCAGTGGCAGCAGACTCACGGGTAACATCAAACTTCAACCCGGCTATCGCAGCCAGCTGATTCCGCTCCATACCGTCAAGAAACGAACCCTCGGCCCAGAGCGCAGAGGCCTCCGGTGTTTCAGCCAAACCCTCTTTACGGAGAAACCGGATCAGATAGTCGAGCGCCTCTATTTTGGTCGCATACCGATAAACCTCAGCGCTGACCCCTTCGGCCCTGACTTTGAACTGCTCATACAACATGGCGACCTCCTGATGCGGACTGGAATTGATACGCTGTTCCAAATAACGAAAAAAAGTTGCGTCTCTAAAACTGATATACCAATTTATATATTCGAGAAAGTGAGATAATAAAGATACTGTTTAAATTTGTAAAACCAGAGTGTACGTCAGCCTATTGCATCTCAATAGCTCTTGTCAATAGGCATTTTAGCGCGTATCAAAAAATAAAACTTGACAGCATTTTTCAAAACAGTTAATTGGTATTACAAGTTTACATAACTGGTTTTTATTTTTTTATCACACACTGACAGCAATACCCTCAACAAACAATCAGACACCCGTGTTGCAGTAGCTGTATACCCCACAGAACGGAAGGAGAAAGATCATGCCCTGGATTCAAACGTACACACCCGCCGGAGGAAGCCTCGGGTTGTCGGCTCTTATCGCCGCTGTCCCGCTCGTCGTCATTTTTGTCTGCCTCGCAGTATTGAAGATGAAGGCTCACAAAGCCGGCCCTCTGGCAGTCGCCTCAGCCATCGGCATTGCCATCATGGTCTGGGGCATGCCGGCTAAACTTGCCGGACTGGCCTTTATGCAGGGCGCCGCTTTTGGTCTTTTTCCAGTCTTCTACATCGTCATCACAACACTCTTTCTCTACAACATCACCGTTAAAGGTGGTCAGTTTGAAATTATCCGGGCCTCGCTGGCCGGTGTCACCGGCGACCGTCGCATCCAGGCGCTGCTGATTGCCTTCTGTTTCGGTGCCTTTATCGAAGGCGCCGCCGGCTTCGGTACACCGGTTGCCATTGCGGGCGCCACGCTGGTCGGCCTCGGCTTCCGGCCGCTGTATGCCGCCGGTGTCTGCCTGATTGCCAATACCGCTCCGGTTGCCTTCGGCGCCATCGGAATCCCGGTAGTCGCACTGGCCGGCGTTATGGGATACGGCGATGACGGCCTGATGAAGCTCTCCACCATGGTTGGCCGTCAGCTCCCCTTCATCTCGGTCTTCATCCCCTTCTACGTTATTCTGATTATGGTCGGCTTCAAGAAAACCATCGAAGTGCTGCCGGCCATCATCGTCTGCGGTGTCACTTTTGCCGTCAGTCAGTGGGCTACCGCCAGCTACCTCGGCCCCTATCTGCCTGACATCATCTCCTCGCTGGCCGCTATGGCCGCCCTGGTCGTACTCCTGCAGGTCTGGCAGCCGAAAGAGAATTATGTTTTTGATCACGAAACACACACCGGTACCAAGGAACAGCACCATTACACTGCCGGCGAAGTATTCAAGGCCTGGTCTCCCTACCTGGCTCTGACCATCATGGTTCTTTTGTGGGGTATCCCCTCCATCAAGGCTGAGCTTGACAAGAGCAAAGTTGTCGTCACGGTTGCCGGTCTTGACAGCATGATCGTCAAAAAAGTATCCAAACCGGAAGATGGATTAAAGAAGATAACCGCCGTTACCGTTGAAGCTGACAAATTACTGGCAAGCCTGCCGACAACTGAGCCAAAACTGGCCGACGTCATCACCATGCTGAATGAGCTGAAAGGACTGAAAGAAAAGTTCCTGCCGATTGAGCAGGGTATGGTAGGCAAGGGCGCGGTACTGACAGAAGAGCGCAATGCCGGGTTCAACGGTATTGCCAAGAAGAGCTCTGATATCCAGAAGTTGGTAAAGGATGATCTGGAAAAGAACAAGATTACCGCCAAAGACCAATTCAAGCCGCTGGCAAAAGCAACTGCGGATCAGTTGCCGATCAAACTGCCGGCCAAGTATAACTTCAACTTCATGTCCGCTGCCGGCACCGCCATCCTGATAGCCGCTTTCCTCTCGGCCCTGATCTGCGGCGTCGGTTTTGGCGATGTAGGTAAACTGGCCGGCAAAACCCTCTACGACATGCGCTTCCCGGCTGTCACGGTCGCCTCCGTGCTTGGCTTGGCCTATGTCATGAACACCTCAGGCATGACCAACTGCCTCGGCCTGGTCTTCACCAAGACCGGCCACTGGTTCCCGTTCATCTCTCCGTTCCTCGGCTGGCTGGGCGTATTCCTGACCGGCTCCGATACATCCAGTAACGTCCTCTTCGGCGGACTACAGAAAGCGACAGCTGAGCAACTGGGCCTCAATCCGATCCTGACCGGCGCAGCCAACACCAGCGGCGGCGTCATGGGCAAGATGCTTTCTCCGCAATCACTGGCCGTTGCCACCGCCGCCTGCGGTATGGTTGGCGAAGAGGGCACACTGTTCCGCTTTACCTTTAAACACTCGATTTTCCTGACGGTCATCGTCGGCGTGATTATCTATCTGCAGGCCTATTATCTGCAATGGATGGTACCGTAAAGACAACCCCTCCCCGCTCCCCTTATCAGGGGAGGGCTTTAAACTCCCTCCTGACAAGGTGGGAGCGAGGGGGGCATTTCTCACAACCATAACAACAGGAGAGCATGCCGTGAACACACCACCGAATTCTGCTGACATTGACCGCCTGCCGGAAGCGTATCGCACTTTCTACCGTGAGTGCAGCACCTTCATCCCGGAATCACGGTTGTTCTGCGATCCGATCAGCACCTTGGCCTACGGGACAGACGCAAGTGTATACCGGATGATACCCAAAATCGTCATCAAGGTCTGCAATGCAGAGGAGATGGCGCGTATTATCAGGGTTGCCAACGCTTTCAAAATTGCCATCACGTTCCGGGCAGCCGGCACCAGTCTGTCCGGCCAGGCGGTCACTGATTCGGTTCTGCTGGTTATGTCCGGCGGCTGGGGGAAATGTGTTATTTCAGACAACGGCGATACTATCTCGCTGGAACCTGCCATCCTGGGCGCAGAAGCCAACGCCTACCTGAAACCGTATGACCGCAAGATCGGACCGGACCCGGCTTCGATCAACCATGCCATGATCGGCGGCATTGCCGCCAACAACGCCAGCGGCATGTGCTGCGGCACGACCGACAACAGTTACAAGACCGTTATGGAGATGAAGATAATCTTTCACGACGGCACCCTGCTGGACACTTCCGATACGGCGTCTCGCGCAGCATTCCTGGCCGGTCACCGCGACCTGGTTGCAACACTAGAGTCTATCCGGGATGAGATCGCTGCCGACACGGCCCTGTCGGAGTTGATCACGCGCAAATACAAAATAAAGAATACGACCGGCTACGGCATCAACTCGTTTGTCGATCACACCGACCCGATCGACATCATCAAGCATCTGATGATCGGTTCCGAGGGGACGCTCGGCTTCATTGCCGACATCACCTTTCGCACCATCATCGAGCATGCCCATAAGGCGTCAGCCCTGATTTTCTTTCCCGATATCGCCACTGCCTGCCACGGCGTTATGCAGTTGGACCGTACGGTAGTTTCGGCTACCGAACTGATGGACCGTATTTCACTGCGCGCCGTTGAAGACAAACCGGGTATGCCGGAATACCTGAAAACCCTGGATGAAAACGTCACATCCCTGTTGGTGGAGGTACGGGGCGAAACCCATGCGGTGCTGGACGAACAGGTGGCAAAGGTCAAACAGCGCCTGGACGGTATACAAACGGTATTCCCGATTGCCTTTACCGATGTCAAAGCGGAATACGAGGCACTCTGGAATATTCGTAAAGGGCTGTTCCCGGCCGTCGGCAACGTGCGGCGTATCGGCACGTCAGTCATTATTGAAGATATCGCTTTCCCACTGGAGCGACTTGCTGAGGCGACGGTTGAGCTGCGCAGCATGATGATCCGCAACGGCTATGGTGATGCCATTATTTTCGGGCATGCCCTGGACGGCAACCTGCATTTCGTGTTGACCCCCGATTTTACCCAGCAGGAAGAGGTCGAGCAGTACGATAAATTCATGCAGGAGGTCTGCTCCATGGTGGTCAACACCTACGGCGGCGCCCTGAAAGCTGAACATGGTACCGGGCGCAACATGGCCCCCTTTGTCGAAATGGAATGGGGGGTCACAGCCTATAGCCTCATAAAGCGCATCAAAAAGGCCTTTGACCCGCATAACCTGATCAACCCCGGTGTTCTCATCAATGATAATCCGGCCGTGTATCTGGAGAACTTGAAACATATGCCGCAGGCGCATGAGAAGATCGACAAGTGCATTGAGTGCGGATTCTGCGAGATCATGTGCCCTTCAAAGAACCTGACCGCCACACCGCGTCAGCGCATCACCGCCCGGCGCCAGATAGCCGGTCTGCGGCATTCCGGAACAGATGCAAGCCAGTTGCAGCGCCTCGAGCAGGATTACATCTATTGGGGTGAAGCCACCTGCGCCGTGGACGGATTGTGCGCCACGACCTGCCCGGTCTCCATCAATACCGGCGATTACACCAGGATACTGCGCAATCAGAAACAGAGTGCGCGGGCCAACGCCACCGCCAACTACATTGCCCGCCATTTTGCCGGCACTGCGGCACTGGTACGCACCGGACTCACCTTTGCTGATTTTGTGCATCAGATACTGGGCAGCCCGGTCATGATACGCATGGTCAACACAGCCCGTGACCTGTCACACAATGCCGTGCCGCTCTGGACACCCTTAATGCCACAGCGTGGATCGCTGCCAACGGTGTCACAGCCGCGCCAGCACACAAAACCGAAAGTCGTCTATTTCGCCAGCTGCTCCAGCAGAATGATGGGGCCGGCACAGAGCGACCCTGACCAACGGCCACTCAACCAGGCGGTCATGGCGGTGCTGGAAAAAGCCGGTTATGACGTGATCCTGCCTGATGATATGGACACGCTCTGCTGTGGTATGGCCTTTGACAGCAAAGGCTTCTTTGAAGCTGCCGAAACCAAGAGCCGTGAACTGGAAAAAGCGCTGATGGCCGCCAGCAGAAACGGTGAATATCCGGTGCTGTGTGATACCAGCCCTTGTCTCTTCCGCATGCGCCAGGTACTGGATAAAAAGCTCAAGCTCTATGAACCGGTTGAATTTATCCATGACTTCCTCATGCAACGCTTGATCTTTACCAGGTCACCGGAAACTGCGGCAATCCATGTCACCTGCAGTTCCACCAAAATGCTGCTGGCAGAAAAATTCAAGACCGTAGCCCTGGCCTGTGTCGAGAAGATCGTCACTCCAACCAAAGTCACCTGCTGCGGTTTCGCGGGCAGCAAGGGTTTTGATACTCCGGAGCTGACAGCATCGGCGCTGGCGGCATTAAAGCCGTCCCTGCCGCCTGAATGCAAAACCGGCTATTCCAACAGTCGCCCCTGCGAAATCGGCCTGTCACAGCATAGCGGCGGCATCAACTATCAGTCCATAGCCTATCTGGTGGACCGCTGTACCACCGGCAGGAATCCGGATAGTTGAAAATCGTCACCGCCGGAGTCAGTTAACCGGTTCGAAGTAACCATGTGTCTGTTGCAGTATTTAAAGAAATCATATAAAAGAGGGGGGTGTCATGCATGACACCCCCCTTTTTGATTGGATAATTACTATGAATTTTCAACCGATAAAGCCGAAAAAAGTCTCCACCCAGATTGCCGAGCAGATTCGCGCCTCGATTCTGGCCGGAGAATTTGCTCCGGGAGATAAACTCCCCCCCGAACGTGAACTGGCCGAACTGTTCGGCGTTTCGCGTCCTTCTGTACGTGAAGCTATCAACGTACTGGCATCATCCGGTCTGGTATCCTCCTATCAGGGGGGCGGCACAGTTGTCATGTCCCTGGTTGAGACGACCGCCGCCAATCCGCTGACGGAACTGATCCGCTCTCAGCAGGAACGGGCCCTGGATGTCATCGAAGTGCGCAAATGCATGGAATCATGGACCGTCTACTATGCCGCCCAGCGAGCGCTGCCGGATGATATCCGCCGCATGGATGAGATTATTGCTGCCATGCAGCGCAATCTCGAACTGAAGCAGCCTTCCGAAGACCTGGATGCCAATCTGCACATCGTGATTGCCCGCGCAACCCATAACATCGTCTGGCTGCATCTGATGCAGAGCCTGTTTGATGCGATGAAGGAGTTTCAGCGCAGCGTATGGAGAGCGGTTTATCTGACACAGGATGATCATCTGCTGTTGTTCAATCACCACAAGGCTATTGTGGATGCCATCAAACTGAAGGATTCTGAAGCCGCCCGCGACGCCATGACACACCATCTGACGTTCGCTCAGGGGCGCAGCAACGCCTACGTTTCGCAAAATCAAACAGCCTGACATTATACTGATCACGGAGCTTACATGCAGATTGCAGCCACCACAATTCCCGATGTCCTGATCCTGGAACCGAAAGTTTTTGGCGATGAACGCGGCTTCTTTTTTGAAAGCTTCAACGAAAACCGTTTCCGCGAACTAACCGGAATAGATCTGCACTTTGTCCAGCACAACCACTCCCGCTCGGCGGGTGGAGTCCTGCGCGGCCTGCATTACCAGATTCAGCAGCCACAGGGTAAACTGGTGCGGGTGGTCGTTGGTGAAGTGTTTGATGTGGCCGTTGACATCCGCCGCTCTTCCGCTACCTTCGGGCAGTGGTTCGGAGCGCTGCTTTCGGCGGATAACAAGCGTCAGATGTGGGTGCCACCCGGCTTTGCCCACGGTTTTTGTGTCACCTCCGAAATTGCTGAATTCCTGTACCTGACCACCGAGTATTATGCCCCCGAGCATGAACGCTGCATCGCCTGGGACGACCCGCAACTCGGCATAACCTGGCCGCTGGCCTCCGTTCCGAATGTATCCGCCAAAGACCGCCAGGGCCGCTTGTTCAAAGACGCCGACCTGTTCCCATGATGTACTTTTTTTGACGGATCTCCTGCCGATATTCACCTCCAATCTGCATTGAAAAACTATTTTCATCCTGATAAAACCAGCGCTGTTAGAATCCAACAAACTAGTGTATGTTATCGCGGTTCAATGTGAGTACAGCAACGCCAGCAGAGCTACTTGTACGAGGATACCGCGCATGAATGAAAAAGTTCCTATCCTGATAGTCGACGATCTCCCCCAGAATATCATGGCCTTGCAGGAGGTTATTGCCGATATGGGGTTTGACGTCATAACCGCCCAATCGGGAAATGATGCACTGCGACTGTCGCTCAAAAACGACTTCGCCCTGATCCTGATGGATGTCCAGATGCCCGGCATGAACGGCTTTGAAGTGGCCAGGCTCATTCGTGCAAATCCCAAAACAAACCATTTTCCAATCATCTTTGTAACCGCCGGCATGAAGGATCTGCTCGGGCAAATCAAAGGATACGAAACCGGCGCGGTTGATTATCTGATGAAGCCGTTCGAGCCGGTCATCCTGCGCAGCAAGGTACAGGTCTTTAAAGAGCTGTATCAGCAGCGTAAGGTCATTGAGCATTTCTACAACAACCTCGAGCAGATCGTTGAAAAACGAACCATGGAGTTGAAAGAGGCCAACGAGACAATTTCACGCCTGGCGGCCACTGATGAACTGACAGGGCTCTCCAATCGTCGTTCTTTCAACGACGGCCTGAGTGCTGCCGTCAGCGCGACACGTCGTCACCACTACCCGCTTTCCATGATCATGATCGACCTTGACCATTTCAAAAAGATCAATGACACCTGTGGCCATTCTGAAGGCGATGAAGTTCTGAAGTTATTTGCCAACCTGCTGCGGGAAATGATCCGGGCCGAAGATACGGCTGCCCGCTGGGGTGGCGAGGAATTTGTCGTCATACTTCCGCACACCGGATGCGAAGCGGCAGCCGCTCTGGCTGAACGTATTCGGGTCGGCTTTGAAATGAAGGTCGGCGATGACGTCCCCTATAAACTGTCGGCCAGCTTCGGCGTGGTGCAACTACAGGAGGGTGAAAACAGGGACAACTTGATCCGGCGGGCAGATGACGCTCTCTATCGCGCCAAAAACTTCGGGCGCAACCAGGTCGTAATCGGGTAAGAAAAGGCATTCAGACCGGTCTGAATGCCAAGAAAAGAACCCAGAGGGAAGTCTACATGTCGTTTTACACAAACCTCACCACCAAAAAAAAACTGATCCTCGGTTTTTCAATTATCGTCTCTCTGACGATGACTATCGGAATTGTCGCCTACTTTCAGATCAATAAACTCATTGAAGCTGATGCCAAGCTCTATGAAAAAGGGGTTGTGGCGCTGGAAAAAATCGGCATTGTCAGCGCCAATTTTCAACGGGTACGCTGTAACGTTCGCGAAATTATTCTTGAGACGACGCCCGAAGAGATCGCACTGCGTGAAAAGCGGATCTGGATGTTTCGTGAGGAGGCTGGCGCTGCAGCGACTATTCTGGAAAAAGTGCTGCCGGACGACGAAGCCAGAAGACTGTTTGCTGCTTTTATGGAGGCCCGTAAAAACTACGGTGCCCACCTGAAGCAGACCATTGAAATGGCAAAGGAAAATCAGGATGCAGACGCTACACGCTTTATTCTGAAGGATGCCTACAAGACTGAGTTAATCATGATCACAGAGATTGGTTTATTATCTGAATATCTCACCAAATCAGCCAAGCAGCTCTCCGACCAGAACAGCGCGGAGGCCAGAACGTCCGCTCAGATTCTACTGATTCTCGCTTTTAGCTCCACACTGCTGGCAGCGATTCTGGCTATGCTGATTACGCGCAGCATTGCCACCCCACTCCAAAAAATACTGAACGCGGTTCTTTCGCAACAGGAGGTCGTCAAAGAAAAATCGCGTCTGGCAGAGGCGATTTCGGCAGGAGATCTGGCCCAGGAGGTCATCATTTCCCAGCCATTGCAGCTGGATATTGAGCAGGTAAGTGATGATGAGGTCGGAACACTGTTAAAAGCGATCGTCACCACGAGTGCAACGCAACACTCACTGGACACCGCCTTCGCCGGAATGTCCGACTCACTGCGCCATGCCCGCGAACAGGAAGCTCTCAGCAGCTGGTTTAAAGAGGGGCAGAACAAACTCAACATTATCATGCGGGGAGAGAAGCCGATTACGGAGCTGGCGGAACAGGCGCTTGCATTTTTGACGGACTACCTCTGCGCCGGCGTCGGCATTTTCTATGTCTATGACCAGCAGCGGGCGGTACTTACCTATGCCGCCAGTTACGCCATCACTCAAAATAAACGCCAGGCAGAACAGATTACGCTAGGTGAAGGGCTGGCCGGACAGGCGGCACTTGAAAAAAAGATGATCATTCTGAATGACGTTCCGCCCGGTTATTTACGCATCAGCTCCGGACTGGGTGAATCTGAACCGGCACATATCGTTGCCCTGCCGCTCCTCTTTAACGGATCCCTGGTCGGCCTGGTGGAACTGGGCTCGTTTACCGCTTTTGGAGAAGAGGATCTCGAGTTTTTAAAACAGATCATGGAGGCACTGGCTATCGCACTCAGTGTCAACATATCACGGCAACAGGTCAATGAACTGCTTGAGCAGACTCAAGCCCAAACGGAAGAGCTGCGCGTTCAGCAGGAGGAGTTGCAGCAGACCAATGAAGAGCTGGAAGAGCGGGCAGAGATGCTGGAGCAGCAACGCGAGCAGATTCGTGCCACAAATCGCGAAATAGAGCAGGCCAGCGCCGACCTGCAGCGCAAAGCCACTGAACTTGAGCGGGTCAGCACATACAAATCAGAGTTTCTGGCAAATATGTCACATGAATTACGTACTCCGCTGAACAGCCTGATGATCCTCTCCAGCCTGCTCAGAGATAATCGTGAAGGAAATCTGAGCCCCAAACAGATCGAGTTCGCGGCAACCATCAATGGCGCCGGCCGGGACCTGCTAAATCTGATCAACGACATTCTCGACCTTTCCAAAATTGAATCGGGTCATATGGAATTTAATTTCGAGACTCTGGTGGTACCGGAACTCTGCAATCAGCTTCTCAATATACTTGAACCGATTTCGACACATAAAGGGATTGAATTCAAAGTAACGTTAGATGATTCCGCTCCCCAGTCCATCGTCAGCGACAGTCAAAGAACCTTACAGATTCTGAAGAATCTGCTTTCGAACGCCTGCAAGTTCACCAGTTCAGGTTCTGTATCACTGCGCGTCTCTACTCCGGCCAGTCATGAAAATCTGCTTGCAACCCCGTCGATTGCCTTTGCGGTCACCGACACCGGCATCGGGATTCCGCAGGAAAAGCATTCGCTGATATTTAATGCGTTCCAGCAGGCCGACGGGAGTACCAGCCGCAGTTATGGCGGAACCGGCCTGGGACTTTCCATCTCGCGCCAGTTGGCCCGCTCCATGGGGGGAGAGATAACACTGGTGAGTGAGCCGGGAGTAGGAAGTACCTTTACGCTCCTTTTGCCGATACGGCAGACGAATCAGACTTCCCAGACCGGTCAGACCGGTCAGACCGGCCAGAAACCCACCCTGGTGGAAGCATCCCATAAAACCAACCTCACCCCGCTCACCGCGCTTCCCATGCCGCTCCTGGATGATCGTGAGCAGGCACACGAGGGGGGCAAAAGCATTCTGATCATCGAGGACGACCTGAGTTTTGCCGGAGTGTTGATCAGGATGGTGCGTGATCGCGGCTTCTTGGCATTGGTGGCTGCCGACGGGGAAAGCGGGATCGGCATGTCAGAGCGCTATCGCCCCAGCGCAATCATACTGGATGTCATGCTGCCGCACATTGACGGTTGGGGCGTCATGCGCAGCCTGAAAGATAATCCGCTGACACGACATATCCCGGTGCATTTCATCACCTGCCTGGAAGAGCGCCAGAAGGCCATGAGTATGGGGGCGGTCGGCTTTGTCACCAAACCGGTCAGCGGTGAACAGATGGATTCCGTTTTTGAAGCGCTGGAATCGGCCCTGGAGAAAACGACCAAATCACTGCTGATCGTTGAAGACGACCCGGCCCAGGCCTCGGCTATGGAGGCTTTGCTGCAGGAACGAAACATTACCATAACGATTGCAGAAAGCGGCGCTGCGGCTATTGACGTTATCTCCCGTGAACTTATTGACTGCATTGTGCTTGATCTGGGACTGGCAGACATGGGCGCTTTTGAGCTGTTGGAAGAACTCAAAAAACGTGATCAGGGCAGGCGTATTCCGGTCATAATTCATACGGGGAGGGATCTGACACGTGAAGACGAAGCACAACTTCGCCATTACGCCGAAAGTATCATCATCAAAGGGGCGAAAAGTCCTGAACGGCTCCTGAACGAAGTGTCTCTCTTTCTTCACTTGATTGAGACGTCTCTCGATCCGGACAAACAGCGCATGATTCGCTCTGCGCTTGACAAAGAAGCTCTCCTGGAAGGGAAAAAAATTCTGATCGTTGATGACGATATGCGCAATGTGTTCTCTCTTTCCAGCGCCCTGGCGGAAAAGAATATCCTGTTTTTTGAAGCCGAGAACGGGTTCGAAGCTTTGAAACAGCTCAACTTACAGCCCGATATCGACCTGATTCTGATGGATATCATGATGCCCGAAATGGACGGTTATGAGGCGATGCGCAAAATCAGGGCTGATGCCCGTTTTCACAATCTACCGATCATTGCACTGACCGCCAAGGCGATGAAGGGTGATCGTGAAGAGTGCCTCAAGGCTGGTGCCAGCGACTACATTCCCAAACCGGTGGATATGGAAAAACTCTTCTCGCTGCTACGTGTCTGGCTGTATTCGACGGAAACAAAGCCATCAGACAGGCCAGACAGCTCAAACTGGTCTGAAGGCAATTCATGAACAACTCAGCACTCATAGATCTTGAAATAAAGTTCCTGCTGGAGGGTGTCTATCAGGTCTACGGCTATGATTTCAAAAATTATTCCGAGGCTTCACTCAGGCGGCGGCTGCTCCACTGGCTATCCAGCTCCGATTTTGACACCCTTTCGCAAGCCCAGTCGCAACTGCTGCGGGATCGCGACTTATTTGAGACGCTCTTGCAGGGAATCACAGTTACTGTCTCGGAGATGTTCCGCGACGCATCTTTTTTCAAGGCCATCCGCGAACAGGTGGTACCGTATCTGAAGACCTACCCCTTTGTAAAAATATGGCACGCCGGTTGTGCCACCGGCGAAGAAGCCTATTCAATGGCGATTCTCCTGTTGGAAGAGGGGATGCAGGGGCGCTTCCGGATTTATGCTACCGACATCAATGAAGCGGTGATCCGTTCTGCGCAGGAAGGAATTTATCCACTGAAAGACCTACAGAATTTCACCAGAAACTACCAACGTTCCGGCGGAAGCGGCTCTTTTTCCGATTACTACACGGCCCGCTATGATTACGCTATCCTGTCCCCTTCGCTGCGTGAGAACATCGTCTTCGCCGCACATAATCTGACTGCGGATGCCGCTTTCGGCGAGATGAACCTGATACTGTGCCGAAATGTTATGATTTACTTCAAAACTGCGCTCAAAGATCAGGTTCTGGAACTCTTTGACAGCAGTCTGGTGGCAGGCGGTTTTCTCTGCGTCGGCACCAAGGAAAGTCTGGATAACCGTAAGATCTCCGGCCGTTATGAGGAGCTGACGCCACGGGCACAGATTTATCGGAAACGGTATGCTTAGCAATAACACGCATACGTTTGAAGCTGTCGTGATCGGTGTTTCAACCGGCGGAGTTTCGGCGCTCAAGATCATACTCGGCGAACTGTCGGCTGAATTTCCGCTCCCTGTGATGATTGTCAGTCATATCTCGCCGGATTCCGATGATGGCTTGGCTCTCCTTCTGAACAACCATAGTGCCCTACGCGTAAAAGAAGCTGATGAACAGGAGGAACTGGCTGCCGGGACGGCCTACCTGTCGCCTGCCAACTATCATCTGATGATTGAGCAGAACCGGACTCTGTCGCTCTCCGTCGATCCTCCAGTCAACTATGCCCGTCCTTCGGTTGATGTTCTCTTTGAGACTGCGGCCGACGTCTTCGGCCCGACGCTGATCGGTATCGTCCTGACCGGAGCCGGGTCCGACGGCAGCCAAGGGCTCCTGAAAATCAAAAATTGCGGCGGCCTGACAATCGTTCAGGATCCAGCAGATGCCGAAATGGACTCCATGCCGCTGAGCGCCCTGCAACTGCTGAAAGCCGATTATGTAGAACCGTTGAACAAAATTGCGTCACTTTTGACAATACTTGCAGGTTAGTTTACTATCGCCGGATTCTGGCTTACGGGAGGAGATCATATGGCAAAGGTTCTGATGCCGATTGCACAGGGCTTCGAAGAGGTTGAGGCTCTGACCGTCGTTGATCTGCTTCGCAGGGCAGGGATTGAAGTCGTCATGGCCGGACTACAGCCCGGCCCGATAACCGGAGCGCATTCGATCAGCGTTATTCCCGAGACAACTATCGATACCGTCAAGACCGCCTCCTTTGACATGCTGGTCATACCGGGTGGACAACCCGGCACCGACAACCTCAACGCTGACAGTCGTGTCCATACTCTGCTTAATGATTTTGCTGCCAAGGACAAGCTGATCGCAGCCATCTGCGCGGCACCCAGCATACTGGCATCTGTCGGCTTGCTGAACGGCAAGCGCGCCACCTGCTACCCTAGCTATCGCGACCGGCTGAACGGCGCCATCTATGAAGACAAGCCGGTTGTCTGCGACGGCTCAATCATCACAAGCCAGGGCGTGGGAACCGCCATCAGCTTTGGTCTCGAGCTTGCCGTCAGGCTGGCAGGCCGTCACACCTCCGATGCAGTTGCCAAAGCGATACTTTTCCAGTCCACCTCCACGTCGCCGGTCATCTGGAGTCCTCGCCTGTTCAACAGCACCATCCAGGCACTTGTCGGTGCTCTGGAAATGAAGGATACCTACACACAGGGGCACGCCAGGCGAGTCACGGAATTTTCGCTCAGTATCGGAGCCAAACTGAATCTGCCACCGGAAGAGCTGCGGGATCTGTATCTGGGAGCGATCCTGCACGATATCGGAAAGATCGGGACCGAAGAAGAGGTCCTGAACAAGCCGGAAAGTCTTAATCGACGTGAAGCGTCCCTGGTGCGCGAACACCCGATCAAGGGGACCCTCTTTATTGTCGGCATAGAGGAACTGAGTCATATCGTTCCGGTCATACTGCATCACCACGAGCATTGGGACGGCAGCGGTTACCCCGGTCGCCTCAAGGGTGACCAGATTCCGCTTCACGCCCGCATCGTTGCGGTTGCCGATGCGTACGATGCGATGATATCGAACCGTTCATACCGTGACGGCCTGGACAAAGATGCGGCGCTTCTCGAACTGGTCAAGAAAAAAGGTACGCAATTTGAGCCATTTCTCGTTGACGTATTCATAGAGTGCCTTAACGATTCCCCATTTGAAATGAAAGATTTCAGTTTTTACTTTTAGCGCTACCCACAAACAGCCACACACTGACGGAGACTATGCCGGAACCTCAAAGACTTACCCTTGAAAACCTCGCCCAACTGCTGGAACGTCGCGGCCTGATATCGGATGACCAACGCAAAAATTTGGTCACCCGTGGCAGATCCCAGGAATCCCGTCTGTTTGCCTTGCAGCACTCGGGTACATCACGCAGAAGTAACATTTCCGCAGAACTGGTCTCCCCGACTGAAGTTGTCGTCTCGTTTAATCTTGAAATTCCCGGCAGATCCGGGGATATCCTGTCCGAAGATATCATTACCGAAACGCTGGCAGCCGCTTCAGGTCTTCCGTATTTAAAGATCGATCCGCTTGCACTTGACCTGAATGTTGTGACCGCACATATCCCGCGTCCTTTCGCCCTCAAAAATCTGATGGTTGCAGTTGCCGAATCTGCCGGCGTTATTACTGTTGCTGTTGCCGATCCTTTTAATGACGCCATTATTACCGACCTGGCCTCGGCCAGACGACTGGAAATCAAGCGGGTACTCAGCTCCAAAAGCGATATTCTGAAAATATTGCGCGAGTTCTATGGTTTCCGCGCATCGGTTGTAGCCGCCGAAGCTGAAGCGTCAACAGCGGTCGACCTTGGGAACCTGGAGCAGTTTTTTAAGCTCAAGGGACAGCAGGAAATTGAAGGCAACGACAAGCACGTTGTCTCGGCGGTCGATTTTCTCCTCAATTATGCCTTCGATCAGCATGCCAGCGATATCCATGTCGAGCCGAAGCGAGATACATCCCTGATCCGTTTCCGTATCGACGGAGTCATGCACAATATTCACGTGATCCCCAAACCGCTCCACGCACCGATTGTGTCACGCATCAAAATGCTTTCCCGCATGGATCTGGCCGAAAAGCGACGCCCCCAGGATGGCCGCATCAAGACCAGCTTCAACACCAAGGACATCGAACTGCGCGTTTCCACCGTTCCGGTTGCCTTTGGGGAAAAGATCGTTATCAGGGTTTTTGATCCGGATATCCTGTTGCAGGATCTCGACAGTATGGGTTTTTATCCCCGAGAAATGTCCCTGTACTCCTCATTCCTGCGACGTCCCAACGGCATTATTCTGGTTACCGGCCCGACCGGCAGCGGCAAGACGACGACTCTCTACTCATCTCTCAGAACACTTTCTTCACCTGAGGTCAATATTGTCACGGTTGAGGATCCGATCGAAATGGTGATGGAGGAGTTCAACCAGATCGGAGTACAACAGGGGATTGGCGTCAGTTTCGACAGTATTCTGCGCAACATCCTTCGCCAGGACCCGGATATCATCATGATCGGTGAAATCCGTGACCGCGAAACTGCTGAAAATGCCGTTCAGGCAGCGCTGACCGGTCATCTGGTGCTCTCAACACTGCATACCAACGATTCCGCTTCGACGGTCATCCGCCTGCTGGACCTGGGAGTCCCGTCATTCCTGATTTCAGCAACGCTGCTCGGCATCGTGGCTCAGCGGCTGGTTCGAAATATCTGTCCACACTGTTCACGAGCGCGCGATCTCTCGCAAGACGAATGTGACTACCTGCAGCTGCCGCTTCCATCCTATTCCGTTCGAGAGGGGGCCGGCTGCAAGCAGTGTCGCGGTACCGGCTATAAAGGACGCAGCGGGCTCTTCGAGGTTCTTGAAATGAACGACCACCTGAAGACGCTTGTCTCGAGATCCGCTCAGTTGGCCGACATTGTTGCCGCTGCCCGTCAGGAAGGGCTTGTAACACTGCGCGAAATTGCCATCCGCAAGATGCTTGAGGGGATAACGACGTACGAAGAGGTCGTTGCGATGACCGGGTAGTATTTCCTGGCAGAGAATCCTTTTTTTTCAGACACCCTTGATTTTCGTGTATTCTGTGACCATATTCAGAACAATGCGTTTATACCTGCCGCTCTCTGCACACCGTACATAAGGAGACAACTACATGAAAAGATATGCGATAAAGTTTTTTGCCGTTATGGCAGCTGTACTATTCCTGTCAGTAACCACGTTGGAACTGAACGCCCATGCCCGTGCCGGAGGCAGCCGATCTACCGGGAGTCGCGGTTCGCGCAGTTATTCCCGTCCCATGAGCCCCAGTACCCAATCAGCCCCGCGTCAGCAACAGGCCACTCCGACACCTCCCCTACAGCAGCCGGCTTCGGGTGGTTTTTTACGAAGTATGGCCGGCGGGATGGTTGGCGGAATGCTGGGGGGAATGTTGTTCAGAAGCCTCGGCTTTGGCGGTTCAGGCGGCGGGATGGGTGGCGGCATAGGACTTTTCGAGATTTTGCTGCTGGCCGGCATCGGCTATTTTATCTACCGCTACATCAAAAAAGGGCGCGAAAACAGCTCAAACAACACTCTCTATCAGCAGCCATACCAGACAGGAACAATTACCCCGCTTCCTGGCGGATACCTGAATGCGCTTCCTGAAGCCGATGATGTTGAAACCGGTTTGAATCATATCCGGCAGTTTGACCAGAGCTTTGATGAAGGGCGTTTTAATGATCTGGTAATGGACAACTTTTTCAAAGTCCAGAGCGCCTGGATGAATCGTGATCTCTCTCATGTAGTCACCATCATGACCGATGAAATGCGGCGCATCATGCAATCGGATATCGATATCCTGATACGGAATAAGCAGATTAACAAGCTGGAAAATATTGCCGTCAGAAACGTGGAAATTACGAGCGCCTGGCAGGAGTCGGGGCAGGATTACATTACGACGCTGATCTATGCCAACCTGCTGGATTATACAACGGATGATACGACTGGAGCAGTGCAGACCGGCAGCAAGACCGAACCGGTTAAGTTCGAAGAATTCTGGACTTTCACTCGCCCGGTCGGCAACAATCCCTGGCGCTTGACGGCAATCGACCAAAAATAACACATCGAAATGTCCCTCGCCTCACAACAAAAGCCCTTCCCCGACCCGAACGAATCGGAATGGAAGGGCTCTTTTACAAGCTAACGCTCCTGTAGCACTTAACGCTGTCGCTGCTCGATATACTTCCTGATTCCCCCTTCAAAAGTCTGTTCGATTTCGCCTTTAGGGTGTCCGTGAACATAGTCCCAGAAAAAATTGAACATCATGATGGCTATTAATAAAATGGTAACCGCAGTTGCGACCAGGATTGCAATTCTTTTGACGCTAACACCGGACGTGTCCGCTGCCTTTTCCTGATGCCGTCCCCCACCTTTGTCACGAAACATATATTCTTCCAGTAACTGGCGGTTTCGCATCAGCTGGATGGTTGAAATATAGGTAACAACGGCGTCACGATCACGTTCATCAATGTACAGGAACTGCATGCCGGTATTGAAATATTCCCGGTCTGTCCCGGCGGCAAAATTGCGATTGGCAAAAACGACACGGGCGACAACGTCTACCACCCTCTGTGGTGAGGGGACCAAGATTTCAAGCAGACAGTATTCACCATCTTCAAAACCCTGGTGCGTGATCAATCGCAGACCGCCACCGCTAATATTTGCTGCCAGGGGGATGATAGTGTTCCACGGTTCGTATGTAGTTGGTTCTGTAGGTTTACTCTCTTCTGACGACTCCGTCTCGGCCTCTTCTCGCTCCTGCAGTCGTTCGTGAGGCAGTTGAGCATCTGCAGCCGGCAACTTTCCGCTCCAGCTGTGATTTTTCTGCCGCAAACGATAGACACGCCGTTCTTCCCAATCCAAACGGAGCCGTTCGACATTCTGCTCGCGACTGACGAAGTATTTGATCGGAAGGAACGCATCTATCCGGTAAAATTCGCGCAGGTCATCGGAGACTATTTCACCGATCAGTCGCAGCATCAACTGTCGGGCATCACTCTCAGACACAATCATTGCCCGGCAACAGTAATTGTCGTTATTTCCGCCGCAGCGCAACTCCAGAATCTGACCGTAGCGCAACGTCACATGGGCCGGGAGCATGTCGCGCGACAGCTGCAGGGCGATCAGGTCTTCGTCAACGTCCTGGACAATGGCCCAGTCCCTGAATACGCTCGCGTTCGGCAGCGGTATGCTGACACCAACTTTCATGCCGACCGAAAAATACCGGCTATACTGTTCCATATCACTCAATGGTCAGGCTCCCGAACGGCACATCACGTTGCATCATTGCGCGCCGCATTCAGAGATACAAGTAATTCCTGAATAGCAACCTTGTGGACACCGGCACCATGTTCCAGAGTTTCAAGATCGGCAATCTGACATTCGTAGCAATCAAGTTTATAAAACTTGAAAATCGGCAGAGTCTCTGGATACTGTGCGATAATATCTGAAATTATCATATCTTGAGTTATCACGATGACCTCTCATTCAAAAAAAATGAGGCGCCTTTCGGCGCCTCATACCATACTTTTTATACGAGGTTTTTAATCGCCTGTTCAATACGATCCATGCCTTTGGTTATGTTTTCCATACTTATTGCGTACGAAAGACGGGCATACTTATCGGCACCAAATGCCACTCCGGGAACCAGAGCAACTTTGGCATCCTCTAGCAGGTAGGCGGCGAAATCAGAAGAATTGTTAATTTTGGCACCGCCGGGAGTTGTTTTTCCGTATGCACAGGAAAAATTGGGAAAGACGTAGAAAGCGCCGGTTGATCTGAAACAGGTGACACCCGGCATGGCGTTCAGGCGTTCTACAATATAGCTGCGACGTTTTTCGAATTCAACACACATGGCAACAACCGCATCCTGAGAACCGTTGAGCGCTTCAACAGAAGCTTTCTGTGCGATCGAGGTCGCATTAGACGTAGACTGTGACTGCATTTTAGTCATGGCTGCCATCAGCTCTTTGGGACCGCAGGCATAGCCGATTCGCCAGCCGGTCATGGCGTACGTTTTTGAAACGCCATTGACAACGACAGTACGCGATTTAAGCTCAGGTACGACCTGAACAATGTTGGCAAATTCAAGTCCGTCGTAGATAAGCCGTTCGTAGATATCATCCGAGATAATGAGGAAATCATATTTCAGACAGACCTGACCAAGTGCCTTCAACTCTGCAACCGTATAACTGGTGCCGGTAGGATTGCAGGGGGAGTTCAGTATCAGCGCCTTCGTATGGGGCGTCACAGCTTTTTCGAGCTGCTCGGGCGTAATTTTAAACGCGGTCTCTTCACCGGTTTCGATATACACCGGTGTACCGCCGGCAAGCACGACCTGGTCAGGGTAGGATACCCAGTACGGCGCCGGAATGATGACTTCGTCACCCTCCTGAATCAGAGCCTGAGAGATGTTGTAGAGGGTATGTTTGGCACCGCAGGCAACCGATATTTCGTCACGACTGTATTCCAGACCATGATCGCGCTTCATTTTAGCTATAATGGCATCTTTAAGATCATCAGCGCCTCCAACCGGCATGTACCGCGTAAAGCCGTTATCGATGGCCTTTTTGCCCGCTTCACGAATATTAACGGGTGTATCAAAATCTGGTTCTCCAGCTCCAAAACCGATAACATCGACACCCTGGGCTTTAAGTGCCTTGGCTTTGGCATCGATTGCAAGTGTTGGTGATGGCTGAATCTTGTTGACGCGATCTGCTAATTTCATCTGGTATTCCTCCTGTCGTTTGTTGGCTACTTCAAACATCAAAAATGGTAGACCCGGGTTAAGCCAGGCCGTACTTGGCTTTTAAGGCTGATTTTATTTCCGCCGGTACAAAACTATCGATATCACCGTTCAGCGAGCAGACCTCTTTGACGATTGAAGAGGAGAGATAGCCGTACTGCAGTGAGGTCATCATGAAAAGTGTTTCTATCTCACGTCCGATGCTGCTGTTCATCTGCGCAATCTGGAACTCGTACTCAAAGTCAGAAATCGCCCGCAATCCCCGAATGATTACATGTGCACCTTTTGAAGCCACGTAATCTATCAGAAGTCCACTGAATGTGTCAACCGTGACCCTCCGTTCCTCTTTCAGAACATCCTGAATCAGCTTCACACGCTCTTCGGTTGAAAACAATGAATTTTTCTGCGAGTTATTGGCAACCGCCACGATAATTTCGTCGAAGATTGTCAGGCCACGCTTGATGATATCCAGATGGCCGTAGGTAATCGGATCGAATGAGCCTGGATATACGGCAATTTTTTTCATACTCCCTCCCATGAAAATAATTCAAGAGCCGTCACACCATAGACACGGCGATCATATTGAAAATATGATCCGATTACAGGCGGAAGCTGTTTTCGGGACGAACATTCCATAACCAGAAGCCCCCCGGCTTTCAGAAGAGCATGAGTAGACAGCAACTCCGCGACAGGTTCATACAGTTCTGAATCATACGGTGGATCAAACAGTATCAGCTCAAACTGCCTCCCACGGGCCGCAAGCGACCTCACCGCAGGCTCTGCGCTACTGATAATTATTTCTGCACGATCACGGCAGTGAACCGCCGCGATGTTTTTATTCAGGAACGGCTGCATCGTTCGGTCGCGCTCAATGAACGTGGCAGCAGCCCCACCACGACTGAGCGCCTCTATTCCCAGGCTGCCGGTTCCGGCACAGATATCGAGAATATGAATGCCGTTAAGCGACATCCGGCACGATATGATGCTGAACAGTGACTCTTTTACACGATCAGAAGTTGGACGTGTCGCCATGCCTGAAGGCGCCGACAATCTGGTTCCACGATATGTTCCCGCAATTACACGCATACGACCTCATAGCTTCAACGTTGGGAAGCTATCGTAAATAGCGTGACAGGTCAAGCAGGAAGAACAGCAGATATCATAATGCGCCTCAGTGAAACATATCCTTGAAATTATACCGGTTTTATTTTTCGCCCGTATACTGTATATCTATGAAACTTCTCAACTCGCGTGGATGCCATGGACTATCAAAGCGACGACATACAGGTGAGCGGCCTTGACACGAAAGCGCTCTCCAGCCTGATCATCGAGCTCAACATAGCGCGTCGCAACTGCCGCGCCTACCCGAAAGGGCACCCGGTCATAAGCGCTTCCTTTACCAAGGCTCTGCGCGCTTACGATGACCTGATGATGCTGCAGGATGAAATCATTCTGGGAGTGACCAGCAGTGCGCTGATGGTGGCCGGCGTCTTTCTGGACAAAACAAATCTCGTCTACCGGGATTTCGCCCGGGTTCTTTTTGACCACGGCATCGGTGCCCTGCTGTTACATAGCGGTCTGACGCTGGAGGAACTGGACAGGTTCACCACCATACTCAGCCTGAGACGTGACGATATTCTCTGCCAAGGGGGCATCGAGCAGCTCTGGAGCGACTCCGGCATACAGGCCATCGGTATCCGTTCAATACGCTACGATCTTTTCAGTACAACCGATGAAGATTCCATCAATTCCGAGCGGACAATCCGCATGGGTGAGAGCCTGTGGGAGCGCTTTGCACGTGGCCTTACACGAGGCGAGCTCAGCTCCGACGGCAGTACGGATGTTGATCTTGACCCTCATATACTGGCCGATGTTCTGAACCGGCAGTTCGACCAAAACGGGCCCAATGAAGTCAGCTACAGCCAGACTATTACCAGCTTCATGCGTCAGGGAGACACGGCGGCATCTCCAGGCTACCTGAAAACAGTGCCATACGAGAAACTGGCAACATTCATCAGCGGCCTTAACCCTGAGTTGCGCCGTCAGTTTTTAAGCAGTTCATTTGAAGTCAGAAACTCGGCCGGACAGATCGCCACAGAAAAAATCATCAGCAACCTGTCTTCCGCTGCGGTACTGGAAACACTGGATGACGTCAACCAGCACCGTCTCAGTGTTCCGCCGATCGTCATGGGCCTGCTCCAGCGTATGGGACGGCATGGCTACCATCAGCAAAACATCGAGCAGGATATCTCCAGCGAAGAGAATATAGCCGAAAAAATGAAAACCATTTTCAGAGAACATGACTCTGAAGAATTTGTACCGGATGAATACCAGCAAAAACTGAATGCAATCATTGCAGCCGACCATCTGCCCCGCATGCAGGTTGACGACTCCGGCAGCCTGCTTGAAACGCTGGAAAATCAGCATATAGAAGCCAGTATCGGCGAGATATTACTTAATCTGGTTCGCGAGGGGTGCGAAACGCTTGAGGAACGAGAAATGCTCGTCCGGAACCTCAGTGACATGTTCCGTTACGTACTGCAGACCGGCGAATACGAGCAGCTGCATACCATGGTAGACCGCACGGCAGACGCAACCTTCCCCGCATCCCTGCGCACCCTCTTGTCTGATGAATACTCCTGCCGTGAGAATCTTGAAGAAATACTGGATGGCCTCGCCATCTGGGGCAAACCTCGCTATGAAGATATCCGGCGCCTGATCCTCAAAATGGGACCCATCTTCTGTGAGGTGTTACTCGACCGGCTGTCGGAAGAGACGAACATGTCGATGCGACGTTTTTTTATGGATTGCCTGATAGCACTCGGCCCGGAAGCCCGCGTTGCTGTGGCAGGTCGACTGGGAGACTCCCGCTGGTACTATTTACGCAACCTGCTGATTATCCTCTGCGCGATCAATCAACCGGATGTCGTACCACAGATACGCCCACTGCTCCGCAACCCTGACCCCCGTCTGCATCAGGAGGTTCTCAAAGTTCTAGTGCACTTCGGTGATCCGATTGCCGAAAAACAGGTAGTGCAGAATCTGGAAAGTCAGGATCAGGAACGTCTTCTGGAAACTATCAAACTTACCGAGCGCTGCTCATCTCCGGCCATTCTGACTGCTCTGATCGGTCTCTTGAGTAAAGGGGGATTGCAACAGAGCGAGTACCTTATAAAAAAAGCTGTCGTCGATTCACTGGCAGAATCCGGCCGGACTGAAGCACTTCCGGAACTCGCCAGGATTCTGTCATCCAGAAGCCTGCTCCATGCCACGACGTTAACACGACTTAAAATTGATATCGTTCAATCCTTTGAACGCTATCCGCTGAAAATTGCCAGACCGATTCTGGAGCGGCTTGCCGGTGATAGTGGCGATATTGCCCGACAGGCGACCCTTTCCTTACAGAAGCTTACCGGAGCCATGCCATGAAAAGCCACACCATGCCGGTCCTGGACTTTATCCGCCACCTTCTTTCAGCAGTAGCAAACGCAGCGCTTTACAGTATGGGACACCCTCAGGTGGAGCGCCTTTCGGCACTGGCGTATACCAACCTGATGTCTGTTCTGCAGGCACGTTCAGAATTTACGTTGATGATTGTGGAAAATGAACTGGTCATAGATGGACAAGCACAGGAACTGACTCTGTTTTTGCGCCGCTTCACGCAGATTTTTACCGCGAATTCGATCGGCACAATGACCATTGTGCCGGGAGTAACGAAAGCGGAACTGGATGCCCTTATTCGCGGTATTGCGCTGCAGCAGGAGAGCGGGCAACGGGTTATCGACTCTTCAGAGCACTTGCGTCTGGGCCGGGTTGAGGTCCGACTGAGCTCGATGGATGCGGGCACGAGCAGTAGCGGTACGAAACCTGCGCGCGTCAGTCTGCCGGATATGCCGCACGAAGAAATGAGCCGGTTTATGGAAATGTATGAAACCGCCAAGCAGCAGCACAAACTCAAAGTCAACGGTATTTTTGATATTGTATCCGGTTTTATTGATGTTTTCCGCCAGGAAGCGAGGCCGCTCCTTGCGATGGCCGCCTTACGCGATACCGATGAATATACCTTTACGCATTCGACCAACGTCTGCGTTCTCAACCTGGCCCAGGCCATGGCTCTCGGAATTGAAGGCCAGTTGCTGAACGATATCGGAGTTGCCGCCATGTTACATGACATCGGCAAGCTCTACATTCCGGAGGAGATCCTCACCAAGAAAGGCAAACTGACGGACGAGGAATTTGATATCATGAAGCAGCATCCGGTCAAAGGGGCTCGACACCTGCTTGACACACCCGGCGTGCCGCGACTGGCGGCAATCGCAGCCTATGAACACCATCTGAAATATAACCTGAGGGGGTATCCGCGTGTTGCCGACAGTTGGCAACAGAATTTGTGCAGCCATATGACTGCAATATCAGATTTTTTTGATGCTCTGCGCACACGGCGTTCCTACCGCGAACCGGTAGAACTAAAAGAGATTGCAACGATGATGTTCGGTATGATGGGTACCGATCTGCACCCCGGATTGACCAAAAATTTTCTGCGGATTATCGGACGATTGATGAAGACGAATCCATCAGCGGCGTAAGTGTCTGCGACTATTTTGCCAAACGATTCAGCCTGTTCTTGTAAATATAATTACTCCCCTGAAAATATCCCAACGCATCCAGCAGCAGATTCTCCTGCGGCTTCATTTCTGCTGTTTTACCATCCTGCCGTGAAAAGCTGAAGAAACCGGCCTCTTTTTGGGGGCCGAGTACCACCAGTTTATCCTCCTGAATATAGCCCAGTTTTTGGTAAGTTGAAATAAAGGCCCGCTCCGGCCTGACATCGCTTTTCAGAATGTCATCACCGATGAAGTGTGAACGATAGCTGAAGTTCAAAAGCCCGAGAACGGTCGGCGCAATGTCAATCTGACTCATCATGCGATCAACTTTCTGAGGTTTTATCAGTGCCGGGGCATACATAAAGAGTGGAATCTCATATTTCTTGACCGGCAGGGCCAGCTTGGCAGCACTGTCGGCACAGTGGTCGGCAACGATGACAAATATCGTATCATGAAACCACGGTTTCTTGCGGGCTTCCTCCAGAAAACGACCAATGGAGTAGTCAGCATACTTGACACCTCCGTCACGTCCTGTCTTGGAAGGAATATCTATCTTGCCATCCGGGTAGGTAAAGGGACGGTGATTGGAGGTTGTCATCACCACGCTGAAAAAAGGCTTTTTAAGCGTGTACGAACGATCAGCTTCCTTGAGCGCCTTCATAAAAAGATCTTCGTCACAGACCCCCCAGGCGTTGGTAAAGGTGATTTCATCCTTTGCAAAATCAGTCCGGTCAACGGTAGCAAAACCGTTATTTGCGTAAAAATAGTTCATGTTGTCGAAATAACCGTGACCGGCATAAATAAACTTGTTGTCATACCCTTTGGCTTTCATGACAGAGCCCCATGAAAAGAAGTTTTCATTTTTGGGGCGCTTGACAATCGATGTCCCCGGAAGCGGCGGCATCGAGAGTGTGATCGCTTCCAGACCACGTACGGTACGTGTTCCCGTGGCATACAGGTGCGTAAAGAACAGCGCCTCTTCTGAAAGCTTGTCCATGACCGGGGTGATACCCTTGGTGTTACCAAAGGCGGTCAGAAACTCCGCGCTCAGACTCTCTTCAATAACGACAACAAGATTGAAGCGGCGCTCGGGACCAGTCGGCTGAATGACCCGCGTAATATCAGTGCCGTCCGGCCTTTCCAACGGGCTGTGTGTGCTCTGCATGCGCCCTTTCAGATGCGCAACGACCGCACTGTCCGGTCGGGTAACGTAGAATTTGTTAAAGTCCAGCTCGTTGTTCCTGAAGGCTGAAAAGAGGCAGTACAAACCGTTTCCGGCAAGTTCATTAGCATAATTATTGGGTGAAATCTGTGACAGCCCCAGATCGATCGCCAGGAAGGAAACGATCGGCAGCAGCAACATCGGCACTCCGATTGCGGCCCTGGCAGCAAAACGGGATGCAAAGCCGAATGAGTGGAACAGAGAGCGCTTAAGCGGAATAAAGACGAGCAGATTAACGACAAAGAGAGCAGCAAGGATACCATTGACCGGATAGGACTCGCGGATATTTTTGATTACTTCGTTGGTGTAAATCAGATAATCCACGGCAATGAAATTGAAGCGGGTAGCAAATTCATCAAAAAAGGTGTACTCGGCTACCAGGTTGAAGAGCATCAGGTAACTGTAAATGAACGCAACCGTTCCGGCGCAGATTCTGAAAACCCTGCTGTTGAAGGGTCTATCCGGAAGCAGCGTCAGCACCAGCACAAACGGGATGGCCACGTAGCTGAAGGTCACGCAGTCAAACAGAAACCCGACCGCGTAGATTTTTATCAGCAGCAGAGCTTTCAGCTCCAGACTGGGGAGGGATTTTACCAGCAGAATCGTCCTGCAGGTCGTTGAAAATGCTATCAGAGATAACCAGAGTGTTACCAGTGCGTTAAATCGGTTTTTAAGAAACATTGTCTTCTATTTTCCTTTGATATTTCAGGGTGCAGTGACGGCAACAGCCTGGCTGCTTTCGCCCCCCGCGTTAATTACCTGCAAGCTGAAATCTTTTGCCGTCGGTGAGTAAGGGTGCCGCTGATAGATTAATTTTGAGCAATCGATATAGATTAACTTCTCGCGGTCAACCATATCCTGCCCTCCCCGACCGCCAATCAGCTGGCCATCGACAAAGAGGGACGAATTTTGACTGAAATTTTTCCCGGTAACAATGAGTTCATAGTAATTAACAAACTGATTGCCAACGGTAACCTGCGCTACTTCCGGCTTTGTTTCAATGGTCAAAGCCATAGCAACCGATCCGTTATCGGGCGAGTTTTTAACGGACACCTGGTGGAGCCCGCCCGCCACCTGCGGAACGGTAAAGCTGATTATATCGGGATACACAGCCAGAGTTCTGATAACTGCGCCGTCAAAAAGCAAGAGGGCGTGTGAGGCAAAATTGAGCCCCTGGGCAGCAACTTCACGTTCCTTTCCCTGCGAACAAGCACTGATATGATCGGGCGTGAGAGCGCTCAGAACCGGTTTAAGCGGCAACACGGTGAAATTATACGGACGCCCGACGGTGCCGTCTGCCCGTTTCAGGTAGAGCACATACAGACCGGCCTCAAGCTGCAGCGGTACATTGAATTCAGCCTGTTTGCCATCGCTGATCAGAACCGGAATCTCGGCGGTGCCCAGAAAAACAGAGGCGGTTTCACCGAAGCCGGAACCAAACAACGAAACCCGCCCGCCCGGTTCTGCCTGAGCCGGAATAATGCTCACGACACTTACCGGCACGGGAGCAGGAACAGCGGCTGCTGCGACAGGAGCAAGCTCAGCAATGACCCGATGTGGCCGTTCGGAAGCCATCACGGTGGTTGATAACAATGTAACAAGCATCACTACCGCAACCACTGGTATAATCCGTTTCATAGCATCCCCTCCCCTTACAGAAAACATATATTCCAACAGTAACATCTAGTTTTTAATTTCTCTGGCAAGCCATATTCCGCAGACCAAAAAGATACCATTTGCACCCCACGCCGCAAGAAGCGGTGGGAAAGCACCGCTGCGACCATATGATAGCAGCACGGCATTGACAACGAAATAGGCAAATCCAATCGCGACACTGGCTCCGATTCCAAGTGCAATACCACCCGAACGACTGCTGCGCAGTGCAAACGGAATCCCGAGCAGAACCATTATCAGCGCAGCAAACGGCGCAGCCAGCTTGCTGTGCATCAAGGTCAGATATCGATAGGCCTGATATCCCCCGCTTTTCAAATTGTCTGCATACGATTTAAGCGTCATGAAACTCATGTTATCGGCATCACTGTCCAGAATTCGCAGATCCTCAACCTTGAGTTTCAGATCGATTCCCAAGGATGCGCTTGAGCGGGAATTGTAACCGCCGACAGCAGCGAAATCTTTCGTGACAGCATTCAATAAAGTCCAGCGCCCGTCAGCAAATCTGGCGGCCTCGGCATCTGTCCGGCTGAGCGGACTCATAGCAGCACCCAGACTCCAGATAACAACGCCGCTCAGCGTGCTGGTGACCGGATCAAAGAGCTGCGCCTGCAGTATCTGGGTATCGGATCGAAACCAGATGTTATTTCGTTTAAAAACCGCCCGTCCGGCTTGCTTTTTGATAACACGCTTATCAATCTGCTCGGTCAGCTCATAGCTTTTCGGCAGTACCAGTTCGGCATTGACCAGCAGCAGCAGACTGGCCACCAGCCCCAAAGCGAGCATCGGCATGGCTATACGCGGCAGACTGACCCCGCAACTACGCATGGCAACAATCTCGCTGTCACGCGATAACATGCCCAACGCCAGCAAGGTCGCCATCAGCGTTGAAAACGTCGCCGTACGACCAAGCATCTCCGGCAACTTGCAGATAAAATAGAGGAGCATATCTCCAGCCGTACCGCCGGAACGTATGAAGCGAGGTACCTTCTCGATCAAATCAATGACGAGATAGACCGAGATAAAACCACTCAGACAGAGCAGCATCAAGCGGGCCCAGGTACGAGCTATATAGCGGCTTAAAATACCCATTCAGCTTTTGACTCTCAACAGGGCACGAAGACCATTAAACGTAGGGACCGGAAAGCTTCGTTCCAGAGATACCAGGCGCAGCAGCATCCAGCCGAACAGACAGAATACGATATTTGGAATCCAGAGTGCCATTGCCGCCGGCAGGACCCCTTTTTCGGCAAGTGTTCGGGCTATCGACATGAGAACATAATACGTCAAGAGCAGGCCGATACTGGCACTAAATCCGGCTGATTTTCCGGAGCGGCGGTTCTGGATACCCATTGGCACGGCGATGAATACAAATACCAGCGATGCGCACGGAAAAGCAAAGCGACTGTGCAGTTCTGACAGCATTTTCAATCGATTTTGAACCGTAACAGCCGGGCTTGAAATCTGTTGCTGCAGCTCGCTGATCCACATATCCAACTCATTGCGACCACCTCCGGCGCCTCCACCCTGATGACCGACCGTCATGATATATTCTTCAAAATGTATCAGACGGTATTCACCTCGCGCACCGGCAGCGTGGATAGTACCGTTATCAAGTGATACGCGCAAAGAAGATTGCGGTCCGCCCCCTTCAAGAACCCCTTCACGTGCAAATATAGTCATGGGACGTTCCGGATTACGCCCATCGTGAATAACAATCCCCTGCAGTCGGTTCAGCTTGGCATCGAAAGCATCGGTGTAGAGCATAATGCCGGGAATCTCATCCCAGAATACTTTCTCCCGGATTGTGGCGGCTGCATTCTGTTTCAACACCTTGATAGTCAGATTCTTGAACGCACTATTTCCCCATGGGACTCCGATCGTGCTGGCGGCCAGGGCAAACAGCGTGGCAATCAGGGCGCACACAAAAACCGGTGGCAGCATTTGAACAAGACTGATACCGCAGGCCTTTAAAACGGTGATCTCGTTATCAGCAGAGAATCGACCAAACGCCAGCAGCACTGCCAGCAGAAATGCCATCGGTATCGTAAATACCAGAAAAGAGGGCATCAGGTACAGAATCATTCGCCCGACATCCAGCAGCGGAACTCCACGGGACACAACCAGTTCAGTCAGCTTGATCAGACGTCCCATCAGCAGAATCAGGGTAAAGATGGAAATACCGAGTAAAAAGAGTGAGGAAATTTCACGAATTATGTACAGACTGAGGATGCGTTTCATGAAGCGGGATGATACATGAGCTTGAATATACTGTAAAGCACCATAAAAAAAGCGGGAGCCCTTTCGTGGGTTCCCGCTGTATTATTCCTGCGACCGGCTACTTATGCCTGTGCAGACCAGAGACCATGCAAATTGCAGAGTTCACGGGCTGACAGCGTTGTAGCGGTGACGTTGAATGTAGCGGTTGCAACCTCTCCGGGATTTAAAAACTGACGATAGGCTTTACCGTCTGCAATCAGTTCGATCCACTCGATATAATGTTTCTCTTCCATCGGATGTGCAACTGAACCGATCGTTACCTTGACAAATCCGCTCCCGACTTCGATAACCGGCACATGTTTTTCTTTGGCGGCATCTACCGTATTTTCAGTAAGTAACGCCATATCCTGACCACAGCAGACCAGACCTCCATCTCCGGCGTGGATAACTTCAACAATATTGCCGCATAATGCACATTTGTAAACTTCCAGTTGCTTTGCCATGTAGTGTTCTCCTTTTTTGTTTGTGTAATAACGTACCTGAAACCAGGCCGTCGATTCTACCAGTTTTCTCCAAGAATTTCAAAGTGTGCCTTGGGATGCAGACAGGCCGGGCAAAGCTCCAGAGCTTCTTTACCGGTATGCAGATATCCGCAATGGCGGCAGCGCCAGACGACCTCGCCATCACGTGTAAAAACCCGGCCAGCTTCAATATTTGCCAACAGGTCACGATACCGTTTTTCATGCTGTTTCTCAGCTACGGCGATAGCAGTCCAGGCAGCTGCAATTGCCAGAAACCCCTCCTCCTTGGCCACGGCCGCAAAACCGGGATAGAGAAGGGTGTGTTCCTCATGCTCCCCGTTAGCAGATGCCAGCAGATTTTCTGCCGTTGTGCCGATCTTTCCGGCCGGGAAGCTGGCAGTAATTTCAAGGTCGCCCCCTTCCAGAAATTTAAAGAATCGTTTGGCGTGAACTTTTTCCTGGTTAGCCGTTTCTTCAAAGATATCGGCGATCTGAATAAAGCCTTCTTTTGCAGCAACACCCGCGAAATAGGTATAGCGGTTACGCGCCTGACTCTCGCCGGCAAATGATTTAAGCAGATTCTGTTCCGTTTTCGTTCCTTTGATTGAAGCGGCCATGTATAATTCCTCCTGAATTATTTAAATACGACGGATGTTGTCCTTTATACCGTACTTGTATTTTATTGCAAGCAGGAAAATAAAAAAGGGGGATACATTTCTGCATCCCCCATATTCAGATTATTTAAGAGCTGTTACTACGACAATTGACGTCCACCATCAGCAGCCCATTTTTCAAGCATTGCAGTGGTTACTGATTTCGGACGCTCGATTGCGTAACCGAGACCACGATCCCAGGTGATGTTAGCCATGCAGCCGAGTGCTCGTCCAACACCGAACAGAACCGTGTAGAAGTCGAATTGAGTCAGACCATAGTACATCTGGATGACGCCGGACTGTGCATCAACGTTCGGCCACGGATTCTTGGTCTTGCCGTGCTCGGTGAGTACGCCAGGAGCGGTTTCAAAGATCATAGCGACCAGTTTGAAGAGTGCATCATCTTTCAGCCCTGGAGTGGCGAGACAGAATTCACGCTGAGCCATGTAGCGCGGATCTGTCTTGCGAAGAACCGCATGGCCGTAACCGGGTATGACCTGGCCGGCATTAAGTGTATCCCAGAGAGCTGCTTTAATAAGTTCCTGAGTCGGCTCAACTCCTTTACAGTATTTTTCCTGGAACTTGAGAGTCCAGTCGAGCACCTCCTGATTAGCAAGGCCGTGCAGTGGACCGGCCAGTCCGTTCAGCCCTGCAGAGTAGGCATAATATGGATCAGACAGGGCAGAATGAACCAGATGAGTCGTGTGGGCAGACACGTTGCCGGACTCATGATCAGAGTGCAGGATGAAGTACATACGGGCAACATCCTTATACTCATCACCCTGACCGATCATGTGTGCGAAGTTAGCACCCATGTCGAGGGCAGGATCGATAGCGATCTGCTTGTCGCCCTTGTATTTGAGGTTGTAGATGAAGGCGGCGATAATCGGGATGCGGGCAACGATGTCACAGGCGTCTTCATAGACGTATTCCCAGGCGGTCATCTTGTTGAACTTACCGGAATTATAGAAGCCGGCAAACTTGGAATCCTTCTGCAATGCCAACATGGCGACTGAAAGCATAACCATTGGGTGGCTGTCATGCGGCAGGGCACGCAGAGCGGTAAATACATACTCAGGAACAACCTGACGGGTTTTCCACTCGGCTACGACTTCGGCGACCTGGGCATCAGTCGGGACATCGCCGGTCAGCAGGAAATACCAGAAGGATTCAACGGTCGGATATGCTGAACCGGCAGCCTTTGGCAGCGCAGCAAAAGTTTCAGGGATGTTCTTACCACGGAAACGGATCCCTTCCTGTGGGTCCAGATAGGAGATATCTGTTACGAGTGAACGGATATCGCGGGCACCACCGATGCACTGGTCGATGTTTACCTGATCAATAATGACTTTACCGAATTCTTTTACAAGTTTGGTGATGCGGGGGCGATGTTCCTCGATCTTCAGCTTGAGCGTGTCTTTCAGGGCCATTGTTTTACTCTCCTTTTCGTGGTGTGGGTGCGAACCCGGATAAAAAGCTTTATAAGCTTCCTAACTTCTAGTCCATCTGCTTTAGCGGGGAGAAACGGGACTCTTTTTTAGCATACTGTATACAATTTGTACGGCAGTTATACTCGACGGCTTAATCAAAATGCAACAAAAATTTTGCCATACCAGATCATGGCAGAATTACCAGCTCATCACTCGTGTACGTCAGTCGCTTAAGACCTTCATTGCTGAGATAAAAAGTATTTTCAATACCGATCGCCCCCTCTCCCGGGAAAACCGCTTTCGGTTCAAAGGCAAACGCCATGCCGACTTCAAGTGTCATCGAGTCAAATCCTTTGGCGATAAGCGGATACTCATCAATTTCAACCCCGACTCCATGCCCGATGTATGGAACCTGCGCTCCGCGTGCCCCCATGAAGGAATCCGCATATCCAAGCTCTACAGCCAATGCCAGACACTGGCTGTAGACTGCGCCGCAACGTGCACCCGGCAGTGCAATTTCCGTCATACGCTGCTGCACGGCCAGCATGGCGTCATAAGCTCTCTGCATGCGATCGGAAAGCGGACCAATCGCAAAAACTCTGGTCTGATCTGCCAAATATCCATCCACACAACCGGCAAAATCAACCACAACTGGCTCGTGCGCTTCGATACGTTTCAGACCGGCACTTTGACCAAAGGACGTATTCAGCCCCAATCCCCCCAGAGGGGTATCAGGATAAGCCGGAACAGCACTATCGACCCCGGAAACTATCTGGCCGTAAAACAGATCTGAATTAAAACCACGCATACGCGTTAAGCCCTGATGCCCGAGCTTGCGGGCGGTGAGCTCCAGCTCGGCCGCAAGTTCAATATCCGTCATGCCAACCCGGATTACCTCTCGGGCACGCTGAAATATCCGGTCTGTCTGATCTGCAGCATCCTTCATCAGGTGTATTTCGTACGGCGATTTCACCATCCTGACGCGGCGGATCAACGACGCTGCATCAAGATAGACGGCACTCGGATATACCTTGCGATAGCGCTCGAAAAAATTGACCGGCATGACGTCCATCTCAAGTCCTATTCGGGTCGGGACCGGGTAATTGTACTGGGCAAGAAGTGCAGGAATATCCTTGAGCGAACCGAACGGCACGACCTCTTTAAGCCCGGATTCCATACGGGCCCGATCGGCACCCTTGCGAACCATATAGAGCGGCTGCCCCTGGGCCGGCACATACAGATTTCCGCTCTGAATAGTACCGGTAAAATAGAAAAGATCAGCATTTTGTACAATAATGACCGCATCTAAACTCTGCTCTGCCATCACATCCTGAAGTCGTTTACAGCGGTGTTCAAGCTCGGTTGCGGGCGTAAGGCGCATGGTTTATCTCCTTGTGTTTTTTCAGATTATACAATATTACATTTTCAAAATAGGTATAAGAAAAACTATGAACATTATTTCTCTGCGACATATTGTTATTCTTGCTTCAGCTGCCGGATTGGTCGCTTCGGGGTGGTATGCTCACAAATGGTATCATCACAAAACACATAACTACAACCATCATATTGTCAAAAAGTCAGGTTTTAGATTTACAAGCCCACTGTTAGATATCAGGTTTCCAGAAGGGGTCGGCATCAATAACGATCCACTATCTTTCAAATATAAACTCAACGAATTTGTTCAAAAACGGACTGACGGAGTCGCGGTACAAAAGATTTCCGTCTATTACCGGGATCTGCTTGATGGACCATGGATTGGAATAAACGAATATCAGGAATTCAACCCGGCCAGCATGATGAAAGTACCGGTAATGATCGCCTGGCTGAAACGAGCAGAGACGAGGCCGACTGAGCTTAAACGAACATATATTTTTGATGGCAAAAAAGATATGACGAACCTGCAGAGCATAAAACCTGCCCAGACCATCTCTCCCGGTAAACCGTATACCGTTGAAGAACTTCTGCACTACATGTTGCGCTACTCCGATAATAACGCTGCGGCGCTGCTGTATTTCAATCTGAAAGCGGAAGAGTTGAACGAAGTACTGGATAGCATGGATGTAAATAATATCCCAGATACCGAGAACAACTCAATCTCGGTAACGGGATACTCCGGTTTTTTTCGCATACTCTACAATGCCACGTATCTTAACCGCACAATGTCAGAAAAAGCGTTAGAATTGCTTTCGTTCGAGGACTTCCCTCAAGGCTTTGCAGCGGGTGTGCCCAAAAGCACATTAATGGCAACCAAGTTCGGTGAAAGTGAGCCACAGGAAGCAGGTGCCGGTAAACAGTTACATGAATTCGGTATCGTGTACCATCCCAAGGGTCACTATATTCTGGGAGTCATGACACAAGGGAATGATTTTACTCGACAAGCTGCGGTAATACGTGACATTTCATCCATGGTTTATTCAGAAGTAAACTTGTCTGCAACCAGAAGATAAAGCGACCACCGGGGCGGAATCAGCTCCACAAACTGCTCACCTCCACCACCAGGAACGCATAGTTTCCGATTGCAATTACACGTTTAAAGAGGCACAAAGTTCACGCCACGAAGCCACCGAGCAACTCCTGTTGCGTGCACAAAACCTGGCCGTTTCCATCCGTCTGCCCCTCTATGCTGAGAACAAAGAGTTACTGCTACAAATGGCCGAGCAGGCAGCCAAGACTGCCGAAATCCGTTCTGTCGTAATTTCGGCGGCGGACGGCAGGAAATTGGCCGTGTTTACAGCACCAGGCGCTATTGCCCTGCCAGCCGGTTCCACCAGGACGATTAGTCAGACTGTTGAGGTGCCCAGCAACCCTCTCGTAAATGCACTAGGGGCCTCATCCATGCTTGACCCCAATGACAACGCACCTACCCTGTTGGGATATGTACGTATCGAGCGTGACACAGCCGACTTGACGGCAGCGATACGGCAGGTCATCCTGATTTCCACCAGCATCGCTCTGGTATTTTGGTTGATGGTTTCACTACTCGGTTATCTGATGCTACAGAAACTGACCCGCTCGTTCAACACGTTGATGAAGGGCATCCAGACCTTGGAACAGGGTGATTTCACGTCTCCAATCGCTATCGAATCCGACGACGAACCAGGCCGGGCGGCAGTGGCCATCAACAATCTGGCAAAAGTTTTAATGCAACGCAGCGAAGAAAACAGCCGTCTTCAACATGATCGCCTGAATCTTGAACGGCAGATGCTGCATGCCCAGAAACTGGAAAGCCTCGGAGTAATGGCGGGCGGTATTGCTCACGACTTCAATAACCTGCTACAGTCGATTCTCGGCAATATGGAATTGGCCGCAATGAAACTGGGCCCAGATTCGCCTGCTCATAAATATGTTGAACAGTCCATGAATGCTGCCAAACGTGCGTCGCTACTGACCGGTTCGATGCTGACCTATGTCGGTAAAGGCTTGCTCCACAAAAAGGGACTGAACCTTAATGAGCTGGTAGTTGAAAATGTCGATATCCTGAAGACAGCTACTTCAAGCTCCATAACAACCGAGTTGCAACTTTTTCCGGGGCTCCCCTTTATCTACGCTGATGAAGCATATATCCAGCAGGTTGTCATGAACTTGATAACAAATGCGGCCGAGGCGATTGAACAGCAGCCGGGCATAATAAAACTAGCCACCGGCATACAGGAGTGCAATCAACACTGTCTGGACGAAAGTCTTCTGGATGAAAAGCCGAAGGCGGGACGTTTTGTGTTTCTGAAGGTCAGTGACAACGGCTGTGGTATGAACGACAAAACCCTTAAGCGCCTTTTTGATCCGTTCTTTACCACCAAGTTTACGGGTCGCGGTTTGGGAATGTCAGCAGTGATCGGAATCATGAAAACTCACAACGGCGCTCTGTTTGTAGAAAGTGAAATAGGCATTGGAACAACGTTCAAGGTGCTGTTCCCGATCTCGGAGACAGCCCCTCCGGCCACGATTCAGGCGCCACGCGTTTATACTGCGCCAGAGAAAACGGGTAGCACGCAACAACGTTCAGGAGTCGCACTGGTAGTTGATGATGAAAAATCAGTTCTGAAGGTCTGTACAAAAATGGTTTCTCTCTGCGGCTATACGGTTATCAGCGCCTGCGACGGCCTGGATGCGGTCATCAAATTCCGGGAGTATGAAGGTAAAATAGATGTTGTCCTGATGGATCTGACCATGCCAAACATGGATGGCATAACAGCCATGGAGAAGATGTACGAACTCAGGCCGGAGGCAAGAATCATCATTGCCAGTGGCTTCAATGAAGATGAACTAAGCGAACGAATCACAAGTCAGCCGCCAGCCGGTTTTGTGAGAAAGCCATACAGCATGCAGGCACTGGAGACAGAACTGAACAGAGTTATGGCACCTTCACGCGAAACAACATCTTGATTTTTAAGAAATCAACTGATATATTTTAGCAGTCAGATGTCTGGAGTGCTAATTTTATATGCGAGGTGATCATCCATGGTTGCTCAATTACCGGTTGTAGCGGACAGCCTGAGACTTTATATGACTGAAATTCGCAGATTCCCGCTCCTGAGTGAAGAGCAGGAACACCTTCACGCAGTAGCGTTTTTTGAACGGAAAGATTTGGAATCTGCGCATACACTGATTACGTCGAATCTGCGTTTTGTCGTTAAGATTGCCTACGAATTCCGCCACTACGGGCTGAAGATGCTTGACATGATTCAGGAAGGTAATATCGGCCTGATGATGGCGGTCAGAAAATTCAATCCCTACAAGGGAGTGCGGCTTATTTCGTATGCCGTCTGGTGGATTCGGGCTTACATCCAGAACCACATAATTTCGTCATGGAGCCTACTCAAAATTGGAACAACCCAGGCACAACGCAAACTGTTTTTCAAGCTGCGACAGGCCAAGAGTTCACTTCTCGGAATCGGCGACGACCAGACGCACGCAACCAGCGCAGCACAATCGCTGCATGTCACTGACCAGGAATTTTTAGAGATGGAGCAGCGCATGCAAGGGGACTGCTCACTTAATGCCGACATACCTGGCAGCGACGGCCTGACGGCACTTGAATCCCTGGCTGACGACAAAAAGAATCAGGAAGAGCTGCTGACAGAATTTCAGGAGAATCAGAATTTGCAGCAGAAGGTGGCAGAAGTTGTCGGTCGCTTGAATGAGAAAGAGCGCTTCATTATAGAGCAACGGATAACCGCCGATGACCCGATGACACTGCAGGAAATAGCAACCCATTTCAGCATCTCTCGCGAGCGGGTTCGGCAGATTGAAGAAGGTGCCCTGCGAAAGACAAAGCAGGCTCTGATACCGTATCTGGGCGCGTAATTCCGGCGCTAATTGTCTCCGCAAATGATGCCGTCCTGTAGTTATTTTCCGACGGCATCTTTTTTTGATAATTTTACCTTGACTTTCAGAATATTTTTCTTTAAATAAACAAGTTCTGTTTTCATAGTAAAGAAATTAACACAAGCCCCGTTAGCTCATACTGGTAGAGCAGCTGACTTGTAATCAGCAGGTGATCCGTTCGATTCGGATACGGGGCTCCATAAGAATCAAATAGTACCGTTACACCCGATCATCCCTGGAGGGATTCCCGAGCGGCCAAAGGGAACAGACTGTAAATCTGTCGTCAGCGACTTCGGAGGTTCGAATCCTCCTCCCTCCACCATACAATCATCGAAAAATGGTTATTGCTGTCAACCCAGGAGACTATAGTCGCTGGAACTGGTAAACAAGCAATATCACATTTTTCACACTACTTATCATCTGGTAGCGCGGGAGTAGCTCAGTTGGCTAGAGCGTCAGCCTTCCAAGCTGAGGGTCGCGGGTTCGAGTCCCGTTTCCCGCTCCAGTTTAAGTGCCCACATAGCTCAGGAGGTAGAGCACTTCCTTGGTAAGGAAGAGGTCTCCGGTTCGAGTCCGGATGTGGGCTCCACTTAATACGTATAATCCACCGCAGACAGAACAACAAAAAAATGCACCCAATCAAGGAGGGCCTTTATCATGGCAAAGGCGAAATTCGAGCGCAACAAAACACATGTAAACATCGGTACAATCGGTCACGTCGACCATGGCAAGACTACCTTGACTGCTGCCATCACGAAAGTTCTGGCAGGTAAAGGCCAGGCTGAATATAAAGCGTTTGATCAGATTGATAACGCTCCTGAAGAGCGTGAACGCGGTATTACAATCGCAACTGCTCATGTTGAATACGAAACTGATAAACGTCACTATGCTCACGTTGACTGCCCGGGCCATGCTGACTATGTTAAGAACATGATTACCGGTGCTGCTCAGATGGACGGCGCGATCTTGGTTGTATCCGCAGCCGACGGTCCTATGCCGCAGACTCGTGAGCATATCCTGCTTGCCCGTCAGGTAGGCGTACCGTACATCGTCGTTTTTTTGAACAAAGCCGATATGGTTGATGATGCAGAACTGCTCGAACTGGTTGAGCTTGAAGTTCGTGAACTTCTCTCCAGCTACGATTTCCCCGGTGACGATATTCCAATCATCAAAGGTTCCGCACTGAAAGGGCTCGAAGGCGACAAAGGCGAACTGGGAGAACAGGCTATTAATGCACTTATGGACGCTGTTGATTCTTATATCCCTGATCCGGAACGCGCTATTGACCGACCATTCCTGATGCCTGTTGAAGACGTATTCTCCATTTCCGGTCGTGGTACAGTTGCTACCGGCCGTGTAGAGCGCGGTATCGTTAAAGTTGGCGAAGAAGTCGAAATCGTCGGTATCAAGAACACTGCCAAAACAACCGTAACGGGTGTTGAAATGTTCCGTAAACTGCTCGACGAAGGCCGTGCCGGCGATAACATCGGAGCACTGCTGCGCGGCGTTAAACGTGAAGATATCGAACGCGGTCAGGTTCTTGCCAAACCGGGTTCCATCACACCGCACACTAAATTCAAGGCTGAAGCCTATGTTCTTACAAAAGAAGAAGGTGGACGTCATACTCCATTCTTCAACGGCTACCGCCCACAGTTCTACTTCCGAACAACTGACGTAACCGGAATTGCCGAGCTTCCAGCCGGCATTGAAATGGTAATGCCAGGCGACAACGTTGCTATGACCATTAACCTGATCACTCCGATCGCCATGGACGAAGGTCTCCGCTTCGCCATCCGCGAAGGTGGCCGTACTGTAGGCGCAGGCGTAGTAGCTTCAATAGTACAATAAATTCTAGTAAATGAAATATAGCAGGCTGGCATAATCTGCAAGCCACTGATTTCATACAAAAGGAAGCACTTTCATGAGAGATATCATCACACTTGGTTGTACCGAATGCAAACAGAGAAATTATACAACTACCAAGAACAAAAAGACCACTCCCGGCAAGCTCGAATTCAGCAAATACTGCCGATTCTGTCGCAAGCATACACCGCATAAAGAAACCAAGTAATCCAAGAAGAATTACAGCTCGGTACAGGCCAGTAGCTCCAACTGGTAGAGCGCCGGTCTCCAAAACCGGATGTTGGGGGTTCGAATCCCTCCTGGCCTGCCATATACTTTTGACTGTAATGTTGCAAGCATGATTACTTTAAAGATCCAAGTGTAAGGACAGTTTAGCTGTCAGGAGCTACATTGTGCAAAAAATTACCGGTTTTTTTGAGTCTGTAAAGTTAGAACTCGATAAAGTTACGTGGCCATCGCAAAAAGAAACTATGGCAACTACTGGCATAGTCATTATCATTGTAGTTCTGATTTCATTTTATCTCGGAGCGTGCGATCTTGTTTTGGCCAAGCTGATGCGAGTGATACTAGGTTAAAGGATCCGCTATGTCCATGAAGTGGTACGGTGTTCATACATATTCAAGCTTTGAAAATAAAGTCCGACTCAATCTACTTGAAAACATCAAAAACGAAGGGATGGATGAGTTTTTCAGCGAAATTCTCATACCCTGCGAAACTGTAGTAGAACTAAAAAAAGGTGAAAAGAAAACTTCTTCACGAAAATTTTTCCCCGGTTACATTCTTGTAAAAATGGAATTGAGTGATGAGACTTGGCACCTTGTTAAAGAGACTGCCAAGGTTACCGGATTTGTCGGTGGAAACACACCTTTCCCTATTTCCGATGAAGAAGTCGAAAAGATTACGCGTCGAATGGAAGAAGGTGCCGAGAAACCCCGTCCGAAAGTTCAGTTTGAAGTTGGTGAAACTGTGCGAGTCGTAGATGGCCCGTTTCTCAATTTTTCCGGCGTAATTGAAGATGTTAAGCCTGATAAGGGTAAATTGCGTGTAACCGTCACAATTTTCGGTCGTGCAACTCCCGTTGAGCTTGAGTTTATGCAGGTGGAAAAAAACTAATTTACACGATGCCATTCGGCAACGAGTGGCAGGGATACGGCTTATAAAGGAGTAGAATAATGGCAAAGAAAATAACTGGTTACATTAAACTTCAAGTACCTGCAGGTAAAGCGAATCCATCACCTCCTATCGGACCAGCACTTGGTCAGCATGGTGTAAACATCATGGAGTTTTGCAAAGCTTTCAATGCAAAAACCCAGGGCGATGAAGGGACGATTACTCCTGTTGTTATTACGGTTTACGCCGATCGTTCATTTACTTTTATTACAAAGACACCACCTGTACCGGTTCTGATTAAAAAAGCTCTCGATCTTAAAAGCGGTTCACCAGTCCCTAACAAGACAAAAGTAGGGAAACTGACTAAATCGCAGGTTGAAGAAATTGCCAAGAAGAAAATGCCTGATCTCAATGCCGCTTCTCTTGAAGCTGCCATGAGAACTGTCGAAGGAACTGCACGCTCCATGGGTGTTGATATTGTATAACCTGCTGAGCTGACATAATCTATAACTTGAACCATAGAGAGGTTGTATCATGCCGAAATGTACTAAAAAACACTCTGTAGCAATGAGTAAAATCGACAGAAACAAGGTATATCCACTTGGCACAGCAGTGGATATCGTCAAACAGGCCGCTTATGCCAAGTTTGATGAATCTGTTGAAGTTGCAGTTAAACTGGGAGTTGACCCACGACATGCAGACCAGATGGTCCGTGGAGCCGTTGTACTTCCTAACGGTCTGGGTAAAAATGTCCGTGTTCTCGTCTTTGCAAAAGGTGAGAAAGAAAAAGAAGCTCTTGATGCCGGTGCTGATTATGTTGGCGCGGATGATTTAGTTGCCAAAATCCAGGCTGGCTGGTTTGACTTTGACACAGCAATTGCTACCCCCGACATGATGGGTGTTGTGGGGAAAATCGGCAAGCTTCTGGGACCGCGCGGACTCATGCCGAATCCAAAAGTTGGTACGGTTACTTTTGAAGTCAGCAGAGCTGTTAAGGAATCAAAAGCAGGTAAAGTTGAATTTCGCGTTGAGAAAGCCGGTATTGTCCATGCACCAGTCGGTAAGGTTTCTTTTGATGCCGACCTGCTGTCAGGCAATCTACTGGCACTTATCGAAGCACTTGTTAAAGCTAAACCTTCTGCAGCAAAAGGTACCTACATCAAGAAGATATCCCTCTCTTCAACCATGGGCGCCGGCATAAATCTCGATATCAGCGAGATTACTGCTAAGATTTAAACATATAACCATTTAGCCAAAGTCAATGACAGCAGGCGCTCTGCAAACGGCGCTTAAACCGGGAAACTCCGGGCCTGCCGAGACTTGAGGTACCGCATTTATATGCGCTTCCTGACTTTGGCCGGGACCTTGTCCCAGATACCAATAGAAAGGAGGAAGTCGCTTGAACAAGAATAACAAGCAGGAATTAGTCACCGAAATGCATGAGCGGCTCACACGTGCCAAGGCGGTTTTTTTAGCTGACTTTCGCGGCATGAATGTAGGGCAGGCCACAACGCTTCGGAATGAACTTCGTGCAGCTTCTGTCGAATATAAAGTATTCAAAAATACTTTATTTGACCTGGCTGCAAAAGGCACTGACATTGAGTGCATCAGTCCGTACCTGGCTGGTCCGACCGCCGTAGCCATAAGCTATGATGATCCGGCCAACGCTGCCAAAGTACTCTACAAGTTTGCCAAAGATCCACAGGGCAAATTTGTTCTCAAAGCCGGAGTACTCAGTGGTAAAATTCTGGATCCCAAACAGATTCAGGCGTTAGCTGACCTTCCCTCGCGTGAGGTTCTCATCGCCAAGATGCTCGGATCTATGCAGGCACCAGCTACAAACTTTGTCGGCGTTCTTGCCGCACTACCTGGCGCACTCGTACGCGTTCTCGACGCTATCCGCGTACAGAAATCCGGAAATTAATCGTTACAGAGTCAATTAATTTAACACCTATACTCAAATACTAATTCGGAGGATTCACCCAATGTCTATCACTAAAGAAGATGTAATCAGTTTTATCGAAAAAATGACCGTTCTTGACCTTGCTGAACTCGTTAAAGAACTCGAAGAAAAGTTCGGTGTTTCTGCTGCTGCTCCTGTTGCAGTTGCTGCTGCTGCCGGCCCTGCTGTAGCTGAAGCCGTTGAAGAACAGACTGAGTTTGATGTTATCCTCAAAACCTGTGGCGCTAACAAGATCAACGTTATTAAAGTCGTTCGTGCTCTTACAAGCCTCGGATTGAAAGAAGCTAAGGACGTTGTTGACGGCGCGCCAAGCACTGTTAAAACCGGCGTTTCAAAACAGGAAGCAGATGATGCCGTTAAACAGCTCGTTGAAGCTGGCGCAGAAGCATCTATCAAATAGCAACCTGTCTTGTTGTCATTATGAGAGCCAAGGTCGCCTGGAGCGGCCTTGGCTTGTGCTGTTTCTGCATATTTTAATCATGCATAACTTCTGATAATCCAGCACGTTACAACCACTGGACGTAGTCACGATACCCGCCAAAGGAGAAGCCATGGCTTATTCTATTGCCAATAATCACCTCTTGCGTAAAAACTTTGCCAAGATAAAGAATATAATTGAAATCCCGAACCTTATAGATATTCAGAAGAGTTCCTATCGTCGTTTCCTTCAGCAGGAAGTACCGGTTGAATCCCGTCAGAATATCGGCCTTGAAACCGTCTTCAAGAGCGTTTTTCCGATCAAGGACTTCAGTGAGAGCGCTTCTCTTGAATACGTATCCTACACTCTCAACAAACCAAAATATGATGTTGATGAATGTCACCAGCGAGGTATGACCTATGCTGCCCCGATGAAAGTAAAGGTTCGTCTCGTTATCTGGGATTCCGGTAAAGAGTCCGGTATCAAGGCGATTAAGGATATAAAAGAGCAAGAGGTCTATTTTGGTGAAATACCGTTGATGACTGATAACGGAACTTTTATCATCAATAGCACCGAGCGCGTCATTGTCAGTCAGCTTCATAGATCGCCCGGCGTTTTCTTTGATCACGACAAAGGAAAGACCCACTCCAGCGGCAAGGTACTTTATTCAGCCCGTGTTATTCCGTATCGCGGATCATGGCTTGACTTCGAATTTGATCACAAAGACATTCTGTACGTTCGAATTGACCGTCGCAGAAAAATGCCGGCAACGGTATTACTGAAAGCACTCGGTTATTCTGTAGAGCAGCTGCTTAACTATTATTACAAAAGCGAAGAAATCTTCATCACTTCAGAGAACATAACCAAAAGCATAGAACCTGAGCTGATTACTCTTCAGAAAGCCCCTATGGATGTTACCGATCCATCCACCGGCGAAGTACTAATGAAGGCTAATCGTAAATATACAAAATCATCAATCAAGAAAATGCAGGAGCATAACATTAAAGCCGTCCCGACGATCATTGAAGACGTCCTTGGCCGTTATGCTTCAACTGATATAGTTGATCCGACTACCGGTGAGATTCTTGTTGAATGTAATGAGGAGATAACAGCAGACCGTTTCGATGAAATCAAGGCCAGAGGCGTTACCAGCATCAGAGTCCTTTATATAGACAACCTTCACATCACGTCATCGTTCCGGGACACATTGCTGATTGACAAGATCAACAGCAGTGATGAAGGGCTAATTGAGATTTATCGTCGTTTGCGTCCTGGAGATCCACCAACCCTCAAGAGCTCGCTGGCTCTGTTTGACAATCTGTTCTTTAATCCTGAACGGTATGATCTCTCAGCAGTCGGGCGCCTCAAGCTCAACTATAAACTTGGGCTTAAAGTATGGCAGGATTGCATGGTACTTAACGCACCCTGCATGCTCAGCAGCGAGGATGTTGCCAGTTTCGACGTACTCGTCAACAAATTGAGAGTTTCTGATGATGCTTTTTCACAGTATCTGATGATGAAATTGCCGTCTGACCTTTCAAAAACAATTAAAAAACACGATTCCGGTCAATCAGTATCTGACAAACTTCGCGACCAGTTGCTTCTCGAACTGAACAACCTGATCCGTGATGCAGACTTTTTCCAGAAAGAAGTTTTTGCTTCGCTAAACCTTTCAAAAGCGACCGTAAAACTGACTGATGCCATCGATCAGGGTGGTTTTGATGAAAATCGACGTTCTATCGAGACTCTGCGCCGCAACAGAATGGTCTTCGAAGATCTCTATTCTTCAGATATTCGCATTGCAGTTAAAAACGATATTCTTGAAATAGTTCGTTACTTGATTGAACTGAAGAATGGTCGTGGTGCTATCGATGATATCGATCATTTAGGCAATCGACGCGTCCGTGCAGTCGGTGAATTACTGGAAAACCAGTACCGAATCGGCCTTGTTCGTATGGAGCGTGCCATTAAGGAACGCATGAGTCTGCAGGAGGTTGAAAACCTCATGCCGCATGATCTGATCAATTCAAAGCCGGTTTCTGCGGTTGTTAAAGAGTTTTTCGGCTCTTCGCAGCTATCACAATTTATGGATCAGACCAATCCGCTCTCCGAAGTTACCCACAAACGCCGACTTTCGGCTCTGGGACCAGGCGGTTTGACCCGTGAGCGCGCCGGCTTTGAAGTCCGGGACGTTCATCCGACTCATTACGGTCGTGTCTGCCCGATTGAGACACCTGAAGGCCCAAACATCGGTCTGATTGCATCGCTCTCAACCTATGCACGTATCAATGACCACGGTTTTGTTGAGACACCCTATCGTATCGTGCAAGAGGGTAAACTCACTAATGAAGTTCGTTTCTTTTCAGCTCTTGAAGAAGAAGGACATGCCATTGCCCAGGCAAATGCCGAAGTGGATACCGATGGCCGCTTTGTAAATGATTACGTTTCTGCCCGAAAGAGCGGTGAATTTATCCTGGTACATCGGGATGAAATCGCACTGATGGACGTTGCAGCTATTCAGCTCGTTTCCGTTGCTGCAGCTCTGATTCCTTTTTTGGAAAACGATGATGCCAACCGAGCGCTGATGGGTTCTAACATGCAGCGTCAGGCGGTGCCTCTGCTGCGTGCTGATTCCCCGCTTGTTGGAACCGGTATGGAGCGCATCGTTGCCAGAGACTCCGGAGTGTCGGTTATTGCCCGTCATGATGGTGAAGTCGAATCCGTTGATGCCAGTCGAATAGTTGTCAAGATCAATGAAAACGAACTGGATGAAAACGGTACCGGCGTTGATATATACAACCTGATCAAGTTTGCACGATCAAATCAGAACACCTGTATCAACAATAAGCCGGTCGTTAAGGTCGGTGACAAAGTCAAACGAGGTGCCGTCATTGCTGATGGTCCTTCTACCGACATGGGTGAACTGGCACTTGGTCAGAACATCGTCGTCGCATTTATGCCGTGGGGCGGCTACAACTACGAAGACTCCATCCTGATCTCGGAAAAGCTCATCAAGGATGACCGTTATACGTCCATCCACATTGAAGAGTTCGAGTGCGTCGCCCGTGACACCAAGCTTGGTAAAGAAGAAATTACCGCAGACATACCAAATCTGGGTGAAGAAACACTTAAAGATCTCGATGAATCAGGCATTATTCGTATCGGTGCTGAAGTTAAGCCGGGCGATATCCTGGTTGGTAAGATTACTCCCAAAGGTGAGACACAACTCTCACCGGAAGAGAAACTGCTACGGGCTATTTTTGGCGAAAAAGCGGGCGACGTGCGGGATACCTCCCTTACCGTTCCTCCGGGTGTCGAAGGTACCGTCATCGGCGCAAAAATATTTTCCCGTAAGGGAAATGACAAGGATTCACGCACGGAACTGATTGAAAAGGCTGAAGAAGATAAACTTCGGAAAGATGAGCAGGACGAGATTCGCATCATTCGTGATTCGGCTATCGGTAAGCTCAAACGACTGTTGCTCGACAAAGTTCTGGCAGTAAAACTTGAAGATAACAAAGGCAATCTGATCCTCGCAAAAGGTGCCCAGATTACAGAAGAGACGTTGCAGACTCTCTCTAACACTGACTGGAGCAGCATTTCAATCAATGATGATGGTGAAACTGACGAAAAAGTACATCAGATACTGAATACCCTGAATCGTCAGATAGACCTTATCCATAATGTATTTGAAGACAAGATCCAAAAGATCAAACGTGGCGATGACCTTCCACCTGGCGTTATCAAGATGGTAAAGATCTACATTTCCATCAAACGTAAGCTTCAGGTCGGTGATAAAATGGCCGGGCGTCACGGTAACAAAGGTGTTGTTTCACGAATTCTGCCTGAAGAAGACATGCCCTATATGGATGACGGTCGTCCAGTCGAAATCGTACTTAATCCGCTCGGTGTTCCTTCACGTATGAACGTTGGACAGATTCTAGAGACACATCTTGGTTGGGCAGCCAAAGGTATCGGCTGGAAGATCGAGGATATGCTTGAGAAACATACCTCGGAAGACAATCTGAAAGCATATTTGAAGGATGTTTATGGCGACGAAGAGGCGGGAGCTTTTATTGACAACCTCAATAAGGATGAATTATTAAAAGTCGCCCGCCGCTTGCAACGCGGTGTTGCCATGGCTTCTCCGGTTTTCGAAGGTGCCAGCGAAGCCCAGATTAAATCCATGCTGGCAAAAGCGAACTTTCATTCATCCGGTCAAGTTACGCTTTTTGATGGCCGTACCGGCGAACCGTTTGCCAATAAAGTCACCGTTGGAGTTATGTATGTTCTTAAACTCCATCATTTGGTTGATGATAAAATCCATGCACGTTCCATCGGGCCGTACAGTCTGGTTACTCAGCAGCCGCTGGGCGGCAAGGCGCAGTTCGGCGGCCAGCGACTGGGCGAAATGGAAGTTTGGGCCATGGAGGCATATGGCGCCGCGCATGCCCTGCAGGAATTCTTAACGGTAAAATCGGACGATGTCTCCGGAAGAACCCGTATGTATGAAGCGATAGTCAAGGGCAAGCATACCCTTGAACCGGGTCTGCCGGAATCGTTCAATGTACTTATTAAAGAACTGCAGTCGCTCTGTCTGGATGTCGATTTGCTTGAAGGCGAAGAAGATATATAACGATTTAGCCTGGTAACCGCTACAGCAACGGTTACCAGGCTTCAGACTAACGGAGGAAAGCATCGTGGAAGATTATTTCAGCTTTTTTGATAAACCCAAAGATCCACTCCACTTTTCAGCTATACGTATCTCTATTTCATCACCGGAAAAGATTCGCGAACGTTCGCATGGTGAGGTAAAGAAACCGGAGACTATTAATTACCGTACCTTCAAACCTGAGCGGGACGGCCTTTTTTGCGCCAAGATTTTTGGCCCGACCAAGGATTATGAATGTAACTGCGGTAAATATAAACGTATGAAGCACCGCGGTATCATTTGCGAAAAGTGCGGCGTAGAGGTAATACCTTCAAAAGTCCGTCGTGAGCGACTTGGTCACATAGACCTGGCCACTCCGGTTGCACATATCTGGTTTTTAAAATCCCTGCCGTCGCGTATCGGCAATCTACTCGATATTACGCTGAAAGACCTCGAAAAAGTCCTCTATTTTGAGGGTTTTGTCATCACAGATCCAAAGAACACTCCGTTGCAGTTCTGCGAAGTCATGTCCGAGGATAAATATATCAAAATGCAGCAGGATTACGGCAGTGATGCTTTCAGCGGCGGTATGGGCGCTGAAGCCATCCGTGAGTGCCTGCGGGCGCTTGACCTTGAAGAACTGGCCGTTTCACTGCGTTCGGATATGGTTGAATCGACCAGCGAAGCGAAACGGAAGAAAACTGCCAAGCGACTTAAAGTAGTTGAAGCATTCCGTCATTCCGGCAACAAACCGGAGTGGATGATTCTGGAATGCATTCCGGTTCTTCCCCCTGAACTTCGTCCACTGGTCCCCTTGGATGGCGGCCGTTTCGCTACCTCCGACCTGAACGACCTGTACCGCCGTGTCATTAACCGCAATAATCGTTTAAAACGACTCTGCGAACTGCAGGCACCGGAAGTTATTATCCGTAACGAAAAGCGCATGCTGCAGGAAGCTGTTGATGCACTGTTCGATAACGGTCGTCGCGGACGTGCTATTGCCGGCCCTAACAAGCGCCCTCTTAAATCTCTGTCCGATATGCTGAAAGGCAAATCGGGCCGTTTCCGTCAGAACTTGCTCGGTAAGCGTGTCGATTATTCCGGTCGTTCAGTAATTGTTGTCGGTCCTGAATTGAAGCTGCATCAGTGCGGTCTGCCAAAGAAGATGGCTTTGGAACTCTTCAAACCGTTTATCTATAACAAGCTGGAAGAACGTGGCTACGTTACCACCATCAAGAGCGCCAAGAAGATGGTTGAAAAAGAGCGTCCGGAAGTCTGGGACGTACTGGAAGAGGTCATTAAAGAACATCCGGTCATGCTCAACCGTGCTCCGACCCTGCATCGCCTCGGCATCCAGGCGTTTGAACCGGTTCTGATTGAAGGCAAAGCTATTCAGTTGCACCCACTGGTATGTACCGCCTTCAACGCCGACTTCGACGGCGACCAGATGGCTGTTCATCTGCCGCTCTCGATCGAAAGTCAGGTTGAAGCCCGCGTATTGATGATGTCGACCAACAACATCCTCTCACCGGCAAGTGGCAAACCGATCATCGTTCCTTCACAGGATATGGTTCTGGGCGCGTATTACATGACGCGTGACAGAATCAATGTCAAAGGGGAGTACTACAAACCGACGGAAGCAGAGTTTTCAAACGGCCTCAGTGTCTCCGGCTGCTATGCGTCCCCTGAAGAGGTCCGCATTGCATTTGATGCTGGTGAAGTTGATATTCAGGCAAAGATCAAAGTCCGTATGAAAAACCTGGTAACCGATGAGCGCCCTCAACTTGTTGACACAACAACCGGAAGGATCATGTTACGGGATGTACTGCCTGATTCGGTACCTTACTCTGCCATCAACAAAGTTATGACCAAGAAAGAGCTTTCAAATCTGGTTGACACCTGCTACCGACTTTCCGACAGCAAAGAGACCGTTCTTCTGGCTGACCGACTCAAGGATATCGGCTTCAAGTATGCAAACCTGGCCGGTATTTCGATCTGTCTGGATGACATGGTTATCCCCGACGGAAAACATGCTATTATCGGCAAAGCCGAAGAAGAAGTCACCGAAATCCAGAATCAGTATACCGAAGGTCTTATTACCGACGGCGAACGTTATAACAAAGTCATCGATATCTGGGCCAAGGCGACCGAAGAGATCGCTACCGAGATGCTTGACAACCTTTCAAAAGAAATTGTCACCGCCCGCGATGGCAGCAGAATCGAAATGCCATCCTTTAATGCCATTCACATGATGGCTGACTCCGGCGCCCGAGGCTCTGCACAGCAGATCCGCCAGCTGGCCGGTATGCGTGGTTTGATGGCCAAGCCTTCCGGCGAAATCATTGAAACTCCGATTACGGCGAACTTCCGCGAAGGTCTTACCGTTCTCCAGTACTTTATATCTACTCACGGAGCCCGTAAAGGTCTGGCCGATACCGCGCTTAAGACAGCTAACTCCGGTTATCTGACCAGACGTTTGGTTGACGTTGCTCAGGACGCCATTATTACTGAAAATGATTGCGGCACTTTGGATGGGCTGGTCGTTTCTTCGCTTACCGAGGGGGGCGAAATAATCGAGCAGATCGGCGATCGTATTCTGGGGCGTGTAGCTCTGGAAGATATTCACGACCCACTGACCGACGAAGTTCTGGTGGAATCAAATCAGGAGATTGATGAGTATCTCGTAAAACGCATTGAGGATGCCGGTCTTGAAAAAATCAAGATCCGCTCTGTTCTTACCTGCCAAAGCAAGCGCGGCATCTGCGCGAAATGCTACGGCCGCGACCTGGCACGCGGACACAGCGTCAACATGGGCGAAGCGGTTGGCGTCATTGCCGCTCAATCAATTGGCGAACCGGGTACCCAGCTGACCATGCGTACTTTCCACATCGGTGGTACCGCTTCCCGTCATGCAGAACAGACCTCACTTGAAGCCCGTGCAGACGGTATTCTCAAGTATATCAATGTTAATACGGTAATTAACAATGAGGGGCATCACATCGTCATGAACCGTAACGGTGAGATTGCTGTTATTGACGAGACAGGTCGTGAACGCGAAAAATACACCGTCGTTTACGGTGCTAAAATCAAGATTGTGCCGGGTGGCGCAGTCAAGCAGGGTGTTACCCTGGCTGAATGGGATCCGTACACCATGCCGATTCTTACCGAAGTTGCCGGCAGAATCAAGTTTGCCGACATCATCGAAGGTGTCACCATGGAAGAGCAGCTCGATGATGTTACCGGTCTTTCGCGTAAGGTCATCATCGAAACAAAAGACACTGACAAACGTCCGCGTATTGCGATTAAAGATGCTTCCGGAGAGGGGGGCGGCGGAACCATCGGCCGTTACTTCCTGCCGGCCGGTGCCAATATTTCTGTTATTGACGATACCATCATCAGTGCGGGTGATATCATCGCGAAGATCCCTCGGGAAACCACCAAGACAAAGGATATTACGGGTGGTCTGCCGCGAGTCGCCGAACTGTTCGAGGCTCGTAAACCTAAGGATTTTGCAGTTATAACCGAAATTGATGGACGCACATCCTTCGGTAAAGATGCCAAGGGAAAACGTAAGGTCATCGTTACACCTGAGTTGGGCGAACCGAAAGAGTACCTGATCCCGAAAGGTAAACATATCAGCGTACACGAAGGTGATCACGTTCGTGCGGGTGAACCGCTGATGGACGGTTCCTCCAATCCACATGACATTCTGCGCGTTCTGGGTGTCAAGGAACTGGCTAAGTATCTGGTCGATGAAGTTCAAGAGGTGTATCGTCTGCAGGGCGTCAAGATCAATGACAAGCACATCGAGGTAATTGTTCGCCAGATGCTGCGACGCGTACGTGTCAAGGATACCGGCGACACGAACCTGCTGGTTGATGACCAGATCGAACGCTGGTTGTTCGAGCAGGAAAATGAAAAAGCCTATGCTGAAAACAAACGCCCGGCAGTTGCCGAACCGCTGCTGCTCGGTATTACTAAAGCGTCACTTTCCACGGAGTCATTCATCTCGGCCGCCTCTTTCCAGGAGACGACCAAGGTACTGACCCAGGCAGCCATCGAAGGTAAGATTGATTACCTGCGTGGACTCAAAGAAAACGTCATCATGGGACGTTTGATTCCTGCCGGTACCGGTATCGCTCGCTACCGTAATCTACGACTGCATGCGGAAACTATGGCCAAACCGGAACCAGCGCCAGAGGTAATCAAACGGGATGAAGAGGATGAAGATGATATTTTGGAAGCTGCATAACCTGAAAAGGGAAACACGCTAAAGAAAGAAAGAAACAAACAAGAAAGGCCGAAAGTTAAAACTTCCGGCCTTTCTTGTTTGTTATATCAGATAAATGCGGGTAGAGATTATTTGCGCAGAACTTTGATAACAGCAGAGAAATCTTCTTCCCCCCAACCGGCATCAACGGCGGCCTGATATACTTTCGTGGCAGCTTCAGCCGCCGGAAGCGTTAGACCGGTCAAACGGGCCGCATTCATCACAATATGCAGCTGCTCGTTGACGTATTTGAGCGCCAGGCTGCGTGTAAAGTCATTACGAGCCATAGCGCGACCTTTAAGATGGAAGAGCGGCGAGGCGACTCCGCGAGTATCAAGTACTTCCAGAATCTTGTCTGCAGCAAAGCCCATCTTTTCACCAAAAACGACACCCTCAGCCAGCACCTGCACCAGTTCAGACTGCACCAGATTGACAATAAACTTCATCTTGGTGGCATCGCCCACCTGACCGACATGGATCGTATTGAGTCCGAAAAAGGAAAACGGCTCTCTGCATTTACCAAGCAAAGCGGGATCGCCACCGGCGATTATCGTTATTAGGCCGTTGGCAGCATGCTCTCTGCTTCCCCAAACCGGAGCATCAAGGTAGAGCACCTGTTTTTTTGTACACTCCTCTGAAAGCTTCATGGTTGCCTCAAGCGAATGAGAACCCATATCTGCCAGAATAGTACCGGCGTTAATCCCTGCTAAAATACCTGTTTCGCCACAGAACAGCGGACCTAGGTCATCCCCTTCCGGGACGATCGCAATTACCAGATCGCGACCTTTGGCCGCTTCAAGGGCTGTAGAAGCAGCTATCGCGCCCAATTTTGCCAGATCAGAGACAGCCGTTTGGTCGTTGTCAAACACCGTCAACTCAAACTCACCCTTAGTCAGATTGGATGCCATATACTTCCCGACAGTTCCCAATCCGATAAAACCAATTTTCTGGATCATGTGCTTCCTCCTGTGTATATGCTGAATAAAAAAGATGTTTATTTTATAGATATTTTTACCCATTGGCAACAGTAATGACAATTATCGCATGAAATAGAGCGACATGGCGGTTATCGTGTCAACGTCACACCTCTGCGGGAACAGACTTCAATCAACCGGCAGGTGGAACAACGGGGCGAAACTGGGTGGCAGAGATTTTGGCCGAAGGCTACCAGCAGGTCATTAATCGGTATCCAGTACTCCGCCGGCAAGATGTCACGCAGGGCGCGTTCTGTTTCGTCAGCCGTCTTTGTTGTAACATAGCCCCAGCGGTTGCAGATCCGGTGTACATGGGTATCGACACATATTCCCGGTTTATTGAAGCCGAGCGTTACTACCAGATTGGCGGTCTTCCGCCCCACCCCTTTAAAACGCAGCAGACCATCAATCTCGTCCGGAACGCAGCTGCCATACTCTGTCACCAGCAGCCGGGAGATTTCCATGATCTGGGAAGACTTGGTACGGTAGAAACCGGCTGGATAGATTAACTCCGCAACTTCTTCCTTTGCTAGAGACAGCATTGCATCGGGTGTTGCTGCTCGTGCAAAGAGACGTGCCGATGCCTGTGCCGTCACCTCATCCTTAGTCCTCAAGGAAATGATGCACGCGACCAGAACTTTGAAGGGATTTGCACCGCACTCGGCAACAATAGTTACAGCCGGGGTCCGCCAGGCGCGATATTCCTCGCGCAAGACTGAGATCGCATAATGGATATCAAAGAGTTTCATGGCTGCATAGTAATCGAAGCTTGATGTTCACGCAAGAGCGGGTTTTACTTTTTCCACACTTACCTGTAGAGTGTCGATCCATGGCTATAGACCTTCATATACATTCAAGCTTTTCTGACGGTACCCTCACCCCGGCAGAACTTGTTGCGCTCGCACATTCCCATGACGTTAACGTAATTGCCATCGCCGACCATGATACCGTTGCCGGAGTAGCTGACGGCTCGGCCGCCGCCCTTGCATACGGGATCACCGTCATTCCGGCGGTAGAACTTTCGGTGCAGTTTGAGTCCTGGACTGATGTACACCTGCTTGGTTATGGTATTGATTACCGTAACGTCTCGTTTTTAGAGCAACTGAATGCGTTCCAGCGGCACCGTGCCGGACGGAGCGGGGAGATTCTGGCTCGTGTTAATGATGTTTTGGGCGCTGAAGGAAGACTTGTCATCAGCCGTAACGAGGTTGAGTCCTCCGCGTTAGGTGCACTTGGACGGCCGCATATAGCCCGGGCTCTGTTGAAGCGTGGCTATGTCGAAAACATGGAAGATGCTTTTCAGCGCTACCTTATTCCCTGTGCGGTTCCCAAACAATACTGGCTTATCGACGACGCCATTGCTGCGCTTCACCGAATCGGCGGAGTAGCCGTACTGGCGCACCCCACTAGTATCAGCAAGGATCTGCCAGTATTACAGAAGATGATAGTCGCGCTTCAATCAAAAGGACTTGACGGCCTTGAAGTGTACAACAACATGGCCTGGTCACATGAGATGGAGTTTTTACGGCGATTAGCAGTAGATCTCGGTCTTATCATGACGGCAGGATCTGATTTTCACGGTAATGAGCAGGGGCTTGAAATAGGCAGGGGACGAGCAGGAATCCGCTTTGAAGATTCACTGCTCGCCCCCCTGTATGAGCGTCTACATCGATAATGAGTGCCTTATACCAATTCCATATCAAGGCCCTATCTATTGTAGGCTCGTCGTCGGCTGCTCAACGTACGGATATGTAGGCCTCGCCGCCTTGACATCATCCTTGATCTGAAATTGGAATTACATGCGTTCCTTGTATGCCTTGTAATCAACAACCTGAATGTCCTCATTCACGGTCGTAACACCTTTGACTGTCTTCACGATAGCGACAGCCGCTTTTTTCTGTTCCTCTGAAACGATATATCCACTCAATGTTACAGTGCCTTTCTCAATTTTTATCGTAAACGGGCGGTAGTCGTGGAGAGCCGGCGAACATAACAGGGCGGTTTCAATCCGTTTGGTCAGAATAGCGGTATCTATCACAGAAACGGCAGATTTATCAGCATCTTTCAGGGAAGGCTCTTTGACAGCAGCTATAATGCAATCGACAATTGTCGCCTCGGAAAGTCGCGACGTATTGAAAACCATATCGTAGGCATTTGGGTTTTGCCAGTCGCGGTCAAAATAAAAATGGATAAAGCCGCCGCGCTGATGGTCACTGCGCCGGATCAGCGAACGAGCCATGTCAGGATCAATCCATTCCCGTTCAGCAAATCGTTCCACACGCTCCTCGAAATCGGCAATGAAGCGCAGGCGCAGAACATTATTGCACCCGATCATCAGATCCTGCGCGCCACGACCGTACACCACGACATTACCCTTACGCGACTGCTCAAGAATAATAAGTTCAATCTCATTTAATGCTGCGGCACGCTTACGATCCTCGGCCGTTACATATGAAGGTGGCTTTTCGTCTACCATCTGCAGCATCTCAGTAGTCAGCCCGTATTTAGTTGCCAGAGACGTGATCCGGGGACCGTCAATCATCGTATATTTTAATTTTTTAGCCACTTCGGAAGCAATATGATATGCACCCGTTCCCATTTCACGCGATACTGTAATGATTGCCATTAACTACCCTCCTGGGACGTTCAGATTTATGCGCTTATACCACGTTCTTATGGCGTATACAAGTCGATCGTATCGGCTGTTACAGCAACCGATACAACCAGGCGGCGGGAAACGGACCCGCAGATAAGCTCCAGCGGAATCCTGATAACCGTGCCGGAATCATTCAGCTCGGGAGAGGCTATGACCAAACGAGGACGGCACTCCGTCTCTTCGAGCACCGTTTCTACAACCGGCGAGGAAAGTTGCGTCTCAAAGACACGCTGAGCCTGCAACTCAGGCGTTTCCGGTTCAAGCCCGTCAGTCTCAGCGGGAGGCTCGGCATGTTCCACGGTAGCAAGATCAAGCCGAATCCGGTCAAGAACCAATCGGGAAAGCGTAGAGAGAGCCTCCAAGACCCCCTGACCGCTTGATGTTCTGGAAGTACAGGCCGGCATCCAGGACAGATCAAGCTCTGCAGCCAATCGGGTGACGTCTGGCACCGATGTCTCACTACCAGTGTTGTCAATCTGAAGCACGGCCGCACTATCAGACAAGCTGACTCCATATGCAGAGAGAAGCTCACGCAACTGCGCCACACTGGCCCGCGCTTCAGCCAACCGCTCCGGATCGGCATCCATCAGGAGCACAATTCCATCACACCCTTTCAGGGTCATTTTCCAGGTGGCTGGATTAACGACAGGGCCGCTGAGCGTATAGACGTGTAGTCGCACCCGATAGCCATCGGCCAGTGGTGCATCAAAAGGGGTAAAATCGAACAGCAGCAGTGAGTCACCGCCCGCCGGAACATGTCTCAGCTCTCCGCGTAACGCAGGTTTGATGCGCGCATAGATAAACTGCAAAGCATCGTTTTTTGCGCTTTCAGCCGGACCGAAATACACTATCTTGGCATTGATTTCTTTTTTGGAATGGTTGACAACCGCCATGCTGCTCCTCTGTTGATCTACCGTTTTTTACTCAAGAGCAACCGCTTTGCCATCGTCGAAATGACGGAAGGAATATTTTTGCTTTTCGCAAGATGAGCCATATCTTTTTCGTTCATGGTGCTCAGATATCTCATTGCGTTCTGAACGGGAGTACGACTGCTTTCAACCAGCGCCTTTCGAATCTGGTAATTCTTGATCCATTCCTTGTTGGCACAGATCAGACGCATGATCTCATCGTTCTGAATACCGGCCTTGATCAGGCCCAAAACCTCTGCATCCGAATAACGAGGATTTTTTACAACGCTGCTTGAGACAAGCTTGTTGGAGTCCTTAATCAGAATCGCCCGCCACTCTTTGTCACCTGATAACGCCATCTTGATCTTTTCGGCAATCCCCATCATCAGAGCTATCTTGTATTTGCTCTGAAACTCCTCATTCTGCTCGTCGATCGGTTCATCATCTTCCATTTCTTCAGACAATTCAGACTGGTCGGACTGGCCGGACACGTCTGAATTGGCCGAAACAGGAGACTCCTGAACAGCAGGTTTTATCCGGTCAAGAACTTCCAGCACAAGCGGGTGCGCCTCTGTCGAACTTCGATACTCGCTGATGACATCCTCAGGCAGGGAGAGCATGCCGACAGCGGCGGCTGATCTAACCGCCGGCTCGGCATCTTTTGTCAGACAAAACAGAAGCGTGATCCGCTCGAACGGTGGCAGGTCTGACGCCGCAGAGCAGCCGGCCAGACGCACTTCGGCAGTGGTACCGGCCCGGACATACGCCGCCACAGCCGGAGATATGGTAAATTTTATTTTTTCAGCCATTCAAAATGACTAGTGTCGACTCAAAGAAGCCTTGATTCCGGCTCCCTTCAGGGTTTTTACCGCTGCAGCAGCAGCTTTTTTACTGGTGAAGGGCCCCACCGTCAGGCTCTGGGCAGGAATAGAGACTTCACTGTGCTGCAACGTTACCGGAAAACCTTCCGCCTGTAGACGCTCTTTCTCGGAGGCAACCCGTTCCGTCAAAAGATATGAGCCGGCATAGACGGAATACGTACCCCCTTTTTCAAGGATGAAGGCATCTGAGGTGTGAGTTTTCAGTTTTTCAAAAGCCGCACGGGCGGCAGCTCGATCGCTGAATTCGGAGAGCAGCAGACGGTTCATCTGTGACTTCTTGCGTGCAGCGCTCTTGACGACCGGAACCAACCCTGCCTTGCGTACGCGGCCCATGTCTGCTGAAAGCGTCTCTTCCAAGACGTAGTTTCCAACCAGCACACTCCAGATACCCTCGTCTGTCGATGCTACGGATTCATGATCACTCTTTGCATGTTTGGCGTCAGCACGTGCCACCGGTTGTGGAATGACAACCGCTTTGACCACCGTTACTGGCTTGGCAGGCAGCGGTGGAGCGGCAGTTTTTTTTGTGCTACCCACAGCAGCAGGTACGGCAGAAGCGGCTGCTGTCGCATGTTCCTGTTTTGCTGCCGGGGGAGTGGGAAGCGCTTTTTTGTCAGCTGGCTTGGCCGGAGGAGGAACAACCTTGGACGCCGGTTTTGCAACCGGAGGCGCGACAGGAGCAGATGCAACAACGGGCGGCGCAGTCGTTTTGGGGGCTGGCTGCGGAGCTGCAACCTCTTTTGGTGGTTCCGGCTTTTTAACCGCGTCAGCAGCCACATCACCCGCACGGGGCGGCAACGGCAACTTGACCACCTGCGGGGCGGCTGCAGGCGCCGGAACCGGCTGACCGCCACTCTGCGGCCTGATCAGATCCGTAAAAAAATAGAGGTACGAAAAACCACCGACCAGTATCACCAGTAAAACGGCCAAAGCCCCTTGACTCTTCTTTTCGGGCGCAACCGCCTGAAGCTGCTGCTCATCTGAATCCTTGCTGAATTTAAAATCCATATCCACCCTCCCTTATTAGTGCCCGCTATGTGAATCCTTGTGACTGGCCTGAGCCTCTGCTATTACCTTCTGGGCCAGATGCGACGGGACCTCTTCATAATGTGAAAACTCTGTGCTGAAAAGACCCCGGTCACTGGTCATCGATTTGAGATCATTGGAATAGACCAGCACCTCGGACATCGGCACAACAGCACGGATAATCTGTGAATTGGCCTTCGGCTCAACACCGACCACCTTGCCGCGGCGCGCATTGAGATCGCCGATGACATCGCCCATGTTTTCATCCGGAACCGTAATTTTCATCGTCACTATCGGCTCCAGCAAGACCGGCTTGCAGATCTCCATCGCTTTTTTAAAAGCCATCGATCCGGCCACTTTGAAGGCCATTTCAGACGAATCAACCGTGTGAAAGGAGCCATCATAGAGCGCGACCTTGAAATCTACCACCGGGAAACCTGCCAGAAATCCATCCAGACAGGCCTCCTGAATACCTTTGTCGACCGCAGGAATATACTGCCTCGGAATAACTCCGCCCACCACCTTATCCTCAAATACATAGCCTTCGCCGCGACCGTTCGGCGACATCTCAATCCAGCAATCACCGTATTGTCCCCGGCCACCGGACTGTTTCTTGTACTTGCCCTGCACCTTGGCACTTCCGCGAATAGTCTCAAAATAAGGAACTTTTGGTGTCTTCAGAATCACGTCGACGCCAAATTTACGTTTCAGCTTTTCAACGATGACTTCAAGATGAACCTGCCCCATGCCGGAGATGATGAACTCCTTGGTCTGACTGTCGCGATGCGATTCAAGGGTCGGCTCTTCCTCGATCATACGGTGCAGAGCGCTATGAATTTTATCTTCATCAGCCTTGGTCTTTGGTTCGATGGCGTAGGATATGACCGGCAACAGCTGCTTGGCCGGCTCATAAATGATCGGCTTGATTGAATCACAAAGCGTATCTCCGGTTACCGTCTCCTTCAGTTTGGCCACGGCAACGATGTCACCCGCCACAGCCTGCTTGATGGCACGCTGTTTTTTACCTTCCAGCTCATAGATCTGACCGATGCGCTCCTCAACCGCTTTGGTGGAGTTAAAAATCGTCGAGTCCGAATTGAGTACCCCTGAGTAGATACGGAAGATGGTGATCTTTCCGGTATAGGGGTCAGATGTTGTCTTGAACACCAGCGCCGAGAACGGCTCGGTTTCGGACGGTCCCCGTTCGATAATTTCTTCCGTCTTTGGATGTATCCCGACGGCACGGGTACGATCAAGCGGTGACGGCAGGTAGTCACAGACCGCATCCAGCAGGTGCGCCACGCCGATATTGGCCGTAGCGGCACAGCAGAGCACCGCCGTAAAGGTATTGCGCATCGTGCCGACCCGCAAACCGTCCATAATCTCTTCTTCGGTGAGTTCCCCGCTCTCCAGATATTTTTCAGTCAGCGCATCGTAGGCTTCGGCCGCCGTCTCGACCAGTTGTTCATGCAGACGGGTGGCCTCATCGGCATACTCGGCCGGAATGGCCCCCTCACTGAATTTTCCCGATCCATTGGTTGCGTAGAAATAAGCTTTCATGCGCACCAGATCGATAATCCCCTTAAAATCGGCTTCCAGCCCGATCGGCATCTGGATGGCCACGCCGCGAGCACCCAGTGATTTTTCCATGTCATCAATAGCCCGCAGAAAACCGGCCCGTTCACGGTCCAGCTTGTTGACAATCGCAATGCGCGGAATCTCGAACTCATTGGCCCAGGCCCAGATTTCCTCCGTCTGGGCTTTAACACCGGAAATCGCCGAGAGAATGATCACGGCACCATCGAGAGCACGCAGACAGGCACGTGTGTCGGCGATAAAATTACCATAGCCGGGTGTATCGACGATATGCAGCGAGTGCCCTTTCCATTCGCAGTGATCAAGTGCCGACGTAATCGATATTTTGCGTTTGATCTCTTCCGGCTCGAAATCCATCGTCGCGGTGCCATCATCAACGCGCCCCAACCGATCGATCATGCCGGTATCAAAGAGCATCGCCTCGGCCAGCGAGGTTTTTCCGGCACCACCATGTGCAATGATACCCAGGTTGCGAATTTTGCTGGTTTCAAACTGTCCCATAGCGTTCTCCTCCTTTGATTGAAATTTTGGAATTACCTGTTCCGTTCGTACAGTATCCGCAATCCATCCAATGTCAGAAATTCATCGACCTCATCAATACTCTTTGATTCCGGCGCAATCAGAGCTGCGAGTCCACCCGTGGCGACCACCCGGAATTTTTCCGGCGTCTCGCTGCGGATCTGCTCGACGATGCCATCCACCAGACCGACATACCCGTAGAAGATCCCGGCTTGCATCGAGTTGACGGTGTTTTTTGCAATCACATGCGGCGGTTTGATGATGTCAACTCTCGAAAGTTTGCTGGCCCGCTGAAAAAGCGCCTCCAGCGAGATTGCCAGACCGGGGGCTATCGCTCCGCCGCAGTATTCGCCTTTACCGTTCACATAATCAAAGGTGGTCGCCGTACCGAAATCAACAATTACCAAAGGGCAGTGGTGTTTTTCAAAACCGGCCACCGCATTGACAATCCGGTCGGCACCAACCTCACGCGGATTATCGTACTGGATCGGCATGCCGGTTTTTATACCGGGACCGACGACATAGGGGCTCAGACTGAAAAAGTCACGCGATATAGCCTCCATAACACCGGTCAGTGGTGGGACAACCGATGAAATGATGGTTGCCTTGACCTCAGAAAAAGCCAGCCCGGCCTGATCGAACAGGCTGTGCAGCAGTACCGCATATTCATCGGAGGTACGTGACGTAACTGTTGAGAGGCGCCAGTTATGAACGAGCTGAACTCCGTCGTAGACCCCCAGGACAATATTACTGTTGCCGACATCAATAACCAGAAGCATATTAAATCACCCTCACATCACCACTGATAATTCGCTCAAGAACACCTTCCTCTGTGCGCAGCAGCAGTGAGCCATCGGCATCAATACCGGCAAACAGGCCGCTGACACGATCAACACCACCCTCGCTCATCACCATCTGCCGCCCGGTGGCATTGCAGCGCCGCTGCCACTCTTCACGCACCGGCCCGAAACCGGATGCCAGGAAATCATTATACAGCCGGTCAAGCGCATTCAGCAGGCTGGCAGCAAAACGTGACCGCACAACCCGCACTCTGGACTCGATCAGCAGGGAGGTAGCCGGAGAACGCAGATCAGCCGGGAATTGGTCGACCGTCATATTCAGGTTGACGCCAATGCCCAGTACGACACAGTTGATACCGTCGGTCTCGGCACTCATCTCGTTCAGCAGTCCGGCAACTTTCTTCCCGTCGATCAGAATATCGTTGGGCCATTTGATGGTCGGCGTACATGAGGAGTTCAGTTCAATGGCCTGAGCAACCGCTACAGCCGAGAGAAATGTCAACTGAGGCGCCTCATGCGGTAGAATCTGCGGCCGCAGTACGATCGAGCAATAGAGGTTGACACCGGCCGGCGATGACCAGACCCGCCCACGTCGCCCTTTACCGTCCGTTTGAGCGTCGGCAATGACGACAGTACCTTCAACGGCTCCCGCCTCTGCCAGTCGCATGGCGTCAGCGTTGGTCGAAGCGGTCTGCTGTAGGCATTCCAGATATTTCCCGATGCGACTGCCGTCCAATACAGCCGTTATCTCCTGCGCAACGAGGATATCCGGCGCAGAGAGCAGGCGATAGCCGCGCGATGGAAGCGCTTCGATGCGGTAACCTGCCCTGCGCAGCGTCGAAATATGCTTCCAGACGGCAGTTCGAGACACACCAAGCTCGCGGCTGATAGCTTCACCAGAAACAAAACCGCTTTCAGAGCGGAACAGGCGCAGGATTTCGCTGGATTTCTGATGCATATATTATAACCCGTGTAGTTGCAAAATTATCACTCCAACAGCATGGAGATATCCATCGCCCGGGGTGAGTGGGTCAGAGCACCAACCGAGATAATATCCACACCGGTTTCAGCAATCGCCCGTACGCTTTCAAGATTGACCCCTCCCGAGGCCTCTATCAGCGCCCGTCCGGCTATCACGGTAACGGCCGTGCGGATTTCATCCAGACTCATGTTATCAAGCATAATGATGTCGGCACCGGCTGCCAACGCCTCGTCAACCTGCGTCAGCGTTTCGGTTTCAATCTCTATTTTCAGCGTATGGGGGATATAGGCGCGTGCGCGCCGGATCGCCTCCGTAATCCCACCGGCGGCTGCAATATGATTTTCCTTGATCAGCACACCATCGTAGAGACCCGTGCGGTGATTGATACCGCCGCCGACCCGCACGGCATACTTTTCCAACTGGCGCAATCCGGGCGTGGTTTTACGGGTATCGACAATCCTGGCCCGGGTACCTGTTACCGACGACACAAAGCGGGAGGTCAGCGTAGCGATACCGCACATGCGTTGCAGCAGATTGAGCGCGACCCGCTCTCCCTGAAGAAGAGTGGCGGCGTCTCCCGCTACAACCGCCATAATCGTTCCGACCGGCACCCGATCTCCATCGGTCAAACCGGTCGAAAAAGCCGAATCGGGATCAAGCCGTTTGAAAACCCGCTCGACCGTTGCCAAACCAGCCACCACCAGCTCCTCTTTTGCAATCAGGCGTGCAGTAGCGGGGCGGCGCCCCGGTACGACAGCCAGCGTCGTAATGTCACCGGTGTGAATATCCTCCAGCAGCGCCTGTTCTATCAAACGATCAATCATAATCATGCCGGTCACCCACCCACATTAAGTATTGTACTGATTTAACGGATAATGAGCGTGGAACAATACCGTAATCTCGGGAAACAAGTCAATTAATTACCTAAAGGTTTGACATGGCTTGGAAATAACAGTAGGTTATCCAAATTTTGCATCCGATGTTTCCAGGAGGCTGTGATATGTTCCTGCTCCCCAAGGGCAACCCCTTATTTGAAAATCTGGCTGTTTCGAAACTGAAACTTCCGGAGATTCTTACAAAACTTGCCAACGGCAGTTTTACCGGGTATGCCAGCTTCGTATTTCAGAACAGTACCGTTATTCTTGTTTTTGAAGCGGGCAAACTGATCAGCGCCCTGCTTGAAGGGCTCGTCGGAGCCCGCCGGACCGGTTTTGAAGCTATCTCTTCGCTGGCAGAACTGATGGTAACTTCAGGCAGCGGCGCCCTGAATGTCTATAAACTTTCCAAAGACCTCACCATGTCTATCCATGCCCTGCTCGAGGGCGAAACGCTCTATAAAGCCCAGGATCTGAAGTTGGTCGACATCAAGGTATTGCTTGAAAAGATTCGCAATGACCGTATGAACGGCTGCCTGCGCATCTACACCGACCAACGTTCCGCCATGATTTTTTATAAAGAGGGAACTCCGCTCGGGTTTTTTCACGACGGCTCAAGCGAGATCGAAACATCTTCCTCGGAATCCCAGAAGATAGCCAGCCTGCCGGGTGCAAAAATTGACCTCTTTTCCACTCAGAGTGTTGAAGAGCTGATGGGTATCAACCTGCTGGAAGTAGCGAACATACAGAGTATCTGGGACAACTGCGTTAACCGGCACCAGTCCGAACTCGACAGCGTTCGTCTGGAGCGCCTGGAGCGTGAAAAAAAGAATGCCGCGCTGAAACTGGGCGAACTGGAGGAACAGGTACGCACAATTGTCGGCGAATACGTCGGCCGGGTTGGGCGCGGGATTGTCGATAAAGCCCTGGCAGACTATGGCGGAAACAGCTGTTTGCTTAACGAACAGGGTGCAGTGCTTTTTGTAAGCGATATCGAACGGGCTGCAAAACTCCTGATCAGCGGCACCAACATACGACTGATGATGGAAAAGCTCAACTCCGTCATTACAACTGCCAAAGCAAATTTTTAATCGGGACAAACGGGAGGATATATGGACAAGTTTATAGAACTACTGGCCCAAATGAACACCTTCGATCTCGTCCAAGTCATTTTTTGGGGTCTGGCGGGGGCCATCAGCTTCTACTTCAGCATCGGCAATGCCCGTGTCTGGACGAGTATCTCGATCGGCTTCTTTCTGATTTTCATCAGCCAGGCCTACGGCATCAATCCGTGGTCCAACTATCAGAAGCTGACCGCCTATCACTACATCGTCGGTACCATTGCAATCATGACCATCACGCATGGATTTCTCGAATACTACGTTTTCTGCCGCACGTTCGAAATTTCCGGCAATAAACTGATTGTGTATCTCAGCACCGTTGTTGTCCTTGCGCTTTCGGCCGGTTTTCTCCTGCTCAATCCGGTCCCTAGCCCCAACACCATCAGAAACATCAGAATGGTTGAGAATGCCATCTGGGTTTTCCTCTGCCTCATGAATATCGAGCTGGTCAGAAAAATTTATGCTGCCATCAAAGATTCCGAGATATCGCGCGGCTTCATCGCCTTCGGGGTGGTATTTGTCTGCATCCTGCTCTGGCGCGGCTCTGAACTCTACCTGCAGATCTTCCAGTGGGACAAGGACTGGCAGGACATCATCGCCTTGATGACGGATGAATCAACGGATATAGCTGAATTCTCAGGGCGGGTCCAATTTTCGCAGGAAGTCAGTCGCTACGCCGGCCTGCTGTCAGGTATATCCGTCGGCGGCACCTTCACCTATCTGTATCGTCTGTTAAAATAGTCAACGCCCACTGATAAGGAGCCCTCATGCCTTCTCTCACACCATTTTCCCGGTTGTTGATTGTACTCCTTCTGTCTGTATCCGCTCTCTCAGGCTGCGGTGAAAAGACTGTGGCAGCGCCCGGTGGCAGCAAACTGGAGGCTTCTCACAGCTGCATAGATTGTCACCAGGGGGCGATCAGTCCCGGCAGCGGAGTAAATATTGTCGATGAATGGAAGCTGTCCCATCACAACAGCATGAACGCCGCCGGCTGTGCCGATTGCCATGAACCGGAAGCAGGGCATCCGGCCAGTTGCAACCGCTGCCACGCCGGAACACCGGCCGGGACACCAACTACCGTCAATCACGTCAGCACCAATCCTGACCGCGACGGAAAATGTGATAAATGTCACGCCCGGACAAACGGACTCTTTCCGACAGCCGGGGTTAAAGAGGCGCACTTTAACAACAACACCTCCGTCAACTATCCTGGCAGCTATGTCTCATCGCAGTATGAGCGCAACTGCCGTAAATGCCACAATCCCCACGATACCACCAGTGCCCGTAACAACCTTAGGGATTGGGCCACCAGCGGACATGGCACGGTCAGCGGCTTCAGCAAATTCAGAACCAAAACGCGCGATGACTTTGACTTCAAGACAGCTGGCTCCTTTACCCTGAAAGCGTCCCAGGCACTGAGTGACAGTAACAACGGACAATACCAGGTCTGCCTGCGCTGTCACACTACTACCGGCTTTATTCAGTACGTGAGTTCCGGCTTCAGCGACCTGAGCCCGTTTGGGGCCAACGACCCGAAAACCGGAAAACCGTTCCGCATGGATGACTACCCGACCGGAGTGACCGGCTTCAGGAGCAAGATATCCTCCGACAAGAGCAAGGAACTGACCAACTGCAACGCCTGCCATGATAACGGCAACGGCAGTGCCTATGGCTACAAACTACGCAGTGTCCCGCGTGTTACCACCTTCTACAATTTTTCCTCACGAGCGGGAGTTGCCATGAAGGGCGGTGCTATCCGCAGCTTCGGCCTGACCTTCCCCGATGTAGGCGCTTCCAACATATGCGTCGCCTGCCATTCAGGACGCATGACCGGTCTGGATGTCAAGATGGCCGACATCCGGGGGCTTGAACTCGACAAAGCCGGCCGGATTGTCAATCACTTCCGGGGTGCAGCAGAACTCATTTTCCGTCCGACTGATAAAAACGGCACGATCGTCGGTGCCGGATTTGAATTCTACAGTAGCGGTTCTTCCAAATTGCAGGGCTACAGCAACGTAAACTTCACACACGACATTATCGGTACCGGCAGCACCAATCCGCTGCGTTCACCCGAAGGGACGCAGGGTTTGGCGGCAGACAGTCGCGGCTATGGCCCCTGCGTTGGCTGCCACATGAATGCCAAGGGTAATGACGGCACCTCACACACCTTCCTGCCGGTCAACCGCAACGCCAGCTCAACCTACCGTAACGGGTCAACACCTTCAGATCCGATCACCGGCGTCACCAGCAAAGCCTGCGCCGCCTGCCACACGGATGCCGCCGGAAAGATGGAGTGGAATGACAGTGGCATCGATCCGGCCAGCGGAAGCAGCTATAACCTGCTTGAGCTGCAGAAAGTTCAGTATAAGGCGGCTGCCAAGGCCTTCGCTCGCCTGCTGTCTTTTGCGGTTGATTCCAGGACGGCCCGCGTAATTGAAGATGCAGAAGGGCGCCCCGGTACTCCATCAAACTGGTACGGGAGCAATATAACGGGAGTAAAAGTTCAGCCCTGGCTCCGCAGCAGTACGAAGAGCGACGACAGCGATAAGCCACTAAACGGACTCGTTTTTTATATTCTCGGCGCGCAATTTACGGATCCGCTCACCGGCGCAACCTATCCGCTTCGTTCTGCCGCTTACACCATGGGATCGGTCTACAATTTTTACATGCTCTATTACGACCCGGGTGCGTTTGCCCATAACCGCCGCTACGTCAAGCGGCTGATCTTTGATTCCATGGACTGGCTCGACGATGGCACACTCAACAAATCGGTCTGCGATCCGGCAGAAACATTTACGCGCGCCGACGACAGCAGAAACAGGCAGTACCCCCGTCTCAATACTTATGCAGGGGTAGGAATCCGTGGAGAGAATGACACATTCCAGTATGCGGCATATCTGACTTCTGAAGAGCTGAAGCAGGCCAGCTACTACCTCTGCGGCAGCATCGTAACCGCTAATAATGCAGACGGTACTATTAAAAGCTATACCAGCGATCACCGACCGGCACCGTAAATGAACATCGAGGAGGGAAATATCTGATGATACGTAACCTTATGCACGCATCTCCGTTCTTGTTATTCTTTGCACTTCTGGTAGCTGCTTTTGCACCGGACAGCGCCCATGCCATTCCAGCTTTTACTCGTTCCTACAAGGTGGAATGCAGTACCTGCCACACCATTTTTCCGGAGTTAAATGAATATGGTGACGCCTTCCTGAAAAATTCGTATGTCTTTGTCAGTAAAGTAAAAAAAACAGCCAAAGATACGGAGCCGCCCCCAGCACCGATCGCCAAAGCGGTAACGATTCCCAAACCGGTTGCGTCACCTGCGGCACCGGTCGGCGCTTCGCCGGACATTCAGGGTGCTGGGGATGATGAGCTTTTGCGTAAACTTAAAAATGGTGCCATGACCACCACTGAAACGGCAGAACCGGCGCAGCCCCCCGCTCCCGAAGCAACTCTTTCGGCAGTAGAGACGCCGCAACCGGCCGGAGAACAGAAGTCTGAAGGGTTGCTTTTATCAGCTATCCCGGAACAACTTCCGATCTCGTTTACCGGCGCTCTCAACATTGTTTATGACAACAAAGCCGTCAATGAGTTCGATTTTTCGACCCGCGCTTTTAAACTGCACGCCGGTGGTCACTTCCGCGAAACAGTCGGTTTCTTTGCCACCTACGTGGCCTACAGCGAACAGCCCCCCGCCAGCACCGGCAATACGAGTGTGATTTCAACCAACAATAAAACCGATCTGACCGAATTTTTCGTCTCCTGGCGGCATCTGCTGGACACCCCCGTCAACCTGAAGGTCGGCCGCATGCAGCCCAAACTCGGTCTCTGGAAAACCAACAACAAACTCTCCGTCACCAACAATTACCTCCCTTATACCTATACTGTCGGCGGGCAGTCTACCGGCCAGCAGTCCGTATTCCGGATTGACCAAACCCAGGATGCTCTGGAATTGAATTCCATTCTGGGCAAGCGCTTCTTTGTTGCGGTCGGAGCCGTTAATCGCAAAGGACAGAACAGCAAAGAGGGTTACGGTCATGTCTCCTACAAATTCGGCGGCGCCGATTATCTGGCCAATGAACCGGAAATCGACTTGGCCAAGGAAGAGAGTATTCTCGATTTCCTGACGATAAATATCGGTGGCTACGGATATGTTGGTAAAAACGGCAGCGCCAACTCGAATGATCCCAAAAACAGTTTTTATCGCGTCGGCCTGGATAGCGAACTGCTCTACAAATCACTCCGGCTGCGTCTTCTGGGGGGCTATGGGGACGATGACAAAGTTGATACCATCGCCGTCAACCAGTGGACCAGAGTCATCTCCAAGAGCGGAACGATTGAAGCTGAGTATGCACTGCGCAGTAACCTGCTGGCCGCCTGTCGCTACGAATACCTGCAGCAGGTAGCCTCTCCGCAGAAACAGGGTTTCAGCGACCAGTACATCCGTCGCTATATAGCAACCGTCGGATACAACCCCTATGAAAATCTGAAACTGGTGGCAGAATATAAATACGAACTGGTTACCAGTGCCATTAATCGCCTTGGCACGTTGGGGCTGACCTTCGGGTTTTAAGGACGCACGCCTTTCGCCCCAGGAAATGAATATATACAGGAGGCACCCTCTATGAAACGACTGTCACTGCTGGTAGCACTCATAATCATCGTAACGGTTTCGCTGTCCGAGGCCCGCATCAAGACCAAGGGACGCGGTGAAAAGATGAACTTTGACGCTGACAGTATCCAGGAGAGCTTTAAGCCGACTTTCAACCTGATGAGCGTCAAATGCATCAAGTGTCATACGATGGAGCGGGTTGTCATTGCGGTCCAGACCGGACGCGCGCCGATCACCGGCCAGCCGTTCAACAAGCAGGCCGTCAAGGCCTACGGCATTAAGATGCTGCGTAAACCGAATTCCGATATGGATAAAAAAGAGATCCGCGATATCGTCGTATTTCTCAATTATGTACTTGATGAAAACCAGAAATGATCGATTGGCATTGCCACATTCTGGCGGGGCTCGACGACGGCCCGAGCGACCCGGAGCAGTCGCTTACCATGGCCGGTCTGCTTTCACAGGCCGGCTTCAGCACCGTTTATTGTACGCCGCATCTGATGCGTGGCCGTTTCGAGGCCAGTAACCAGCAGGTTCGCCAAGGAGTCGAACAACTACAGCAGACGATCACCCGGCATGGCATCCCGCTCCTGCTGCAACCGGGACGCGAATATTATCTTGATGAACGCCTTCCGGAACTCCTGCGAGATCCGTTACCCCTCGGTGACAGCCGCCTGCTGCTGATCGAAATTCCGTCAAGCATTCCCGCCGAATCAGCCTGTCAACTTCTTTACGGCATCGTCCGCTCCGGTTTCACTCCGGTGATTGCCCATCCCGAACGCTGTCCTCTGCTGGAACCGGCACTGCAACGGACAGAACGACGTAACATCTGGAGCTCACTGCGCCGCCTGCTGCATGTGCAGAAGCGGCCGCAGGAAAAGCAACATTTCACGACGGAGTCTACCGGCAATCCGCTTTTGGAATATCTGCGTGATCTGGGGTGTTCGTTTCAAGGGGACCTGGGGAGTTTTAACGGACTTTACGGCCAGCGCGCCAGAACCGCTGCCGAGACGCTGCGGCGCTTGAACGTCTTCGACCGCTACGGTAGCGACCTGCACTTTCCGCTTCAGGCGAAGAGCATTTTAAGGTAGGATAGATACACTCTGAGTTTTAGCATGATTGCGAAAAAACGAAAGCCCTTGAAAAAAACAAGGGCTTTCGTTTTAACAGCACTGTTTTGAATATGGAGGCGCGTGTCGGATTCGAACCGACGTTAACGGTTTTGCAGACCGGCTCCTAGCCTCTTGGATAACGCGCCATGCTGAGAGTCATAATGTAGAAGAGTCTTATAGCGAAATCTGCTGCCGCTGTCAATCCCTATTTGAACTTTATCGCCACTCCGCTCGCACGATATTCCGTAGAGGGGAGCAGTCCGTAGCTGGTTGTCCGACCCGTGACTTCCGGCTGGATGATGGCATCGGCACCCATCTTTTCGGCCTCTTGGCGAATAGCTTCCATTCCCCAGGCTTTGATATCGGGCATCAGCACCGAATCGGTACCGTATGCTTCACGCGTAACCTGAATCCGGCCAAGCCGGGCATAGGGGCGGCTGTTCAGCTCTTCCAGCGATAAAAACGGCGGATACTCTCCCTGAGAGTTCATATTCAGCAGAGCACAGCCGGTCAGGACAGATGCCACCAACAGGGCTAAAAGAAAGAATTTCCTGATGATATGCAGCGATCTCATGCGTAATCTCGTTCCTTTCGGAAAACAATTTCTCTCTGGACAGCTGAAAGGCTGCATGGTAGTATCTGCACCCTTTTAAGGCAACAGAAAAACGCAGTGCCTACACTTTTTCAAAGGAGCGGAAGCGATGTCGGGTCACAATAAATGGAGTACCATCAAGCATAAAAAAGGCGCAGCCGATGCCAAGCGCGGCAAGCTGTTTACCAAGTTCATCAAGGAAATTTCTGTAGCAGCCAAATTGGGCGGAGCCGATCCGGCAGCCAATCCACGCCTGAGAACCGCTGTAGACAAGGCCAAAGCTGAAAACATGCCCAAGGACAACATCGAGCGCGCCATCAAAAAAGGCGCCGGCGGCATGGAAGGGGTCACCTACGAGGAGATCGTCTATGAAGGCTACGGTCCGGGCGGCTCGGCTGTTCTGGTAGAGGTGCTGACCGATAACCGTAATCGCTCCGTTTCTGATATCCGCAGTATATTTTCAAAGAGTAGCGGCAACATGGGTGAGGCGGGCTGCGTGGCCTGGATGTTCAGCAAAAAAGGTATCATTACTTATCCCAAATCCGTCGATTTTGATCAACTCTTTGAAGCGGCCATTGAAGCCGGTGCTGATGATGTTGCTGAAGAGGATACCGAAATAGAGGTAACTACCGAACCCGGTTCATTTATCGAGGTTCGTGAGGCACTGGCAGCCAAGGGTTTCAAACACATTTCAGCCGAGATCACCATGATTCCCCAGACTCAGGTTGCTCTGGAGGGCAAACAGGCCGAAAGCATGCTCAAACTGATGGATAAGCTTGAGGACAACGACGACGTCCAGAACGTTTATTCCAATTTTGATATTTCGGAAGAAGAGATGGAGCAGTTGATGTAACGCATCCAAGGGCCCTGCGGGGCCCTTTTTTATGTCCGGAGAAAACTGAAATGTCCGAAAAAGCCACCTTTGCAGCCGGCTGTTTCTGGGGAGTCGAAGATACATTTCTGACACTTCCCGGCGTTGTGTCGACCCGGGTCGGATACACCGGTGGACGCACTGAACATCCGACCTATCAGGAGGTCTGTGCCCACGATAGCGGTCACGCCGAAGCGGTTGAAGTCACCTACGATCCGGCCACCCTCCCCTATCAGAAACTGCTGAACGTTTTCTGGGAATGCCACGACCCAACCCAACTGAACCGCCAGGGGCCTGACATTGGCGACCAGTACCGTTCAGCCATTTTTTATCATTCCGAAGAACAGCGCCTGCTGGCTCAGGAAGCACGGGATCGCCTGGAGTTGTCCGGTCGTCTGCGCCGCCGGATCGTCACGCAGATTGTTCCGGCTGCGGTATTCTGGGAAGCTGAAGCGTATCACCAGAAGTACCATCAGAAGCATGGCGGCGGCTGCGGCTTCTGATTTCCGCGATCAAAAGGTAAACATTCAGGATGAGAATACTTGGCATCGATCCCGGTTCGCGCATCACCGGCTACGGCATCGTCGAGCAGCATGGCAATCGCCTGGTCCATATCGATAACGGCGCCATTTTCACCGATACGGAGGTCGACTTTCCCGGTCGCCTGAAACAGATTTTTGACGGATTGTCGGAAGTTATCGCCCTCTATCGCCCTGATGGGGCGGCCATCGAAAACATTTTCTTTGCCAGTAATGCCCAGAGCGCCCTGAAGCTGGGACAGGCCCGTGGCGCTGCCATCGTGGCGGCCGTACATTGCGGCCTGCAGGTGGCTGAATATTCGGCCTTGCAGGTAAAACAGGCCGTCGTCGGCCAAGGCCGGGCCGAAAAGGGACAGGTACAGAAGATGCTCAAGGCGCTGCTGGGCCTGCCGGAGATCGCCCAGGCTGATGCTTCGGATGCACTGGCAGTGGCAATCTGCCATATCAACTCGTACGGCCTGGCCAAAGTTACCGGTACCGGCAGCAAGCGCCAAAAAACATCCTGGAGAGATATGAAACTATGATTGCACTCCTGTCCGGTTTAATCGCCTACAAATCGCCCGATCACATCATTCTCGACGTGCACGGGGTCGGCTATCGTGTACTGATCCCGTTTTCAACCTATTACGAGCTTCCAGAAGAGGGGGGCAGCGCCAGCCTGCATATCCACACCTCGGTACGCGAAGACGCCATTCAGCTGTACGGCTTCCGCACCCGCCTGGAAAAGTCGTTCTTCCAGCTGCTGATCTCAGTCACCGGAGTCGGCCCCAAACTGGCCCGCGACATACTCTCCAACATCCAGCCCGGCCCGCTTTCCCAGGCTCTTTTACAGGGAGATCTGCTCAAACTTTCCGGCATCCCCGGCATCGGCAAAAAAACCGCCGAGCGGTTGGTACTTGAGTTGAAGGACAAGGCCGGCAAACTGGACATGTCGTCGTTACCAGCAGCAGACATCCAGCACAGACCGGCCGATGAAGCCATGGAGGATGTGACTTCTGCCCTGTTGAACCTGGGGTACAAAGAGCCGCAGGTCCGTAGAGCATTGAGTGGCCTGCAGACCACCGAAGGCGCCGGCGTGGAGGAACTCTTGAAACAGGCTTTGAAAACGCTTATGAAGTAACGCTTGCAAAGAGCGGAAAGCGCAACAATCAGAAATCGGTGCACATTGATCACATAATGATGGAATTACAATGGGATACTGTGCTATAAGTATCAACTATTTCGACGTGGGAGGCATGTATGAAAATCTGTATCTTTGGAGCCGGTTATGTCGGCCTGGTAGCCGCCGCCTGTTTTGCCGAAAGTGGGAATACGGTCGTTGCCGTCGACGTTGACCGCGCCAGAATTGATGGCCTTCAGCAGGGCATCATCCCGATCTATGAACCGGGATTGAAAGAGATGATACTGCGTAACTGCAGTGAGGGGCGACTCACTTTTACGCTTGATATGGAAACAGCGGTCCAGGCTTCACTGGTCTGCTTCATTGCTGTCGGCACCCCACCGGGTGAAGATGGCTCCGCCGATCTGAAGTATGTACTGGGTGTGGCCCGCGACATCGGTCGTGCCATGAACGGCTTCAAGATCATCGTCGACAAATCGACCGTTCCGGTCGGAACTGCCGACAAAGTGCGAACTGCCGTTCAGCAAGAGCTGACGGCCCGTGATCTCAACCTGGAATTTGACGTTGTTTCCAATCCGGAATTCCTCAAAGAGGGAGCCGCCATTGACGACTTCATGAAACCGGACCGCGTCGTGATCGGCTGCGATAACGTCCGTACTGCCGAAATAATGAAGGAACTTTACGATCCGTTCATGCGCAAGCAGAACCGCATGATCGTCATGGATGTCCATAGCGCCGAGATGACCAAATACGCTGCCAATGCCATGCTCGCTACCCGCATCTCGTTCATGAACCAGATCGCGGGACTCTGCGAACGGATGGGAGCAGACGTCATGGCCGTCCGCGAAGGGATCGGCTCAGACACACGCATCGGCTACGACTTCCTCTTTCCCGGCCCCGGTTACGGCGGCTCCTGTTTCCCGAAGGACGTCAAAGCCCTGATCCGGACTGCTGAAGAAGCCAACTATGATTTTCTACTGCTGAAAGCGGTCGAAGAAGCCAATGAAATGCAGAAAGAGGTTCTAGCCACCAAATTGATCTCACTGCTTGGCTCTCCGGACGAAGAGCGCCCCTTGACCGGTCGCATCGTCGCCTGTTGGGGGCTCTCTTTCAAGCCACGTACTGACGACATGCGCGAAGCCCCCTCCATTACGATCATCGAGCGACTGCTGGCCGCCGGGGCATCTGTGCGGGCCCACGATCCCGAAGCAATTAAGGAAGCTAAAAAGGTTTTTGGCGACAGGATCGAATACAGCAGCAACCAGTATGACATTTTAGATGGTGCTGACGCGCTGGCGGTCATCACCGACTGGAACGAATATCGCAACCCGGACTTTGAGCGTATTAAAGCTGCTCTTAAAACGCCGGTAATCGTAGATGGCCGCAACCTCTACCGACCGGAGCGAATGGCAAGCAGCGGATTCATATACGCCCCACTGGGGCGCAGCAACGCTGCTACCTGCGGGATGGTGAAATAACATGCGCATTCTCGTCACCGGCGGCGCCGGATTCATCGGATCACACCTCTGCGAACGCCTTTTAGGGCAGGGACACGACGTCATCTGTCTGGACAATTTTTTTACCGGCTGCAAGGCCAATATCATCCACCTCATGGATAATCATCATTTCGAGCTGGTACGCCATGACATAACCGAACCGATCCTGCTGGAGGTCGATCGTATCTACAATCTGGCCTGCCCCGCTTCGCCGGTACACTATCAGTACAATCCGGTCAAAACCGTCAAGACCAGCGTAATGGGCATCATTAATATGCTGGGACTGGCCAAACGGGTCAGGGCCCGCATTCTGCAGGCCTCCACCTCGGAAGTCTATGGCGATCCTCAGGTACACCCGCAGACCGAGGATTACTGGGGCAACGTCAATCCGATCGGTATCCGCAGCTGCTACGATGAAGGCAAGCGCGTCGCCGAAACGCTGATGATGGACTACCACCGTCAGAACAACGTTGACACCCGCATCATCCGTATCTTCAACACCTACGGGCCGCGTATGGCTGAAAATGACGGTCGCGTCGTGTCCAACTTCATCCTGCAGGCTCTCAAAGGTGAGGATATTACCGTCTATGGCGATGGCTCCCAGACCCGCTCGTTCTGCTATGTTTCCGATCTGGTGGAGGGGATGGTCCGGATGATGGAATGTGACGGTTTTATCGGTCCGGTCAACATCGGCAACCCGGTGGAAAATACAATTCTTGAGTTTGCCGAGAAAATCATTACAATAACCAATTCGCCATCGCAGATAATCTTCAACCCGCTGCCGCAGGATGACCCCAAGCAGCGTCAGCCCAACATCGCACTGGCGGTAGAAAAGCTGGGCTGGCAGCCGCAGATAGCACTTAAAGATGGACTGGAACAGACCGCTGCCTATTTTGCAGCGAGAATTGGAAACAGGTAACAGCGTGAATCTGCCCTTCAAAAAAAGGATGTACGTTATCCCGGCAGGATGCCTGGCATTTATTCTCTTCTTCACCGTTTTTGGTGACAAGGGACTGCTGCGCATCGTAGAATTGAGGCAGGATAAAGACAAAATTGACTCTCGTTTGGCTGAAGCCAGAAATGACAACGAAAAGCTGAAACTTGAAATAGTCGCTCTCAAATCTGATCGACGCTATCTGGAAAGTATAGCCCGCAAGGATTTCGGACTGGTGCGCAGCAACGAAGTCATCTACCAGTTCCCGCAGGAAAAGAAACAGCCATAGGATTTTAACATGCCACGTCAAAGCTGCGCCGTCTGTGCCTGGCGCGAAAACTGCTCCAAACGATTCTGTATCCCCGATGGCGGCGCCCGCTGTCCCGACTTTACCCGGGATGTCAGCATCAAGGAGACAGCCGAAGATTCAGACCACCCAACCGACCAGAAAGAACAGTCAAAAAAATGATGAGACAACGTATTGCCCCTCTGATTGAAGCCGCCCTGAACGCCGCACTGTTCGACTGCACACTGACGACCACCTCCATGCCTGATGTCATCATCGGAACCCCGGCCAACGCCGGGCATGGTGATTTTTCCTGCAATATCGCCATGCAGCTGGCCAAAGCCGAGCGCAAGGCCCCGCGCCAGGTAGCCGAAATCATTATCAGCCATCTGCACGATGAGAGCGGCCTCCTGGACCGCACCGAGATCGCCGGTCCCGGCTTCATCAATTTTTTTGTATCGCCGACCGCCTGGCAAGCCACGCTGCTGGAGATTGAAACGCAGGGTGCAAACTATGGCCGTACCGCCAGCGGTGCGCAGAAAAAGGTCCAGGTGGAGTTTGTCAGCGCCAACCCGACCGGTCCATTGCATATCGGCCACGGTCGCGGAGCCGCCATCGGCGATACCCTCTGCCGCGTATTGGATGCCGCCGGATGGGATGTCACCCGCGAATTTTACTATAACGATGCCGGAGTTCAGATCGCGAACCTGGCTCTTTCGGTACAGTTGCGCTGCCTGGGGATTGAACCTGATGATCCACGCTGGCCGGAAGGTGGTTATCAGGGGGAGTACATTAAGGACGTTGCCCGAGCCTACCTGGCCAAGGAAACCGTTGAAGCCAGTGACCAGCACACAACCGCCTGTGGCGACCCCCAGGACCTGGAGGATATCCGCTGCTTCGCGGTAGCCTGGCTGCGCCGCGAACAGGATCTTGACCTTGAAGCATTTGATGTGCGCTTTGATGTTTATACCCTGGAATCAAGTCTCTACAGTGAGGGGCGGGTTGACGCGGTTGTCCGTGAACTTATCGCCGCCGGGCAGGCATATGAGCAGGACAATGCGCTCTGGCTCCGCTCCACTGACTTCGGGGACGACAAGGATCGCGTCATGCGCAAGGCCGACGGCACCTATACCTATTTCGTGCCGGATGTCGCCTATCATCAGGCCAAATGGGAGCGCGGGTTCACGCGTGTCATCAACGAACAGGGTTCAGATCATCACAGTACGGTCACCCGTGTCAGAGCCGGTCTACAGGCTCTTAACATCGGCATTCCCGCAGGCTGGCCCGAATATGTACTGCACCAGATGGTGACGGTCATGCGCGGCGGCGAAGAGGTCAAAATATCCAAGCGGGCCGGCAGCTACGTCACCCTGCGTGACCTGATCGACGAAGTCGGCCGCGATGCGACCCGCTTTTTCTTTCTGATGCGCAAGCCGGATGCCCAGATGGTTTTCGACATCGACCTGGCCAAACAGCAGACCAATGAAAATCCGGTCTACTATGTCCAATATGCTCACGCCCGCATCTGTAGCATCTTTGAAAACGCAGCCGAAAAGGGTTTTCCAGTGCCGGAGAATCCGTCCGCCGAGCTGTTGGCCTGCCTGACAACACCGGAAGAGCTGCAGCTGATCAAGCTGATGTCCGTCCTGCCCACGACAGTTGACGACTGCGCCCTGCATTTTGAACCGCATCGTCTGACCTATTTCCTGTCCGAACTGGCCAGCTGCTTCCACAGTATCTACAATAAAAACCGCGTCATCAGCGAGGAGAATCCCGCTCTGACGTCAGCACGACTCTATCTGCTGAAACGTACTGCCCAAACCTTGAAAAACGCCCTCTCCATCCTGGGCATATCAGCACCGGAACGGATGTAGCGGAGACCACCATGCGTATCGACTACAGCGAACCAAAAAAATCATACACATCTACCCCGCCTCTCGCCAGCCAGGGCCGTCCACGCAAAGAATCGTCCGGAGGCAGCGGCCCGTTTGTTATCATTGTTGCCAGCCTCGTGTCACTCTCGATCGGCTTTGGCAGCGGCTGGATGCTTTCACAACGGTCAGCCAAAAAGGGGTTCAAAGCGGCAATGGAGCAGCAGAGCCTCGAAAACTCACCAGATCAGTCGACTGCCAAACAGGTGGCTCCAAAACCCGCAGCAGCAGTCCCTTCACCCGCTGCTCAGCCGCCCCAGCCAGGTGGAACGCAACCTCCGTCTTCAGCACCGACAGAGCAGCCACCAGTCGACCAGCCACTCAGCTTTTATAAAACCCTGCCGAGCGGCCAGAAAAACAATGCCCTGGGGAGCGGCATCAATACGCAGGACAAGACTGCCAAACAGCCGCTTCAAGCGGTGATACCGTCCAACGTAACCAAACAGTCCCAACCTCAAAGCTCTGAGGACTCCGCGAAACCAGCAGCTGACGCCCCTGCAAAACCTGCCGGTCGACAGGATACAAACGGCCTCTACACTGTCCAGGTCTCATCCTACAGCCTGAAGTCAGAAGCAGAGATATTCAAAAGCAAGCTGGCTGCCAAGGGATACAACGTGTACATTACGGAATCACATCTGGGGGATAAGGGCACCTGGTACCGAGTGCGCGTCGGAAAACGTCTTGATCAGGAGGCAGCCAAAGAGCTGGCCACCAAGCTTGGTAAAGGTGCCATGGCTATTCCTGACAAGGATTAACGGGTCATAAAGAGGAAATATCATTTTTTATTTTTAATGTTGACAACCACAGACCTGACTTGCTTTAAGTTGGATCGACTTGACGCGGGATGGAGCAGTCTGGTAACTCGTCGGGTTCATAAGCTCTAAACACATCGAAATCACTTAATAAAATGATTCAAAGCATAAGGCACTTAGTTAACGCTAAGAGTCTGTAAAATAATAACATGACTTTTTTAACTCAATGTGTTAGTTGTTGTGCATGGATATTGAATCAGCAGTCAAAGAGCGTTTTCAAAATATTGAGTGGGCTCTTGATGAGCGGATGC
>Ga0172367_10000243_pt1 | contig 83704 bp, 70 predicted proteins | sample Lak10m_FD_114542 | JGI IMG/M metagenome (GOLD analysis project Ga0172367, IMG submission 114542) | Freshwater microbial communities from Kabuno Bay, South-Kivu, Congo - kab_022012_10m | ecosystem: Environmental > Aquatic > Freshwater > Lake | place: Democratic Republic of the Congo: South-Kivu... | reverse complement strand
CAGGGGGTGGGGGAAGCTGCAACGGAGTACTTTCATGGCAACCTCCCCCCCACCCTAACCCTCCCCCGCCAGGGGGGAGGGAGCTTTTTGTACGATTATTTAAGTGTTACTTGGTACTAGGTTTACATCTGTTAAACGAAAAGGGGAGGATTACAATGGAAAAGGACAAGTTGCAGCCGGCAGAGATTAGCAACGAAGAGCTGGAGAAAGTGAGCGGTGGTATCGGCATAAACACTAATATTATTAATGCAGACAAGTTTATTAAAATCAACACCGGCGTTGACACTCTTTCTACTAATTTTCTGAAAATCGATGGGCTGTCAAAGAAATAAATACGATACGTATGCCTGATGGTGTCTGTAACCTAAAATAGGGGGTTCGCAATGAGCCCCCTATTCTTATCTTTTGACACAAGGATGCACAATGATACATGTCAGAATTATCGATAAACTGCCCGTCATCTACTCTCACTTTCTGCCCCTGTTTTTTTCAAACCTTATACCGGTTGAGACGTCAGCAACCTGCATGGACTGTGTCATGCTGGCGAAAGCGGAATCTCAATCGAATTCTCCTAAATTTTTCTCTGCTGAGACGAAATGCTGTACCCATTATCCGGAATTACCTAATTATCTCGTCGGTGCTCTTCTGGGTGATGCTGATCACGGCCATGAAACTGGGAGGCGCCGCGTAAGAGATAAAATCGCCGCACGCACCAGTATCACCCCGCTGGGTGTTCTCCGCCCAAAAAAATATAACTTGCTGATCAAGAACACGGCTCATGAATATTTTGGCAGGAGTATTACGCTGCGTTGCCCGTTTTATGAACACACCAGCGGTAGCTGTACGATAGCCCCTCATTGGGATGCGGTCTGTTCGACGTGGTTTTGCAAGCACGATGCCGGGGAGGATGGCAAAAAGTTCTGGCGAACATTACGGAAATATCTGGAGAATCTGGAGAAAATCCTGACTCGCTACGCCTTGCTGAAGGTCGGTGCGAACCCGTTGGTCGCCGGTCTGTCAATTGATGAGGCCGTACCACTTTCGATTCAGGAACTGGATGAACTGCCGCCGTTGCCTGATCTGTATGATCGTGTGTGGGGAGAATGGGTAGGGAGGGAAGAAGAGTTCTACCGGGAATGCTATTCTCAAATTAGTCAGTTGCGGCAGGAAGATTTTGCTAATCTGGAAGGGATCGAACAGAAAATCCTTCTGAAGGAACTTGAAAAAGCCTACGAGCAACTTATGGATAAGCCGCTACCGGTACTGTTGAAAAAGAATCCTGGATTATTGGTAGAAAAAATCTCTGATTCTGAATATCTTCTGTCCAGTTATTCTCCCTTTGATCCTTCAAAAGTCAGCAAACGCCTGTATGATTGTCTTGATTTCTTTGATGGTGCTCATATGACGGCAAATGTCTGTAAACGGTGCCATGAAAAACTGAATGTAAGACTTACTGAAAAAACAATTAAAAAATTGTATCAGTTTAGAATTCTTGTACCAGTGGAGGGCAGATAATTATGACTCAGTCTGATGATTTGTCCGTAAGCAGCATGGAGTTAATCAACCATCTGAAGATGACGGGACGCTTTGATTCCGTATCGAGAGAGGTCCTTGAAAGAAAAGTTACGGTTGAACAGGCCCGACAAAAAGGGATGGAAATCTCTCCAGAAAAACTGCAGCAGGCGGTTGATCTGTTTCGTCAGATAAACGGACTGCATACTGCCGTATGCACAGAATCGTGGATGAAAGTAAATAACATTACCGTTTCGGAAGTAGGGCGTTACATTGAGGAGAGCCTGCTGATTAAAATGTTTACGGAGTATCTGGAGGATTCTACCAGCCAGGACATGTACATCTCTTCGCCGGAAATTCAGGGCGCTATCAGCAGGATGATGTATCAGGACTGGCTTGAGGGTGTTCTCACGTAACAGGTGTTCCTGTAAACCTGGCAAAAAACTTCGGATGTCGTTTTTTTAGTTCAGATATAAAATAAAGGTCGATTTTAGTTCTTTCCTTTATGACTCGACACATGGAGTCTTCGCAGGGTACAAGTTGGCCTGACTTGTCAAAACTGACGGCATAACAGCCACAGGCGCAGACTCTTTTGGCAAAGCAGTTTCGGCATTTTTCAACGTCCGTTCTATGCTGTCCTTTTTTGAATATCCATTGTTCAAACTCGTAAAATTTCTTGTCATCAAAACCACGTCCGACATCTCCCAACTTAAACTTTTCATCACCTTGTAAAAATTCGCAGGGGACGATTGTTCCATCAGCAGTTATTCCTATTTTCACTGCTACTACCCCACACGCCAATGTCGTCGGAGGATCATTAGAAGTACCGATAAGATTAATGTATTCACCCATAAGTGAATATCTGTCTACATGCATTACCGGCGATGGTGTATCAAGGTGGTTCAAGTAATATTCGGTATATGCCAGGTAATTGCGTCTCCATAGCTCGAATTCGCTGTCAACCGCATCTGGTAAAGCCCCTGCGCCATGCACATGGTCAAGGCGTGGTTTAATCTCAACGCGTTTCAGACCGATTTTATGCAATTCCTCCGCCGCTGAAATATAATCGTGTGGCGATGAAACAACACAAGTGACGGAATATGGTACTGCTGTGCGGATTATTTCCTTAAGGTTTTCGACAACTGTGTCATATGAGCCTGTTGTCCCGTCGGGGAACGGTCGGTTTAGATCATGTACCGTTTTAGAGCCGTCCAGGCTGATAAGAACGGAAGAAAACTGTGGGTATTCAGCAAAAATATCAAATATTTTTTTGTTATAGATGGTGCCGTTAGTGGAGAGGATAAGATGGACTTTCGTCTTTAATTTTATATGATTCAGGTTCTGCAGACCAGATGCAATGGTCAAAGTTGCCTCTGGATTAAGCAGTGGTTCACCACCAAACAGATTAACACTTATAAAATCATGCTGCTCACTCAAAACTATTCGTGAGATAAAATTCACTACACATTGTGCCGTTTCCACAGACATAAAACTGACAGGTCCGCCAAAACTCCCTTGCTGGTTTGTACAGTAACGGCAGGCAAGGTTACAGCCGTGGGAAAGATATACATTGATAATGCGGGGGTAAACACTCCGGTCAAATTCCAATTTACGCGGTTCCTCACGTAGCACATGATGAAATCCGTTTTTCAGTAGCCTCAATTCCTGTATAAACTCTTTACTCCCCAATTCGTCCCGATAGAGCATTCGTAATGCCGAAGCCTGAATGGCTCGTGGAAAATCAAGAGCCTTAGCAGCTGATTCAGTCCAAAGAGGTAAATCGGCATGAAAAGTTCCTGTATGTCCATTCAGCAGATATCGGTTACCCTGTATGCTGAAGTATATGATTCTGCCACCGGCGTCGATTGGTAGAGAAAAGTCCGGAGTTGCAGGGGGATTTTTACGTGGACTGTGCACTGAATGTCCTTTATGTGAACCCGGTAAAAATTAAAATAAGCAAGGGCCATCTGTCACCCTTGCTTTTTGATGTAACAACCTCATTGAAATACTAAAACAGTTTTCCTGTTCCCCCGCCCTCTGGGTCTTGTCCCATATGACCGCATCCACAACCACCGGTACTTAGTGTGCTACCGACATTAAAACCATCGATTTTTATTCCGGTACTGATGCCGGTACTGATGCCGGTACTAATACCCGTTTTGAGAATGCCGGTGTTCAAATTTGGTAAACTGGTTGTCAGTCCCCCTGCAACATGCTCCATCTCGTCTTCACTGATTTCCTCGTTTTTTGGTAAATCTTCAATTTTGACTTCTGACATACTGCACCTCCGTGCCATGTTTAATCACTAACAGAATTGTTAGTGTCGCTACTGAGTAAATGATTTTACGTACCTTGGACGAATGAATAATAATTTTGTTTCAATAAAATATTATTCAATCGTACAACATGCAGCAGGCTTGATGGCAAGGTGCCGGAAACGGTCCAAAACCGGGAGGAACGGATTGCCTTCCAGCGTCCATCCCCACACTAAATATGTCGTTGACCTCGATTATCCAATAGCCAAGCCGTACCCATTTGGGATTATTGCTTGTCAACCATTATCGCCGTAAAGAGTTCGCTTTTTTAGGGCGATTTTTATTTGCACACCAACCTAGAACCAATGCTTGGGATACGAACTGTGATAAACGACATTTTTCATGAAGATTGCCACTATCAGCAGTATCAAGACACCAGCACCGGAACCAGGATAAATTGCGGCCCCACCGCTCCCTGCACGCCGATCAGTGCGAGTGTGAGGTTGCCTTAACTTCTCCAGCTATACGCCCCTGTTTCAGCATGTCGTTGACCAAAATCAAATATCTCGACAAAAATGTATCCAAGATCTTATCAGTACAACAAACGCCCCGCAGGGCTGTGCGGGGCGTTTGTGAATTCTTCCGTGGTGCTTATCTGATGTACCTGTATCAACTCGTTCTAAATGCCTCGTGCAGAACCCGTACAGCCAATTCGGTATAATCTTCGTGGATCGCAACGGACACTTTTATCTCGGAGGTAGAGATCATCTGGATGTTGATATTGTTGTAGGCCAGAACGGTAAACATCCGTGCCGCTACGCCGGCATGATTTCTCATACCGAGGCCGACTATGGAAACCTTGCTGATGTTTTTATCAGCAATAACTTCACGAGCCTGAAGCTCTGTGGCAATTTTTTCTGTAATCAGGGTTGCTTTGTCCAGGTCGGACTTTGAGACTGAAAAGGTAAGATCGGCCAATCCGGCCTGGCTGACATTCTGGACAATCATGTCGACCGAAATATCCGTATCTGCCAGTGCGGTCAGTATTTTCGCTGCGGTACCCGGTTTATCCGGTATGCCCAGTACCGCTATCTTGGCCTCATTTTTGTCAGACACAATCCCTGTAACTAAAACTCCTTCCATCGTCGAATCCTCCCTGGTTACCAGCGTGCCGGACGCAGTACTGAAGCTCGAACGCACGTGAATCGTAACATTATGTTTCTTCGCATATTCAATCGCACGGATCTGAACGCCGCGTGCGCCCTGACTGGCAAGTTCCAGCATCTCATCATAGGATATCTTTTCGATTTTATGCGCATTGCTGCAAATATCCGGGTCAGCGGAAAAGATACCATCCACATCCGAATAAATTTCGCACTGTTCAGCCTCTAGCACATGTGCCAAGGCTACCGCAGAGGCGTCGCCGCCTCCCCGACCGAGTGTCGTGATGCTGCCGTCCCGATCAATACCCTGAAAACCCGCGACGATGACGATGGCTCCCAGCTTGAGATCCCTGTTGATTTTTGTCGGATCAATAGTTTCTATGGAAGCCTTGGAATGACAGGAGTCTGTTATGATTGGTACCTGCCAGCCGAGATAGGGCCTGGCCGTATATCCCATGGATGTGATGCAGAGCGCCAGAAGCCCGACTGAAACCTGCTCGCCGGCCGATATCAACAGGTCGTATTCGCACCCTTCCTGACCGGGGCAGGTTTCATGAGCCATTTCGATCAGACGGTTTGTTTCGCCCGCCTTGGCGGAGATAACGACAACCACATCATTGTTGTCATTGTATGAGTCAATGATGCGCTGTGCGACTTTCTTGATCTGTTCAGGTGTTGTTACGGCAGTACCGCCGTATTTCTGTACAACGCGTGCCATACCATGCTCCTGGTAAAAATTTTGCCGGTTGGTCTCATTAAACCACGCCCGACCAGGAGGCCGAGCGTGTGAGCAGAGTATATACATAGTATTCAGATTAAATCAAGCCGTGGGCAACCATTGCATTGGCAACCTTGATGAATCCACAGATATTGGCGCCCAGCACGTAATTCCCCGGCGCCCCGTATTCTTCTGCCGTTTCAAAACAGTTGTTGTGGATATTGATCATTATATCTTCAAGTTTCTTCTCGGTATATTCGAATGTCCAAGAGTCGCGACCAGCATTCTGTTGCATTTCAAGGGCCGAAGTTGCAACGCCACCGGCATTGGCAGCCTTGCCGGGACCATAAGCGATCTTAGCCTCCAAAAAGACCTTGACCCCTTCAGGCGTGGTCGGCATGTTGGCTCCTTCGCCGACTGCGATACAGCCGTTTTTAACAAGCGTGGCGGCATCTTTGCCGTTGATCTCGTTCTGGGTTGCCGATGGCATGGCGACCTGACAGGGAATATCCCAGATGTTTCCGCCCGGAATGTACTTTGCTTCTTTGTGCACGGCAACGTAATCGGAGATACGACGGCGTTCAACTTCTTTCAGCTGCTTGATCAGATCCAGGTCGAGACCCTTCTCATGAAAAATTACACCGTTAGAATCGGAGCAGGCCACACATTTTCCACCCAACTGGTGGATCTTTTCAATTGTGTAAATGGCAACATTTCCGGATCCCGAAACCAGGCAGGTTTTGCCTTCAAATGAGTCCTTGCGGGCCTTGAGCATTTCGTTAACAAAGAATGTCGCGCCATAACCGGTTGCTTCGGTACGCACCAGCGAACCGCCCCAGGTCAGGCCTTTACCGGTCAGAACGCCCGGCTCATAACGATTGGTAATGCGTTTGTACTGACCGAACATGTAGCCGATTTCACGACCACCAACTCCGATATCACCGGCAGGTACATCGGTGTGCTCACCCAGATGACGATACAGTTCGGTCATAAAACTCTGGCAGAAACGCATAATTTCGTCGTCCGACTTCCCTTTGGGATCGAAATCGGAGCCACCTTTACCGCCGCCGATCGGAAGGCCGGTCAGTGAGTTCTTGAAGATCTGCTCAAATCCGAGGAACTTGATAATGCCAAGGTAAACCGAAGGGTGGAAACGCAAACCACCTTTGTATGGTCCCAGTGAACTATTGAACTCGACCCGGAAACCGCGGTTTATATGTACCTGCCCTTTGTCATCCTGCCAGGGTACCCGAAAGATGATCTGGCGTTCCGGCTCACAGATACGCTCGATTATTTTACGATCGAGATACTCCGGATGTTTGGCAACGACCGGTCCGAGGCATTCCAAGACCTCCAGAACAGCTTGATGAAATTCGGTTTCACCGGGGTTACGCTTCAGTACGCCGTGGTACATCACTTCAATTTTCTGATCGACCATGTTTTGAATCCTCCACACAGATTATTTTGCAGGCAGTTTCTGCATTTATTTTGTGCATATATGCCTCACAAAAGTGCATTATGCAAGCAAGTTCTATTCTGCACATTATTGTTGCTGTATTTTTATTCAGATGTCGCTACCAAACAAGGCAACAGCTTCTTTGACAGCCTACTGGCCACCTGTTCAGCGCGTAAACACTCTTTCAATAATGAGTATTTAATCTACTTTTATGAGTTAATTTTTGAGCACATTTAAATTGTCATTAGCCACCCATCTCACATTGAGCAGAGAAATCCGGCGTTATTGAACTCGCCACAGAATATAGTTGATATTTTTCGAAACTACGTTATAGTCTACCGCGCTAACTCATTATTTTTATTATAAATAAACGTTTTTAGCGAGTCTAAATCACCCGCGTATTATCTCATAAACCAGAGGAGGCAGCACAATGGCACAGAAATTTGTTTATTTTTTTGGAGACGGACAAGCAGAAGGACGGGCTGACATGAAAAATCTGCTGGGAGGCAAGGGAGCCAATCTGGCCGAAATGACCAGCATCGGCTTGCCAGTCCCCCCTGGTTTTACTATCTCGACCGAAGTCTGTACTGAATTCTATAAGAACAACAACACCTACCCGGCTTCGCTCGCTGCTGACGTGACTGCCAATCTTAAAAGGGTTGAAGCGCTGATGGGGCGCATCTTTGGCGATCCGAAGAACCCCCTGCTTGTTTCCGTACGCTCTGGCGCCCGCGCCTCCATGCCTGGCATGATGGATACGGTTCTCAACCTGGGTCTCAATGATCAGACCGTTCTGGGAATCGTTGCCCAGAGCGGTGACCAGCGCTTTGCCTATGATGCTTATCGCCGCTTTGTGCAGATGTACGCCGACGTTGTCATGGGTATGGAAAAAGAGGTACTGGACCACCTTCTGGAACAGAAGAAAGAGGCAAAAGGTGTTCATCTTGACACTGATTTAAGTGCTGACGACTGGAAAGAACTTGTCGCGGAATTTAAAGCTGCCATTAAAACAGAGTTGGGAGTGGAATTTCCTGAAGATCCGCAGGCTCAGCTGTGGGGTGCAATCGGTGCCGTTTTCGGTTCCTGGATGAATCAGCGCGCCATCACCTATCGCAAACTGAATAATATCCCGGCAGAATGGGGCACTGCCGTCAATGTGCAATCAATGGTTTACGGCAACATGGGAGATGACTGTGCTACCGGCGTAGCTTTCACGCGCGACCCTTCCACCGGTGAAAACTATTTTTACGGTGAGTATCTCGTCAATGCCCAGGGAGAAGATGTCGTCGCCGGTATCCGTACGCCGCAGCCGATTAATCGGGCCAAGGAGACCAACCTGCCGCCGATGGAAGAGGTCATGCCGGAATGCTATCGTCAGCTGGCCGCCATCCGCGACATCCTCGAAAAACATTACAAAGATATGCAGGACATCGAGTTTACCATTGAAAAAGGGAAACTGTTCATGCTACAGACCCGCAACGGCAAGCGTACCGCGCCAGCAGCTATCAAAATTGCCGTTGACATGGTAGCCGAAGGGTTGATCGATAAAAAAACCGCTGTACTGCGCGTGGCTCCTGAACAGCTCGACCAGCTGCTGCACCCTTCGCTTGATCCGAAGGCCAAAAAGAACATCATCGCCAAAGGTTTGCCGGCTTCACCGGGCGCTGTCTCCGGTACCGTTGTTTTTACCGCTGACGAAGCTGAATCCGAGGCTAAAACCGGACGTAAAGTAATTCTGGTCCGCATCGAAACCTCGCCGGAAGACATTCACGGCATGCATGCTGCCCGAGGCATCCTGACGGCCCGCGGCGGCATGACATCGCATGCTGCCGTAGTCGCACGCGGAATGGGCAAGTGCTGCGTAGCCGGTTGCGGCGATATCAAAGTCGATTATGTCGGCCAGACCTTTACTGCCAAAAACGGTACCGTCGTCAAGAAGGGCGATATGATTACGCTGGACGGATCCAAAGGTGAAGTCATGCTGGGGGGGGTAGCGACCGTATCTGCAGAGTTGACCGGAGATTTCGGCGCTCTGATGGGGTGGGTTGATGAATTCCGTACCCTCAAGGTGCGGACCAACGCCGACACACCGCACGATGCCAAAGTTGCACGCCAGTTCGGCGCCGAGGGGATTGGCCTCTGCCGCACCGAACATATGTTTTTTGATGCGGAGCGCATTGCTGCGGTACGCGAGATGATTCTGTCTGATGACCTGGAAGGGCGCGAAGCGGCACTGGCCAAGATTCTGCCGATGCAGAAAGGTGATTTTATCGGGTTGTTCCGTGAAATGAAGGGACTGCCGGTTACCATCCGCTTGCTTGATCCGCCACTGCACGAATTCCTGCCTCAGGCGGAGCAGGATATCATTGATCTGTCAAAAACCATGAAAGTGCCGGTCAGCGCACTCAAGCACAAGGTCGAGACGCTGCACGAGTTCAATCCGATGCTGGGGCATCGCGGCTGTCGACTTGGGATTACGTATCCCGAAATTTACAACATGCAGGTCAAAGCCATCATGGAGGCAGCCTGCGAGCTGGTAAAAAATGAGGGATTCAGTATCGTGCCGGAGATCATGATTCCGCTGATCGCAACTGCCAAGGAACTGTCGGTTCTCAAACAGAACGCCGTCGTCATCTGTGATGAAATTATTGCCCGTTACGGCGTTACAGTCGAGTACCTGATCGGCACCATGATCGAACTGCCCCGTGCGGCGCTGACGGCTGACGAAATCGCGGTTGAAGCTGAGTTTTTCTCGTTCGGAACCAACGATTTGACGCAGACCACCTTCGGTCTGTCGCGCGACGATGCCGGTAAATTCCTGCCGTTTTATGTGGAAAATAACATTCTGCCGGAAGACCCCTTTGTTTCGCTTGATCAGAGCGGCGTCGGAAAACTGGTCAAGATGGCCTGCGAACTGGGTCGTTCTGCACGTAAGGGGATCAAGCTCGGCATCTGCGGCGAACATGGCGGCGACCCCTCATCGGTTATCTTCTGCCACAAGGTCGGTCTTGATTATGTCTCCTGTTCCCCGTTCCGGGTTCCGATTGCCCGGCTGGCAGCAGCCCATGCGGCGCTCGGCAACTAAGACTCAACCTTTATCATAACAAAACGGGGCACTTTCATACTGAAGCGCCCCGTTTTGTTATGTCTCGGCACCCAATCGCTACCCCTACGGCATTCAGCACCCCAGGTTCTGCATCAACACCTTCCTCATCACCTCGATCGGCGCATCCTCACCCGTAAAGTGCCTGAACTGAAGCACGGCCTGGTTGATAAACATCTCGACACCCGAGACCGTTTTCAGTCCATGTGCACGCGCATCGGCAAGCAGCTTTGTTTCCAGAGGATTGTAGATGATATCGAATACCACCTGACCGGTGCGAAATAGTCGGACCGGCACAAGGCTGGCGTCACGATGAGGGTGCATGCCGATAGGGGTACAGTTGATGATGACATGCGCCTTCTCCATCGCCTGCGCCAGGGAGTCCTCACCAAAAACTTCAGCATTGATACGTGCCGGGGTGCCGTTTTTCAAATCATCTGCCAAACCGAGCAGAACAGCTTCGTTCACATCCAGAATAGTGAGACCTTCAAGACGCGTTTCACTGGCCAGTGTGAAGGCAATAGCGCGCGCCGCACCGCCGGCTCCCAGCATGAGAACATTCGCACCCTCCAGGGTAACTCCGGCATCCTTAAGCGCTTTCAGGGCTCCGGGGCCATCCGTGCCGAAGGCCTTGAGTTTGCCATTTTCATTAATAATCGTATTGATCGAACCGATATACCGATCAACCTCAGCAACTTCGTCCACATACTGCAGTGCCTCAACTTTATGCGGAATGGTAACACTCATACCGCGAAAGCTCTTCAGTGCTCGCATGCCGGAGAGCGCGCTTTTCAAGTCTTCTACCGGGAAGGCAAGGTAAACAAAATCGAGGCCGAGTTCATTGAATCCGGCATTGTGGATAGCCGGAGAGAGGCTATGGGAGACAGGGTTGCCGATCACGGCGCAGAGTTGGGTGCTGCTGGCGATGATGCCGTCTTTTTTCATGGGATGGGTACACTCCTTGTGTAGTAGTCACGAGCTGAAATGAAACAACTGCTTACATTACGGTCCGGTTAAGATGCTGGCTTCGACCGCAAAGCGCTTGATTTTTCGGGTAGTTGTCTTAGGAAATTCGTCTTCGCGAAGCGTGAACTTCCTGACCCGTTTAAAATCTGCCAGCTGCCGACAACGGGTTTGCACCTCTTCCCGCAGCAGTGCCTCGACATCGGCCTCGCTCATCGAGCAGTTACCCGTAATCCGACCGTGGTTGTCGAGTGCTTCCTGCTGCGGATAGATGATAGCATGAACCTCTTCAGCCGTTCCGACTTTGTGGCCATACACCATCACTTCGGCAATAAGCGGGCTTTTGAGAAGTTCGATTTCGACCTCTTCCGGGTAGACGTTCTTTCCGTTGGGAGTGACGATCAGGTTCTTGAGCCGACCACTGATGGTCAAAAAACCATCCTGACTCAACGAGCCCAGGTCACCACTGTGATACCAGCCGTCTGAGAGTACCTCCGCAGTGGCGCGCGGGTTCTTGTAATAGCCCTGCATCACATTCGGCCCCTTGACGAGGATTTCGCCGATTCCGTCCTCATTTGGTTCGGTGATACGCACCTGCACCCTTTCCAGCAGTCGTCCGACCGTGCCCAACCGCGTGACACCCGGCCGTTCGGCACTGATAATTGGTGATGTCTCCGTGATGCCGTACCCCTGATAAATTGACAGTCCAAGGGCGGTTATCCCCTCGGCGACGGCCGGGTCGAGCGCCGCCCCGCCACTGATGAAGATGGTTCCGGCGCCAAATGCCCGCTGAATTTTTGATGTGACCAGTCGGCGCGTCAACGGCACTGAAAACAGCAACCGCGTCATTTTCCGGGAATTAATCTTTTTCGTGATGCGATCCAGAATCATGCGGTAGACGGCCGGCACAGCCAGAAAGAAAGTCGGTCTGACCTCGGCCAGATTTTCTCCCAGTTTTTTCAGCGATTCACAGAAAGAAACCCGTCCTCCCAATGAAAGCGGAAGCAGCACGCCGCAGACCTGCTCAAAGACATGGTTAATCGGCAGGAACGAGAGCGTGTGAATGTTCTGGTCAAGGCCAAAGTGACCGGCTGCCGCCTGGAGATTTGAAACGATATTGTCATGGCTGAGCATGGCCCCCTTGGAACGCCCGGTCGTTCCCGACGTGTAAAGGATCACCGCCGTATCATGGGGACTACGTGCAGGTCCCGGCGGTTCTTTATCGCGGCACAACTGATCTAGAGAGATCAGGCGCCCTGCGCGTGTAAACCGGTTATGATGTTCTGTATGCGGATCAAAGAGAATGATCAACTCTACACCCGGCAAATCAGGAGATGTTTCCAATAACTTATCGAGAATCGGTGCGATACTGAACACAAAGCGGGCGTCACTATCTGTCAGAATATGTCGTAACTCAGCAGATTTCAACTCCTTGTCAATCGGCACCACCACGCCGCCCGCCCGGAGAATTCCAAGATAGGTAGCAACCCATTCAGGTGACGAAGGCGCCAGCAGCGCAGCATGCTCACCGGCCTTGAAACCGGCCGCAACCAACCCGGCCGCAATGCAACCTGACAGCTTCCAGAGTTCGCCATAGTTGATACTCTGCCAGCTGCCAGCGACCTTTTCACGGAGCGCCTGCCGGTCACTGTTTCGTCGACAGCTTTCCCCAAGAAGAGAAACAATTGTCTGCATACCAGCTCCGTATACCGTAGTGAGTGCGCATACTAACACGATGCAGACCGGTGCTGTCAAAGCCAAAAGCTAACAGCGTTCGGCAGAAAATGCCTTTTCGGGGCGGCCTGACAGTGCTATAGTCCCGTCCATCTTTTTAACACTACCGCTTCCGTCCATAGCAAGGAGATTCTGCATGTCCGAACTTCGCGTCCGTTTCGCCCCCAGTCCCACCGGCTACCTGCATGTAGGTGGCGCCCGTACCGCTCTTTTTAACTGGCTGCAGGCCAGAAAGGAGGGGGGCACCTTTATCCTGCGTATCGAAGATACCGATGTGGAGCGCTCCACCAAAGAATCGGTCGATGCAATACTGGAGGGGATGTCCTGGCTTGGGCTGGAGTGGGATGAAGGACCCTTTTATCAGTCGGCCTCGTTTCCTCTTTACAAGGAGTACGTCCAGAAACTGCTGGATGCCGGCAAGGCCTATCGCTGCTACTGCAGTGCCGAAGAGCTGGATGCCAAGCGCAATCTGGCCATGCAGGAAGGTCGCAAACCCAAGTATGACGGCACCTGTCGCGATCGCAGCGATCTTCCGGAGGGTCAACCCTGCGTGGTCCGTTTCCGTGCACCACGGGGGGGAGTGACCGCTTTTGACGACCTGATCAAGGGGAAGATAACCTTCCCGAATGAGGAGCTGGACGATCTGATCATCCAACGCACGGACGGCACCCCCACCTACAATTTCTGCGTGGTGATCGACGATGCCACGATGCGCATCACGACCGTTATCCGTGGTGATGATCATGTCAACAATACACCTCGCCAGGTGCAGCTCTACGAAGCGCTCGGCTTTCCGGTGCCGCAATTTGCGCATGTGCCGATGATCCTCGGCTCAGACAAAGCGCGTCTTTCCAAGCGGCACGGCGCCACCAGCGTGATCGCTTACCGTGACATGGGCTATCTGCCTGAGGCGCTGACGAACTACCTGGTCCGACTCGGATGGAGCTCTGGCGACGATGAAATCTTCAGCCGCGACGAGATGATCCGGAAGTTTGACATCAGCGGAGTGGGCCGTTCCGCGTCGGTTTTCAATACTGAAAAGCTGAACTGGTTAAATGCCCACTATATCAAGAGCGGCGATCCGCAGCGACTGGCCGATCTGCTGCTGCCGCACCTCTCGAAGCGCGACGTCTCCACCGCAGGAGGACCGGACATGACGCTGGTAGTCAAGACTCTGCAGCAGCGCGCCCAAACCTTGGAAGAGATGGCCGATCGCGCCCTGTTTTTTTATGTAGCTCCGACCAGCTATGATGAAGCTGCCCTGGCCAAATATGACAAAGAGAAGATGCTGGCGGTCTATGACGCAGCTGTTGCCAAATTCAGCGCTGTCAGCAGCATTGACGAAGCCGGTGTTGAAGCGCTCTTAAAGGAAATCAGCCTTGATCTGGAGTTGAAGATGGGGCTGGTCGGTCAACCGGTACGAATCGCACTCTCAGGCAGCGCCCAGGCGCCCGGACTCGGTGAAATTATCGTCGCTCTGGGATTGAAAGAAACTATCAGCAGGATTCAGAAGGCACGGGCGTTTGTGGCTGGCTGAACGCCTACATTTTCTGAAACAGAGTGAATAGATTCACTACCAGGAGGTTGAAGGGATGAAAGGTTACACCGCTGCACTAAGTGTGGGTGCCATTATTCTGATCGTTCTGCTGTTCGCAACTCTGCAGCGCCGGGCACCAAACAGGGCTGTCATGTTCAGCACGCACCTCTTTCCGAAGTTTCAATCCAAAGGGTGTACGACCTGCCACGACTTCTTTGAGAAAAAGCTGGATGGACTGGCGCTCACGACTCACCGTGAGCTTACAGCTGAAAAGTGCGTCGAATGCCACGATAAGGAGGTAACCGGATTTGCCCGTGCCGACGATTGGTTTGCGCGCCCCGGTCTGTACACGTCGGATATGAATGCACTGCAAACCTGCGAAACCATCAAGCGGGAGATGCACGTACAGTTTAAACACAGAGGAAAAGCTGCCCGGGATATGACCGAACACCTTCTGACGAGTCCGCGCGTTCTGTGGGGCATTGCCGGGGCGACCCCCAAGAGCGGTAAACTACCGAAGGGACGAGTCGAAAAAGAGCTCGTCCAGGGGGGACTGAAACAGTGGGAAGCAGACGTAACCGCCTGGATTCAAGGCGGGATGGAGTGTAATTAGGGGAGTTCCGTCACTTCTGTTTGCCGGCAGCGACCGTAGAACCGATGACCTCCACACCAAAGTCTTTGGCGCCTGCTGGTGTAAAGGGGATGACGACAATAAAGGGCACCGTCTTACCCGGCATGACCTCCATGTTATCCAGCGAGTCTCCGAATTGATTGGCCATGGTCGCTTCAATCCGCTCCAGCGGGAAACTGGCGAGCTGTTCGTTTGACAATCGGTTTCCGCAATATGCATCTTTACTGGCCAGAACCTGCCCGGCGGCACCGTACACCAGACCTTTTACCTGTAGAGCCGCACGTGGTTTGGAATAATCGTTACGCGCCTCACCGGTAATTACCAGCAGGGTGCCGTTTGTTTTGCTCTCAACAAAACCGGCTTTGACGCCAATGACACTGATTTTACCGGTTTCTTCCAGACCCTTCCCCTTTTCAGGTTTAAACGCGGAAAAACCGAAATAGCCAAGCGTTCCGACTACCAGCAATGCTACGACGGCAATAACCGCTCCGAACAGCGGGCTCTGCTTGCGCCGGGACGCGATCGGGAGCGGCGGCAGTTCCGATTCCGGCTGACTACTACTGAAGAATGCTTCCGGTTGAGTCGGCAACGCCTCCGGTACATCAGCCGGCTCTTGCCGGGCTTCGGCTAACGGTGCAAAAAGATTCTCCTGCGAAGGCTTGAGCGCTTCAGAATTGACCTGTTGCACCGCTACGGAGGTAAGTTCGTCACCAAAATCAATATCCCCGAGGGTGAAGGGGGTCTCACTGTTTATCCCGGCAGTGATGGCGTTTTCCTTGCCTCCGGCCGCATCGGGAATCCCGGTATCGATGGATTCTGCAAAACTGTCTGTATCAAAATCAAACGTAATCGGCTCGTCACTTTCCTCCGCTTTCGGAGTTACCACCGATCCAAACATGTCGTCATCCGAAAAATCGAGCCCGTGCGGTGTGTCATCCGATCTGCCGGTAGCACCTGTTTCGCTGCCGGGCTCAACCGTAGCTGGCGGAGTTGCGCTTGATTCTGCGGCCGGAGCAGTTTCCGGCAGGCTGTCGCCAAAATCAAAGCTATCGAAGTCGATTTCGTCTGCAGTGGGGGGTGCTATGGCAGCATCCTGTTCAGGAGCGGCGCTGACACATGCTTCTTCAGCGTCAAACGTGAACCCCTCTGTTTCCGGTTCTGGCGCGACCGCATCCTTTTCGGCATCACGCGGCGGTACCGCTTCAGGTATCTCTCTATTTTCAGCCATTTCAGCTTGAGGCGTGCTGTTGCTCAGACTCTCAAATGAAAATGCGTATGATGGTTCAGATTCCGGCTGCTGCGGTTCTGATGGTTCAGAAACAGGGGCCGCCTGTGTCAGCGCAGCTACAGCCAGTTCCGGGGCAGCAGCGGATTCCGGGGCATCGACTGCCGGCTGCTCCCTGCGCACTGCGAAAACATGCTTGCACTTGACGCAGCGAACCTTGACACCCTTCTCAGTGACGCGTGCATCGTCAAGTCGAAACTTGGTCAGGCATTTTTCACATTTGATTATCATCTGCGACTCCCCGTTGATGACAGCTTATTTCGCGGTAATCGGCGGAACTCTATGAAACACCGTTAGTCGTATAGCAGAAAGGTAGGGGGGTGTCAAATTTTTACGCCGCTGATTTCCCGTAGTTGACGGCGGGTTGCGAGCATATTTTTGCTATAGGACAGGTAAGACAGAGGGCCGGATCTTTCCCATCGCAACCGGCGCTGATACCGAGATGAGCCAGGGCAAAATCATACTTTACCGGATCATTTGAGTCACAGGCGCGCAGCGCTGCCGTGATCTCGCGAGCCATGCGCCAATCAGCGGAATTCCTGGTAGTAAGACCGAGATATCTACTGATGCGGCTGATATGCGTATCAACCGGAATGATCAGCTGCGCGGGCGCAACCCCGTGCCAGAGCGCCAGGTCGATGCCGTCATCCGGACGCACAACCCAGCGCAGGAACATGCAGAGCCGCTTGCACGCACTGCCCGAAACGGGTGCGGGGAATAAAAAAGGGAAGTATGAATCGTCAGGGATCTGGTGGGTTCCAAAGACAGGCTCATAATCCAGCGCCAGGACGGAGGCGCTGTAGCCGTTCAGGCTGCCGGTGACATCCTCGGCTTCTGCATCGTGGCTGCGCAGGAAGAAAGCTTCAACCGTACCGGCCTGTGCGAGCATCTGACGAATCGACCACAACAGGGCGCACAGGTCGCGGCCATCGTTGAAACGATGCCTGAAGCCGGCAAACGTCTGCAGCCCCTGCCGTGGATTGAAATCCGTCACGTAGCGCCACGGCGACACCCCAAGCTCGCCAAAGATTGACTCCAGCGTGCGCAGGATGACTTTAATCCCGCCATAGGCAAAAGCGGCCGCAATGACAGCTGCGATTTCCCGATCGCGAGGGTCGTCATAGCGATGACAGAATGAGAGCGGATCGTTGACCAGATACTGCCGGGAGCGGATCGCATAGACCCGCTCGAGAATCACTTTCAGCTCAGACATCCGCCTCACGCAGAAAGAGGGCCGCGTCCTCCGGCGAGGTCGGATTGATGTAGAAACCGGTACCCCACTCGAATCCGGCTACCTGGCTGAGACGGGGAACCAGCTCGATGTACCAGTGGAAATCGTATTCCAGCGAATTCCAGTGTCCCGGTTTACCGGGGCGGCGATGCATGGGTGGGGCTGTGTGCAGGATGAAGTTGTAGGGGGCGTCACGCAGCACAACCTTGATCCGCAGCAGCATGTCCCTCATGGCAACGGCCAGTTCGGCCAGCTGGGCATCATTCATCAGCGCAAAGTCGTGGCTGTGACGCTTGGGATAGAGGCGCAGCTCGAAAGGGGAGCTGGAGGCGTAGGGTGTCAACGTAACGAAGTTGGAAAACTCTTTGACAACACGGACCCCTTCGTTCAACTCAAAGCTGATCAGGTCGCAAAAGATGCAGCGTTCCTTGCTGCTGTAATAGTTGCGGGCCACTTTAAGCTGCGTGCTGGCAACCGGCGGCAGCAGCGGCACGGCAATCAGCTGGCTGTGCGCGTGCTGCAGAGTCGCGCCGGCGCTGCTACCGTAGTTTTTAAAGAGCACCATGAAACGGAAGCGGAAATCCTTGCGCAGATCAAGATAGCGGTGGCGATAGGCGATCAGGACATCGGTAATTTCGCTGGTGGTCAAATCGGCCAGCGTTCGCTGGTGATCGGGTGTCTCAATAATAACCTCATGAGCACCGATACCGTTCATGACGTCATACATGCCGTAGGCACGATTATTCAGCTCGCCTTCCACGCGCAGGGCCGGGTATTTGTTAGGGATGACACGCACCCGCCAGTTAGCAGAATTGGCGGGACCGCCGGGACGGATTGCAAAAATCTCCGGTGGCGTCTTATCCTCATTTCCGTAACAAAATGGACAGGCGGTCATGGCACGATGCTCATCCTGTACCTGAAAATCTCGCGGACGACGGCCACGTTCGGTTGCGATAATGACCCAGTGTAATTTAATCGGGTCCCAGCGAAGTTCAGACATGTAGCCTCCAGGTTTAAATCAACCAGTTATCCAGTTCAATATCAGCGCCGGCGTACTGTAGCATCAGCGGCGCATCGTTCGGCCAGCGGCCGATCTCTTCGTTGTCACGCACCAGCGTCATCGACGCAAACAACTTGCCCCCGGGAACAGGGTTGACGATCTCCAGCGGAATACAGACTTCACATATTTTCGCAATCTTCCAGCTGCAATAGCCCCGCGTTGGCGTCCAGATGCCGCTTTCTCTGACCAAGAGGAGCCCTTCATCGTTTCGTATCTGCAGCGGCAGACGATATTCGCGTTCGGAAATCAGGTGCAGATTGAGCACGTCCATATCTTTCAGAAGACGGGACAGTTCCTGTACGCCGTCAATCCTGAAGAAGAGCGAACTCTTGTTATAGCCGTAATAGAAACTCTGCAGCATCCGGTCCGAGGAATGCATGGCCGACCCCTGACGCGTCAGATCATACAGCCCGGCCGCCAGCCACTCGAAATAATCGCTGATGCGGCCATCAATGGTTGGATCGATAAAGGCCGCCGGTTCCCGAATTAGGCCGGCCGGACTCTTCTTCTTGATCGGCTCCAGCAGTTCATAGGGTGGATCCTGGCCGAGCAGCCGGTACAAATTTATCAGATGCTGGCGGAACAGCCGGTCAAATCGATCACTGTGCGGTGAAAAATGATCATCACCATACCACCAGAACCAGTCACTCCCTTCGGCAGCGTACAGCGAGCGGCAGATCAGTTCGGCGGTCGCGTCTGCGGACGGCTCACCGCTTGCCAGTGCAGCTGCCACCAGCGGATTGGCAGCAACTGCCGCCTGGCGTGCCTGGGCCAAAAAATCCCAGGCCAGATTTTCTTCAGGGTGCCCGATCCAGATGCCGTAATTGCCGTTAATCCAGGAACCGGGAAATATGCTGTGCAGGCGTCCGTCAAAACGGGTATGTTTCAACACATCCGAGCAGGTCGTCAGATTGAGAGTCGCCGATTCTGCAATACCACGATACATCCCCTGCAGAAAGTCATAGGCATTACCGGGGTAATATTCCCAGGCATTCTCGCCGTCCAGAATAATCGGCACGACGCGCCCCTCGCCGCCGACTCGCGCTTTGATGCTGTTCAGACGGCTACAGAGGTCGCTCACGGCCCGTCCGGCATCCCATTGCGAATAGGTAAAACCGATCAGATCGGAAAGCTGGTGATCACGAAAGAAAGCGCCCAGCTCCCCATGACTGTTTGCGATGCGCCAGGGACGATAGAGCCGTTCCTTATGACTCCCCAGCCCGCCATCCATGCTCTGTGCCAGGATCTCCTCATCTGTGGCGATCCAGCCGATGCCGCATTCGGTGATAATCTCCAGCGCTTCGTTGCTGACCGACCCCTCTGACGGCCACATGCCGGTCGGGGTGAAGCCGAATATTTCGCGGAAATAATTGATCCCCCTCTTTATCTGAGCGCGGGCGTCCTCGGGGTGCCGGAAGTTGGTCTGCGGCAGTGTGACCCTCGGCATGGCGGTCAGGGCGGTGCGGCTTTCACACAACAGCGGCAGGATCGGGTGATAATAGGGGGTGACGGACAATTCGATACGCCCCTGTTCATGCAGACGCTTGTAGAGCGGAATGATGGCCTGCAGCAGGGTCTGCTGAGTGCTAAAGAGCAGTTCCTTATCGGTGGCAGTGTAGTTTTCACCCTTGGCAACCAGCTCACCGAAAGCCGGATATCGCAGGCGGGCCGCCTCACCGGTCCAGGCCAGAAAAAACCAGACCTGCAGATCAAGCAGATCCTGATCGGAGAAATGTTTGACGCGATCACGGGCACTGCCCGCTTTCCCTTCTCCGGCCATATAGAGCAGCTCAAGATAGCGCCGCGAAGGTTCGATCATATGCTGCCGGTTGGCCGAGAAAAAATTCTCCAACAAAAAGAGCTTGTCGTCCAGAGAAAGATCGACCGGAGCCGTCATTGCCTTTATCAAGAAGGGATCGACCGCCGTACCGGAGGCATATTCGAGCAGTTGCTCGATCAGGGAGGGCACCAGATTGAAAACCGCCCGCGCGCCGGGGGTGTCCTCGACAATAGCCGGCATGTCAAAATAATCCTTGATGCCATGCAGGTAGGTCCAGGGGAGGATGTATTCATTTTTGAGCGGATCTTTGTAGTACGGCTGATGCATGTGCCATACGATGACCACATCGAGAGGGGTAGATGGCATGCGTTACACCATCTCCTTTTTCCAGGCCACAACTTTTTTCTGATATTCGCTCAGCAGCTTCTGGGCCGTTTTTGGGTCTTTGGCCTCGGCCACGATATGCACCACCGGCAGGTACTGGTCCGGCAGAATCAGGACCCAGTCGTCTCCAAAGGTAACCTTGATACCGTCAATAAAGCTGGCATCGTGCTCAAGACTGTCTTCGCTCATCTTGCGCATGATGCCCCCCTTCATCTCCCAGGGACAGGGAAGGTTGGTCTGTAGGAACGAGCTGGCCGGTACGGCCGGAAGCACCTGTGAAAGCAGGGTATTGCTAATGGCCGCCAGCTCCATCAGTTTGGCGATGGTGAACAATCCATCAAACGAACTTTGAAAACGGGGGAAGGCAAAGCGACCGTCAATCGAGCCGGTCAGGATAACTTCTGATGAGGTGGCCGCTTCCAGCATGGCCCGGTCTGAGCTCTTGGTACGGATCACATCGCAGCGTTTCAGGGCCGCCATCTGTTCGATGGTAGCCGGCGCCTGTACCGGTATGGCGATGGTACCCTTCTGCCCGGCTTTCAACAGCAAAGCCACAACAACCGAAAGCAGCTCAACACCGCTATAAATCCGGCCAGACTCGTCAACCAGTGCAATCCCCTCCCCGGTCGGGTCAAGCCAGAAACCGGACTGGGCGCCCAGTGACGAGACGATTGTCGCCAGCTGCTTCAGCGCCTCGTTTTTCTCTTTGACCTGCACACCATATCCTTCATCAACGTAGGCGTTCAGTGCAATTACCGAGAACCCGAGCACATTCAGCAACTGAGGCAGGATCTGGCTGGCCGGTGAAAAATTGAAATCAACAACCACCGTACTGGCGGCTTTTTTGAGCGCCTCGCGGTCCAAAGTCCGCAGAAAGCCTTCCCGGTAGAAATCACCGACATTGTTGATATCGGTAATCACGCCCGGTTCAGTGTGATGGGCACGGCGGAAATTTTCTTTGAAGAAGGTCCGCTCGATATTCTTCCCCATGTTACTGGAAATATCGAGACCGTCGCCATCCATGAAGACAATCTCCAGCAGGGCCGGATCATCCTGCGCCTGGCGAAAATGGACACCGCCGACTTCACCAAAGGTTTTTAGCTTGTAGCGCAGAAGCGGCAGCGAGGTCATCTTCATGTCTCGCACGTTGACGCCGGCCGAGAGTAATCCGCCCACGAAGCAGCGCTTGAGCATTCGGGATGAAGGGTTGGAATCACGTCCGGCCAGTACGAAACTCCCTTTGGGGAGCGAGGTACCATAGGCGCACCCCAGTTTAGCACAGAATTCGGGGGTCAATTCGACATTGGAAAGCCCCTTGATGATAGCACCTTCAAAGAGCGCCTTTTTCCATTTTTCGCCCCAGATCATGTTAGTCGTAACGGTGGCACCGGCCTCAATCGTCTTTTTGGGCCAGATCTTTACATCCGCCTTAATGGTCGCTTCATCGCCGATGGAAGTTTCGTCTGCCACGATGACACCCTCTTCGATAACCACCCCCGGTCCGACCCGCACGTTGGAGCAGATGACACTATCAGTGATCTTGGCCCCTTTTTTAACGTAGGAGTTATCCCAGATGATACAACGGTTGAGTTTGACACCGGCTTCGATCGTGCAGTTGCGCCCGATGACCGAATCCTTGATGCGCACATCTCCCAACAGTTGGCTGTTGTCGCCGATGACAACTGTCCCTTCCAGGCCAGAGGGCTGTCCTAATTTGACATCGGCTCCGATGCGCAGGTCCTTACCGACAAAATCCTGCTTCGGCTCGTCAATACGCAGATTGATACGCGCCTTGAAGATATCGTGATAGGCTTCGCGGTAGGAATCGGTATTGCCGATATCGCGCCAGTATCCCTTGGCCGTATAGCCGAACAGGGCATCCTTCTTCTTGAGCATCAACGGAAAGAGATCCTGCGAGAAGTCGAAGTTTTCCCCGGCCGGAATATACTTGAGGATTTCCGGTTCGAGCACATAGATACCGGTGTTGATCGTATCGGAGATGACCTCGCCCCAGCCCGGCTTTTCCAGAAATTGGGTAATGCGCTTGGCCTTGTCGGTGATGACGACGCCGAATTGCAGCGGATCCTTGACCGATGTCAGGGTAATGGTGGCTTTAGCCTTGCTGTCGGCGTGAAAATCGAGGATTTTTCTGAGGTTAAAATCCGTCAGCAGGTCGCCACTGATAACCAGAAAACGCCCATCCAGATATTTTTCGGCAGCTTTAACCGCCCCGGCAGTTCCCATATCGGTCAGCGGCGTAACGTAGGTAATCTTGACGCCGAAATCGGAGCCGTCGCGAAAAAAATTCTTGATATAAAAGGGCTGATGATAAAGCAGCATGACCAGCTCGGTAATGTCGTATTTTTTCAGTAGCTCGACGATATGCAGCATGATCGGACGGTTGAAAAGCGGGATCATCGGCTTCGGCATGCTGCCGGTCAGTGGCTGAATGCGGGTACCAAAACCACCCGCCATGATGACAGCTTTCATGGAAATACTCCTTTGTTGTGAGAATTCAGGATTCAGAAGTCGGAAGTCAGAAGACAGGATTGACTGTTTCACCTGACTTCTGTCTCCTGACTTCAGAATTCTTACTTACTTGCTTGCCTTCGCTGCCTTCTTGGCCAGTACCCGCGCGATTTCCTGTTTCAATTCGGTCAGATCACCGGACTTTACGACATAGCCATCCGCCAGCCAGGCAGAAAAATCATCCTTGTAGCAGGAAAAGGCTGAACAGAGGATGACCGGCATGTCATGGCGCTCTTTGACCAGCTGCTGCAGAAATTCGATGCCGCTTTCGTTTTTGAGTTTGATATCCAATATTGCCAGATCGAAAACACCGGCCTGCAGCTTTTCAGTCGCTTCAGTGATCGTCCCGGCTGTCACCACCTCATACCCCTCGTCAATCAGCTCTTCTGAATACAGCAGTCGGATGTTGGCTTCGTCATCTACAACCAATAATCTACTCATGGCTGTTCCTCCTTATGGGTGGGTAGTACGATTGTATAAACGGTTCCTTTGAGCGGGTCCGCCAACGCCTCAAACGGAACCCCCTGTTTCTCAAGCATAGCCTTGCAGAGCGCCAGACCCAATCCGGCCCCCAGGTCGCGTGTTTCTGAAAAGGGTATCAGCAGACGATCCAGATCTTCTTGCGATATCCTGCGGCTACGGTCTTCCACGCGGAGTACAACACTATCTCCGCTACGGTACGCGGTGATAACGATAGTTTTATCCTCACCGATACCATCGATATCGCTCTGCAGCATGGTCCTCAGGCAGTACGAAATCTGTTTTAAATCAATATATACCGGCGGTAGATTGTCATCTGATGTACATACGGTGGCATAACCAAGCGATGTCAACTGGTCGGAAGCGTCACGCAGCGCCGTATCGATCAGTTGGCCGACATCCCAGAAATCACGCGTTGGATACAGCGAATCGGCATAATTGAGGATTTCATCCAGCACACTCTCAAGATGGCGGGTTTCGGCGACGATTGACTCCATGAATTCTCGCTGTGGGTCGGCAGTATTACAGTTTTTAAGCAATGAGCGGGCAAAGCCGCCAATGATCATCAGCGGGTTTCTGACGGAATGTGCAATGCTGGAAGTGATCCGTCCGACCAGGGCCATCTTCTCCATTCTGACGATCAGCTCCTGCTGTTCCTTCAACTTTTTACCCGCCTCAGTAACGCGGTCCAACTCAACCTGCAGTTTGTCGTACAGTGAGGCCCGTTCAATAGCAAACGCCACCGGAAAGCTGAAGCTTTCCAGGGAATGCATATCTTCCTCGGTAATATGGCGGTGGGTAATACAATTATCGGCAATGATCATGCCGACACGGCGACTGCGGGAGACCAGCGGCATCAGCAGAAAGGTATCCACCCCCAACAGGCGGGCAAACTCGGAAGGCACATCCGGATGGTGGAAGGCATCCTCGATCAGGACCGGGCGCTTGCTGTCCAGCGCCTTGATAATGACATGATCTTTATTGGCTGTTGAAAAAGTCAACTGTTCGAGGATATCGTGAAATTTGGCCCGTTCGGCGGAGAGTTTATTCTGACGGAAGTTCTGGGCCAGCGTTTTAAGATCCATGTCATTCTGGATAATTTCGTCCCAGGTATGAACGGCCTCTTCGAAATTTCGCGGGCCGATGGCCATATGCCCCTTCAATTGCCCGGCTTCGCGGTCTTTCAGCAACAGAAAAGCGCGGTTCATGCCGAAACCTTTGCCGGCCGTGATGGCGGTCAAGGCAACCGAAAGGACCTCTTCCAGGTCAACAGAGTTCTGCAGAACATAGCCGAGTTCATGTAAAAAGCGGATTTGAAGGGTTTTGTTATCAAGAAAGCTGGCTAATGACTGGATCTGTATTTTTTGACGTTGAGACTCACCATGAAAGAGGGAGACAAGCGTGGCAACAGGATCTGATTCGTTCTCGATTCGGATCAGGTCGTGCTTGAAGTTACTGCAGTCAGAACATTTTTCAAGTATTCGGCGGCGTTTGGAAGTGAGCAGATCATCTTCGCCCGCCTGGATATTCGGACACTCTCCAACTGAAATAGCATCCCTGTTCCAGCAACATTCCCATTCCACGCTGAACCTCGTCAGATTAGTGTCGGTAGTAGAGCTACTTCACATTCCAGGTGGTACCCTGCACGGAATCAAGCAGTTGAATTCCATGAGTCAACAGCAGGTCACGAATCTCATCACTCCGTTTAAAATTCCGGGATGCACGAGCTTCAGCCCGTTCGACGATCAATCGCTCAATCTGCTCGGGTGTCATGTCAAGCTGGTCGGCCTTGGCCCGTTTGATGCCATCAAGCCAGACCGACGGCTTTGAGTTAAACAGCCCCAATACGGAACCGATCTCATTACAGAGGTGGCGCACACGCGCAATCAGCGACAGGGCGATGGGTGTCATCTCCGTCGTTTCCGCCAAAAACCGGTTCGTGGAGCGTACCGTTTCAAAGACGACGCCCAGCGCCTGGGCGCTGTTGAAGTCATCATCCATGGCATCAACAAAGCGGGGTATCAACTGAGTAAGTTTTTCCTGCAGTTCCTGGCCAACCGGTGAGAGATGCTCAACAACCGCCATTTCAGATGACACAGCGTTACTTTGCAACAGCTCGTCAATGGCTGCCAGACAGGAATAGATCCGCTCCAGAGCGGCCTGGGATTCATCCAGATTCTGGTCGGAAAAATCGATCGGCGAGCGGTAATGCGCAGAAAGGATGAAGAAGCGCAATGTCTCCGGATCGTATTTTTGAAGTACATCGCGAATGGTAAAAAAGTTACCCAGCGATTTACTCATTTTTTCGGCGTTGATATTCACAAAGCCGTTGTGCAGCCAATAACGGACAAACTGGCAACCGTTAGCAGCTTCCGACTGGGCAATTTCGTTCTCGTGGTGCGGGAAGACCAGATCCTTGCCGCCGCCATGAAAATCAAACGTCTTTCCCAGGAACTTCATACTCATGGCAGAGCACTCGATATGCCAGCCGGGGCGCCCCTCTCCCCAGGGAGACGACCAGTACGGTTCACCCGGCTTGGAACCTTTCCAGAGGGCAAAGTCCATCGGATTACGTTTCCTGTCGCCAACTTCGACACGAGCGCCGGCCTGCATCTCTTCCATGGCCCGGCCGGAAAGCTTCAGGTACCCGGGAAAGGTATCAACGGCGTAATAAACATCACCCTCTGAGGTGTAAGCGTGCCCTTTTTCGACTAAAGTTTCGATTATGGCAATAATACCATCAATATGATCGGTAGCTTTCGGCTCTACGGTCGGCTTGGCCAGACCCAGGCGCGCCATGTCTTCATCGAAAGCCTGGATGTAGCGGTCCGCAATCGTACGGTAATCAGTCCCTTCCTGATTGGCCCGTTTGATGATTTTATCATCGATATCAGTGTAGTTACGAACGTAGGTGACATCGTAGCCGACGTATTTCAGATAGCGGTAGATGATATCGAAGACAACGCCCGCACGGGCATGTCCGATATGGCAATAGTCGTAGACCGTCACTCCGCAGACGTACATGCCTGCTTTTCCGGGAGTTAGTGGAACAAATATCTCTTTTTCACCGGTAAGGGTATTGTAGACTCGCAATGGCATTGAACGAAACTCCCATCATAAAATGTGGGGCATTATGCCTTTTTGTAACGGGTATGGCAAGGATGGAAATCGGGACGGGATAGGCGGCAGGTTTCTTAAAAGTGCCCTGCCAGAGCCACTCCCCCGCCACCTTCAAGTGCAGTAGGTACGAGAGCCACTGAACTGTGGCGGGCATGCTGCCAGGTGACGACCCGCCCTGCCAGTTCTCCGAGCGCTGCTGCCAGAACGACATCACTGGCCCAGTGTTTATCCTGGTTCAGGCGGGATAAGCCGACCAGGACTGCGGCGCTGTAGGAGAGCACGGACGCCGGCAGACTTCCGGAGGTGCGAGCCATAATCGAGGCAACCGCAAAAGAGCTGGCGGTATGCATGGAGGGGAAGCTGTCGTAATTGTTTTTAAAACCGAAGGGATGAAAATCCCCCTTGTGATCGGTAACCGTCGGCCGACCGCGCCCGGTCGCCTCTTTGAGGATCAGTGTGGCGCCGTCTGCCAGAATCAACGCCTCCCCCAGCATCTCACCGGTACTCTTCCAACGTGCTGAATCGGCTGCGATTCCGCCACCGTAAACCAGTGCCGCCAAGCCCAGATGCAGGTAGGGGTTCCCCACTCCAGCAGCAATATCGGCTGCCTTGTCCACGCTATGGGAGCGATTGCGTTGTACCTTGTCCCTGATATCAGTATCAAAAACATAACTCAGACCAACGGCACTCACCACACCCAGCGTTACGAGCAGGTTGCCATTTTCGATCTGAAATGGTGTTTTCGCAAAATCCGCCGTCTCCGCCGCAAGATGCGCCCCGACCTGTCTGAACTCATGAGACACCGATAAAGGCGCCGACTCAGCGGCGGTTGCCACACCGGTCGAGGAGGTTACCAGCACACAGGTTACCAACAGTACCGCTATAAAATTTTGCATGTTTGTTTCCTATACAGACTGAATATGAAGATGACTCCCAGAACAGAACCGGCACCGATCAGATCGGCCAGCAGATCACCCCATTCTGCGCTGCGTGTGGTCGTTAATGTTCCCTGGAGTATTTCAATCAAAGCGCCAAGAGATACGCCATACAAAAAAGCATCCAAACCTGCTCGGGGTGCAGGGTACCGGGCAAAGTAGGCCAGAAAGGTTACGGCCGCAATCGCCGCTGCATGGTTGAGTTTGTCCCACCCTAATCCGCTGGGCGCCGATGCGCCCGGCATCAATGATAGCCAGAGAATCGCCATTGTCACTACCACGCAGAGCAGAAGCCAGATCGTACTGTTGGCAAGGCGCTTATTCACGAAGCTTAACCGTCCGACGCAGGCGCAGCATACTGGTCAACATGGTTTTCATGTCGGCCGCTATGGCACCGTCTTCCGGCGAAAGCTTACTCAAATACTCCTTGATGAAAACAATGAATAGGGAGCAAAAAAAGGCGGTCACCGTGGCAAGGATCACGATCAACGCTCTCTTGGGCTTGCTTTTACGAAGTGGGGCCACAGCTTCGTCCAGAACCTGTAGTGACGAAGAATCACGGGCCTCATTTATTTTAGCCAATTCAAACTGTTTGGTCAGTTGTTCGAACAGCGCCTCTTGCGTCTTGAATTCACGGAGGTGACGAACGTACTGAATACCGATCGAAGGGGCATTACCAACAGAAGGTATCACTCCACCCGATTCACCTGCACCACTCATCGAGCCCAACTGAGCGCGTAGTTTTTTAATACCGGCCAGCAGAGTTTGTACTTCCGTACTCTCATCGGTCATCGAATTCCGCAGCGCCGCCAGCTGCACCTCTTTGGTTATTAACTCTGCCCTGAGCTTGGCTATACCTTCTATCGCGACCGCCGCCTGGCTATCAGCTTTAATGGTTTTATATTTTTCCTGAAAAGCCTTCATCGACTCTTCAGCTGCTTTCAGATCCTGCTTAACCACCGTCAGACGCTTCTCCAGGAAGCTGCGCTCCGTTCCGGCCTTGGTCAGGTTAAGCTTGACACTCTTCTTCTGCAGTTCATCAACAAAGGTGTTGGCCAGGAGGGCTGCCTTGAGGGGATCTTTTGCATCGGCGCTGATTGTAATGATGCCATCTTTACCCGCTTGAAACTTGACTAATCCCTCCAGCTTTTTACGGGTATCGTCAGTATTTTTTGATTTTAACTCGTTGTGCAGATCAAGCCGTTTGATTACGGAATCAGCGACCGTGCGGCTTTTCAGAATTCCCAGATAGAGATCAGCACTCCCGCCACCCAGACCACCAGCAATACCGGCCAATCCACCTCCCATGGATGCCAAGAGAGCCGCCGCGCCGCCACCGGAATCCTTTTGTGGCGGCAGCAATGTTGCTTTGGCGGTATAGACATTCTGCATGGTCAGAGCATACATAACGGATAGCAGGGCAACCGCTCCGGTAATTTTGGCAATCAGCGGCAGGTTGAAGACAAATACGCGCAACAACTCCAGTAAATTTATCTCTTCCTCATCCTCAACGAGAGGGCGATTATCATTAGTTTCACTCATATCCCCCCCTATTTGAGGCCAATCATAACAGTACCGGCGGTTAGCGCAACATTGGCAAGGATCTGGGTGAAGTCCTTGATATCACGCATCCAGGCAGTTCGTTCCAGTTTTTGCGGCACCACCAGCGTATCACCCGCTTCCAGCGGAGATGAGAGGAAACTGCCAAAGCTCCAATGCCCCCCTTCTTCACTCCATTGAATCCCGAACGATGACTGCTGTCGACTGAAGACCGTACCGTCTGCCCGGATCACATACATCTCTGACAGCTCGGCATCGTTGACACCCCCACCCGATTTCTGGAGGTAGTGATCAACGTCCTTATCGGCGAGAAATATAAACGAGGTCGGGTTATACACCTGACCCAGTACGCTTACGACACCGGGGCGCGGCGGAACTTCCAGTTGGTCTCCACCCTCCAACTCCAGGTCATAGTTCCCTTTTTTAAGATCATTAACAGCTGACAGACGCAGCACAACTCGCCCTTCCGCCTTGAGCGACTTCATGCGCTCCACTCCCTTTAACAATCCCTCCAGAGCCGACTTGGTTGCCTCCAGCTCTTCTTTGGATGCAGAGAGGGACGCTAAAGCCGCCTGTTTCTGCTGGATATCTTTTTCAGATTTGACCGTGATCTCTTCCATGCGCTTCTGCTGTGACTGTTGCACGGATCTCCGTGTAAACTTGCCCCCGCGTAGATAGGCCTTTTCCGTAAAACCGCCCGCCCGAGTAATCACCGAGCTCAGTCGTTCCCCGCGTGCCAGCGAATAAACACCGGGAAAACGCACTTCACCCTTCAGAGTCACAAATTTATCGGTTGCATCCTGCCAGTCAGAAACGCCACGCACAATCAGGACGTCATCACTCTGCAACGGCAGGTTGTGCTCACTATCACCTGCCAGAGCCTTGCCGAGATTCAGCTGTAGCCTGGTGGCCTGTGCTCTGTCACCGCTTATGACAACCCGGCTCAGTTCAGCCTGGTCAAAAAAAGCATTGCGTTTGACGCTTCCGGCAGCTGTTACCAGATCACGCACCGCCATACCTGGGAAAAAATCGTACCTGCCAGGATTTACCACTGCGCCGTTGACAGCCACCCGAGGTTTTTCCTCCATTTCCCACCGCGAAAACACCTTGACCGCATCCTGCTCCTGTAGCAGGAGATTATCCACCGGGTTACCGGCCAGCGCCCGTCTGAGACTGACGGTAATCAGATGGCGCTGGTAATCGGGCGGCGTCATACGGCTGATCTCAACTGAGTCAAGATATGATTCCGGCAGGAGAGCCTGAGTAGAGGGAATCAGGTCTGTAAGGCGCATGCCGGGACGAAATTGATAATCCCCCAGTTGCTGGACATTTCCCTGTAACGATACAATCTGTCGGGTTGCTGTCTGTATCGGAAACACTTTGAGCATATCACGATCCTGCAACGTGACGGCCCCCAGTTCGGCCTGCAGATCGCCCCCTTTTGAGTAATAATCGAGCGCAATACGGCTATTGTTGTTTTCCAGACGTTCAATTTGAATGCGCCCCAACGAACCGCTGGCAGCCACCCCTCCCGCCATCTTGAGCAGTTCGGGCAGCGTAGTCTTTCCGTTCAACTCATAGATAGCCGGTCGTCGCACCTCACCTGCGACCGCCACCACCGCTCCGATGACCGGCACAAAAATAGTATCTCCATTTTCCAACTGCAGATCTTTACTACGGTCTCCTGACAGCAGCATATCGTACAGGTCGACCATTGCCAGGGTTTGATTGCCACGAGTAACCTTTACATTCCGGAGCGAACCGTTGTGTGACGGACCACCGGCTGCGGCCAGAGCGTTAATAACAGTTGCCAGAGAGCTGACCGGATAGTTACCGGGTGCTTCTACTTCTCCCACAACATACACCTGAATGGACCGTAATTTACCCAGCGTCAGGCTCATTTCATAGTTACGAAAATAGCGGCTCATAGCCGTATTCACATCTTTTTTTGCCTGCTCAAACGGTAAACCCCAGACTCGCACCGAACCAACTTTGGGAATCAGGAGTTCGCCATTGCGACCGACGGTTAACTCCTGACGGAGATTAACCGCTCCCCAGACGGTCAGATTGACAACATCTCCAGGGCCCAGAATATAGTGAGCACTGACCGGCATGGCATCAATGGCACTTGTCAGCTGAAGGCTGTTTTTGAAAAAATCATAGCCAAACTGCTTTAGCTCACGAATCATAGAAACGGGTTCTGTTTTGTCGAACAGAGTTGTGCTCTTGCGTGAAAACGTCCGCTCGATTCGTGATCCCTGTTCATCAGCCGGCAGCGGCGTAATCCGCATTTCATCCGATTTCAGCATTTCCTTTTGTTCGCGATCAAGGGCTATCACCTGAATATAATAGGGCTGATAGTTCTTTAACTCCCTCAGGATATACTCCGTGCCAGGGCCGACCGCAATATTTTTGGTCAGTTTCTCTGATTCGATTCCGTAACGGATGGTAAACCGAAGTTGCCGGTCGTCACTACGGCTCATCCACCCAAACGGCTTCCAGCTTAGTCGAACAAGACCGTCACCAGGTTCGCTCTTTAGAACCAAGCCGCTCTTTTTTTGCTTCTGTCGACTGAGTGGTGTGGCGCCCTTGAGAGATTCATTCTCTTTAAGAGTGTCTTTCTCCGCGAGAGGCTCTCCGGTTAGCATTTCAAGTTCAGAAGGGCTCTCAGCAGGGTTTTGCAACTCATTCTGGAGCTCACGTTCTTCAAGTACCTTTATCATCAACTCGTCTTTCGACAAAGTGGTGGTTCCGCTACTCTTCGTAGACTTTGGATAGAGAGCATCACTCTCCGCTGCACGCACTGCAGAGGCGCTAGCAACGGCGATCATTGCAAGTGCTGACATAAGAACAAAAACGCGAATAATTATCTGCATCATAAAACCCCTTCACATTCTGAACGTTGCTTATACTGATAAAAGGGAGTCATCATACTGATGGACGTGCGAACCGTCAACAAGTTACAGAATAAAATCCCAATAGAACGGGTACACAAAGAATGTTGCAGCTTCGATTCCGTAAATGTAAAGAATTTAAGGCATTACTTTAACCGTCCGTATCTCATCTCCCGGCCTGATCTCACCGCCACTCAGAACCTTGACAAAGATGCCCTCTTTGGGCATGACGCAGTCGCCAGCCTGGTAAAAAATGGCGCAGCGGGTGTGGCACTCTTTACCGATCTGGGTTACTTCCAGTAAAGCTTTTCCGATCTGCAACCGGCTGCCGATCGGCAGTGAGACCAGATCAATACCGCTGGTTGTTATGTTTTCGGCAAAGTCACCGGCGCTCACATCCAGTCCCATCGCGACCATCTTGTCAATGCTCTCCTGTGCCAGCAGGCTCACCTGTCGGTGCCAGTCACCGGCGTGGGCGTCGCCGACAATTCCATGCTGTTCGCGCAGCAGTACCGATGCGACCGGCGTTTTGCGCTCACCTTTTTTTTCACTGATACAGACCGCCTCGACCTGAGCCATATGGTTATCCTCCCACCTGCGACATCGTAAAATTATTGTGTTTATACCCCTGGCTGGAGATATCGTGGCGCTCCGGCTTGCCGGAAACAATATCCCGTAGAACTTCGGCCAGACGCTCCCGGTCCGGTGGTCGTAAATATGGCAGCAGATCCGTCTTCTGATCCGAAAAGAGACACCCCTTGGCCTGACCGGTAGACGTCACCCGAATGCGGTTGCACTGATTGCAGAAGTGCCCCGAGACGGCGGTAATGATGCCGATGCTGCCGGAAGATCCCGTGATGCGGAAATCGCATGACGGTCCGGCGTAACGCCCTTTATCGAGTGGCTCAAGTGCATATCTCGCAGCGATACGCTCCAGGATTTCGTCACCGCTGATACAGTAGCGCTGCCACCCATCCACTTTCAATGTCGGCATATATTCAATAAAACGCACTGCACTACCACGTCGGCGGGTCAGTTCGGCGAAATCAAGAATTTCGTCATCGTTGATACCGCGCATGATGACGCAGTTAATCTTGGGGGGCGGAAACCCGGCCCGTTCGGCGGCATCCAGACCGGCCAGTACTCTGGCAAGATCACCGCCCCGGGTAATCTCCCGAAAGGTATCCGGCTTGAGTGAATCAAGACTGACATTCAAACGCTGGACTCCGGCCTGATGCAGATCATCGGCCAGGTGGTCCAGCAACAATCCGTTGGTGGTCAATGCCAGGTGACGCAAGCCGGAAATCCGACTCAATTTTTCCAGAAAACCGACAATCCCGACGCGCACCAGCGGTTCCCCGCCGGTGATTCTGATTTTTTCGATACCCAACGAGACCGAGGCCTCGGCAATCAACAGCAGCTCTTCGTAGGAAAGCACCGCGTCATGCCGGATTTTGGCAATACCCTCAGGCGGCATGCAGTAGACACAACGCATGTTACAGCGATCAGTCACCGACAGGCGCAGATAATTTATTTTTCTTCCATGGGAATCAGTCAGCTGCATCGGCTTGTTCATACGTGTGTGTACCGCTCAGTATCAGCTGACGGTACTCTTCAGGAGTATTGATATTGCGGAATGATGAAAAATCGGGGTCAAGCTCTGCGATCCGTGCCTGCGGTATCAGATTGATGTCGGCGCGGTCGAGGAGCGTGAGTATGCTGCGCTCACCGGCTTTCAGCATCACTTCCATTAACGGCAGACAGCTTTTGGAATATACGGCGTGCAGCGGTTCCAATCCACCTGGCGTCCCGGCCACGACTACGTCACCCGGCAGTGAGCACAACATGCGGACAACCTGCGGCTTGAGGTTCGGCATGTCACAGGCGATTACAAAGACTCGTTCGGTGGCACAACTGGTGAGTGCGGCATGGATTCCTGCCAACGGCCCCATGCCGGGGTACAGGTCACCAACCTTGCGACAGGGGATGAAATCGTAGCGCTCGGGTGTGTTGGTAATCAGCAGAATTTCGTCAAACAGCCCAGCCATGCGCCGGTAAGCGCTCTCCACCATCCGTTCACCGTTAATCGTCAGCAGTGCCTTGTTGCTCCCCATGCGACGAGACTCACCACCGGCCAGAATGACGCCGGTAATCCGGGGTTGCAGACTGATTCGTACCCGCTCCGGACAGGCCGCCAGCCGGAAACTATCACCACGTACATACCCGACCAGCCCGATACCCGCTTCACGACAGATTCGCACCGCCATGTCGGTAGGAGAGGTGCGCGAGGCGATCAGCGCCACGCCAAGCGAAGCGGCCTTGGCCGCCATTTCGGAAGATACGCGACCGGAAGTCAGCATGAGAGATCCGGCCGGATCTACGCCGGAGAAAAGTGCCTGTCCCGCCAAGCGGTCGATGGTGTTATGACGCCCCAGATCTTCGGCGTGCAGCAGAATGCGCGAGCCGTCACTGATCGCGGCAGAATGGATACCGCCATGCCGGCCATACCGTTCCGAAAGTTTCGACATTTCGCGCATGCCGGCAAAAATAGACTCCGCCGAAAACGTGACCTCTGGCGACGCGGGTTTTGGCGGCCCCGCATTGAAGGTAAACGTGATTCCGGTGCCGCAGCCGGAGGTCAAAACCGGAGTCAAGCGTTCCGGAAGTTCTCCCCGGATGCGGACATTGGCCTCGCCGGATTCATCACAGACCCCCATAACCAGAAAATCGCCGATTTCCCGCACAAAACCCTGAGTACGAAGAAAACCGGCCACCAGAAAGCGCAGTTCATGCGGTGAAGCCACCAGAGTAGCTATTTCGCGACCGTTAACCGACAATTTGATCGGAAACTCGGCCGGAAACTCATCCGGGATTTCCGTAGTTACGCCTTTATCATAGCGAAGCATACACGTGTCCTGACTGTGAGAGCGTTACTGTCGCAGGAGGATTTTCCTCCTTCATACGTACAGTTCCCGGCAGGATTAACGAGTGGAAAGCGTTTGTCAAGTTTCTCGTTTCAATTCTTCGTTATTCAAACTTTACAAGTGTGCTTCTGTCCATATATAGTAGCGTGCTTGACAAATCCGTATTTTCAGAGAAGAGATGTGATATGACCACACGCATTGAAAAAGATTCCATGGGAGAAATGACCGTGCCGGCCGGGGCTTACTACGGAGCCCAGACTGCGCGGGCATTGCAGAATTTTCCGATTTCCGGTCTGAAACCGCATCCAGGTTTTGTCTGGGCTACGGTAATCATCAAAAAGGCTGCCGCCACTGCCAACTGCTCCACCGGCAGATTATCCGCCGAGACCGGAAACGCCATCATTGCGGCGGCCGATGAGGTGCTGGCCGGAGCACTGGCCGACCAGTTCGTGGTTGACCCCTTTCAGGCAGGAGCCGGAACGTCGCACAACATGAACGTCAACGAGGTGCTGGCCAACCGCGCTCTGGAACTTTTGGGGCGGGAGCGGGGCGACTTTTCAACGCTGCACCCCAACGATCATGTCAACATGGCCCAATCGACCAACGATGTTATCCCGACCGCCATCCGTCTGGCTGCGCTGGAGATGCTCGATCCACTGCTGGAAGCTCTGCAAGAGCTGGAGCTGGCACTGACTGCCAAGGCACACGAGTTCGACCATATCCTCAAGTCAGGGCGCACCCACCTGCAGGATGCCGTTCCGATCCGGCTGGGGCAGGAGTTCGGCGCCTACGCAGCCGCCATCCGCATCAATCGCGAAGGACTTGAGGGGTGCATTCCGGCGCTTCTGGAACTGGGCATTGGCGGCACCGCCGTCGGAACCGGCCTGAACGCTGAACCGGCCTATATTTCTGCCATGATTGAAGAGCTGACACAAGCTACCGGTTTCCCGCTGACCGCCAGTACAGATCTGTTCGAGGCGATGCAGAATATGGATCCTTTCCTGGCGCTTTCATCAGCACTGCGACGCACAGCGGTCAATCTGGGGCGTATCGCCAATGACCTGCGCCTCTTGGCTTCCGGTCCGCGCACCGGTCTGGATGAAATCCGTCTGCCGGCCATTCAACCCGGCTCATCGATCATGCCGGGCAAGATCAACCCCTCTATGGCCGAGATGACCAACATGGTCTGTTTTCAGATCATCGGCTGCGATCAGGCCATAATGCAGGCTGCCCAGGCCGGGCAGCTGGAGTTGAATGTCATGATGCCGCTGATTTCCTGGAACCTGACCTTTTCACTGGGATTACTCAGGAATTGCGTGCAGAAATTCACCGATTCCTGTATAAGCGGGATTACGGCAAACGAAACACGTTGCCGCCGCTATCTTGAAGAATCACTCGGTCTGGTGACGGTACTGGCCCCCTACATCGGCTACAACGCCTCGGCCGCCATCGCCAAAGAATCTGTAGCCAGCGGAAAAAGTATCCGTGAGATCGTGCTGGAGCAAAAGCTGATGTCGGCAGAAGAGCTGGATACCATCATGCAGCCGGAACATTTGACAAAACCGGGCTTACCAAAGTAAGAACGTGAGCATCACTACATACAAAGGAGAGTAAAAGATGAAAGAAGAAGTACTGAGGGTTCTTGAGCAGGTCCGTCCCGGCCTGAAGGCTGATGGCGGTGATGTTGAATTGGTTGAAGTAACCGAAGACGGTATTGTCAAGGTACGCCTGAAGGGCGCCTGCGGCAGCTGTCCGATGTCCACCATGACTCTTAAAATGGGGATTGAAAAAGCCATAAAGGCCCAGATTCCGGGCGTCAAGGAAGTTATCGGGGTCTGATTCATCTCTCAAAAATCACACGGTAAAACGCTCCCTCGGCTCGTGCTGAGCGGAGCGTTTTTTCGTAAGGAGCAGTACCATGTCAGCTGTTCAATCCGGTCGCTACCGGCACTATAAGGGAAATGAGTACGAAGTTATCGGCATCGCTCGCCACAGCGAGACGGAGGAAGAGCTGGTAGTCTATAGGAAGTTGTACGGTGATTGTTCGCTCTGGATCAGACCGCTCGGCATGTTTCTGGAGACTGTCACCGTACATGGAGTGGAAGTGCAGCGTTTTGCATGGATACCTGAATAAAACATTCCGCTACATCGAAATAGCATGCAGTTTATAGTGGTTATTGAAGATGTGCAGAAACGTATTGACCCCCTTGAGAGCCTGCCGGAATTTCTTGCGATCGCTGTTGCTCATATCGAGCGGGTCAAGATGGTTTGTCGGTGTGCCGCCCGCCAGCAGTTCCTGGAGCTGCAGCTGTAACCGCAGATGCACCAGACAGTCGAACGCTGCTTCGATGATAGCCAGGTCGCCCGGCATCAGTATTTTCCGTTTTTCGAGGAATGCCAGCTTATCCCAAGTGGTTCCACTGTTACAGCCGATTTCAAGCGCCAGAAGACTCACACCAACCGTAATGGCAAAGATACCGGCTTTTTTTATGTCTATCTTCCCTCTGTTCTCGCCGCGACGTTCGACGCGAATACGTCCGAACATGCCGAGGCCGGTCGGAAAACGCACCGCATGGCAGGCCATGTTAGGAAAAAAATGCGATGAATTATGTACCGTAACTCTGATGTATTCCCGCAGTTCAACTCCCAGAGAACGTGAGCCATGCAGGGGGAGCAGATCCTGAAATATACCGAAATTCAGCATGTTTTCAGGGGTGGGAGTACTGATCCAGCGGTTCACAAGCCGCTTCCACTCCGTCAGACTGTGACGCCATACAGGATTGCTGACCATGATATTGCCCGGGCAGCGTGGCACACCGATCTCCTCAAGAGCTTCAACAAGCCGAATTGCAAAACCTTCAATATAACTGAGATTTTCCGTTGGAAAGTCGTCGCTGTACACAATGGCGCTGTCCTGATCGGTTCGCAGGGTCTGCTCGCCGCGCCCCTCGCTGCCGAGCGCCAGCAGCGTGGCCCCGTCAGGAAGTCGAACTCCCTCTCTGTTCTCCAGAATCAAAATCAGCTGCATGGTAATTGCGTTGTTAAGCCGGGATATAAGCTGCACAACACCCTGCGTGGTGGTATCAGAACGGATGGCATCAGCAGCAGCATCGAGTACTCCCCGGCTGATGACCTTGAGATCGTCGATACTCCGGGCGGCACCAATATCCTGATAGAGCGTGAGAGCTTTTTCGTTGCTGCTTTTCAAGCTCGACATGGCAAGTCCTGTCTGTAACTCAGTGCGGTTCCGTGAAAAAAGGTACCGTGAAGTAGAACACTGCTCCTACTCCCAATTCACTCTCGACCCAGATGCGCCCCCCCATGCTCTCCACGATTTCGCGGGAGATAGTCAGCCCCAGTCCGGTACCGAGCGGTTGAGCCTTCTGAGGAACACGCAGCTGTTGAAAACGTTCGAAGATCTTCTCCAGACGGTCGGGAGGAATCCCGGGGCCCTGGTCTGCAACACTGATCAGCGCGCAGCCATCTTTCTCGCATCCGCACAGATGGATCGCCCCCCCCGGCGGAGAAAACTTGACCGAGTTGGCAATCAGGTTGGTCAACACCTGATGCAACCGGTCGGCATCGGCAAACACCGGCGAGAGACCGGCTTCGACTTCACTGGTAACCTGGATTGATTTTTCGGCGCAGAGCGGCTGAGCAGTGCCGATCGCTCGTGAAAAGACATCTTCCAGCTCCAACGTAACCGGAAACAGTTCCAGCCGTCCGGCTTCGATCTTTGAGAGATCCAGCAGGTCGTTGATCATGCGGGTCAGACGCTCAGCCTCATTGTGGATGATGCCGAGAAATTTCTTGCGCTTTTCAGAGTCATCAACATCGTAGCGCAGCAGGATTTCGGAAAAAGAACGGATCGAAGTCAGCGGGGTGCGCAGTTCATGACTCACGGTGGAAAGAAAGTCACTTTTGAGACGATCCAGCTCCAGCAGACGGACATTGGCCTTTTCCAGTTCGGCCGTGCGCCGGGCTACCTTCTCCTCCATGGCGTGGCTGTAGGCCTGAACCTCCGCGTAGAGCTGGGCGTTGACGGCTGCCATGGCAAGTTGATTGGCCAGGGCCGCGAACAGCTCGACAAATTCGTCGGTAAAATGCATGGGGCCACGTGTCGTATAGGCGGTCAGAACACCGATCACGCGCCCCTCATAAATCATCGGCGCATGAATAAAGGCGCTGACCGGCACCGCCAATACAAGCTTGGAAACCAGCAGCGGCTTATCTATCTCACGGGTATCCCCGACGACGACCGGCCTGGCATCCAGAAAACAGCTGCCGAAATAGGTCTCCCGTGACGGCGGCATGGCAGATGTTGCCACGTATTCGCCGCTGAGCCCGACGTGGCTGTGTATCCGTAGGATGCCATCCTCGTCCATCAAACGAACTCCAAGATGCTCGAAGCCGAACTCACGGCGAATCAGCTGTAGCACCTCCTGCAGGAGCGTCTCGATATCGAGGCTCCGGGAGAGGGCATGGGAAGCCTCGTGCAGAACCATCAACTCCCGCAACCGCCGTTCCAGCGCATTGCGGCTATCCACAAGTGTTTGAGAAACACCGCCAAAAACATCCAGAATTTCGACGGCATGCTCACGAGGCCAGGCCAGCGCGCTATTGATAATCATGTTGGCCGATGGCGTTCCCAAGGCGCTGGCCAGACAGCGTTCCGTCGCCTCCAGCAGCAGCTGGGGCGAGGCGCGTTCCGGCAGCGCTCCCAGGACGTCCTGGGCCAGACGGGCCCCCACAAAGCGGGTCAGCAATCCTTCCAGCTCGGTTCTGGTCGCCCAGGCGGCCGGCAGGTCGGAACGCTGACCCCCTTCTGCATGCTGTGTCGTCAGCAGACTGAAGGTGAAATAGACGCCTACGTTAAACACCAGGCTCCAGATCACGGCATGTGTCCAGGTGTCATACCCCTGCAGGCCGAAAAGGGCCCGCGGTCGCAGTAGCTCGATACCCCAGGGCCCCTGCGACAGGAACGATTCGTTCATCCAGCCGGAATCGACGAAACTTGGCAGTAACAGGGTGTAAATCCAGATACCGAACCCGGCCGCCAGCCCGGCCAGCGCGCCTGTTCTGGTTCTCCCCTGCCAGCAGAGACCGAAAAGTACCGCCGGAACAAACTGTATCATTGCGGAAAAGGAGAGCAGTCCTGTTGCAACCAGGGTATGCGAATCGCCGATTGTACGCTTGAAAGCGTACCCCAAGAGGACGACGCCGAAAAGTACGGCCCGCTTGGTGTAGAGCAGCTCAACCGAGACGTCGCGGTGCTCCGCATCGCGGAAGCCGGGGAAGAGTCCACCCAACAGTGCCAGTCCGGGATGATGCAGAATCATCGTTGACAGCGCCACGGCTTCAACAATCACCATGCTGGTCGCTGCGGAAAAACCACCCAGAAAAGCCAGAAACGCCAGGCCGGTATGCCCGCGCGTTAGCGGCAGGGAGATCATGTAGAAATCCGGGATCAGATCGCCACCGTAGAGGCGTCCGACCAGAGCAACCGGAAGCACCAGAATATTGATCAGCAGCAGATAGGCCGGGAAAGCCCAGGAGGCGTTATGCAGGTGACGCAGTTGAACGTTTTCGACAACCAGCATATGAAACTGGCGCGGCAGCAGAATGACGGCTGAAGCAGAGAGGATACTCAGAGAGACCCAGGTCGGCATGGCCAATCCCGAGCCTTCCCCCAAAAGGAACAGTTGTGACAGGCTCGGATCAGCAAGCGCCTTTTCAAAAACGGCACCGAATCCCCCACCGATGCCGTAGGTAATATACAGGCCGAGGACCAGAAAGACACCCAGCTTGACCGCCCCTTCAAAGACAATCGCCGCGACCATACCTTCATGCCGTTCCGAGGCGACCAGGCTGCGCGCGCCAAACAACCCGGCAAAGGTTGCCAGGGCCAAAGTCGCCCAGAAGGAAGCATCAACCAGTATGCCGGGTGCTGCGTTTCTTCCGGTAAGCAGATCAAAAGTGTAGCCGACCGCTTTCAGCTGCAGCCCGATATACGGAGTGATTCCGATCACCATGATCGTGGTGGCCAGTGCGCCCAGAGCCCAGCCCTTGCCGTAGAGGACCTCAAGCAGATCCGGCAGACTGGTGACCCCCTCGGTCCTGCAGAACGATACCAGTCGCTGCAACAGGGATGGCCCCAGCAGGAAAATCAGTGTCGGTCCCAGATAGATCGGCAAAAATCCGAGTCCGGTGGAAGCGGCCTGTCCCACGCTGCCGTAAAACGTCCAGGAGGTACAGTAGACCGCCAGAGATACGGTATAGACCCACGGGTTGTCAACCAGGCTGCGACCGCTCTCACGGACCTTGTCCGTCACATAGGCGATTGCAAACAGAAGCAGCAGGTAGGCTATTCCCAGCAGGGCGACCCAGAAGGTTTCGTTCACGACTCATCTCCTCTGCCCAGCAGCCAGCCAATGGCAACCAGCGCACCCCAGGCGGTGAAGAGATAGAGTGGCAGAATCGGAATACCGAGAAAACTCCCCGGCCGGTTAAACGCCCCCAGCAGGGGCGGATACAGTGCCGCGATGCCTATGACAAACAGCGCCGCCAGCCGACGCGATATCTTATCCATCCCGACCTCCCCTCCGAAGAATCATGCCACTGTGCATCAAGACAATACATTATTCCAGCAACGTGAATGCCGAGTGGAATCAGAACCGCGACGACTGCCAGCGCAGCAGCAGGTGCCGGTCGCAGAACGCTTTTGCCTCGGCCAGCGTGTGCACACCCCGCCCCGGCAATAGCGAGATCAGCCCCAGAAACACCTGCGCCGTGGCCCGTGCGTCCCCCAGCGATGTGTGCCGACCTTCGATAACGACGCCCATACGCTCGGCGATAGCATCGAGACTGTGCCCTTCGGTCCCCTCATGAATACCGAAGGAGAGCAGCAGAGTGTCGAGAATCGGGTTGTTGACCAGCGGCAGTCCTGATTCGGCAGCCGCCAGCTCCAGACATTTTTTATCAAAAGCCGCATTATGGGCAACCAGAACAGAGTCACCTACAAATTCGACAAACTGCGGATAGACCTGGCTGATGGTGGGCGCATCGACAACCATATGATCTTCAATATGGTGAAAGACGATCGATTCGGCAGGAATCGGCCGGCCGGGATTGACCAGCGTGTGGAAGATATCGGCGTTCTGGATGCGCCCGCGTCGAATGCGGACGGCACTGATGCTGACGACCTTATCACCGTCAGACAGGCGCATTCCGGTGGTCTCGGTGTCGAAGACGACATATTCCAGATCGGCCAGATCGGCCTGCAGCTGATCCACCCGTTCTACAACCGGCCTCGGCAGAAAGAGATCGAAATCATAAAATTCCGGTTCACCATCCAGCAATCTGTCGGCCTGCCCACCCTCAGAAGCGGCGCTGGCCTGCATCAGGGCCAGGCGCACCTCCATACCATCCTCGGTTGTCCTGGTCCAGAGTTCACCACGGTTTCTGCGCACTGCATCACCCAGAGCAACCGGCTGTTCACCGACCGGAGAGATCATCCGTGATTCCAGCTCTGCCGGGTCACCGTTAAAGGAGCCCTTAATCTGAAAGGTGGTGACAACGGTACCATCCTCAATCTGCAGTTCAATATTCAATGTATGACGCTCCGTGCTCGACCTCATCAGCCATTCAAGCACACAGCAGAGCGAGGCAACCCAGGAAAACGGCTCAACCAGTACCGGCGGGATCGGGGTCTCATCGTCCTCGAAGGCGATTGGAACCCCCGGAACCAGCAGCAGTGCTTCCCTGATCAGGTTGCGGGCATCTGACACTATGGAGGGCCAGCGCGAACCGCGTGCGGCAGTGGCAGCCTCATCAATGGCCGTTACCCGGATGTTCAGACGGTTCATCTCTTCATCAACCGCAGTCAAAAATGCGATCTGTTTTTCCGCCGGCATCTCGCGATGCCGCCGCAACGTCTCGACCAATGAGCGGGATGCTGCCAGCGGCCCCCGCAAGAGCTGTGGCATTTCCCTCAACGTCTCTTCAAACGTCCGCTCTTCATCGCCACTACTGTTCAGATCGCGGAAAACCAGCAGAAAACCGGATAGTTCCGTTTCCGGTCCCGGTATCACCGAAAGTGACCCTCTGAGCAGCTTGCCATCCTGAAGCGGAAAGATCACCTCTTCCACCGACTCCCGGCGTTGTTCCCAACGTTGACGCACCCTTTTAATGTGAAAGTTAAGACGATCGCCAGGGAAGATCCGTGCCAGAGGGGTCCCGATCCCGGAGGTATACCCCAGGCCCAGAATAACCCGTGCCCGAGGATTCATCAGGATCGTCTCGACCGCTTCGTTGGCAACGATCACGCCATCGACCATGGTACGAAGTACAGTCGCCAGACGATTTCGCTCCTCTTGAACGGTACGTGTCGCCTCGGTTACCCTCTCTTCAAGCACGTTATAGGCCTTGCCCAGATTCCCGGCCATGAGGTTGAATTCCAGGGCAAGATCTTCAAGTTCATCACCGGTATTTATCTCTATGCGATGATCAAGATTGATACGGGAGACAATCTCAGCGCCCCGCCGGATCTGCAGGATCGGTTTGAGGAAATGGTCTGCCATGCGCCAGACCAGAATTGTGATAATCACTCCGGACAGTGCCAGCAGAAATGTAATCTGAATGACCGCCGATATGAATTGATCGTGCAGCGGGGATGTCGGCTGCAGTCGCTGGAATTCAGCGACATATTCACTGATAACAAAAAAGAGCCCGGTCATGGCTATCAGCAGCGGCAAGAGCGCCAGGCTGAGCGTTGACGCAATCATCCTGCGGCGCAGTCTCCTCTTTTTACGGACAGGTCTGTTTTCCGTGCCGGCTGTCATAAAGCCAGGCAGGTTCTAATCGTCTGAAGCAGCTCGTCTGCGCTGAACGGCTTGGTTACGTATTCATCGGCACCGACTTCCAACCCTTTCTTCTTTTCAAGCGTCTGTCCCTTGGCGGTCAGCATGATGACACGCGTGTGTGCCATATTCTGCCGCAGGCGCAAAATGCGGCAGACCTCGTAGCCGTCTTTGCGCGGCATATTGACATCCAGTAAAATCAGGTCTGGTTTGACGCGGTCGGCCATTTCCAAAGCCTCATCGCCATCGCATGCCGTGTGAACATCATACCCCTCCATATCAAGGATAAACTCGATGGACATCAGAATATTCGGCTCGTCATCAACGGCAAGAATTACTTTCTTACTCATGAGTTGCTCCCCCTGTTTGTTCCCGGTCAGTCATGCGGACGCGATTATAGCCCATAAATTTTTCATGGAAACGTTTTTTTACTCTCATCTCTCATAATCTTACTGTTTACCACCGATAGTGGTCATGGTACTAACTACAGGCTCATATAAAATGGACCTACGGAGGAGCGGATACGATGAATGAAACAGCAGAAAACAGAATTATTCTTGACGAGCTGTGCAGCGGTCAGCAGTTGGCTGTTCTGGCAACCAATGCCGGAAAGGCCCCCTACACCAGTCTAGTTGCGTTTGCCACAACTCCCGACCTGCATACCTTTTATTTCGTAACAGCACGCAGCACGCGTAAATGGTCGTATCTGGAAGCCAACCGTCATGTATCGCTGCTGATCGATAATCGCCACAACACATCTGACGACTTCAGCCAGGCAGCTGCCGCCACAGTTCTCGGTGTCGCCGCAGAGTTGCATGACAAGGCCAGAGAGTCCGCACTGGCTCACTTCCTTGACAAGCACCCCGGTTTAACAGAATTCGCCAACTCACCCGATACCGCCCTGCTGCAGGTTCAGGTTGCCAGCATCTATCTGGTTACCCGCTTTCAGAATGTCTGCGAATTTCACGGGAAACACATATGAAGCTAGCCACTTACATCACGTTTCTGATCAGTGCCTGCCTGACGTTATCAGCCTGTGCATCCGGCCCGGCGCGGTTGGCAACAGGAAACGGTGATGCTGGTCAGGTAAAAAATGTGATTTTCATGCTGAGTGACGGTACGACCAACGAGGCCTGGCCGCTGGCACGTTGGGTTAAAGGCGAGCGGCTCGCTTCCGACGAAATCCTGAGCGGCGCCATCCGTACCTACGGTGCCGACTCGATTATCACCGACTCGGCACCCGGATCCACCAGTTATGCGACCGGACAGAAGGGGAGTGACAAGGGTATTTCCGTCTCTCCCTGGCATGTGACCATTGCCGGGGTAGAGTTTGATGCCGCCAGGCAGTACGTGCCGCTGGCAACCGTACTGGAAGGTGCCCGGCTAACGGGGCGTGCCACGGGTGTCGTCGCGACATCCAATCTGCAACACGCCACACCGGCTGACTTCACGGCCCATACTCACGACCGCAGTGATTATACTGAAATTGGTGAACAGCAGGTCTACCAGAATATCGATGTGCTGCTGGCCGGCGGCGAGCAGTATCTGTTACCCACCGGGACCGGCACCGGCGTGCGCACGGATAAAGAAAATCTGGTCGAGGTGATCACGTCGCGGGGCTACACATACGTAACAAACCGTGATCAGATGCTGGCTGCTTCGGGGCGCAAGATCTTCGGCATGTTTGCAAAAGATGCCATGGCCTACGATATCGACCGCACCACCTTTGCTCCCGGCGAACCGTCACTGGCTGAAATGACCGCTACGGCTCTGGATACGTTATCCAAAAGCGTACAAGGGAGTGAAAAGGGCTTTTTCCTGTTTGTTGAAGGTTCAAAAGTCGACTGGGGCGCCCACGCCAACGATCCGGCCGCTGTGGTGAGTGAGCTTTTGTCCTATGACAGGGCCGTCAAGGTCGCACTTGATTTCGCCAAAAGAGATGGCAACACGCTGCTGATCTGTGTTTCAGATCACACAACCGGCGGCCTCTCCATCGGCGTACGTTCGGATCCTAACTATTCGACAACTGACGATGATTTTGTCGTTGGACCGCTGCGAAAGGCCAGGCTGAGTGGTGAAGGTGTTGGCCGGCTTCTCGGAAAAGACGCCTCCCAAGCCACTATCAAGGAGATCTTTGCACAACAATGGGGAATTACGGATCTGAGCAGTTCTGAAATCGCCTCCATCCAGCTGGCGCCGTTTGGAGTGGCACAACAGAATGTCATAGTTGCCATACTCTCACAGCGCGCCCGAATCGGCTGGACCACCAACGGGCACACCGGCGGCGATCCCTTTCTGTTCTCATTCGGCCCTGGGCGTATCAGCGGCTTGTGGGAAAATATCGATATCGGCAGGTATGTTGCGAAAAAGCTGGGGTTTACCTTCGCGGAAATCAACAGCCGCCTATTCGTTGAGGCGTCATCGGCATTTCAGGCAGCCGGATTTTCTACCGTCATCGATAAAAATGATGCAACTAATCCTGTGCTGGTTGTTAAAAAGGGTGGTTCACAGGCCCGCTTGCCAATTTCCAAGAATATTGTGTTGGTACATGGAAAGTCGATCGAGCTGGAAGGCGTCGTAGTATTGGCAGAAAAGCTGAACAAGGTGTATCTGCCGCGCCAGGCGATTGAAATCGTGGAGAAAGAGTTGATGTTTTAACCGGGAAAAATCATTTGAAACACAAAACAACTGAGCAACTGATCGAAAACAAAGAAGAATACAGGTTAAAGATCACATTTGCTCTGTGGTTCAAGAACGGCCGTGCTTAGGAAACTACGTAGGGAAGCCATATCACGTAGCAGCATAAAAGACCTTGACCGATTCAAGTATCGAAGAGCGTCGCAGCGCGTTTCTACTACGTTCAACTCCTTTACGGGTAACCAGATCAACATTTCGACCAAAGATTGCGACGAGCTCATCGCGCATGGCAACATGGTCAAGAAGTGACCATCTCGAATCGTTCTGAAACGAGACCATTACATCGACATCACTGGCATCGTTAAAATCGTCGCGTAATACAGATCCGATCAGCGATAATTCTCGTATATTCCAGTGGTTGCAAAAAGACTCAATTATTTCCGGTTTGATGTGTGTCCCTGCTATGGTTGCCATTACGAACCTCCACTACCGTCACGTGGACATCATATACACTAAAGATTCAGTAAAATCTGGCCTGCTCTCAGGCTTTTGCGCTACCCTTCTTTTTAGCAGGAGATGGTTCGGCAGGTGGAGTTGCATCCGGCATAGGATAATAGTTCAGCGACTTTGCCAGATTGTCAATCAACTGGATGGCATTATCCCTGTTCATGATGGTTCGGAAATTTTCAATGGCAACGGATGGGGTGTCTGAAATAAATTGTAGCAAAACACACCCGTCTATCCTGCACGCTATATTGATGCCATCGGTAAAAGCGGTCGGGGTGTTTGATAAGTGCAGCATCTTTGGTACTTGTTGATTCTGTTCTTCCGACATATATTCCCCCTAAAGATAGTGAAGTGGTTAACGAGTTGTTGTGTATCGGGGATAACAAGACTGCTGATCGTACATCGTCGCCGGAATAAAGAGATCGTCTGCATTGGTGTCAATGTGCAGCGGATTGTTTTTCTGTTGCGCGTAGACGAAGTTGGACGCCCTATTGACAAGAATCTGCTGCTGGAGATGGCTGTAAGAAACTTCCCGTGGTGGCTCTGGTTTTACGCTTACTTCAATCTGGTTGATGATTGACGGCCAGCTTAAAGACACCCTGCCATCCTTTGTATCCCTGAATGCCTCAACAGAACGTTTGTAAAAGAATTTCTTGTTATCAATGGTTATGGAGTAAATGAAGCCCCGCTTTACACGCGGATGCTTGCTGAATGCCTGTTTACTGATTCCGAGCAGGTCTGCCGCCTGGTTGAGGGAGATAAAATCACTGGCAGGCAGATTATCGATAATGTGCTGCTCTTTGTCCCGGACAAATTGAGAAACCTTGTTTGCTTCATCCAGTGAGAGAGAAGTATTGTCGCATTTTGAGCATTTATGCTGCTCGATATCAGGGATTCGAACAGTTCCGAGCGCCTTACTCTTGAAAAACAGAATCGTTTTCACCGTTGTTATCGTGCCGTCGCAGTATTCGCAGTTAGTCTTCCGGGACATGATGTAATTCCTTAAAACTATTGATTATGACAGTTGTTCGGTGCTCTCGAATGTAAAAGTGCGTATAGACGCTTTCACCATCAAGCAGGTTGTGTGCTCGGTAGTAGTCGATGAACGTATTCTCTGCCGGATAGATTTCATGGGGCTTGGTGTTGTAGTAATGATTCTTCAGCTTGTTATCGAAATAATATCTGTCATTCAACTTCAAAATGGCTTTTTTGATTTCGACGCCTGTCCAGTTGAAATCGTTGTGAGCATCCTCAAGCGCATCCTGTTGAATCCTGAAATCATTGCTGTTGATGCGAGCACGTACCATTTTGAGAGGATTAAACGGTTTTTTTAAGGTTGCTGGTGGCTGCATTGGCTGTCCTTATTATACCACAGGTTGACAGTTGTCAACATCATTGTTGTTTTATAAAACCGCCTTTATGTTTTGCGACAGTCGTCTTGTTAAGACGGCTTTTTTATTAACAGGCATGGACCTGAAACGGGCAAAGCTGGTTATTTATGGACTGTTTTAGAGCCCTGCTACGCAGCAAGCGCGAGTCGCTGAACTTTTAAGGTGCCGGTTTTTTCTCGCGAACACCAGAGGTCATACTGCATTTGCTGTGAAAGCCAGCTTTCGGGTGTTGTGTCAAATGCAATTGACAGCCGTAACGCCATTTCAGTCGTGATGCGTGAATGACCATTCAGAAGTTCAGAAAGTGTTTTTCGGCTAACGCCAAGTGCAAGCGCGGCACGTTGAACGGATATTCCGAGTGGTTCAAGACAAAGTTCACGAATTATTTCACCCGGATGTGGTGGATTGAACATCATACTCCTGCTCCTTTTGTTTCAGTGATAATCGAGATAATCAACATCAGCAACGTCATTGCCCTCAAAGCGGAAAACAATCCTCCAATTGCCGGATACGTCGAGCGCAATGTATCCATTCAAATCACCCGAAAGCGGATGCATCCTTAATCCGGGCAAATTCATATCACGTAATTCTCGTGCAACAGCAAGCCGACCAAGTATAAGACGCAACTTTTTTTCGTGGTGCGCCTGGATACCTGACTTGCTGCCCGTACTAAAAAAAGAGGCCAAGCCTTTGTGTCGGAAGCTCATAATCATGTCTGTTTGTAACCTAAGTCGTTACGCAGTGCAATAAAAAAAGGGCGGGATTGCTCCCGCCCTTCAGGACTTCAGGTGTTACTTAGTTTAGAATGCGTAGCTCAGGCCAAGACGAACCGTGTAGGGGTTTTCTGGATCTTTAGTAGCGTCGTTTTTAGCGCCGTCTTTGTAATAGCCACCCAGTACTGCATATGCAACCTGTGCTTTTGCGGTCAGGTTATCATACAGTTTGTAGCCACCTTCAAGATTGAGTTCAGCAGCCATCAGATCACCACCATTTTTCTTGGGGTTGTAGGTAGCATTTGTTGACTTGGCAACCCACAGCATACCTGCATTAGCGTTGGCATAAGCTTTTGCACCAATTTTAGCATCATAGCCAAGTGTATAGAGGATCTGGCCGCGATCTTTATTGTTTGTGGTGTGAGCAAGGGCAACATCAGTTGTCAGTCCGTCATCGGCAACATTTCTGTTCAGAATCATCATTCCGGATTCGCTGTAGGTGCTCAGCGGAGTCTGCCATGAGTTGATACTCTTGTCATTGCCATCATCACCGGAGGTGAAGAGAATTGCTGTTTTGGCAGTACCTGGGCCAACAGCAAGTTTAGCTGCGGCATTGAGTGCATAGCCATGGTATGAATTATTACCACCAGCTGCTTTCTTGTTACCAAGCTGCATGGCAGCAAAACCACTAACGTTCAGTGGTCCCATTTTAGCATCTGCATTCAAACCAAGCGTATGAATGGTGGTTTCACCATTTGGAGTAGTATAATCAACGTCAAGGTAGTAGGAGCCGCCGACTTTAATATCTTTGCTCAAAGCGTACGATGTGTCCAACAAGAACAGATCGCGGTTAAATTCGTTGTAGATTACGTTAATTTGCTTATTTACCGATTTATCGTTAGCAATATTTACTCGTGAGAACGCAGCACCTACAGTTAAGCCGCCCAATTTTGTTGAGGTAGCCAGAGCTGAAATGTCTGCATCAAGGTAAATGCCCTTGAATGCATCTTTGTACGGCTGAATACCAATTTTAACCGTAGTCGGCCCAGCTTTGAAATCAAGATACACGTGCTTGGTTTCAAGCGTGATGCTGTCGGCATCCAGGTTACCGGCATTATTACTGCTCTGAATTCCCTGTGCAGCAGTTGTGGCGCCCGGAATCCCTCTATAGCCTGTAGCTCCATTTCCACCAAAGGTAGAATCAAGCTCAAACTGCGTAACCAGTTTCAGATCGTCACTGGCCTTGGCGGTGTACTGTAGACGCGTACGCTGTTCAAAATAATTGCTGGCTCTGTTGTCAGACTTCGTAGCGTTCGGATCGAAAAAACCTGCTCCAGCATTATCAAAATTTGACAGATATGTCTTAAAGTTAAAAATCCCGTGAAACTCGTTCTCAAATGCCATGGCCGGTACGGAGATTGCTGCCAGTGCCCCTGCTGCTGCTGCGATTGCTACGGTTTTTTTCAAATTCATGTGTGTGTGCCTCCCTCAATTTTTATAAGATACGTGCTGCTACTGCGGTTAACGTGCCTGTCAGATTTTAATTGTGTGCGCTCTTCACCACCTTTCATGTTGGATTTGCGATGACACCTGTTTAAAACTTCAAACTTAATGCAGTTGAAACACGAATACCCCTGAACAGCCCATACAAACCGGACTACCCAAGGGTATAGCTACGACTACGACGTAATTTGTGTGCTGCTGAAACGTTCACAGTGCATTTCGCTCCCGGTTGTGCGGCTCAGCTTGTGCTGATTAACCGTAATATCAGTCGGTTAGCTACTAGAAGGATCGTATGTTTCAGTATTTCTGTTCTATTTGGTTGTGCAAAATAGAGCACAAATCAAACGATGTCAAGAAAAAAAGATAATTGATTTTTGTAACCAACCGGAACTACGGATCATTCTGGCCGTAATGCCTGTATACACTACCTGTATACACAATCAGTGGCCACACTGGCACAATTCCGTCAAAACCCCGTTACTTGCCTTGGGGTGCAGAAAAGCGATGCGGGTGCCGTGTGCACCGGCGCGCGGCTGAGCGTCGATCATACGCACACCATCAGCAGTAAGCTTGGCGATGGCAGCCTCGATATCCGCCACTTCGTAGGCGATGTGATGGATGCCGGGGCCGTTCTTTTCGATAAACTTGGCAACCGGGCTGTCAGGTGACGTCGGCTCCAGCAGTTCGATCTTGGACTCGCCAACCTGCAGCATGGCGACCCGCACCATCTGCTCCGACACCTCCTCAATACCGGCAAACGGCATGGAGAGGTTATCACGATAAAAAGGGAGCGTAGCTTCGAGCGATGTGACAGCAATTCCGATGTGATTGATTTTCTCTAGCATTAAATTTACCTTTCAGAACCTCACCACTGAGTCACAGAGGACACAGGGGAATCATAAAACAAATCGCCTGATACCATCTTTTAAAAGTCGGCTATTAAAATTTATCAGCAGACCTGTTTTTATCCCCGTCAGTTTAAGGTAGGTTAGTATTTGAGCTTCATGCAGTGGATGAAGCTGTTCAACACTCTTCAACTCGACAATTACTTTTCCTTCGACAACCAAATCGAGCCGACAGGTGCTGTCAAGAGAAATACCTTTGTAGATCAAAGCGATTTCTTTTTGCCGTTCATGATTGAGGTTCCGCTCATGAAGCTCGTACGAAAAACAGGTTTCATAAACAGACTCGATTAAACCGGGCCCCAAATGTCTATGAACCTCAATAGCTGCTTCAATAATCAATCCTGTCAGTTCACCATTTGGATACATGATTTCTCAGTGTCCTCTGTGACTCCGTGGTGAGAAGTTGGCCTTAACTGTAATCAAAGAACCACGGTCTCCGTGTGCTTGCCGAATACCCCTCTGAACACGTCGGCTATCTCGCCCAGCGTGGCGTAGGCTTTGACCGCTTTCAGGATGTGCGGCATCAGGTTGTCCGTGCTCTTGGCTGCTGTCAGCAGCAGTGCCAGTGCTTCCTGAACCGCTTGCTCGTTACGGCCGGCTTTCATTGCTGCCAGTGACGCTTTCTGTGAAATCTCCACTTCCTCCTTGACTTTCAGCAGACCGGCCGGAGGCGGCTCCTCGACGGTGAATTTGTTGACGCCGACGATGATCAGCTGATCCTTTTCGATATCCTTCTGATAGGCATAGGCAGAATCCTGGATCTCCTTCTGCTGGAAACCGCGCGAGATGGCTTCGACTGCGCCTCCCAAAGAATCAATCTTTTCGATATATTCCAGAGCGGCTTTTTCGATCTGGTCGGTCAGCGACTCGATCAGGAAAGAACCGGCCAGCGGATCGACGCTGTCGGCGGCGCCCGATTCGTAGGCGATAACCTGCTGAGTACGCAGGGCGATACGGACTGAATCCTCCGTCGGCAGCGCCAGCGCTTCGTCGCGCGAGTTGGTGTGCAGCGACTGTGTGCCGCCCAGTACGGCCGCCAGGGCCTGAATAGTGACGCGCATGATGTTGTTGTCCGGCTGCTGGGCAGTCAATGTGCAGCCGGCCGTCTGGGTGTGGAAGCGCAGCATCTGGGACTTGGGATCCTTGGCGCCGAAGCGCTCTTTCATGATCCTGGCCCAGATGCGACGGGCAGCACGGAATTTTGCAACCTCTTCAAAGAGATTGTTGTGGGAATTGAAGAAGAACGCCAGACGCGGCGCAAATTCGTCGACCTCAAGCCCGGCCTTGATGGCGGCATCGACGTAGGCAATGCCGTCGGCCAGCGTGAAGGCGACTTCCTGCACGGCGCTGGATCCGGCTTCGCGGATGTGGTAGCCGGAAATCGAGATCGTGTTCCACTTGGGTACATGGTCTTTGCAGTAGGCGAAGATGTCGGTAATGATGCGCATTGATTCTTTGGGCGGGTAGATGTAGGTGCCACGGGCCATGTACTCTTTGAGGATATCATTCTGAATCGTGCCGGAAATCTTGTCGGCCGAAACGCCCTGTTTTTCTGCAACGGCGATGTACATGCAGAGCAGGATGGCAGCGGTTGAGTTGATCGTCATTGAGGTGGAGACTTTATCGAGCGGGATGCCGTCGAAAAGGATCTCCATGTCGGCCAGTGAGTCGATGGCGACACCGACTTTGCCGACTTCGCCGAGACTCATACCGGCATCGGAGTCATACCCCATCTGGGTCGGCAGGTCGAAGGCGATTGAGAGTCCGGTCTGACCGGCTGAAAGCAGATATTTATAACGCTCGTTGGACTCTTTGGCGGTGCCGAAACCGGCGTACTGACGCATGGTCCAGAAGCGGCCGCGATACATGGTCGGTTGAACACCTCTGGTATAGGGGTATTCACCAGGCAGTCCCAGCGTTTCGTCATAACCGGGATACTCGAAATCGGGGGTAAAACAGCGCTCAAATTCGATAGTGGATGAAGTCAGAAAGGGGTCCATACGCTCCGGCGACTTGGCAAGGCTCTTGGCAACCTTTTCATTCCATTTCTGTTTTTTTTCTTGAATACTCATGGTGTTTTCTCCGTTGATCTAGCGGTTTGATAATTAACAATAGTGCATACGGCATAGATTTTTTTGTAGGGCGCACCCGGCGGGTCGCCCCGATGCAACATGCAATACTTTTGCTATTGCGGCTGGGGCGAGCCAACGGCATCGCCCCTACATCGAATTTGTTTTTTCTGTATCCATTGTTGCGATTATATGAATGTATAAAAAAAGTCCCCCTTTGCAATAAAAGGGGGATTGGAAAAGAACAAAATATATTTTACAGAATTGCTTTTACCGCTGCCAACATCTCGGCGGCGATTTCTTCCTGTGGCCTGAGAGCGGAGGCATCCACCCTGAGTCCATGCCAGCGCTTGATTTCTTTGAGATAAAACTCCTGCATGCGCTGATAATATTCCAAACCGCCATCATGATGAATCTGAAGGACATCCTCGATCCGCTCGAAAGCTTCTTCAGGCGGGAAATCCATGAAGATGGTTAAATCCGGATAGATTTCTTCTTCAAACAGAAATCCGCGCGATATTTTTTCCAGATGCCGCATCACGTCAAACTGACGCGTAGCACCGCTAACCCAGGCGTTTGCCAGCGACGAAATTCCGGATTGTTTGCACAGTACGATCTTTTCCTGATCCAAGGCGGGCCTGACAATATTTTTAAAAATCTGCGTACGCACCGCACATTCGAGAAAAAAATCTGCCCGTGCATCTGAACCGAACGGCCAATTGAATACATTTTCGATGCCCAGCTCTTTGGCACGCCCGGAATCCGGGTTGGCACACTCGATAACTTCATGTCCACTTTCAGTCAGGGCCTTATGTATCGCAACTATACCCGCTTTCACCTGCTGACCGGAACCGTTGATACCTTCTATAACAATAAGCTTGCCTTTTCTCACAGTAACCTCCTCGTTTTTTACAGAACCTGGCGCAGATACTCTGAGGTGCGCTCCCGTTTTTCCCGTTCCAGCTCTTTAGGATCAATATCTACAAATTTTTCATCCGGCGTGATCTTGAAGAGCGGCTGCCCTTTCTGAACGATGGAACCGTCAACACCCTGCATGATGATCTTGTCAATTGTACCGGAGAAAACAGCCCGGACAGTGTTAAACATTTTCATAACTTCGATGATGTAGAGCGCCTGTCCCTTTTCAAAATGCATACCTTCGCTGACAAACATCGGCAGACCGGGTGCTTCCTGACCGTAGTACATACCGCCGCAGATGGCGACGATTTCATCCGCCTTGGTGGAGGGCGGCGGAACCAGTATTTTTTTCATACGGGCCTGCAGCTCTGTATCATGCAGGTACTCAGGAATGGTAACCTCGAGATCGTCTTCGATCTTGAAATCCCAGAATTTGATTTTTTCAGCCACGCTGAACAACATGCCGAGCAGTTCAAGTCCCGCTTCAAAGCCGGTGTGCGCCTGACGAATCTGTTCCCACTCTTCAGCACTGAAACCGGCTTGCGGTTTATCTTTGGCAACCAGGGCAGACAGCTTGTCGAATTCATGCATACCCAGTTTGAAGCGCTCCGACAGGGTGCTGTAAAAGCGGATACCCTTCTGTAGCAGCTCATTATCATGCTCCCAGATAACTTCGGCCGCAGGAGCCTGGGGGTTCCAGGACATATTGAGGTATTCGTAGGTATCAGCCAGAATGATGAAAGGATTGCCATGCCAGACAACGTTTCCTTTCTGTATACTGAAGTTTGCCCGGTTGAGAGACAGCCAGCCGGAGAGCAGATGCGGATCTTCAATCAGCTTGTCCATCGGACGGGTAACCAGAGTCCCCTTGCGGTCAAGAATGGCGGACATCTCCTTGCCCACCTTCGGATCTTCCGGAAACTGTTCAGCCATTTTTTTGGCGTAGGCCTTTTTCATCTGGAAGAAGGCGAAGACCGTATCCAGCTTGCTGGTTTCCTCTTTCAATAACCCCATCAATGTCAGGTAAGGTACGACAAAACGGGTGGTCGGCTTGGCCATTACGTTCTGGCCGAGGAACCAGTTTACCAGTCCGTAGTGGAACTCAAGGTTGGTCGCCAGGTCCGTACCACGCAGGATGGTTTTTCCCAGAACTTTGGAGAGATGCTGATAGCTGGCCAGTCGATCCTCGCCCTTGGTCAGCAGCAGAGCGATGTTGGAATCGTACGCGCCGGCAACTTTATAGCGCATGAACATGCCGGTATCAGGGTTGACCATGCAGATACCCTGATCGTCGCGAATTTCTCCTTCGATCGGCGCTGACCAGAAACGGATCATACCGCCGGCGTGCGGTGAAAGAGAACAGTCGGTAGCATTCAAACGTGCTTCGGCAGCGGCACTGTAGCGTGGAATCCGCTCCGGCTTGGGGAGCCGTTTTTTGTGGCGCGCCAGGAGCCCCATCATTTCAACCAGCGACTCAACAATAAAGAAATCTTTTTTATCTTTGGGATTAGTGAATTTAAGCGCGTAGCAGAGTTCGGATACGCGGTGCTCAACCTGGATACGGGTGTTGACCTCCATGAAATAGTAGCGGTCGCGATCCACGATGCACTCGAAGGTGGAAGCAGAGTCGAGGCCGACAGCCACACCGAATTTGGTCGAATCGTCTTCCATCCGCTTGAGAACATTCAGATCATTTTCCAGCGCCTTGACTTCAGCTTTGCGACCGGCTTTCTTCGCTTTATCAATTGCAAGCACCAGTGATTCCTGGGTAACAGAAATTTCCAGCAGTTTCTGTTCGTGCATCTGCAGCGAACAGTCACGTCCACCCAGCGAGACGCACCATTCGCCGTTACCGACCAGCTGAATCTCGTTGTGACGGGTCTGCTCGATATTCAGCTCGACCAGGACGTTCTTGTTGTCGCCGACGCCGTTGGCCTTGACTTCATTCAGAACTTCGCGTACCAGCGTGGCGGTATCGGCGGAGGCCTCTTGAATCTGTTTTTCTGAAGGTTTCTTGATCCCCAGCAGTGATGCGCCGAGAATACGCTGACCTTTACCGCCACCGCCACCGATCGCCTTGAGACGGATACGGCTGGCAGGGTACTCTTTGAACATCGCTTCCACTTCCATTTTTACCTGATCAGAAAGCTCTTCGATCGTATAGAGATCCAGCCCCTTGTCGTAGGACGTGTACAGGATCTGATCAGCAAGGTCTTCAAGCGAGAGTTTTTTGTCATTCAGCAGCTCTGCCGGAAGATCCAGTCCGTGGGTCTTGACCAGTGCCAGCAGTTTGTCGCGGGTGCCATACTTTTTAACCAGCGTGCGGGCGGTAACGTTATTGATACCGGGGGTTACGCTGACGCCGACTGAAAGTGCCGTACGTTTAGCTTCGTCTTTTTTACCGGCATTCGCCTGAGTAAGGGAATTGGGGCCAATAAAGGAGAGTCCGGCCTCCTCAATGGCAGCCACAAACTCTTCATCTTCAGCCATAAATCCGTAACCGGCAAAAACAGAATCGTAATTATTATCTTTGGCAATCTGAATAATCTGGTTGATGCGCTCGACGCGCTCTTCCTTGCTGGCGCCGCTGTAATCGGGCACGCGATGAACGCGACTGGAATCTGTCAGCTGGCGCAATTCGGGCGCCAATGCGTTGGGGTAGACGATCGAATCTTTTTCCGAGAGCAGAATTCCAAAATGGCTGATCCCCATTTCGGTAAAGACATCCATGGCTTCCTTACGGATTGGACCACGGCAGACGATCAGCGGTTTCAGGTCTTCGCAGGCAAAAGAACGTACCCACTCGGAAGTGGACGCGCCAAGACGACGATCGCGATGAATCAAGGGGTTGTTACGGTAGAAGTCGGTCATGTTTCTATCTCCAATTCCTCTATTAAATGAAAATCTCTATAAATTCTTACCACAGAGGCACAGGGTACACAGAAAAAGGCGAAAAAATGGTTACAGCAAATATCCGTATCTGTTGAGCCTTATTGTTTTCTCCGTGCTCTCAGTGACTCTGTGGTGGATATTTAAAATCCGTCATTAATGGAATTCGCGCTGCGGCCCCATCATCGGACCCGGTTTGTAGTGCCGCATCAGGAAGGCGATATTTTCACCAAGCACTTTGCGCAGGTCGGTCGGCATAACGATCGAAGAGATCGAACCAAGTGCCAGGCCTTCTTTCGGATTCATCAGCTCTTTTTCGTAGCGCTGGTTCAACGCAGTTTCCTGAAGCTTCAGATATTCTGCGGCCTCTTTCTCGGCGTCACTCTTTGCAATAGCACCATCAGAGCCGGATTTGATCCGCTCTTCGGTGCCCTTTTTAATCATCTCCGCCACAGCAGCTCGTATCTTACGCAATTCATCCTTGTAAACGAACTCTTTGCCGGCCGGGCCCATAACAGCCAGCCGTGTGGTCGGGAGAGCCAGTACCAGGTCGGCACCGGTCGGGTAGTTGTTGTAGGATGCGTAGGCACCACCATAGGCATTGCGCAGGATCAGGAGAATACGCGGTGTACGGACATCGACGATCGAATCAAGCATGGAGCGACCGGCCTGGACGATGCCGCGCGATTCCTGTTCACGTCCCGGCAGGAAGCCGGTGGTATCTTCCATGAAGATGATCGGAATATTGTAAATATTGCAGAAGCGCACAAAGCGGGCGATCTTGACCGCCGAATCACAATCGATCTGGCCGGAAGAAACCGCTGAGTTGTTGGCCACAAAGCCGACCACCTGGCCGCCAAGACGACCAAATGCGGTAACAACTTCGCGGGCGCGCTCCGGCTGTAGTTCAAAATAATCGCCATGGTCGCAGATCTGCTGGATAACGATCGACACATCAAAGGGTGTATTGAATCCGGTCGGCGAGTTGAACGCTTTTTTGAGCAGCGTGTTTATCTCCCAGGTTTTACGGTCCAGCGGGTCACTGGTTTCCTGAAAGGGCGCTCCGACACTGTTGTTGTCCGGAATATACGACAAGAGGCGAACGGCCGTACGCAGCGCAGCGACTTCATCGGTAACGGTAATATCAGCCACGCCGGTTTTACTGTGAACCTTCGGTCCACCCAGCTCTTCCGGGGTGATATCTTCGCCGAGTACCGATTTAACAACACCGGGACCGGTCAAACCGAAGAAGGTGTCATTCGGCTGAATGACAAAACTGCCCTGACGCGGCAGGTAGGAACCGCCGCCGGCATTAAAACCGAACATACACATGATCGACGGCACGATGCCGCTCATGCGGCGCAGCGCCGTAAACGCTTCAGCGTATCCATCCAGGCCGCCGACACCGGCCGGAACGAAGGCACCGGCAGAGTCATTCATACCGATAACCGGAATTCCACGAGTTGCGGCCATATTGAACAGTTTGGCAAGTTTGCTGCCATTGGTAGCGTCAATCGAACCGGCGCGAACCGTAAAATCATGCCCATAGACAGCGACATCACGGCCACCGATATTAAGAACAGCCGTTACCAGCGAAGCGCCATCCAGGTTCTTACCCCAGTTCTGGAAAAGCACATTGGGCTCTTTGCTGGAGAGAACGCGCAAACGCTCCCAGACCGTCATTCTTTTTTTAAAATGCTGTTTTTCGATCTGTTCGATTTTAACCGATTTGATCGGACGCTGGATCAGCTCATAGCCCTCCTTCATCGCCTCTTCATAGCCACCTTTTTTCCCGGGAATTTCCCCCGGAATGGTAAACTCGACGGTTTTGGCAGGCGCAAACGGGTTGTTCAGCGATGGTTTAATTGCAGTTTTAGACATCTTCACCCTCCTTTCAGTAAAATATTACGCATCGATTAATAATTCAGCGAGCTACAACGGCAAGCACCTTGACTTCACTGCCATCATGGGATAGCAGGCGGTGTTTCAAAGCAGAGTCAAAATAGACGCAATCCCCTTCTTCGAGAACAATCCGCTTTTCGTCCAGCAGCAGATCGGCAGTCCCTTTCATGATAAAAAGAAACTCTTCGCCATCGTGGCTGTAGGTGTTTTCTTCCGCTGCCTTCTCGGTTATCGAGAGCAGAAACGGTTCCATCTTCTTGTTTTGTTTGTGGAATGAAAGTGATTCGTATGAGTAGCCCTGGCTGGTGCCAGCTTTGGAGATGACTCGCGGGATCGCCTTGCGTTCGCTGGCACGCACGACTTCAAAACGGCACTCTTCCTCATCTTCGGAGAAGAACAGCCCTATTTTGACATCGAAGAATTTGGCGATTCTGGAAAGGGTAGCAATGGGAGGTGAAACGTTATTGTTTTCAATCTGGGATATAAGAGCGGGAGAAAAGCCGGTCTCTTTGGCGACAGCCTGAAGAGTCAGCTTTTTAGCGAGACGAAGTTTCTTTATTTTTGAGCCGATATTGTATTCGCGCATCCAAACCCCTGCTCGTGTAAATATAACTCGGTTTCCGTGCGGGGTTTGTATACAATTTGACTTACATTGTCAATAAAATTCATTTATCGCCAGCAAATAATATTACTTTCAATAAACGTAATTTATCTAAATTAAATTCCTTGTTTATAGGTTGCGCGCCAGAAGCTGCAGGGTATGTAAAACTTCAACATTCGAGCCATGCTGCTTGAGGCCATCCGCCAGCTGCATCATACAGCCCGGGCATCCGGTGGCAACAGCCGTGGCTCCGGTTGCCAGGATGGCTTCGCTCTTGGCATCGTTAATTGTCATCGAAGAATCATAGTGATAGACATTAAAAGTGCCTCCCAGACCACAGCAGCGATCAGCCCCTTCCATCTCGACCAGCTCGACACCGGGAGCCCCATTCAGCAGTTCACGCGGCTGTTTCGAAATTCCGCGTGTACGCAGGTGACAGGGGTCATGGTAGGTAATGCGAATGTCTTCACCGGCACCGGTTGCGGTCGGATCGAGTCCCAGCTGCTTCAGCAGTTGAGCGGCATCAACCGTTTTTTTAGCCAGCGCATCCAGCCGTTCGCGCAGCTCCGGATTCCGCTTGCCAACCACCAGTGGATACAGGCGGTGCAGCGCGCCGCCGCAGGTAGCGCAGGCACTCATGACGTAATCGACCTCGTACTTTTCCATGGCGATCAGGTTTTGCTCGGCCAGCTCGCGCACCGTACCGATATCACCGCCCGACATACCGGGCAGACCGCAGCACTGCTGGTCTTTGGGAATGATTATCGTGCAGCCCAGATGCCGAAAGAGCGCCAGGGCGGCCTCACCGACATCGGTATAGACAAAATTGGTCATGCAACCGACAAAGAAGGCGATACGCAGCTTGCCCGGCTCACCCGGAATGACTTCCGGATGCCGCGACATGAAACTGGAGGCGGCGATTTCGGGAATAAAGCGCTGGGTGCCGACAAACGGCATCGGAAAGCGCAGTCGCAAGCCGGATGTTTCCGGTACCTTCTTGAAAAAAAGCGGCCCCAGTACCGACGCCATCTTGGCCCCCATTTTCATACGGCTACGGCTCTTGATCACCTGGCCGACTGCGGAGTGAAACGTTGTCAGACCACGTTTTTTTGCCAGCGATTCACGCGCGGCGATCACGATTTCATCGGTCGGCACGCTGTTGGGACATTTATCAACGCAGCTGCCGCAGAGCAGGCAACGCGACATAGCCTGATAGGTGGCATCATCCAGTTCGATATCGTCCGTGAGAACATGCTGCGCCAGGGCCACCTTGCCGCGTGCCACGGCCGGTTCACGCTGGAAGGCAGTGAATGCAGGGCAATTCTGCCGGCAGGCACCGCACTTGACACATTTTTTCAATTGTTCTTCAACCCGTTTAAGGGGATCAATGTTTTCGTTCGTCATTTTGAAAATCCTTATTGATCACAGAGCAACTAAGCAACAGAGGAGAAAGCTCACAATATGTATAGTAAACAAACAGAGGGCCGGTTTTCAAGTTTAATAAAAATATCCGGTTTTGTCTTTTTCTGTTGCCCCGTTGCTCTGTGTTTCATAAGCCTTGCTTCCACACTTCCAACGCATCTAAAGCCCGCTCGGCCAGTTTCTGGCGTCGTTCCTTCTTTTTGATTTTCCCCGAAAGCTCCGGGAAAAGTCCATAATTGACGTTCATCGGCTGGAAATGTTTCACATCAGCATTGGTAATATGCCTCATCAAGGCACCCAAGGCTGTTTCCGGTGGCGGTTGTAGAATCGGCTGTTCCTGAATGAGAGCTGCTGCAGCAATGCCTGCTAAAAACCCGCTGGCGCCTGACTCGACATAACCCTCCACCCCGGTAATCTGGCCGGCAAAAAGAATACGGTTATCACTTTTCAAACGCTGGGTCACGTCAAGCAGTGCCGGTGAATTGATAAAGGTATTGCGGTGCATCGAGCCAAGCCGCACAAATTCGGCCACCTCCAGCCCCGGAATCGTCCTGAAGACCCGTCGCTGTTCCGGCCAGGTCAGCTTGGTTTGAAAACCGACCAGGTTGTACATCGTCTTTTCCCGATTCTCGGCGCGCAGCTGGATGACGGCATGCGCCTCATGCCCGGTATGCGGATTAAGCAGACCAACCGGCTTCATCGGACCGAAGCGCAGTGTTTCAACGCCTCGGGCCGCCAGCTCTTCAACCGGCATGCAGCCTTCAAAATGAACCGTCTTCTCAAAATCATGCGCCGGAACCTTCTCGCCGCGATTCAGTTCATCGATAAAAGCCACGTAATCAGCCTCATCCAGCGGACAGTTCAGGTAATCGTCACCATCCCCTTTGCCGTAGCGCGAAGCGGCAAAGACCTTGCTCATATCAAGCGAATCAGCCGCGACAATCGGCGCGATGGCATCATAGAAGTACAGGCGGTCTCCGGCCAGCTCTGCCAGCGAGGCCGCCAGGGCATCACTGGTAAGCGGACCGGAGGCGATAATCACGATCCCGTCGCCCGGAACAGCATCGACCTCGCCACGCTCGATGCGGATCAGAGGATGAGCTTCGATTCTGGCGGTAACGTAGTCGGAAAAAAGCTGCCGATCGACCGCCAGCGCTCCCCCTGCCGGAACAGACGTGGCTTCGGCAGCCATCATGATCAATGATCCGCACCGGCGCAGTTCCTCTTTCAGCAGTCCGACCGCGTTATCAAGCGAGATGCCGCGCAGCGAATTGGAGCAGACCAGCTCAGCCAGACCGGGCAGCTCGTGAGCCGGAGAATATTTCGTCGGTTTCATTTCATGCAGAGCAACAGATACGCCGCGCTGCGCCGCCTGCCAGGCGGCCTCGCAGCCGGCCAACCCGCCGCCGATGATGGTAATGCTTTTCTCGGACATGGTTTTTCCTTGTGTAAAAACAGTGAGGCACGAGCAGTAGAGTTAATCCCGGACCGGTATCCGACATCACACTTTACCCGTGCCTCTGGAAAGCTGGATATTGTATGTATCACTCGCTGCTGTTGTAATCACAACCTTCTTTGGGGCATTTCAAAAACTCACCTTTGCGCTTGTAGATCTTTTTGACCAGCAGCGGGAAGCCGCATTTCGGGCAGGGGCTTTCCACCGGCAGATCCCAGAGGGCGAACTTGCACTGCGGGTATTTGTTGCAGGAGTAGAATAACTTGCCGAAGCGCGACTTTTTCTCGGTCAGCTCCCCTTCCTTGCACTCCGGACACACGACACCCGTGCTGACCGGCTTGACCAGCGGCTGAATATTCTTGCAGGCCGGATAGCCGGAACAGGCCAGGTATTTACCGAAACGGCCATCCTTGATCAGCATCGGCAAACCGCACTTCTCGCATTTTTCTTCTGAAACAATCGGCTCTACGATTTCACCATCCTGATCGACGTTGCGGGTATATTTGCACCCTTCCTGAAAACCGGAGCAGGCGATAAATTTACCGCGCTTGCCGAGCTTGACGACCAGCGGTTTGCTGCATTCCGGGCACTTTTCGTCGGTGGCCTCGGTGGTCAGATCGGACTTGTTGACCTCCCCTTCTTTCTGTTTCAAGAGCGCAATAAACGGTTCCCAGAACGCTTTCAAGAGCGGCTGCCACTCTTTCTCACCGCGTGAAACCTGATCCAGCTCCTCTTCCAGACCGGCGGTAAAATTGTAATCGACGTACGTCTGAAAATGTGATGTCAACAGATCGCTGACCACCATGCCGACATCTTCCGGAAAGAAGCGCTTCTTATCAAGACGGGCGTATTTGCGTTCCACCAGCGTATTCATGATCGAAGCAAAGGTTGACGGACGCCCGATGCCGTACTCTTCGAGCGTCTTGACCAGCGTAGCCTCGGTATAGCGCGGAGGCGGCTGCGTAAAGTGCTGCTCAGGCAGAACTTCGTGCAGCTTGAGCGGAGCACCTTCGGTCATGGCCGGCAACAACCCTTCCTTCTCTTCATCCTGATCATCAAGCCCCTCGATATAGAGCTTCATGAAACCGGGGAAGCGGATCACCGTGCCGGCCGCCCGCAGCCCGGCCTTTTTGGCCCCGGCAAACGGTCCGCTTGTCGGCACAGTGGCCAGGTCGGCACTGATATCAACCGAGGTCTGATCCAACAGCGCTTCGGCCATCTGGCAGGCGACCGTTCGTTTCCAGATCAGTTCGTAAAGTTTGTACAGATCCGGCGTCAGATGCTTTTTCAGCTCCAGCGGCGTTTTGGCAATATAGGTCGGCCTGACAGCTTCATGTGCTTCCTGGGCGTTCTTGGATTTGGTTTTGAAAATTCTGGGGTTGGCCAGAGCATACTCGGGTCCATACGCGGCAGAGATAACGTCATGGGCATCTTTCAAGGCCAGCGTTGAAAGATTGACACTGTCGGTACGCATATAGGTGATCAGACCGACCGTGCCCTCCTCGCCGATATCGATACCTTCATACAACTTCTGCGCGGTTGACATGGTCTTCTTGGCCGAGAAGCCGAGCTTACGGGAAGCCTCCTGCTGCAATGTCGAGGTGGTAAAGGGGGGTGACGGGTTGCGCTTCTTCTCGGTCTTGGTGATCTTGGCGACGGAGTAGCTGCCTGACTGCAGAGCCGTTTTCAGGGCTGTTGCTATCTCCTCACCAGGAATATCGAACTTGCCGAGTTTTTTACCGCCAACGTCCATCAGACCGGCCTTGAACTCCTGTCCAGCGTTTACACCCAGACGTGTGGCAATGGTCCAGTACTCCTGTTCGTTGAAGGCCAGAATCTCTTTCTCACGCTCACAGACCAGTCGCAGCGCCACCGACTGAACCCGACCGGCGGAAAGGCCGTAACGGATCTTCTTCCAGAGAAAGGGGGACAGGTTGAAGCCGACCAGATAATCCAGAATCGAGCGGGCCTGCTGGGCATTTACCAGATCGGTGGCGATATCGCGCGGGTTCTGGACGGCGTACAGAATGGCCTCTTTGGTAATCTCATGAAACTCGACGCGCTGGATCTTGATGCCGGGACTCTTTTTGTCAAGACCCAGCGCTGCCAACAGATGCCAGGAGATCGCCTCTCCTTCACGGTCGGGGTCAGTCGCGAGGAGCAGTCGATCCGCCCCCTTGAGTGCATCTTTAATCGCATCGAGATGTTTCTTGCTCTCGGGCAGGACATGGTACTTGGGCTCAAAGCTCTTTTCGATATCCACGGAACCCTGCTTACTGGGCAGGGCGCGTACATGGCCGAACGAAGCCAGGACTTTAAAGTCAGGCCCCAGAAATTTCTCAATAGTTTTCCCCTTGGCAGGGGATTCGACGATGACGAGGTTTTTTGACATATAGGAAATATCCTTACACAAATTATTTCATAACAACCATTATTAGGTATTTGAAAACGTCAAAATACCATTTCTTTGTAGGGGCGTATGGCATACGCCCTGGTGGAAATATCAACATTTTTGGCTATTGCAGCGAGGGCGCAAGCATTGCGCCCCTACGAAAAACATACATAGATAATTTTGTAATTTCTTCATCATTTCGTTAACTCAGCACGGCGTAGTGCGTTCCTGGCAGCGACGTTATTGCCCCCTTGAGTTCGAGGTGCAGTAACATAGAGGAAACCTCACCGGCTGTCAATTCAGTTTGGGTAATGATGTCGTCGATATGCAGCGGTGAGCGGGCCAGCAGTTCATAGATGGCCGCCTCTTTCGGCGAGAGGGCGAAGCTGTGTGGCGATGGCTGCAGGAGTGGTGTATCCAGCGCAGCCAACTCGCCCCCCGGCAGATCTTCCAGAATATCTTCGACGCAGTCCACCAGCTTGGCACCCTGCTTGATCAGCCGGTTACAACCGCGACTCGTGACAAAGGAGATATTGCCCGGTACGGCATACACGTCGCGCCCATGCTCGAGCGCATACTGGGCAGTAATTAATGAACCGCTCTTTTCAGCCGCCTCCACCACCAGCACTCCGCGTGCGATGCCGCTGATAATCCGGTTGCGGCGGGGAAAGTTCTCCGCCAGCGGTTGCGTTCCCAGCGGAAATTCCGAAACAAGACACCCTTTCTCAGCCATCTCCTCAAAGAGTTTCCGGTTTTCAGGCGGGTAGACCTGGTCGATGCCACACCCCAGCACACCGATGCTGCGACCATCCGCATGAAGCGCCGCTTTATGGGCGGCCGTATCGACACCGCGCGCCATACCGGACACAATACAGATGCCGCGCCCGGCCAGCGCCCCGGATAGTTTGGTGGTCGTCAAAAGCCCGTACGATGTCGCCCGGCGCGACCCCACAATGGCGATGGCAAGTTCCCGCGAACGCAGCGTTCCCTTGACGTACAGAAAAGGTGGTGGATCAGGAATTTCAAACAGCGACTTCGGGTAGTCGGGCGAGGTGTATTTTACCAGATGCGCACGGCTGGACTCGAGCCGGCGGCACTCCTCTTCGGCAGAACGCTTCCAGGCGCCGGCTTTGATGGCATCAATCACGGCCGGCGTAATTCCCCGGACAGGGGAAAGTGAAGCGGGAGTGGCCGCCAAAGCCGCTTCCGGCGTGTCAAAACGCTCCAGCAACCGCCGAAAAGCAACCGCGCCGATTCCGGGAACCGCTTTGAGACCTATCCAGTAATAATCTTCCATAACAATCCGCCCTACAGGCAAAAAAAGACCGGCCCGAAGCCGGTCATGTACTGCGCTTAGGTTGTTTATTTTGTCAGGCTGACGATGCGGTCCCCTCTGTAAATGGCGTCGATACTCTTTACGATCAGAGCCGTCGCCACTTTTTTGCCGGTTTCCAGTATCACCAGAGCCCCCAGCAGTTCCTGGGGCAGCTTGTCAACGCGCCCTTCCACATAGCGCTGGTCAAGCACCACATCCCGCATAATGTAGAGCATATTGCCGACTTCTGCCCCTTGAGCGCTCCCCAGGTCGATATAGACGATATCGCCGGCGGCAATCACCGAAGTGCCGCTATAGCTTTCAACGATATACCCCTTCAGATCGCGGCTGGTCGTCTTGAGCGGTATTTCATGGCGGCGATTCTGCTGATACGGCATCAGATACGATCCGGGTGTGATCTCTTTGGTTGTCTTGGTGACAATCGCACGGGAGGCTTTCTTTTCTACATCGGTCACCTGCAGGGTTCCCAGGGGTGTGACCTTAACTCCCATAACCTCGCTGGTTACCGGATGGGTAACGGTAACATCCCTGCGGAAGATGGAGAACGAATCGCCGCTTTTGGCGCCATGCAGCGCACCGATATCGGTGTAGACAATGTCATCGTCGCCGGCGATAATCCGGTCATGCTGTACGCCAACAATGGAGCCAGCCGGTTGGACATCCTTCTCAAGCAGAAAACCTTCCGTACCGTACACGGTATAGCTCTTCTCAGCAGCTACTTCCGCAAGCTTGTCAGCTTCCTTTTCAGTTGATCCTTTTTGCGCAGGGGCAGCGGAAGCCTTTACCGGGTTCACCAATTCAAGACGATCCGGGAACACACGTACTTTTTGCCCCGGATAGACGAAGTGCGGATTGGTAACCTGACCGTTTTTAGACCACATATTCGGCCAGTAGTTAGGATCTTTAATGAAGCGTTCTGAAATTCCCCAGAGAGTATCACCCTGCTTGATGACATAAATAGTCGGCTCCTCCTGATCAGCGGCTGTGACAACACAGGGGATCATAAGGATTGCAAAAGAAATGAGTACTAACAACCTGGTTTTCATAGCGAACACCTCGTGTATTTCTGGTCGTAACGGGGAAGGCAGGTTCAGTTGGCGCTCAAGCGCTCACGGGCCTTGGCAGCCGCTGAACTGCTCGGATATGCGGTGATCAAGCTCTCAAAAATACCACGGGCCTTTTCTTTTTCCTTGAGAGCCGTCAAGGTGTACCCGAGTTTCAGCATGGCATCCGGAGCTTTGGGGCTCGTAGGGTAGGCGCCCGATACCTTGAGAAAAGCGTCTCTGGCCTTGGGAAGATCGGACAGGGTGTAATGGCATTCGCCAATCCAGTAGAGCGCATTGGCAGCGTAATCGCTCTGTGGGTTGTGCGTAATGAAGGCGGTAAAAGCGGTGATCGCCTCGGCAAAATTATTGGCGCTGTAAATACCGAAAGCTTTCAGATACTCCGGCGGCGGACCGGACTCACGAGAACTCTTTTGCGACGGCGCCGGATTCACCACCTCGACCCGCGGAGTTCCTCCCTGTCGGGACAGCAGTGCCATACGGGCTGCAAGCTCTTCCTGGACGGCACGCTGTTCCCTGTTTGACTCCTGGAGTTGTTTCAACTGCAGCAGTGATGAGCGAAGCTGTTCTTCGTAAATCTGCAGCTGCGAGGCAAGATCATTCGAGCGCTGCTCATTCTTTTTGGCGGACTGAATCAAATATTCTATCTTGGATTCAGCCTCAGATTGACGCTTGACCGTCAGGTCGCTGGCAGCACATCCGCCCAGGTAAAACAGCGTCAAAAGTGCCACAACAACTCGCATGCTGGATGGCATAATACCCCCATTTAACGAAACTTTTTCATAATTAAAGCGATATAGCCGACTTTGTCAAGCGAAAGGTGGTTATTTAATCTGATGAACATCGGTGAAGTATGCTATACATCCCGAAAACAGAGCGTCCCTACGGAGGAGATCATGGTTTCAAGACAAATTATCGGTACCAACCGGCAATTCAACATCGGCAAAATCATCTGCCTGGCACGCAATTACGCCGAGCATGCCAAAGAGCTGGGCAACGAGACACCGGCTGCTCCGGTGCTGTTCATGAAACCGGCTTCGTCGGTAATTGGCGACGGCGATACGACCGTGATCCCGGCTTATTCACAGGAATGTCACTACGAAGTTGAACTGGCGCTTTTGATCGGATCTGCGGCCTGCTCCGTGAGTGTGGACAGGGCGAGGGAGCATGTCGTCGGCTATGGCGTTGCCATTGACATGACCTTGCGTGACATACAGAACCAGTTGAAAGCCAACGGTTTGCCGTGGGAAATCGCCAAAGGGTATGACACCGCCTGCCCGCTGTCCGATTTTGTTCCGGCTGCAACGGTCGCTGATCCTCATACGCTGAACCTGAAGCTGGCCGTCAACGGTGAGCTCCGCCAGGATGGTTGTACTTCAGATATGATTAACCGCATTCCTGAGATTATCGCCCATATCTCCGCCATCTTCACCCTTGAACCGGGCGATGTGATCCTGACCGGTACCCCGGCAGGAGTCGGGCGGGTACAGCCCGGAGATATCATGGAGGCCGATATTGCTTCGGTTGGGCACCTGACCATATCTGTTGCCTGATAACATGCCGGTTAATCACCTCAAGCATAGTAAACGGCGAACCCGCTTTACCCGGTTGCTCAAGCGACTGCGACCGCTGGAGTTGCCGGTCACTCACCGGCACAACAGCGTCGAACTATTTCAGGGAGGAAGGCAGTTTTTCGAGGCGCTGTTTGACGCCATCCGTTCTGCAAAGCATACCCTGCTGCTGGAATACTATCTGATTCACAATGACCGCATCGGCAGCGGTCTGGCTGAGGAGTTGGCCGCTGCCGTGCAACGCGGTGTCAAAGTCAAGCTGATCTACGATTACATCGGCTGCCTGGAAACCCCGGCCGCCTACTTCAAAAATCTGTCCAAGCAGGGAGTTCGGCTGTTTCCGTTCAACAAACCCTCGTTCCAGCGCGGTGTCTACTGGTTCGACAAGCGCGACCATCGCAAGATGACGATCGTAGATGGCCGGCTGGCCTTTCTGGGTGGTTTCAACATTGCCGACGAGTATACCGGCTGTCTGGCCGACAGTCAGAATTTCCGCGATTTGGGTTTCAGCATCTGCGGTGAGGCGGTCAGTGAGCTGGTGACGATTTTCTACGAAAGCTGGCACATGGAACGGGCCCTGCCTCTCCCACAGGCGTCACCGGGACGACTGTGGGAGAGGCAGGGCGTCAAAAGCGGTGATGCGGCGGTCAACATCATCAGCGGCGGCCCGCGTCAGCGCCGCTCCTACATCCGCGACGCCTTCCAGGTTAATATCGCTTCGGCAGCCGAAGAGATTCTGATCGCTACCCCCTACTTCGTACCCGGCCCGCGCATCATACGTTCCCTGCTGCGGGCGGTCCGCCGGGGGGTACATGTGCGGCTGCTACTGCCGGCCCGTAGTGATGTACCGCTGATGCTGTTGCTCGGTCGGAGTTCCTACGCGACGCTACTGCGGGGCGGTGTCAAAATATTTGAACTGGAACGTGAGATTCTGCACGCCAAGGTGATGCTGATCGATGCCGAACGAACCGTGATCGGTTCGGCCAACCTTGATCAGCGCAGTTTTCATCGCAACTTTGAGATCAACTGTGTAGTGGACAATGTGCAGTTCGGCGGGCAGATCCGGGAGCTGCTGCTGGAGGAGATCGAAGGTTCACACACTGTGGAGCTGGATGTTCATGAGCGGCGCGGAGCGCTGATCCGGATCATGGAGCGGATTGTCGGCCTTTTCAGCTGGTTTTTGTAAGCATCCGGCGCAGCCAGAGCCGTACCAGAACGTGCGCCAGCCAGGCCGCAGCGCGGCTCTCAAACAGCAGAGTTAATCGTCGTTCGTAAAAAAGGAGCCAATCAGGACGTACCTCTCCCGGTTCAGTGCCCGCACGGAAAGCTCGGCGGACATCCAGCCAGAAGAAGAGCTGCCAGATATTGCCGGCCACATGGCGACCGGTGGTCAGCCAAAAGGAACGCCGCCACTCTGTGCTGCTGTCGTCGATCATGCGGCTGATCCCGGCCAGAATCGGCCGCAGCTGCAATCTGCCACCGGCATCATGCCGGACATAGAGATCGGGCAACTCCTGAAAAAACTGAGTCCAACCCGCCAGGGCATTGTTGACGATGATGGCATTCAGGATTTGACGTTCCAGCAGCCCTTCGGATTCAAATCGTCGGGCAGAGGTACTGAGCAGGGCCGGAACCAGCTGCCATTCTGTGCGCCGACCCAAATCGAGCGCCAGGCGCAGATCCTCCAGAAACAGCAGCGATTCATCGAAACCGCCCGATTCTGCCAGTGTCACCCGGTTCAGCAGAAAACCCTGATCGCCGCGAATACATTCCGCTCGCGGCAGGCGGGCCTTGGCTTCGTAAAAGAAAAAGGGGAGTGACGGCGATGCATCACTGCGCCGGAACTGCAGGCCGAAGCGGGCGGCAAAGCGGGCGGAACCTTCGGCTGTCTGACTGCGATAGAGTTTTACGGCACTCTTCAGGGCGCTACAGATGGTAAAGCGTGAATCGGCGTGCAGAAACAGCAGCAGATCGGCAGCAGCTGCGGCTGCACCGGCATTCATCTGATGTCCCCGGCCACGACCGGTCTTCAGGAACAGCACCGCAAAGGGGACTGTTTCCGACAGCCCGTCAATAACCTCTGCTGAGCCGTCCTGCGAGCCGCCATCGCAAATGATCAGCTCCAGCGTAACTCCGCATTGCCGGGCCAGCGACGCCAGCAGTTCCGGCAGCTGATCGGCTTCATTCAGGATCGGTACGATGATTGATATGTCCGGCGTCAGGGTAGGCATGAGGGTGACAGTGTATCCCAAACAGACATATTTGCAACCCATAGAGAGAGTCGGCATCATTGACAGTCACTGTCATCTCGATCTGGAGCCGCTGGTCTCACATATGCCGGAACTGCTGCAGGAGGCTGATTCTGCCGGTGTGACCGGCTTTGTCGTAGCGGGTGTCCATCCGGACGGCTGGCAGCGGATGGCAGAGTTGGCGGCCGGTGATGGCCGCATTATGCCGGCCTTCGGGATTCACCCCATGCACGCGGCCCTTGTTACGGACGTGACCATCGAGCAGCTGGCTCTTTTTGCGCCGTCGGGTGTGGCAATCGGAGAGATCGGCCTTGATCCGGCCTATACGGTATCGCTGGAGATTCAGGAATCGGCTTTTCGTCGGCAGCTACGGCTGGCAGTAGAACTGAATCTCCCGCTGCTGATTCACTGCCGGAAGGCATTTAAGCGGACGCTGACCATCATGAAGGAAGAACAGGCTTGCAGGGTGGGGGGCATCATGCACGCCTTCTCCGGTTCGCTGGAGATGGCTCGTGAGTTTATCCGGCTCGGTTTTGCCATATCGATTTCCGGCACGGTAACCTGGGCTAACGCCGTCAGGCCGGTTGTACTGGCGCGTGAGCTGCCACTTGAGCAACTGGTGCTGGAAACGGACGCACCGGATATGACGCCGCAGCGCTATCGCGGTCAACCCAACCGTCCGGCTTTTATCACGGAAACAGCCTCCTGTGTGGCGGCTCTGCGAGGAATCCCGTGTGCTTCACTGTGCGTCGCCACCTCGGCTGTTACCAGGCGGATTCTGAGACTGGATGCCGTTTGAGCAGAAGTTGTATTTTCCTGCAACTGTGCTACTATTCACCACCTTACCCGTAGCGCACACCATACAAGGAGCAACACTATGAACTATGCCCTGTTAGCAATCACCTGCCTGGTTTTTTCCATCAGCGGCTGTGCCATGTTCACGGCCTGGAAGAGCATTCCGCCGCCGGGAGGCTGCGATCAGTGTCATACCCTGGAGATCACAACCAACTGGAAAGCGACCTATCAGGTGGTAAATGTGAGTGATGAGCGCGGCCGGCTCAGCTTCCAGACACCCGAGTATAATCAGCCGCTCACAGGCCAGCAGAAGTCACCGCTGGATGCCAAGAAGGTTGAAGAGATGGCCTGTTTTGACTGCCACAAAACCCCCACCCCGGCCCACAAGGAGCGCAAAGGGAGATTTCATCATTAACCTCATCCAGAAGGGACACAAACCATGAAAGCTACCGTAACAAACAGCTTGCTCGGCACTTTTGATTCTGCAGAAACTCTCTCTGTAAGCGGCAAAGACTATCGCATCTACGCTCTTGATGCCGTCGAGCGGGCCGGTTTTGGCCCGCTGGCAGGTATCCCGCGTACATTGAAGATACTGTTGGAGAATCTGCTGCGCAGCGAGGATGGTGATACGGTTACGCGGGATGACATCCTGGCCCTGGCTGATTGGGCGCGTGAACGCAGTTCTGACCGGGAGATCGCCTTTCGTCCCGGCCGTGTCCTCATGCAGGATTTCACCGGCGTACCGGCGGTAGCCGACCTGGCCGCCATGCGGGATGCGGTGGCTGCAGCCGGTGGCGATCCGCAGTCGATCAATCCGCTGATCCCGGTTGATCTGGTAATCGATCATTCGGTGCAGATTGACAGCTACGGTTCGGCCGACTCATTCCGGATCAACGTCGAGTTCGAGATGGAACGCAACCGGGAACGCTACGTGTTTCTGAAATGGGGTCAGAGCGCGTTTAACAACTTCCGGGTTGTCCCCCCCGGAACCGGCATCTGCCATCAGGTCAATCTGGAATATCTGGCGCAGGTCGTCTGGCAGGCGGACGCAGAAAGCGGCATGGCGGTGGTCTACCCCGATACCCTGCTGGGAACCGACAGCCACACCACCATGATCAACGGTCTGGGTGTTCTGGGATGGGGTGTCGGGGGTATTGAGGCGGAAGCGGCCCTCCTGGGGCAGCCGGTCTCCATGACTATTCCGGATGTAGTCGGCGTTCGGCTTGACGGCCAACTGCAGCCGGGAGTCACCGCTACCGATCTGGTTTTGACGGTTACCGAACTGCTGCGTAAAACCGGCGTCGTCGGCAAATTCGTCGAATTCTACGGTGCCGGTCTCGATGCTCTGACGATTGCAGACCGCGCCACGATCGCCAATATGGCGCCTGAATACGGCGCTACCTGCGGTTATTTTCCGATTGATGCCGAAACGATCAGCTATCTGCGATTCACCGGTCGTGAAGAGGTGACGGCGCTGGTTGAGGCCTATGCAAAAAAACAGGGCTTGTGGCGCGCTGCCGATTCCCCCGATCCGCTCTTTACCAAGGTAGTGACGATGGATCTGGCGCAGGTTGTGCCCTGCCTGGCCGGTCCCAAACGACCGCAGGATCGTGTGTCGCTGCCGGAGCTGCCGGCGGTGGTTTCAAAAGCGGTACCCAAGTTCGAAGAGCATAGAACGTCGCGCATTGCGGGGCTTGACATTGATTTGCGCGATGGGGACGTGGTTATTGCGGCCATTACCTCCTGCACCAACACCTCCAATCCGGGGGTCATGCTGACGGCGGCGCTGCTGGCTAAAAAAGCGGTCGAGGCGGGATTGAAATCTCAGCCATGGGTCAAAACCTCGCTGGCACCCGGCTCAAAAGTTGTTATGGGCTATCTGCAGCAGTCCGGACTGTACCCGTATCTGGTTGCACTCGGCTTCAATCTGGCCGGCTTCGGCTGCACCACCTGTATCGGCAACTCGGGCCCCTTGAAGCGGGAGATCGAAGACGCCATCACGTCAGCAGATCTTTCTGTTTCTGCCGTTCTTTCCGGCAACCGCAATTTTGAGGGACGTATTCACCCGTTGGCCCAGCTGAGCTGGCTGGCATCACCACCGCTGGTCGTGGCGTTTGCCCTGTCCGGTACAACCAGGATCGATCTTACCACAGAACCGCTCGGCAACGGCAGTGATGGTCAGCCGGTCTTTCTGGCGGACATCTGGCCGAGTCAGGCCGAAATCAATCAGCTGGTCGGGCAGATTTCCCCGGCCATGTTCCGCCACGGCTACGGTGACCTGTTTGACGGCACGTCAGAGTGGAAAGTGCTGGCCAGCGGCAGTTCGGCCACCTATCAGTGGGAAGCGGCTTCCAGCTACGTCAAGCAGCCGCCGTTTTTGAGCGAACAGCGGACAGACGCGCAGAGTCGCCTGAGCGGAAAACTGTCAATTCTGGCGCTCTTCGGAGATTCGATTACTACCGATCACATCTCACCGGCCGGAAATATTTCGGCGCGCTCGCCGGCCGGGCTTTATCTGCAGCAGAACGGGATCGAACCCGCCGACTTCAACTCCTACGGTTCGCGGCGCGGCAACCATGAAGTCATGATGCGCGGCACCTTTGCCAACATCCGCATTAAAAATGAAATGACCCCCGAGATCCAGGGGGGCTTTACGCGGCATCAGCCCGATGGGGCCCAGATGACTATTTTCGATGCGGCCGAACTGTATCGCTCAGGCGGAGTGCCACTGGTGGTTATCGCCGGCAAAGAGTACGGATCCGGCTCAAGCAGAGACTGGGCGGCCAAGGGACCGCTGCTGCTGGGCGTGCGGGTGGTCATTGCCGAGAGCTTCGAGCGCATCCACCGCTCCAATCTGATCGGTATGGGCATTCTGCCGCTGCAATTTACGGAAGGGGAAAGCAGAAAAACGCTGGAGCTGGACGGTAGTGAAACGGTTGAGCTGGAACTGGCAGGAATTGAACTTAAAGCAGGACTGCAGCTGGAGGCGGTGATAACACGTCGGAACGGTTCGGAAGTCAGAGTCACCCTCAACTGTCGCCTGGACACCGCCAATGAAGTGGCCTACTTCACATCCGGCGGCATCCTGCAGTATGTTCTGGAAGGCTACCTGGGACACCGGCAGGTTTAAAGTGACTTGATCTGGTCAAAGGTATCCATGGCCCTGGAATAGGCATCCAGCACCGTTTCATATGAAAGGTTGAGTGACAGCATCTGATCGGCATCCAGCTCTCCGTCGGCGTTTGTCAGAACAACCTGGTCGGCAACCTGGAACAGATCAATCATTTGATTGCTGATACCACCGAATCCGTGGTTGTGATGATAGCGGATCAGCTTCTGGATAGTTTCGGGATAATTCCATTTCTGGGCAATCATGGCTCCTATTTCGGCGTGCCGGGCTGTCAGCAGCTCATCCAGTAAGGCCTGTTCGATGCGGTAATCCTTGGCGACACTCAATATCACCGTTTTTCCCAGATCAAGCAGCAATCCACCCAGAAAAGCCTCTTCCGAATCAAGGCGGCATTCGCGGGCCAGTCCACTGGCGACAAATGCGACTTTCAGAGAATAGTCGAGAATGGCCTGCATCTGCTCCTGGGGGACATCCTTTGATTTCAGCGAACAGATCTGAAGCGCCGTAACGATATTGACAATTTCGCGCATCCCCAGCCGCACGATGGCAAACTGCAGCGAATCCACCTGGCCGGAACCACCATAAAATGATGAGTTGGCTATTTTCAGGATATTGGAGATCAGCACCTGATCGGTCATAATCAGCTTGGCCATATCATGAAAACTGCTTTTCTCATCCGCCAGCAGGGCTACCAGTTGTGTCATGACACCCGGCATGACCGGTAACTGGAAGTTTTCGCTGTACAGACGGTGACTGACCGCTTCAATAGCTTCGTCCCGTTTGCGGGTATCCCGCTCACGCTCGTCCATTACCCGTACGGCATCAAATATTGCACGGCCGGTCTCTATCTGGATCGGCCCTTCCAAAACCGCATCGGGTAGCGGGCTGGTAACCAGGACAGAACCGCTCTTGTTGGAAAACACATCAATCAGCAGTGTTTCGATCAACTGGGCGAAAACCGTCGTTAACTCCTGGCTGGTGATCATCTCATGCTCAACCAGGTAGCGGGTGAAGGAAGTGTTCGCTTTACGGCTTTCGTTCAATGAGGTGAAAGACTGCGGTCCGGTCAGCGCGCCGGACCTGACCAGAAATTCGCCCAGTCTTCTGCCCGGTTTGGGGGATGTGGCGTAGATAATCCTTCCCGACTCCATAAAAAAGGTCATCTCTTCTTCTTCGCCATGCCGGATTGCAACAACGCATGACATCCGATTCATGTCGATCCATTGCAGGATGTCATGAAGCGGCATGAAAACAAGTTCAGCCTGGAAGAGTACCGCCATACGAGAGCCTTTCCTGCGTCGAAAAATAGAGCGGATATGCGCGCTTTGAAAAATAACAGATACGGGGTTTCAATTCAACACTTTGCCCGGTACGAGCAAAAAAACAGGGAGGAACCATGCTTACAACCAGCCACAGATCCGTCTGCCCCTACGATTGTCCTGACACCTGCGGCCTGCTGGTGTCCGTTGCGGAGGGGTGTGCCGTCTCTGTAGCCGGCGACCCGGCTCACCCGGTTACGCGCGGCCTGCTCTGCAGCAAGATGAAGCATTATGAGCAGACCGTCCACTCGCCACGCCGCCTGAAGACACCGCTGATCCGCTGCGGAGTAAAAGGGGAGGGAAAATTTGAGCCGATATCCTGGGAAGACGCCATTAAGCTGATCTGCTCGCGCTGGCAGGAGCTGATTACCCGCTACGGGGCGGAATGCATCCTGCCCTATTCCTACGCCGGCACCATGGGACTCGTGCAGCGCAACAGCGGCCACCCCTTCTTTCACAAGCTGGGTGCATCACGACTGGAGCGCACCATCTGCTCACCGGCCAAGGATGCCGGCTGGAAGGCGATTATGGGCGATACTCCGGCCATGCAACCGAACGAAATTGGCGAGAGTGATCTGGTGATTCTGTGGGGCATCAACGCCGCCGCAACCAGTATCCACGCCATGCGCGATGCTCAGGAGGCACGCCGACGCGGTGCCCGTGTCTGGGCGATCGACACCTATCGCACCCCCACCTGTGAGGCTGTCGATGAAGCCTTTATCGTTACTCCGGGTGGTGATGGCGCTCTGGCACTGGGGATGCTGCATGTGATCGAACGGGACGGTCTGCTGGACAACGCCTTCATTGCCGCCAACGTATCCGGTTTTGAAGAGCTATCAGCACAGATTCTACCCGACTGTACACCGGAGCTGATGTCGGCGCTCTGCGGGTTGCCGCCTGAAATCATCGAACGAATGGCATGTGAGTATGCCGCTGCCCGGGCACCCTTCATCCGCCTGGGAAGCGGCCTGACCCGCTACGGTAACGGGGCCATGACGGTGCGCACGATCAGCTGCCTGCCGGCAGTGATAGGCGCCTGGACGAAGCCGGGGGGCGGCATTTTCATCGGCACATCTACCGGTGCGGCGTTTCCGCTGCAGCGTGTCACCCGTGAGGATTTCATGACGGAACCTACCCGGCTGGTCAGCATGAACCAGCTGGGGGATGCGCTGACGGAACTTGATGCACCGCGCGTGATGTCACTCTACGTCTACCACTCCAACCCGGCCGCCATCGCCCCCGATCAGAATGCCGTCATACGCGGCCTGGAACGGGAGGATCTCTTCACTGTCGTACACGAGCGCTTCATGACCGACACCGCCCGCTATGCCGATATCGTGCTCCCCGCCACCAGTTCGCTGGAACAGGCCGATCTGTTCCGCTGCTATGGTGGCTACCATGCCCAGCGCTGCGATGCGGTCATTGCGCCAATCGGTGAATCAAAGAGCAATTGGGATGTTTTCCGATCGCTGGCTGTCGGCATGGGGTGGAACCACCCTTTTTTCCGGCAGAGCGCTTCTGACCTGATCGAACAGTTGGTCACATACGATACTGCCTGGCGAGATGCATCCACCACCGAACAGCTGCGACAAGGAGTGCCAGTTCTGTTAAATCTGCCGACCGATCCCAAGCGAATCTGGCTGACCGCTTCCGGGCGGATCGAGATCAAAAATGAGCGCGAGGCCGAGCCATTACCGCGCCCGTTGCCGACACACGCCGCCACTGACGGATTTCCGCTGCGGCTCCAGCCGGCGACAACCCCCTACGCACTAAACTCAAGCTTCTATGAGCGCGATGATCTGCGCACGCGGCAGGCATGCATGCACTTGCTGATGAACCGCAGTGATGCCGAACTGCGCGGCCTGGCTGATGAACAGGCGGTGATCGCCGCTAATGATCGTGGACAGGTTACGTTTACGCTGCGGATTTCGGAGCAGGTTCCAGCCGGGACGGTGGTAACAGAAGGGGTCTGGTGGCGTGAGTTTATCGCCGGAGAACGGGGTGTAAACGCCCTGACTTCGCAGCGCCTGACTGACGGCGGTCGCGGGAGTACGCTGTATGATGTGACGGTCGAGGTGCGGGCGGCGGAGTGAAATATGCGGCGGTGAGTGAAGGCCTGTGACTATCTCAAGACAGAACGACGGAGGGGAAGGAAAATCTTGTAAATCATAAAATCCCACCAATCATGGTTCAGACAAAGGAAGATCATCTCCAGGAACTGGTTGAAGTTTCCTTATCGAATCAAGAATGTTCAATGCCTTCTCAGGATTAGCCCATTCAGCACGCTCCCTGAAAAAGGTTTCTGTTTTTAAGGCAGATACTTTTTCAGCCAGTGCTAATACGATAAACTGATTCAGCGATACGTTGTCTTCACGTGCCAGTGCTTTTGCATAACCGGCAAGTGAATCGGGGATGCGGAGGGCGTATTGACTCATGCTATGTCTCCTGTCATTTTGATGCATTCAGCCGGTGTCACCAGTTTCAGTGAAAAACGGTCGGCGGCGGCAGCAAAATCTTTGGTGTTAAAGGTAACCAGTGCATCAGCACTGCCATTCAAGGCAGTGTGTTACTTGTTTATATCACAATAGTTATTTTTAGATGATGTTAAATACGGGTTTAAATTGCCTATTTCAACGTTGAGGGGCAACAAGAGATTCCCATCGGTATAATAAAAACTCCAACTCATATCCTTCGATAGATCACTTCAAATTCCACTTTAAAATCACCAAGATCTGGTGTATAAATTCAAATTTAATGAAGACTATACGCCAACATCATGCCGGATAATTGTAAAAAGACAAAGGAGTCTTGAATCATGCTTAAGAACCTTAAAATCGGTACTAAAATGTTGATCATGCTGCTGTTGCCGATTGTGGGCATGCTCTATTTTGCCGCAAAGGATGTTGCCTCACGATATGACGTCACTAAAAATTCAGAATCATCGAAAATTCAGGCATCACTCGCTGTAGCGACCAGTTCCTTGATTCACGAACTTCAGAAAGAACGTGGCATGACAGCCGGATACCTAGCTTCCAAGGGTGAGAAATTCAAGACAGAATTGTCTAAACAGCGGGAGGAAACCAATAGCAAGGTAAAAAAGCTGAATGAATTTGTTACCGCAAATACTACTCGACTGGAACTCGTTAAATCGTCACTTGGCCAAGCAGGTAGTAAGCTGGAAAGACTCTCTGATATCAGAAATAATGCTGACGGCCTTAAGCTGGAAGGCAAGGAATCATTTGCATTCTATACGCAAGCTATCGGCAGTTATGTGGATATTATTTCTTCAATTGCCACAACAAGTAATCAGGCTGATGTTGTAGCTGACGCTGTAACTTACTTCTCTTTTCTGAACCTGAAAGAACAGGCTGGCCGTGAACGAGCGACATTAAATGCAGTTCTCAGCGCCGGACATTTTGAAGACGAAACCTATCGGCGCTTCCTAGGAGTCATTGCCGCTCAGAATGAGCATTTTGCCATGTTCTCAAAGTTTGCTCACCAGCAACTACTCACCTATACGAAGGAAAAACTGAATACACCTGCTGCAGCCAAGGTTGATGAGATGCGTGCAGCAGTTCTGGCTAAATCTTCAACTGGTGAATTTGGGATCGCACCGGAAACGTGGTTCACAACGATTACTGAAAAAATCAACTCCATGAAAGAAGTGGAAGATCATCTTTCCAAACACCTCATTGAAGGGGCTGATGAACTGGATTCATCGGCTAAGCGATCATTAGGGATCAGTATTGTCATTGCGCTGACCATGACACTGGCTGCCTTAGCAATCGGCTTTATGCTGTTTGTCAGTATCAGGCGACCGCTGAAAAATATGGTTTCTGTTTTGAAGGATATCGCAGAGGGTGAGGGAGATCTTACGCACCGTCTTGATGAAAATCGACATGACGAATTTGGTGAGGTATGTCACTGGTTCAACAAATTTGTTGAGAACATGCATAGCATTATTTCACAGGTTTCCAGCACAACACAGCAGGTAACAACTTCTGCAGCCCAACTGCATAGTACTGCTGAACAGATTGCAACTGCCGCAGAAGAGGTCGCCTGTCAATCAACCACAGTAGCGACAGCCAGCGAAGAGATGTCAGCAACATCAAACGACATATCACACAATTGTACATTGGCTGCTGAAGTTGCCAACCGTGCCACAGACAATGCAAAGGGTGGCGCTCATGTAGTGCAGCAGACTCTGGTAGGCATGCAAAATATTGCCGAACGGGTCAGGGAATCTGCTCATACCGTAGAAAGTTTAGGAGCTCGTTCAGATCAAATTGGCGCAATAGTAGGTACAATAGAAGACATCGCCGACCAGACCAATCTCTTAGCGCTTAATGCTGCAATTGAGGCCGCTCGTGCGGGAGAGCAAGGCAGGGGTTTTGCTGTCGTTGCCGATGAAGTTAGAGCCCTGGCAGAACGTACCACGAGGGCGACCAAAGAGATCGGAGCAATGATCAAGGGAATACAGCAAGAAACTAGCGGGGCAGTAACGAGTATGGAAAATGGCGTCACAGAGGTTGAGCGAGGCATGGAAAGTTCCCGCAAATCTGGTGAGGCTCTACAGCAGATTTTAGATGCAATCAATGATGTCACTGTGCAAGTTCACCAGATAGCAACTGCAGCTGAAGAGCAGACTGCCGTTACCGGTGAAATTTCATCCAACATCAACCAGATAACGGATGTTGTCCAGGAAACAGCAAGCGGAGGCCATGATACGGCCAAAGCGGCATCAGCACTCAACTGCCTGGCAAGCGATCTTGAACAACTGGTAGGTCGATTCAAGCTGTAAGGGATAAGGAAATTGCCGATTTACCGTTTCATATCAACATTTTCGCAGGGGCGCAATGCTTGTGCCCTCATTGCAATAGCCGAAAATGTTGATATTTCCACCAGGGCGTATGCCATAAAGCTGACATTATTCTCGGATTCAAGTGCCTGCCGAACAATCAGCTCACCATCCTCATTTTTTACGAGAGAGATAATAGCGCAGACATCAAGAACGTATCTCATGGATTAAGCTTCCGTTCTTCATGCTCAATTTCTTCCCGCTTTTTGCGTGAAAAGTCAGCACTTGAGGAAATCATCGGATACGAGCCGACAACTGTATCCAAGGCCTTTTTCCGCAGTTCCAAAGGAGAGGCCACCTCAGATTTATAGCTGCATGCATTCGACGAGAACATTTCCCGTTCGGTAAATATTTCATCGTACCCAAACCAGCTCTCAGATTATTTCCCGATCAGTAAATATCGCTTGATTTATGTCATTATCGGAGTAATAATTCCCGAAGGGGAAATATTTATGATCACAAAAACAGACACTCCAATTTCACTTGGCCTGGCAGTACGAACCGCACGTAAACGCCTCGGCTTAACGCAGCCGCAACTGGCTCTGGCTTCAGGTGTCGGTGTGCGTTTCATTGTCGAACTGGAAGCCGGCAAACCAACACTCCGCCTGGAAAACATTCTCCGTGTGCTTCATGCGCTGGGCGGGAGTCTGTGTGTTGAAGGCCTGGCAAAAGGTCAGGAGGATTAGATTATGACTCGTGAACTGAGTGTCTGGCTGTTCTGAACACACATAGGAACATTGAGTCAGATTGATGGCCGCTTGAACTTTTCCTATGAGAGTGACTGGCTTAATACGAGTAATTCGATCCCGTTATCGCAATCACTGCCTCTTCAATCACAGGCGTTTGATGATCGTGCCACCCGTCCATTTTTTGCAGGGCTTTTGCCTGAAGGAGACAAGCGTAAGTTAATCGCCCAGACCCTGCACGTTTTGTTGGAGCCAGGGCAGATGCCACAAACCCAAGATAAACACGATCTCGTTCGTTGGCTCGATGAAGGAAAGCTTTTACGCCTTCTCGATGAAATGCCAAAACGCCCGATGCTCGCCGGTGAAGAAGGATTGCGGTTATCTCTGGCGGGCGCACAGGACAAGCTCCCCGTGGTTGCCAAAGGTGATCGTATCGGTTTCCCTCATTAATTTCCTGAAGAATCGAGAAAAGCATGGCAACAAATGACATCAAAGAGTTGATTACGCCAAAAAACCTGCGTGCTCTTGCCGGCCTCCGTTCCTTTATGCGAGGCGAAGAGTATTTTGACGAGGGGGCAGTTGGGCCGGTCTCCGAAAAAGGCGGCGTCATCTCCGCCAAGGTTCACGGTACCCGTACCTACGACGTGCGACTTAAAGTCACACAGGGCAAGAATGAGCAAGCGAAACTTGACTACACCTGTACCTGCCCGGTCGGACAGGACGGCGATTTCTGCAAACATTGCGTTGCGCTGGGATTGGCGTGGCTGGAAAAAACTGCCGATATTGAAATAGCCGAATTCAGCGAACCGTCAGCATCGACCACCACTAAAAAGATTTCTGATGATGATATCCGTTCGTGGCTGGAATCACAGGATACGAAGACCATTCTGGACATGCTGATGGTGCAAGTGACAACTGACGGGCGACTGCGGGAAGAACTGGTACTGAAAATAACCAAAGAAAAAGCTGTCGGCATTGATCTGAACGCTTATCGCAAGGGGCTTCGCAGCGCGTTTCATACCAGTGGATTTGTTGATTACTACAACATGGGTGATTTTGCCGACGGCATCAACAATGCTTTGGACAGCCTGGATCGTCTGTTTGAAGAAGGCTTTGCGGCCGAGACCATGCAGCTTTGAGTCTGTAAAATAATAATATGACTTTTTTAACTCAATGTGTTAGTTGTTGTGCATGGATATTGAATCAGCAGTCAAAGAGCGTTTTCAAAATATTGAGTGGGCTCTTGATGAGCGGATGCGGCGTTTGTTTGCTGCATCTG
>Ga0172367_10000242_pt1 | contig 83760 bp, 69 predicted proteins | sample Lak10m_FD_114542 | JGI IMG/M metagenome (GOLD analysis project Ga0172367, IMG submission 114542) | Freshwater microbial communities from Kabuno Bay, South-Kivu, Congo - kab_022012_10m | ecosystem: Environmental > Aquatic > Freshwater > Lake | place: Democratic Republic of the Congo: South-Kivu... | reverse complement strand
GGTGAAGGAAAGCTACGGCCCCGACCGCGCGATGCGTTACAACGGCTACCCGGCGGCGGAAATCAACGGCGGCCCCGCGCCCGGCTTCAGCAGCGGCCAGGCCGAGGCCATCATCGCGGACCTCGCGGAGAAGAACCTGCCCAAGGGCTTCGCCTTCGAGTGGACCGACCTCACCTACCAGCGCATCCTCGCGGGCAACACGGCGGTGTATGTCTTCCCGCTCTGCATCCTGCTCGTGTTCCTCGTGCTCGCGGCGCAATACGAGAGCTTCCGCCTGCCGCTCGCCATCATCCTCGTCGTGCCGCTCTGTTTGCTCTTCGCCATTGCCGGAGTGGCCTACCTGGGCAGCGACAACAACGTCTTTACACAGATCGGCCTCATCGTGCTCATCGGCCTCGCGTGCAAGAACGCGATCCTCATCGTCGAGTTCGCGAAGCACAAGCAGGACGAAGAAGGCATGTCGCCGGTCCAGGCCGCCATCGAGGCCTGCCGCTTGCGGTTGCGCCCGATCCTGATGACCAGCATCGCATTCATCGCGGGCGTGTTTCCGCTCGTCATCTCCACCGGTGCGGGCGCGGAAATGCGCCGCGCGATGGGCGTCGCCGTGTTCAGCGGCATGATCGGCGTGACGCTGTTCGGCCTGTTTCTCACGCCGGTCTTCTACGTCGTGCTGATGAAACTCGGCTGGGGCAAGAAACCGGAGCCGACGCCGCAGCCACAAGCCCCGTCCAGCCCAGCTGCAGACGGCCCTGCCCCCGCGCACGCCTGAAACCAACTTCCCATACGAATGCCATGAAACCGAATTTTGATACGCCTGTGAGCACGCCGAGCAATCCACCTCGCCCGCGTCCCGGAGCGCGGCCCTCCGGGCCGCTTTGGGCTGGCGAACACGAACCGGACATTCGCAAGCCGACCGTGTCCATGCACACGCAAAGCGGGCGGGACGCCCGCGCTCCGCAACTGCTCGCCCTCGCCGCGCTTTTCGCCGCCTTCGCAACCGGCTGCACCACTGTCGGCCCGGACTACCAGCGGCCTAACACCGAATCACCGCCTGCCTTCAAGTCCACCAACGACCTCGGCGCGTGGAGGGACGCGCGGCCGCTCGACCACGCCGCGAAGGGCGCGTGGTGGGAAGTCTTCGGCGACACCACGCTCAACGAGCTTGAGCGCCGCGCCACGACCGCGAACCAGCAGTTGAAGGCCGCCGTCGCGCGCGTCGAGCAGGCCCGCGCCACCGCGCGCGTGAGCAAGGGCGCGCTGCTGCCGACGCTTGAATCCAATTCCTATTTCCGCCGCGAGCGCTACTCGCCGAACCAGCAGCCCAACTTCGGCGCGCTCACGGCGAACACGATTCGCGTCCCGCTCGACTTGAGCTACGAGGTGGACCTCTGGGGCCGGCTCAAGCGCGGCTTCGAGGGCGCGAGCGCCGACGCGCAGGCCTCGCTCGCCGCGCTGCACAACGTCCAGCTCATCGTCCAGGCCGACGTGGCGCAGAACTACTTCACCCTCCGCGCGCTCGACGCCGAGCTGGCCACGGTCGTCAGCACCATTGGCCTGCGGAAGGAGCAATTGCAGCTCGTGCGCAGCCGCTTTGAAGGTGGCGTGGCCAGCGAACTCGACGTGGCCCGCGCGCAGACCGAGCTGGCGTCCGCCGAGGCCGAGCAGTCCGCGCTCGCCAAGCAGCGCGCCGAATTGGAGCACGCCCTCGCGGTGCTGCTCGGTGAGCCGGCGTCCGCGTTCAAGCTCCCCGCGCTCGCCAGCGCGCACATCGCATGGCAGCCACTGCCGCCCGCCATTCCGCCGGGCCTGCCCGCCGACTTGCTCGAACGCCGCCCCGACGTGGCCGAGGCCGAGCGGCAGCTCGCGTCCGCCAACGCGCGCATCGGCGTGGCGAAGTCCGCATCCTTCCCCGTGCTGCGGCTCACCGGCTCCGGCGGCTTCGTCAGCGGCGAGCTGGAAAACCTGTTCAGCCTCGACAGCCGCGTGTGGAGCTTCGGGCCGAGCCTCTCGCTGCCCATCTTCGCCGGCGGACGCAACCGGGCAAACCTGCAACGCTCACAGGCCGCCTACGAGGAGGCCGTTGCTCGCTATCGCCAGCAGGTGCTCGTCGCGTTCGGCGAAGTGGAAAGCAGCCTCGCCGGCCTGCACCATCTCGCGCGGCAGGCCGAGGCGCAGGCCCGCGCCGTCGCCAGCGCCCGCCGCGCCGCGGAACTCGCCAACGAGCGCTACAAGGGCGGCATCGTGAGCTATCTCGAAGTCGTGGACGCCAACCGCGCCACGTTGCAGGTTGAGCGCGCCGCCGCGCAGCTCACCGGCCAGCGCCTCCTCGCCAGCGTGCTGCTCATCAAGTCGCTCGGTGGCGGGTGGGACGGCACGGCGTTGCTTTCCCAAGCAACCGCGCAACCTTCCTCTGGCAGCAAATGAAACCATGAACCCGTAACCGAACCATGAAACCCACCATTGAAATCACCGCCGCCAACTTCGAGGCCGAAGTGCTCCAGTCCACCACGCCCGTCCTCGTGGACTTCTGGGCACCGTGGTGCGGCCCGTGCCGGATGCTTGCGCCCGTGCTCGACGAAATCGCCACCGAGCAGGCCGGCAAGCTGAAGGTCGCCAAGGTCAACACCGACGAGCAGGGCGAACTCGCCACGCAGTTCGGCATCCAGGGCCTGCCCACGATGCTGTTCTTCGTTGGTGGCAAGCCCGTCGCCCAGATCGTCGGCGCCGCCGGCAAGAAGACCATCCTTGCCAAGCTGGAGTCGCTCACCGTCGCGGCCTGAGCCGCAGGACTTCGGCTTGGCTTGAATTGTGCAGGGCGAGGGCGGACACTGCGCGCATGGGCGAAATCACGATGCGCCAGCGTCCGCGCGGACCGGTGAAGCAGTTCTCCGTCTTCACGCCGAACCGACTGGGCCGGCTGCACACGCTCACCACGCTGCTGGCCTCGCGCAACGTCCACATCCTCGCGCTCACGGTGCTGGACACCACGGACAGCTCCATCATCCGCCTCGTGGTGGACGACCCCGAGGCCGCGCGCGACCTGCTGCACGAGCACGGCTTTCCCTTCAGCGAGAGCGACCTGCTCGTCGTGGAAATTGCCTCCGAGACGCAGCTCAAGGACGTGCTGGCCGCGCTGCTCCAGGCGGAGATCAACATCCATTACATTTACTCGTTCATGACGCGCTCGCAGGACAACACCGCGCTCGCGCTGAACCTCGAAGACCGTGAAGTGGCCGAGGAGGCTTTGCGGAAGCACCAGTTCAAGGTGCTCGGACAGGCGGACATTTCCCGCTGAACCGGGTGGTGGCTTGCAGTCACCGGCGGGGACTCCGGACGCGGCGGCGCGGGGGTATTGGCGTGCGTCGCGCGGCTCAGGTGAGTTTGCGCTGCGCCCACTTCCGGCCCGACTTGAGGGCCGCGAGCGTTTGGGCGAGCCGGCGGGCGCGGGTCTCCGGTTGCTTCGCCGTGGAGAGCCAGACGAGGTATTCGCGCTGGCAGGTGGGCGAGAGTTTCCTGAAGCCCTCTGCGGCGACGCGGTTGGCCTTCGCCGCGAGCGCCTGCTTGAAGAAGGCCGGCACGGGCCACGGCTTGCGCTTCACCTTGGGCGCGGGCGGAATGGCTGGGTCGGCATCGAGCGCCACGGCGGCGTGAAGCAGGTTGCGCAACGCGTCACGGTTCAGGCCGTCGAGCGTCGTGACCTGGATCGAGAGGATGTTCGTGTTTCCTTCGCCGCCGGGACGGAACAGCTTCGCCGGGTCCGGCAGCTCCGTGCCGCGGAAAAACGTGATGCCAAGGTGCGCCTTGCACGCGCTCAGGCCGCACACCAGCTTGCGCCCGGAGAAACAGAGCATGTTCCACTTGATGGACTCGGCCAGGTCCGGCTCCCACGTCAGAAACCACTCGACGACCTGCTCCGCCAGCGGCTGGGAAAAGTCCGGGCACGTCTCCAGCCACTCGCCGGGGTTCCTGGTGCGGGCACGGGAGCAGTCCATGAGTCCTCAACCTTTCCGCATCGCCTCCGCCTTCCGCCGCTGTCCCGGTGCCCTTCGGCGGTGGATTTCCACCCGCCCGGGGCGGGGCCGTTCCTCTGTGAGCATGGCGGGAATTTGCCGTGGCCCTGCGCCGCAGGCAAGTTCACATGCCCCGCCTTTTCCCTTTTCATCCCGCGACGCTTTCGCCAGCCTCCGCGCCGACACCTATGGCAAAAGCGCACTCCTACAAATTCTGTTTCGGCCCGTGGAACATCAGCGAGGGGCAGGATCCCTACGGCCCGCCCGTCCGCCAGGCACAGACCTTCGAGTGGAAACTCGCGCAGCTCAAGCAGCACGGTTTCGACGCGATGATGTTCCACGACGACGACGCCGTGCCCGATCTCGACGGCAAGTCCGCGAAGCAAATCGTCAAGGAAGCCCGCGAGTTGAAGAAGCGGCTCGACGGCCTCGGCATCGCCGCCGAGATGGTCGCGCCGCGCCTGTGGTTCCACCCGAACACGATTGACGGCGCCTACACCAGCAACGACCCGAAATGCCGCGCCTACGCCATCGAGCGCTCGAAGGTCTGCATAGACATCGCCCGCGAACTCGACACCGATGTCATCGTGCTCTGGCTCGCCCGCGAGGGCAGCTACATCCGCGAGTCCAAGAACGCCCGCCGCTGCGTGGACCAGCTTGTCGAGGCGTTCGACAAGATGCTCGGCTACGACAAGCGCATCCGCCTCGCCATCGAGCCGAAGCCCAACGAGCCGATGGATCACGCCTACATTCCGACCATCGGCCACGCGCTTGCCATCGCGCAGCTCACGCGCGACCCGAAGCGCGTCGGCTGCCTCATTGAGAGCGCGCACGCCACTCTCGCCGGCCTCGACCCGGCGGACGAAATTGATTTCGCCTGCGCCTTCGGGAAGCTGTGGTCGCTCCATCTCAACGACCAGAACGGGTTGAAGTATGACCAGGACCGCCCGTTCGGCTGCACGAACCTCCGCAGTGCCTTCGACCAGATCCGCGCGCTGGAGCGGAACGGCTACGGCAAGAAGGGCGAATACGTCTGCTTCGACGTGCATCCCTTCCGCACCACGAAGGAGGCGCACTGGCTCGACCATCTCACCAACAGCCGCCGCACGTTCCTCCGCCTGCTGGACAAGGTCCGCAGCTTCGATGAGAAGGCCGCGCAGGCCCTCGTCGCCGACCGCAACTATCAGGCGCTCGACCAGATGGTCATCGAGCACCTGATGGGCAAGTGATTTGGCCGCGAGAGGGCGCAGCACGGCGAGGCCGCAACCAATCACCACCACGGAAGACACGGAATCCGCGGAAGAGATTCGCGCCCGGCGGCGCCTTCCGTGCATTCGGTGTCTTCCGTGGTTAAAATCCTTTCAACTGCCATCGAAGTTGGCGGAGTGCGGCGCGAGGTTCACGGAGAAGGCGTGCGTTGAGCGCGGAAGTTTGTCCCCACGCGGCTTGTTCCCCGGCGGACCGGCTTTCGCCAAACAATTCTTTTACAATCTCCTGACCGCCGGGTGACAACCGCCGCGCCATGCCGTGCCACGTTGCGCGGCATGAAAACCTCGCTCCTGCCGGTCGCACTGCTCGCCCTCGTTCTCAGCCTGCTCCCTTCCCGCGCGCCTGCGTGCGGCGGTTATGGGTCGCCCACCTTCACCGCTCACGAGTGGGGCACGTTCACCTCGGTGCAGGGCGCGGACGGCATCCAGCTTGAGTGGAGTCCACTCGTCGCCTCGGACCTGCCGCCGTTCGTCCACACCGTCCCGAAGAACGCCCTCGACGCCCGGCTGCGCGCGTTGCCGCTCTACCTCGGCAAGACCGCCGCGCTCGCCCGGCAACGCATGGAGACGCCGGTCATCTACTTTTACTCGGATCGCGAGCGCACGGTGGACGTGACGGTGCAGTTCCCGCAGGGGCACGTCACCGAGTGGTATCCGCAGCTCAGCCCGGACAGCTTCCGCACGCCGGGCCGCATCACGAAGCTCGTCTGGGACCGCGTGACCGTCCTGCCGCGCGCGCAGCACCCGAAGCTGGCGGCGGAATTGCCCACGCATCCTGCGCCGAGCCACTACTTCCCCGCGCGTGAGGCGGAGGCGGATTTCCTCCGGCGCACGCTGGACAAGGACGCGAAGCCCGAGCTGGAAAGCCTCCTGTTCTATCGCGGCATCGGGCACTTCAACGCGCCGCTGGCGACCTCGATGCCGGACCAGGCCAATGCGCTGCGCCTGAAAAACAACGGGGCGGAGCCGCTCGGCAACCTCTTCGTCCTCCAGGTGAAGGGCGACCGCGCCAACTTCAGCTTCCTCAGCAGCCTGGCCCCGGCGGCCACGCAAGACGTCGCGTTGCCATGCAGCCGTGGTTCGCAGCCGCTCTCCGAAGTCGCCGAAAAGCTCGGCACGGAAATGCGCCGCGCCTTGATGCGGGAAGAACTCTTCGAGCGCGAAGCCGCCGCGATGGTGAAGACGTGGCGCGACTCGTGGTTCGCCGAGCCGGGCGTGCGCGTGCTTTACACGCTGCCGCGCGCGTGGACCGACCGCACGCTGCCGCTGACCGTCACGCCCGCGCCGCAGAAGACCGTGCGCGTCATGGTGGGCCGCGCCGAGGTCATCACGCCCGCGATGGAGTCCGCCGTGCAGGCGCTCTTCCAGCGCTACCACGACACCGCCCCGGCGGGCCGCCCGCAAATCGCCGCCGAGGCGGCCGCGCTCGGCCTCGGGCGCTTCCTCGAACCAGCCGTCAAGCGCGTAGCCCCGCGCGTCGCGAAGTCGCCGGAGGCGGGCCAGCTCAGTTGGGAATTCGTCACCCAGGCCGCGCGCCCCGTGGCCGCCGCCCTTCCCGGTCGTTCGGAATAAGCCCTCAAGCAAACCCTGCCATGAAACCTGAACGCATCGCATCCGCAGTAAGGGGGACACTCTTGTCCCCCATCCCATCGGCTCCTAAATCGGTTCAAAGGGGACAGGAGTGTCCCCTTCACGCCCCCTCTGCGGCACACGAAAGCGGCGTGGCGCTGCGCTTCCCGCCGCAGTCCAAGACGCTGCGGGCCGCGCTGGCCGCCGCGTTGCTGGCCGCGTGCGCCGTCCTCGCCGGCGACGCGCCCGACCCGCCGGCCACCCAGCGGCTGCACCGGCCCAAGCCAGTCGCAAAGGCGAAGGCTGCCGCCAGCGCGCCGGCCTTCCTCACCGCGCACGGCTACGGCAAGCCCGACCGCCGCTTCGATTCCGCCGAGGCGATGCACGCCGACCATTTCCATCGCTTCGAGACCGCGCCGGGATTCGGCATGAGCCGCATCATGGTCATGCCGCGCGCAAGCGAACTGACGCTCGCCTACGAAACCTATCTCGTGCCCAAGCCCGACCTCATCGCGTTGGAGGACAAGCCGCATGCCTACATCAGCCCCTTCGAGATGATCAGCGTCGCCGGCCTCACCAACCGCACCTCGCGCGCCCGGTTGCAGAAGCGCCCGCTGACGGAGTTGGAGACCAAGGCCATCGCCAGCCTGCGCGAAGGCCGGAACCTCGTCGTGCAGCCGACTAAGTTCCCGATGTTGACGCTCCAAGGCACGCAGGAGATTTCCGGCCTGCTCGCGGTTGGTGCGTTGCGCGCCAAGGCCAGTTGCGCCAAGTGCCACGAGGTCGTGGAAGGCACGCTGCTCGGCGCGTTCTCCTACAAGCTGTATCAGACCGGCACCGCCGCCGCCCAGAATGTCCCGAGCGCGCCCGAGCCGGAAACCCGATGAATGCAAGCGTGGCCAACGGACGTGGAGTGCAACTTGACGCCCGCACCATCCGGCCGAGAAAGACCGCTCCCTCTCCTCCATTGGATGGAGGAGAGGGCCGGGGAGAGGAGGGGCATGGCAACTGGCTGGCCTGCGCGCCCCTCTCCATGAACCGGGGATTGGGCAGGAAGATTTTGGGCAGGAAAATGGAGACAGGAATCTTCCTGCCCATAATTTTCCTGCCCTCTGCTTCTGGTTCATGGTTCCAATGCGCGGCTTCCGGGCCGTGGCGGCTACCCATGAACCTGGTAGGGCTGACCTGCTGGTCGGCCGCCGCCAACCACCGCCAGCCGAGGCCGCGCAGCAGCGCGGCCCTACCGGGTTCATGGGTTGAAATCGCGGCAGTTGGCGGGCCGTTGGTTCTCTCCCCAACCCTCTCCCCGCTTGTGCCTCGCAGGGAGAGAATCCATGGTCCGCCAACTGCCGCGATTTCAGCCCCTGAGCCAGAGCTGGAAACCCAAAGATTTGAGGCGGACAAAGATTCCGAATTCCCCTCTTTGTCCGCCCCAAATCTTTGGGTTCTCTTTGGAGGGCTCATGGGTAGGGGGTTCGTCTGGCGTAGTGCGCCGCTCCCCGCGTCCCCTCTGATGCCGCGCTCGACTCCCGCCCGCGCCTGCGCGATGCTTTCCCCTGAGCCATGAAACGCGTCGCGCTGCTCTTCGTCCTCGCGGTGTTCGTGCCGAGCCTCGTGCTCGCGTGGCTCTCCGTGCGCTCGCTGCGCGACCAGCAGTTCGTCCTCGAACGCCAGCAGTCGCTCCTGCTCCAGGGCCTAGCCGACCGCCTCGCGCGCGACGCGGAGGCCTACCTCGACGAGCGGCAGCGCGAGTTCGTCGCCCAAGTCGAGGCGCTCCTCGCCGAGTCCACGCCCGCCGACCTCTCGCGCCGCTTCGACGACGCGCTGCGCCAGTCGTGGCCGTTCGCTGACGTGGGCTTCGTCGTGACGCTTTCGGGCAACCTCCTCTCGCCCTCGCCCTTCGGCCGGCCCGACGCGCGCACCTTCTGCATCGCGAACTCCGCCTTTCTCGGCAATCGCGAGGCGGTGGAAGTCTATTGGAACACGGGGAAAGGCTCGTTCAATGTTTCGCGTCCGGGTGAAAAGGTCGGGAACATTGCACAAGTCAACCAGCCGGCGACGCAGCAGACTTCCTCGGGGAACGCGCTCGCCCAAGCCCAGCAGCCCGCCCAGCAGCAGGTCGAGCTGTCCGGTGAAAACCAGCGCAAGAACGAATACGCCATCAAGAATCCCAAGCGCATGGTCACGCCGCAGCAGGCGCTGCTTCTCCCGCCGGGCGGGCAGGGCGGGCAGGGGTTTCTGGGCAAGGACAACAACGAGTTCGAGAACACCTCGAAGCTCGCCGCCGCCGAGGCCGAGTTCGGCCAGCTCATCGGCGACTCGACCGAGGGCACGCTCGCGCGCTTCCTCGACAACAAGCTGCGGCTGATGTTCTGGTATCGCCCGCCGCGCGATCCGTCGCTGGTGTTCGGCGCGCAGTTGCAATTGCCCAAGCTCATCGCGGACCTGCGGCCCGTGGTGAAGGTCGAGGCACCATTGCACGAGGAAGTGTGCGTCGCGCTGCTGGACGATGCCGCGCGACCGCTCGCGGTTTCCCACGCGAACTTCCAGCCCGCGTCGTGGAAGCGCCCGTTCGTCGCGACCGAAATCGGCGAGGCGCTGCCGCACTGGGAGATGGCGGTCTATCTGCTCGACCCGAACAAGCTCGACCGCTCCGCGCAGACGCTCACGCTCACCATCAGCCTGCTCGTGGCCGTGCTGGTGCTGGCTATCGGCGTGGGCGGCTGGCTCATCGTCGCGGACCTGCGCCGCCAACTCACGCTTGCGCGGCAGAAGACGGACTTCGTCAGCAACGTCTCGCACGAGCTGAAGACGCCGCTGACCTCCATTCGCATGTTCTCCGAGCTGCTCGCCGAGGGCCGCGTGACCGACGCGGCGAAACAGCGCAATTACCTGCAAGTCATCACCGCCGAGGCTGCCCGGCTCACGCGGCTCATCAACAACGTGCTGGATTTCTCGCGGCTCGAACGCGGCGAAAAGAAATACGCCTTCACCCGCTGCGACCTCGGCGCGGTCGTGACCGAGGTGGTGGAGACGTATCGGCCGCATTTGGAGCAGGCCGGCTTCAAGCTGGAACTCGACACGCCGCCCGCTCCGGTGTTCGTGAACGGCGACCGCGACGCGCTCGCGCAGGTGCTGGTGAACCTGCTCTCGAACGCGGAGAAGTATTCCAATGGCCAGAAGGAAATCCGCGTCGAGCTGCGGCAGTGCGCGCATCCGCTGCCCTTCCTCGAAGTGCGCGTGCTGGACCGCGGCCTCGGCGTGCCGCCCGGCACCGAGGAGCGCATCTTCGAGCAGTTTTACCGCGCGCACGACTCGTTGAGCAGCGGCATCCAGGGCAGCGGCTTGGGGCTGACGCTTGCCCGGCAGATTGCCCGCGCCCACGGCGGCGAGGTGAGTCACGAGGCGCGCGAGGGCGGCGGGAGCTGCTTCGTGCTGCGGCTGCCGGTGGCGAAGGAGGGGAGTGGATGAACCTGCGCCAACAGCCTTTCGCGCGGCGTGTTGCGTGTTGCGTGTTGCGTGACTGTTCTTCGAGGCGTCCGTCGCAAGTCACGCAGCACGCAACACGCAGCACGGCCCACGCTACACTCACAACTAGCTAGTTCCCCATGCCCACCCGCATCCTCGTTGTCGAAGACGACCCGCACATCCGGCTCGGGCTGGAGGAAGTGCTGCGCGGCGACGGCTTTGAAGTCTTCGTCTGCCCGCGCGGCGACCAGGCGCTCGATGCCGTCGCCCGGCACAAGCCCGCGCTCATCGTGCTGGACGTGATGCTGCCCGGCTTGAGCGGCTACGACATCTGCAAGCAGCTCCGCGCGAAGAAGGATCGCACGCCCGTCCTCATGCTCACCGCGAAGGGCCAGGAGCTGGACAAGGTCGTGGGCCTCGACCTTGGCGCGGACGATTACGTGACCAAGCCCTTCGGCGTGCGCGAACTGCTCGCGCGCATCCACGCGCTCCTGCGCCGCACTCCGGGCGAGGCCGCGCCGACTTCTTCGGACAACCACACACCTTTCACCATTGGTTCCGCGACCATTGACCCGAAGAGCTATCAGGTGCGGCGTGGCAAGGCCGTCGAAGAACTCACCGCGAAGGAGTTGAAGCTGCTCCAACTTTTCCACACGCATCCCGGCGAGGTCATGTCGCGCGACCGCCTGCTGAACGAGGTCTGGGGCTACCACTACTACGGCACCACCCGCGCGCTCGACCAAGTCGTCGTCCAGCTCCGCAAGAAACTCGGCGACAACGGCGGCGAGCCGAAGCACCTGCTCACCGTGCATGGCGTCGGCTACAAGCTGGTGGTTGATTGAGCCGGCCGGGAGCGCGGCATTCATGCCGCAGAAACGCTCGGACTTCCAGCGGGCCGGGGCTTCTCATGCCATTCTCTTCGCCGGTGCTTCTGCGGGCTGAAGCCCGCGCTCCGCTGAAACGCGGTGCTTTGGCCGGTGTGAAATGGTTGGCCGTCCAGTGCTCCGGACATAAACTTCGCCCCGATGGCCCGCTCCGGTCGGCACAACTTCAACTCGGCCCTCCAAGCCAGCTTCCTGCTGGTGGGCCTGATGTTCTTCATCAAGGCCGTCGAACTCAGCGCGGGCGTTTCCTTCGCCGGCCTCGGCATCGTGCCGCGCGACGAGCGTGGGCTGATTGGCCTCCTGTTCAGCCCGTTGCTTCACGGCAACGCCGCGCATCTGCTCGCGAACGCCGCGCCGCTTTTTGTCCTGCTCACGCTGCTCTTCTGGGACCGCAAGTATCACCCGTGGCGCACGCTCGCGCTCATCTGGCTGGCGAGCGGGCTGGGCACCTGGCTCATCGGGCGCGGCATGACGAACGGCCAGCTCACCGTCCACATCGGGGCTAGTTCGGTGATTTACGGGCTGGTGGTGTATCTGCTTGTTGCGGGCTTCCTCATGGACAGTTGGCGCGCGGTGTTCGTGGCCATCGGCGTGGGCGTGGCTTACGGCGGCATCATCTACGGTGTGCTCCCGCAGTCCGGCCCCATCTCGTGGGAAGGCCATCTGTGCGGAGCCATCGCCGGCTTCTTCACTGCGCGCCACAACCACGGGTAAATTGCGAACGGCGAATGTCGAATGGGGAATCGGTGTCCGAATGCCGCATTCACCATTCGCAACTCGCCATTCGCAATTTTCCCGCCACTCTTGGCTCATGGACATCGCGACCGCCGCCCGTCTGGAGAAGATTGAATCCGCCCTCGCGCACATGGAGCACCAGCACGAGCAACTCAACGGCGTGGTCACCGAGCAGGCCCGTGTCATCGCCCGGCTCCAGAAGGAAGTCGCCCGCGCCTCGGAGGCGATGGAGAACCAGGAGTTGGAGCGCATCCGCGCGAACAACCAGAAGCCACCGCACTATCAGTAGTGCCGCGCTGGCGGGGCCTTCAAGAATGTTGTTTCGCGCAGGTAAATCGGCTCCAGGTTCTCGCCCGGTTGGAAGTTGCAGCGCCGGGAGGCCAGCCGTCCGAGTTCGCCGGCGGAAGGTGATAGCAACTTCGCTCCTCTGAACGGACACTTTGCATCTGGACTGACGAGCAATTCGCCGCCCTGAGCCAGCGCCTCGACCGCCTCGCGTCTCAGCAGCCGCAGCGGGGCCATCTCTCGCCAGCCGTTCGTCGTTACCTCATAGCTGGCCGAATAAAACTCCCCGCGCAGCGCATCAATGGCAACGGCGACGCGCCCAACAATCCCAGCCGACCGCGCCGTGGCCGCCAGCACTTCCGCGCTGCTGACGCCGAGCAGTTTCACTCCGAGCGCAAGCTGCCAGCCCTGCGCCAGCGCAATGGCCGAGCGGATGCCCGTGTAAGACCCCGGCCCCAGCCCGACCGCGATGCACTCAACCTGCTCGCGTTCCACGCCCGCCGCGCGCAACGCCGACTCAATCAGCTCAAACGGCCCCGGCGTGATGCCTTCAGCCTCGGCGAGACCGAGCACGCGCGCGGCGAGTGCCGGCGACTTCCAGTCGCCGTCTGTTGCGGACGGAGCGTCCGGGCGGCGGCTGGAAGCCGCCGGCACGGCCTCGACGACCGCCACGCCGCGCCGGGCGGAGGAGAATTCAAGCGCCAAAATCTTCATACTCGATGCGCCGCCGCGTTTCGCTCTCCGCCGTGAACTTCACCCAGCGCAAGCGCCCGGAAAAACTCGAAACCCCAAACTCCAAACCCGGAACCGTTCCGAACCACCGCTCCGCCCATTCCACGACCGTCACGCCGCGTGGCGTGAAGAAGTATTCGTCCAGCCCCGCGCCGGCGATCTGTGCGCGGGTGTCGAGGCGGTAGAGGTCGAGGTGGAAGAGTGGCACGCGTCCGCCGGTGTATTCGTTGACGAGCGCGAAGGTCGGCGAGGCGACGCGGCCCGCGAAGCCCAATCCGCGCGCAAGACCCTTCACAAGCTGCGTCTTGCCCGCGCCGAGGTCGCCGCAGAGTGCGAGCGTCCAGCCGGGCGAAGCCTCGCGCGCCCACGCCTCGCCGAGCGCGGCGGTTTCTTCGGGCGAGTTGGTGAGACAAACCTTCATGAGCCACAGATGGACACAGATGAACACAGATGAAGAGGGAGGGAACTAGCCGCGAAAGGGCGCAGAAAGCACAGAGAAGAATTCACCGCAGCAATTCTTTGCGCTCTTTGCGCCCTCTTGTGGCGATTCCATCTGTGCTTATCTGTGTCCATCTGTGGCTCAACTCGCAAAATGCTCGTAGCCGCGCAGGTTGAACTCCCGCAGGCCGCGCTCGTCACGCAGGCGCAGGCCGGGGCCGGCGGTGATTTTGCCGACACACGAGAGCTTCACGTCGGGGAACTGCGCCTTCCACGCGTCCAGCAGCGGCACGGCGGTCCGGCTGGCGACGGTGAAGAGCAGTTCGAAGTCCTCGCCGTCGGTGAGCGCGGCGAGCAACGGTGGCTTGGCGGAGGATTCCTCGCGCGCCTGGAGTTTCGCAGCGCGGCTGATGGGAATGGCGCTGGAGAGCAGCTCCGCGCCGACGTCGCTCGCGTCCAAGATGTGCCGCAGGTCGCCGGCGAGGCCGTCGCTCAGGTCAATCATCGCGTGGACGGTGAAGCGCTCGGCCAGCCAGCGCGCCTCAGCCAGGCGCGGGGTGAAGTCCAGATGCCGCCCGCCCAACGAACCACCCAGCGTGCCGGTGACGAAGATGGCATCGCCGGGCTTCGCGCCCGAACGCAGCACTTGTCGGCTGCGCGGCACGGTGCCAAGCAGCGCGATGGAGAGCAGCATTCGCTCGGGGTTCGTAGTCGTCTCGCCGCCGACGATGGCGATGCCGTGCTTCCGCGCGAGCGCGTTCATGCCGGCGTAGATGGCCTCGACACGCGCTGTGTCGAACTGCGTTGGCAGCGCGAGCGTGACGACGGCGTGCGTGGGCGTGCCAGCCATCGCGGCGATGTCGCTGAGGCAGCGGGCCAGCGCCTTGTGGCCGATTTTCTCCGGCGGCGCGTCGGCGGTGAAGTGGACGCCCTCGACCACGGCATCGGTCTTGAAGAGAACGAGGTGGTGCGGCAGGCCGAGGTCGAGCACCGCGCAGTCGTCGCCCGCGCCGGCCAGCACGGAGTCGTGCGTGGGCAGCGTGGCTTTGAGGCGGGCGATGAGGTCGAACTCTTTCACGATGGCAGTTTGAGGAGCTGCTTCAGCTCGCTCTGGAAGACGAGGGCGAAGTAGTTCGCCGCGTTGAACAGGCTGTGCGTCAGGATGGGCGCGAGCAGGTTGGCGGTGCGCTCGTAGAGAAACACCAGCACCATCGCTAGAAAGGTCAGCGGCAGGAACGTCGCCGTGTTCGCGTGCGTGAGCGCGAAGAGCAGCGACGTGCCCCAGAGTGCGAGTTGCGGCCAGCCGCGCTGCTTGATGGCGGGATAAAGGATGCCGCGAAAGATGATTTCCTCGACCACCGGCGCGCCCACGATGGCGACGAACGCGAAGAACACGCGCTGTTGCAGGGTCTGCGTCTCCTGCAAGGTCTGCACCACCACCTGCACCTCGGGTTGCACGCTCACGCTCCTCATGCCCATCGCGGAAAGCTGCTGAAGCGCCAGCGCGACCGGCAGCGCAACGGCCACGCCAGCGAGCGCGAGTCCAATGGTCCGCGCGCACCCGGCGCTTCGAAAACCGAAGCCTTCCCGCCAGCCGATGCCATGCGCCCGCAGAAAGACCGCGACCAGCAGCAACGTCCCGCCGTGCAGAACGATGGAGTTGCTCACGAACAGGAAGAACTTCCCCTCCTGCGTGGCGAAGGCGGCCTTGGGGAGGACGGCACTCGTCGCCAGCGTGCCGATGGACAGGCAGAAGCACACGCCCGCGATGAAGCGCAGCAGCGGTTCAGCTTCCCATTTTCGTTCCGGTAACACGGGCGCAGGCTAGTCGGCGGGGAGAGACGTGCGAAAGGAAAAGTTGGCCGTGCGCCCGCCTCTCGCTGGTGGCACAGGATTCAACTTGCGGGAGCATTCCGGGAAGTGGCATCAAACCAGCATTGCCGCATGAACATCGCCGCCCGACTCCTGCTGCTGGTTACGCTCTTGTCGGTGCCTTTCGTATGTTCGGCCGCCGAGCCGTGGGCGGACGCGAAGCTGCCGACGGACAAGGGGCTGGAACTCTGGTTCGACGCCACCAAGCAGAGCGCCGCGCGCGCGGCCCGCAAGCTGCCGGCCCTCAACGACGGCGCGCTCGTGGACGTGCTGCTCGACGGCTCCGGCCAGCAGCGCGACCTCGGGCAGCGCACGGCGGACGCGCAGCCGAAGTTCCGCGTGGCCGGCGCGAGTGCGTTCCTCCGCTTCGATGGCAAGGACGACTTCCTCGCCGCCGCGAACCTCCGCCGCGCGCTGACGAACTGCACCGTGTTCATCGTCGCCGCACCAAAGGCGAACGCAGGCTACTTCCCCGGTTTCCTCTCGTTCGCCGCGACCTCACAGAACGATTACAAGACCGGCCTCAACCTCGACCTCGGCGGCGCGGGCACGGCGAACTTCTCCACCGTCAACGTCGAGGGCGCGGGCATGGCCGGCCAGCGCAACCTCCGCACGCAGCCCGGCGCGTTCGGGCGCTGGCAGGTGCTCACCGTCACGTCGCAGCCTGGGACCAACGGCGCGCGGCTCTTCGTGGACGGCAGCGGGCAGGGCCGTCGCGAGCGCGCCGCCGGATCAGTCTTACTGATGGATGAGTTCGCGCTGGGCGCGCGGCTCTACTCGAACACGCCGGAGCCGCCGCACGCGCAGGGTTCACTCGATGGCGACATCGCCGAGGTGCTCGTCTTCAGTCGCGTGCTGCCGCAAACCGAACGACAGGCGGTGGAGAAGTATTTGACGGAGAAGCACGCGTCCTTGCACGCTCTCGCGCTCGGGCCGCAGCCCGGCGGCGTGCGCCCGCTCGAACTTGTCGCCAACCCGCCAGCCATTCATATGCTCGTGCCGGGCTTCATGTGGCGCGAGCTGCAGCTGGAGTTGAAGAACCTCACGTCCATCAAGTATCGCGCCGACGGCAAGTGCTACGGACTTGGCTACAACGGCCAAATCTGGCTGCTCTCCGACACCGATGGCGACGGTGTGCCGGACAAGGCAGACCTGTTCTTCGACGGCACGGGCAAGCTGCGCGGCCCCATCGGCCTCGCGCTCACGCCGCCCGGCTACAAGCACGGCGAAGGCGTCTTCGTGCCGTCGAAGGGCAAGCTCTCGCTCATCGTGGACAAGAACGGCGACGACCGCGCGGACGAGGAAATCATCGTCGCGACGGGCTGGAAGGAAATCACGCAGAACGTGGACGCCATCGGCTGCGCGGTGGACAAGGACGGCAGCATCTACTTCGCGCTCGGCGCGGCGAACTACGCGAACGGCTACCTGCTCGACGCGGACGGCAAGTCGCAGTTCGACCTCAAGTCCGAGCGCGGCACGGTGCTGAAGGTCGCGCCGGACTTCTCGAAGCGCGAGGTCGTCTGCACCGGCGTGCGCTTCCCGGTGGCAATGGTCTTCAACCGCCACGGCGACCTCTTCTGCTCCGAGCAGGAGGGCGCGACGTGGCTGCCCAACGGCAATCCCTTCGATGAGCTGCTGCACATCCAGCCGGGCCGCCACTACGGCTTCCCGCCGCGCCACCCGAAGCATCTGCCGAACGTCTTCGACGAGCCGAGCACGTTTGATTACGGCCCGCAGCATCAGAGCACGTGCGGGCTGAACTTCAACGAGCCGGTCAACGGCGGAAAGATTTTCGGCCCGGCGCACTGGGCGGGCGACGCCTTCGTCACCGGCGAATCGCGCGGCAAGTTGTATCGCACCAAGCTCGTGAAGACCGCCGCCGGCTACGTCGCGCAAAACCATCTCCTCGCCTGCCTGAACTACCTGACCGTGGACGCCTGCCTCACGCCGCGCGGCGATTTGCTCGTGGCCTGCCACACCGGCAAGCCCGACTGGGGCACCGGCCCGAACGGCCCCGGCAAGCTCTTCCTCATCCGCCACACGGACACGAACGCGCCGCAGCCCGTGCTCACCTGGAGCGCCAGCCCCACGGAGATTCGCATCGCGTTCGACAAGCCGCTCGACCCGGCGAACCTGCGCGACCTCGCCAAGCGCACGAGCATCACCGCCGGCAAATACGTCATGCCCGGCGACCGCTTCGAGGCGATGTGGCCCGGCTACCAGGTGGTGAAGGACCAGAAAGCCACGCCGCGCTTCGACGTGCCCGTGCTCTCCGCCAGCGTCACGCCCGACCGGCGGAACATCATCCTCCACACCGCCCCGCGCACGGCGGCGGTGAACTACGCGGTGCGGATGCCGAACGTGAGCCGAAACGGGGAACGCGGAGTGCGGAACGCGGAATCGGGCGCGGCTGTCTCATTAGCACCCGGTTTTAACCGGGTGTCCTCGGAGGCCGACGGGAAAAACCGTTTAAGCGGTTTTCCCCTCGCGGTGGCGGCCAACACCGGGCTGAAGCCCGGTGCTAATGAGAGGGCGGAGCCGGACGACGACATTGAACTGCTCGTGGATAATCACGGTGTGGAGGCGAAGTGGACTTCTCAAGATAAGAAGCAGGGGCAAAGCGTTTGGCTGCCACACATGGACATGCCTATTGCGGCAGCACTGACACACCGAAGCGCAGAACATGAACGATTCTTTGAGATTTTGAAGCAGCCTGGTTCGCTAGCACTTTCATCGAAGCTGGACGTGCGGAACATGCTTCAGCCAGCAATCCAGCCGGGTTCCAAGTTGGATTATGAGCCGGGGCCCGAATCGGTCATCTTCGAGTTTCTTGGTGTTAGCACGTTGGGCCAAGATGGAGACCGCAACACCAAGGTCCGCGACAATCAGAGCGCAGTGCTTCGAACGCCAAAGGCGAATGATTCGTGGGATGTGATTACCTCGGTGGGAAGCACTCCTGTTTCGCCTGAATTCATGACTGTGAACTGGCGGTTAGATGACGGGATGAACTCTTTGAATCCTCCGCAACGTCCTTCGGCGACGGCGCCTATTGTGCGCCGTCCCATTGCCCTCCGCCGCTTCTACCTCCCGTGGGCCGAGCCGAAGGCCGAACCCGCGCCGCTGGCCACCGAACGCGTCGTGCCCGAGATTGCGGGCGGGCGCTGGCTCGCGGGGCGTCGGCTCTTCCACAGCGAGCAGGTCGCCTGCGCCAAGTGCCATCGCATCCGCGGCGAGGGCACGGCCGTCGGGCCGGACCTCTCGAACCTGCTGCACCGCGATTACGCCAGCGTGCTGCGCGACATCCGCGAGCCGAGCGCGGCCATCAACCCGGACCACCCGGCCTTCAACGTCGAGCTGACCGACGGCGAGGCGCTCACCGGCGTCGTGGTCGGCGAGGCGGGCGGCGAGTTGAAGCTGGCCGACGCGACCGGCAAGGCCGTGACGCTCCCGCGCGCGAAGGTGAAGTCGCTACGGCCCTCGACACTTTCGCTCATGCCGGAGGGCTTGCTGGCGTCGCTGAACGCGGAGCAGGTGCGCGACTTGATGACCTTCCTCCTTACCGTCCCGCTCGAACCCGCGCCCATCGAGGGCAACACCCCGCCCCCGCCGCCGAGAAAGCGCGCCGAAGTCGAGGCGCTGCTCAGTGGGGCAGGCTTCCAGCCTGTCTCAGCGGGCGTCCCGCCCGCGTTGGTTCAATCGAAGACCCCGGTATCCGGCAACACCTTCGCGGGCAAGATGCCCGCTGCGGCAGGCGGGACGCCTGCCCCACTACACATCGTCCTCTGCGCCGGGCCGAAGGACCACGGGAAGGGCGAGCACGATTACCCGCTCTGGCAGCGCCGCTGGAGCAAGCTCCTCCCGCTTGCGGACAACGTGACCGTGAGCACGGCGGACAAATGGCCGAGCGCCGAGCAGTTCGCGAAGGCCAACGTCATCTGCTTCTTCAACAACAATCCCGTCTGGAACGAGGAGCGCGGCAAGGAACTCGACGCCTACCTGGCGCGCGGCGGCGGCGCGGCCTACTTCCACTGGGCCGTCGAGGCGCGCACGAACGCGCTGGCCTTTGCGCGGCGCATCGGCCTGGCGAGTGATTCGAGCAAGCTCAAGTATCGGCACGGCCCGATTGACTTCGTCTTCCACGAGCACCCGTTGGCGAAGGGCTTTAACGCCACGAGTTTCACGCGCGAAAAGTTCGTGGACGAAACCTACTGGAACTTCCAAGGCGACCCGAAGGACGTGCAGCTCCTCGCCAGCGCGCCCGAGGACGGCAAGCTCACCCCGCAGCTCTGGACGCGGCAGGTGGGCCGGGGCCGCGTCTTCGTCGCCGTGCCGGGCCACTACAACTGGACCTTCGACGACCCGGTTTTCCGCGTGCTCGCCCTGCGCGGCATCTGCTGGGCGGCGGGCCAGCCGGAGGACCGCTTGGTCGAGCTGGCCACCATTGGCGCACGCATCGCGGAGTGAGCGGTGGCCGGCTTCGGCATTGCGCGCCACCATTCGGTTGCTACTCTCCTGCCGGCCCCAAACGAACAACCACGCAGCCACCATGTCACCGTTTCTCGCTGAACTTCTCGGCACGATGATCCTCGTCCTCCTGGGCGACGGCGTCGTTGCGAACGTCCTCCTCAACAAATCCAAAGGCCAGAACGGCGGCTGGATTGTCATCACCACCGGCTGGGCGCTGGCAGTGACGGTCGGAGTGTATTGCGTCGGCAGCATCAGCGGCGGGCACTTGAACCCCGCCGTGACCGTGGCGATGGCGAGCATTGGCAAGCTCGGCTGGGACTTGGTGCCAGTCTATATCGGCGCGCAAATGGCCGGCGCGTTCCTCGGCGCGGTGCTCGTGTGGCTCGCGTATCTGCCGCACTGGGCCGAGACCGAAAGCCAGGGGGCGAAGCTCGGCATCTTCTGCACCGGCCCGGCCATCCGCAATTCCGGCGCGAACCTCCTCTGCGAAATCATCGGCACGGCGATGCTCCTGCTCGGCGTGCTGGCCATCGGGTCGAAGGCGAACCTCAACCCCGAGTTCGGCTGGGACAAGGGCTTTGGCCCCGCGCTGGTGGGCGTGCTGGTGTGGTCCATCGGCCTCTCGCTCGGCGGCCCGACCGGCTACTCGCTCAACCCCGCGCGGGATCTCGGTCCACGCACCGCACACGCGTTGCTGCCCATCCCCGGCAAAGGCGGCTCCGACTGGGGCTACGCGTGGGTGCCGGTAGTCGGCCCACTCATCGGCGGGGTGGTCGGGGCGATGATTTTTAAGATGTTGTGGCCGGCGTGAGCCAAGCAGGGAAAACCTCGCATTGACGCTCCCTGCCCCCAATGACAGCTTCCCATGCAACGTGAAAAGTTTCCGCATCAACCATCGCACCGGAAAGACGACGCCCGTGACGCTCTCCTCCGCGAAACTGGCCGCCGTGCAGAAAGACTTTTCCGCGAAGTTCTCGGCCGACTTTACGGTGAAGGCGCTGTCTCCGCGTCGCGCTACCCGGAGATTGCCGCAGCCGAAATAGTGGCCGTTGCGGCGGGCCGCAAGCCCCTCTACCACGAATTGCTCTCCGAGGAAGCCGCCGAGTCCGTCGCCGACATCCTCCGATTTCTGGTTCCCGAGGAAGTGACCGTCGCAGCCGAGGCCGGCCATCTGCTCGCCTATCGTCAGCCCGAGGTGCGCGCGGTTCTCGCCGCCGACCAGGAAAATTTCTATCCGCGAAAGGCAGAGGTTGAATCCGTCATTTGGTGGGCAGTGAAGACCGGCCAGTGCGGAGAACTCCTCGGTTACGGCGCGCGCAGCCTTGCCTCGCCCGGCACCGTTCGGGTGTTGATTGTCGAAGCGGAAACTGTGCTCGCTGGATTCCGCACGCCGCAGCGCCACGCCCGCCAATTCGCGGAGGCACGCGCCTTTGATTACAGCTTTTACCTGCAACGTGACCTGACTATCCTCATCGGCAACGACCCCGAAATCCCATGAAACACATCCTCGCCCTCGACCAGGGCACCACCAGCTCGCGCGCCATTGTCTTCGACCACGCCGGCTCCATCGTCTCAGTGGCGCAGCAGGAGTTCCGGCAGATTTTCCCCAAGCCCGGCTGGGTGGAACACGACGCCAACGAAATCTGGGCCACGCAGTCCAACGTCGCGGCGGACGCCATCCTCAAGGCCCGCCTCACCGCCAACGACGTCGCCGCCATCGGCATCACCAACCAGCGCGAGACGACCGTCGTGTGGGAGCGTGACACCGGCAAGCCCATCGCCAACGCCATCGTCTGGCAGGACCGCCGCACCGCCGCCGTCTGCGACAAGCTCAAGCGCGCCGGCAAGGCCGCGCTCATCCGGCGCAAGACCGGCCTCGTGCTCGATGCCTATTTCTCCGGCACCAAGCTTCAATGGCTCCTGCAAAACGTCCCCGGCGCAAAAGCGCGGGCGAAGCGCGGTGAACTCGCGTTCGGCACGATTGACTCGTGGCTCGTCTGGCAGCTCACCGGCGGGCGCGTCCACGTCACCGACCCGAGCAACGCCTCGCGGACGATGCTCTTCAACATCCACACCGGCGACTGGGACGACGAGCTGCTCGCCCTCTTCGGCATTCCGCGCAGCGTGCTGCCGCAGGTGCGCGCGTCCTCCGAGGTCTATGGCGAGACGACGCATTTCGGCGCGCCGATTCCCATCGCGGGCATCGCGGGCGACCAGCAGGGCGCGCTCTTCGGCCAGGCCTGCACGCGGCCCGGCATGGTGAAGAACACCTATGGCACCGGCTGCTTCATGCTGATGAACACCGGCACCAAGCCCGTCACGTCGAAGAACAACCTGCTCACGACGGTCGCGTGGCGCATCGGCAACCGCACGGAATTCGCGCTGGAAGGCAGCATCTTCATCGCGGGCGCGGTCGTGCAATGGCTGCGCGACGGCCTCGGCATCATCAAGTCCTCCCGCGACGTCGAGGCGCTCGCCGCGCAGGTGTCCGACACGCACGGCGTCTATCTCGTTCCCGCGTTCGCCGGACTCGGCGCGCCGCACTGGGATCAATACGCTCGCGGCCTGCTTGCCGGCCTCACGCGCGGCACGACCTCGGCACACATTGCGCGCGCGGCGTTGGAAGGCATCGCCTACCAGGTCGCCGACGTGCTGCACTCGATGGAAGCCGATGCGAAGATCAAGCTGAAGGAACTCCGCGTGGACGGCGGCGCGAGCACGAACAATCTGCTCATGCAGTTCCAGTCCGACCTTCTCGCCGTGCCAGTCGTGCGCCCGCGCGTCTCGGAGACTACCGCGCTCGGTGCCGCCTACCTCGCCGGCCTCGCCGTCGGCTACTGGAAGGACCAGAAGGAAATAGCCGCGCAGTGGCAGGTGGATCGCCGCTTCTCCGCCGCGATGAAAGGCAGCGAACGCAAGCGGCTCACTGCCGGCTGGGACAAGGCGTTGGAACGCGCGAAGAAGTGGGAAGCAAGCTGAACGGCGAGCTGTGGAGCGCGGCATTTATGCCGCAGGAACGTGAGAAGGCCAGCAGTGGCTCGAACGCAGTTTCCCTCTCCACCTTTCTGCGGCGTGAACGCCGCGCTCCGCGTTGCCGGCTCACTTCGCGAGCAGGCCCGCCTTCCACCACTCCGTCCCCAACGGCACCGCGCCAAGATCAGGCCGCCCCTTGTCCTGCGCCCGTAGCGGATCGGGCCAGTCAGCAGGCAGCGCGATGCCCGCATCCACGGCGGGACTACCAGCGCGGAGGCGCACATCGAGCGGCTTGGCCCAATCCACCGGCAGCGCGGTGAGCAGCGGGTCGGCGTAGCGATCCTGCGCGCACCAGCCGGGCGGATACTTCGCCAGACTGGCCTTGAACACGGGAGATTTGCGGAACGCCGAGAGAAAATCTGCGCTGTTCGCCCCCGGCTTCAGGCTCCAGTGCAGGTTTGCATCCGCCTGAAAATCCGGCAGCGGGCCGGTTGCCAGCGGAGTGTTGCGCGCCGCCGGTTTGGCTTGAGCGGCCAGCGCCGCGCGTTTCGTAGCCTCGTTGGGCGAGTCCAGCAGGTCATCGAGCGTCGTGGACTTCGCGGATGCCTTGGCCGTCGGCGCAGGCGCGAGCGGCTGCGGCAGGGATTGGCCGGGCAATCCTTCAAGCTGCACGAACAGGTTGTTGAACACCCGTCGCTGCGTCCGCTGGACGTGACCGCCCAAGCCAGCGGCGTAGATGTCGCGGAAGCCCGGTTCGCGGGTGATGACGGTGTTGTGATAGAAGAACAGCGGCTCCCAGACCGGGCTGCCGTGCTCGCCCCACACGCGACCGGCGGAGCCAAGCTCCTGCGGCTCCGCCGCGCTGGCGGGCCGGTGATAGGCCACCGGCTCGCGCAGGTCGAACACGTTGCGGAACACATACACGCCCGTGCCGGTCCGCGTCTGCTTCCCGCTCCCGATGCCGAACGCGAGGCTGGAGAGGCAGCGGCTCAGGACGTTCTGGTAGATGTAAATCGGGCCGCCCCACACCGCGCCCGCCGCGTCCGTGTGCGCGGTCAGGAACAGCCCGTCGTCGTTCGCGTTGTCGAGGAGGTTGTGGTGGAAGCGGAGGTTCCTCACGTCGCCGATCCACACGCTGTCATGCGCGTCGGTGAACTCGCTGTGGGCCAGTTCGAAGTCCTCGTTGCCGCCGCCATACTTCCCAGCGGAGAACAGGTTCCCCTCGAAGCCCCGATACTTCTGGCTGCCCCGCCACGACCACGGCGCGGAAATGCCACGACACGCCGAGTCCGACAGCCGAAAGCCGCGCGTGCCGGACAAGCGCATCGGGTTCGCCCCGCCGTAAGCGGTCACACGGTCGAACTCGATTTGCGCCGAGTCGGTGACTTCGATGGAAGAAGTTCTCGCCCCGCGCACGACGAGGTCTTGTAGGCGGAGATGGCGCGAGTTCGTGACGCGCAACGGCACGCGGTCCAGCCCGCCCGCGATGATGAGCGGCAGCTTGCGCGGGTCGGTCCCGCCGCGATAACTGTCCGCGCCCAAGCCCGCGAGCCGCGTGTGCGCGAGCCGGATGTGGATGCGCTGCGTCGCCAAGTCATACCACAGCCCCGGCCCGCAATAGATGCCCTGCTCGGCGTTCATCTTAGGCCCGACGTTCCAAAACTCGTTCGTTGTTTGGAGGTCGCCGCGAAAGCGATACGCGTGCAGCGGGACCATCGAGTCGGCGAAATTGCCGCAGACATGCGCGTGGTTTTTCTCCGTGCTCGCCAATCCGGGATAAGTCCGCGTGGAGCGAAACTCCCCGTCCGCTCCGCCGGGGCACGGCTCCCAAGCCGTCGCCGGCTGCTCGCGGAACTCGCGGAACCCGCCGTCCAACACCGCCAGTTCTCCGGGAAACGCACGGATGGTGACGGGCTGCTCCACCGTCCCGGAGGCGTTCACACTGACGCGCTCGTAATAAACACCGCCGCGCAGCACCAGCGTGTCACCCGGCTTCATTGTCCGCTTGAGCGCGTGGCCGACGGTTCTCCAAGGCCGCGCCTGCGTGCCGTCATTCGCGTCATCGCCTTTGGCCGGGTCCACGAACCACGCCGGGCCTTGGCCGAGCGGACGATCCCCGGCGACAGGCAGCGTGCGCATCGGCGGATGGGAGAGGTAAGCCGCCGCGATCAGCGAGCCGACGCCCGTGTGCATGATCCCGACGGCAAGGGACAACGCGAACAGCGCAAAGCGAGAGCGACGAATCATGCGGCGGGAGTTTGACGCCGTCAGCCAAACCCGATTCAGCGCAGCACGGCGGAGGCGCGCGGAGATCGCGACCGCGCGAAATCAGCCGGAAGCGGCTACGGCTTCTTGATCTTCACCGAGTTCTTTGCGACGGCCTCCTCGGCGGCGGCGGCCTTGTTCAACGCGGCCCATTGTTCCTTCGAGAGGGTGCCTTCGAGGCGCGTCCGAAAATCCTTCACCGTCTTCTGCTGGGCTTCCTGCCGGAGTTCGTCCGCCTTGGCCTTGTCGGTCTTCACCACCTGCTCGAACTGGCCGCGATACGCCGCGTGCGTGGCGGCGAGCACCTCCTCAAACAGAGTGTTGATGATGCCCACGAGCTTGCGCTGATCGGGCGTGAGAATGGTCTCGATGCGCATCTTGAACTGGCCCCGGGCCTCCTCGTTGGCCTTCCGCGCCGCCTCGCGCTCGGCCTCGGACGCGTTGGGGTTCAACTTCACTCCAGCGCCGAGCTTCTGAAGCTTCTCATTCCCCAGGGTTTCCTCACGGGCGGTGATGAGCTTTTCCTTTTGCTCGTCGGAGAGCAGCAGCGCGGCGTTCAGGCCGGGGATGAACGGCCCGGCCAGCGGATTCTTCTTGGCCGACCACAGCAGCGGGAAGCCGGCGAGGTCGGTGGATTTCTGCTTTTGCGCCAGCGCGGGCAGGACCAGCGCGGTGCAGAAGGCAAACAGGAGTGGAAGCAGAGTTGCACGAGCGGGCAAAAAAGTGGTTTTCATGGTGGCAGGCTATGCCGGGGCTGAACGCGTGCAACTGGAAAATCGGCCCTACTCCTCGTGCTGCCGATCCGCGACATGGCCGCAGACGCCGCGCGTGCTGGCGGCGATGAAGTCGAGGAACTGCTGCGCGGCAGGACCGGCGGCGACCGCTCCGGCTTCCGCCAGCGCATCACGCCGCAGCTTGCCGCTGAGGAAGAGCAGGTGGTAATGGCGCTTAAGCTCGGTGCGTTGGTCCGCCGTGAAGCCGCCGCGCCGCAGGCCGATGGTGTTCAGCCCGCAGATGCTGTTGATGCCCGTCGCGATGCAGAACGGCGGCACGTCCTTGCTCACCGCCGCGCCGCCTTGCAGCAGCGCCAGCGGGCCGACGCGGCAGAACTGATGCACCAGCGAGTTCGCCGAGAGGAACGCGCGCTCGCCGATGACCGCGAAGCCGGCGATGGCGATGCCGTTGCAGAGGATGGCGTGGTCCCGCACCTGCACGTCGTGGCCGACGTGCGCGTTGCCCATGATGAAGCAGTGCGAGCCGATGGTCGTGGCGGTGTCCGGCTGGGTCGAGCAGTGGATGGTCGCGTGCTCGCGGATGACGTTGTCGTCGCCGATGACCAGGCGGGTCGGCTCGCCCTTGTATTTCAAGTCCTGCGGCGTGTCGCCGACGACCGCGCCGGCGTGGATGCGGTTCCGCGCGCCGAGCGTCGTGTGCCCGAGCAGATGCACGAACGGCCCGACCACGCAGCCGGGGCCGAGCGTGACGTGGCCCTCGATGACGGCGTAGGGGCCGACCTGCACGTCGGGCGCGAGCTGGGCGGTCGGGGCGATGATGGCGGTGGGATGAATCATGCGGCGAAGCTCCAAATACCAAGTTCCAAGCACCAAAGAAATCCCAAGTTCCAAGCTCCAACCCCAAGCTCACGCACGCCATGGAACCAGCCCGCCACTTTACGCCCGCCGTGGCTTGGAGCTTGGTGTTTGGAGCTTCTTTGGGATTTGGAACTTGGGATTTGGAGCTTACCCATAGAAATACCCCAGCTCCTTCAGCGACGCGAAGTCCCGCTCCCGCTCCGTCGTCTTGCGGCCAAGGATGACATGGTCCACCACCTCGATCTTGAGCAACTGCCCGGCGCGGATGAGGTCGCGCGTGACCTTGATGTCGGCCTCGCTGGGCGTCGGGTCGCCGCTGGGGTGGTTGTGGACGAGCACGATGGCGGCGGCGTTGGCGGAAATGGCCTGCTTGAAGACCTCGCGCGCGTGGACATGGATGGCGTCGAGCGTGCCGTGCGCCAGCTCCTCCACGCGGATGAGCCGCCGCCGGGTGTCCAGCAGCAGCACGACGAGCCGTTCCACGCCCGTCGCGCGGAAGTCCTCGCGCAGCCAGTCAGAAATCTGCTCCGGCGTTTCGAGCAGCGGACGTTCCGCGCGGATTTCCGCCGCCATGCGCCGCGCGAGCGTGAACGCGGCCTTGAGCGTCACCGCCTTGTCGCGCCCGATGCCCTTCACCGCGCACAGCTCCGGCACGGATGCCTGCGACAACCGGTCAAGCGTCTGGAACTTCGCGAGCAGCTCCGCGCCGATTACCAGCGCGGATTTCCCCTGCAAGCCGGTGCGCAGCAGAATGGCAATGAGGTCGGAGTTGCCGAGCGAGTCAGCGCCGTTCGCCGCGAGCCGCTCGCGCGGGCGCTCGCTGGCGGGGATGTCCTTGATGCGCGGTGAACTCATGCGGACAAAGTTCCAAATCCCAAGCTCCAAGTTCCAAAGAAGCTCCAAACACCAAGCTCCAAGGGGCCAAAGTCCGGCCGGCGCGTTTTTGGAGCTTGGAGCTTGGAGCTTCTTTGGAGCTTGGGATTTGGGATTTGGGATTTCACAGCTCCTTCACCACGAATTCCGCAAACTCCGCGTGCAGGTGCGGCGGGATGCGGGCCTTGAAGCGCGCGGCCTTGCCCCGGTAGTTGCGCTCCACGATCTGCGCGACCTCGTGGAGCTTGGCGATGACGGCGGCCTGCTCGTGCGGGATGGCGAGCTGCACGAAGTTGCGCACGGGCCGCAGCGCGGTGCCCAGTTCGCTCATCAGCGCCTCGAAACCCTCGCCCGTGCGCGCAGAGACGGTCACGGCGCGCGGGTGGGCCATGCGCCAGCGCGCGACTAGGTCCGGCTCGGCGCGGTCAATTTTGTTGAGCACGAGCAAGGTGGGTTTCTCGCCGGCGTGGATTTCCTCCAGCACGGTGTTGACCGCGCGGATTTGGTCCTCGGCCTGCGGGTGCGAGCAGTCCACGACGTGCAGCAGCAGGTCGGCCTCGACGACTTCCTCCAGCGTGGCCTTGAACGCCTCGACCAGGCGCGTGGGCAGCTTGCGGATGAAACCGACGGTGTCGGAGAGCAGGACGTTTTGGTTCGTCGGCAGGCGAAGACGGCGCGTGGTCGGGTCGAGCGTGGCGAAGAGCTTGTCCTCCGCGAGCACCGCCGCGCCGGTGAGCTTGTTGAACAGCGTGGACTTGCCGGCGTTCGTGTAGCCCACGATGGACGCGAGCGGCCACTGGTTGCGCTGGCGGCCGGCGCGTTGCGTGGCGCGCTGGCGGCGGACGAGGACGAGTTCCTCGTCGAGCTTCTCGATGCGCTCGGAGATCTTGCGGCGGTCCACTTCGAGCTGGGATTCGCCTTCGCCGCCCATCGCGCCCACGCCGCCACGCTGACGCGAAAGGTGCGTCCAGTAGCGCGTGAGGCGCGGGAGCAGATACTGGAGCTGCGCGAGTTCGACCTGGAGCTTGCCCTCGCGGGTGCGGGCGCGCTGGGCGAAGATGTCGAGGATGAGCGCGGTGCGGTCGAGCACGGTGCAGTCAAAGACCTTCTCCAGATTGCGCGTCTGCGCGGGGGAAAGTTCGTCGTCGAAGATGACCGTGTCCACACGGGACTCACGGCAGTTCGCGGCGAACTCCTCCGCCTTGCCGGTGCCGATGAAGGTGGCGGGGCTGATGGATTCCAGCTTCTGCGTGCCTTCGCCGACGATGTTCGAGCCGGCGGTGCGCGCGAGTTCCTCCAGCTCCGCCATGGAGTCGGCGGTCTCCCACTCCGTGCCGGACTTCAATTCCACGCCGACGAGGAAGACGCGCTGGGCCTTGTGCTTGGGGTTGGCGATGAGTGCTTTCAAATCAGGACGGCGCGCAGCGTAGCAGGGAGCGGGACGGGGCGGAAGGGCGGTGTGCCGGCGACAGCGGCTGACTCGCCGGCACGGGTCATGGATTCGTCGGCAGGTTCAACTCCAGGCCCACGTCCAGCCGCACCGAGGTGCCGGTGGCGTCCAGCGTGGGCGTGAGCTTGATGACGGGGCCGGTGTGGGTGCCGTCGGGCTGCGCCTGAGTCACGGAAACGGTGGCGGCCTGGCCGTTGGCGGTGAGCACCCGGGGCGAGCTGAGGATGGACACGCCGGCTTCCTGCTCGGCCAGCTTGAGCAACGCCGCAAGTCGGGCGGGATCCAAACCTGCGGCACTCTGGCTGCCGGCCTGATCGGTGCGGAGGTCTTGCAGACCGAGCCGGTCGAGCAGGCGGTCGGGCAACGAAACCAGCCGCGTTTCCAGGAGCACTGCTCCGGGCGAACTCGCATCCGTTGCGGGAGTGATGAAGCCGACGATGCGCTGGCCCGGCTCCGGCCCGGCCCACCCACCGAGGGCCAGCGCGTGCCCGAGCGGCACCTGCGCTGAGACATTGCTGGTCAGTTTCGTGACCGGCTGCGCGGGCGACGGAGTGGGAGCTGGGGCGAGGGCAGGCGGACGACGGGCGGCGGCGGAGTTTGTGAGCGCAGCGGCGCGCTGTTCGTTACGCAGGCGCGTGACCTCGTTGCGGAGCCGGGCGAGTTCGAGCACCTCGGCGTCGGAGAGCGCGGGCTTAACCGCAGCGCGAGACTTGGCGGCGACCTCCAAGTCGTCCACCTGTTGACGCAGGTTACGTATGGCGCTGAGGGATTCGGCCCTCGCCGCCTTCACACCGTCCCAGAGGAACAGCACGCAGGCGGTTAGCGCGATGTTCGCGGCGATGGAGAGGCAGAGAATGATTCGGGGCTGGCGCATTGTGAAAGGAGATGACGCGGCCAGCGTAGCAAGCAGCCGGACGGTGAGAAGGCGCGATTTGGCGGCTGTTTTGGCGTGGCCGCCCGCGCTAGCGTGCGCGTGTGACCGAAACGGCCAAGAGCATCTCCGTCATCCTCCCGACGCTGAATGAGGCGGTGGAGCTGCCCGAGACGCTGCGGCGGCTGCGGCTCGTGCCGGAGGTCGGGGAAGTCATCATCGTGGACGGTGGAAGCCGGGATGACACAGTGAAGCTCGCGGAAGCAGCGGGTTGTGTGGTGGTGAACTGCGCGCCCGGTCGCGGGCGGCAACTGCGCGCGGGAGCGGAGCGGGCGACGGGAGAAGTCGTCTTGTTTCTCCATGCGGACACTTGGGTGCCGCCGGAAGCGGGGCGGGCGTTGCTGGCTTGCCTTGCCCGGCCCGGCGTGGTGGGCGGCGGCTTCTACAAGGTCTTCCGTGACCCGCCGAACTGGCTGGTGCGCGGGTCGCGGTTCAAGTGCTGGTGGCGGCTGCTCATCGCGCGACGCGTGATGGCAGATCAGGGGATTTTCCTGCGGCGTGAGACGCTGGCGCGCATCGGCGGCGTGCCGGACGTGCCGCTCATGGAGGAGTTCGAACTGTGCCGGCGGCTGCGTCCGCTGGGCCGCCTCGCGCTGGCGGACGCGACGGTGGTCACCGCGGCGCGAAAGTTCCGCAGGCTGGGCGTGCTGCGGACCTACCTGCTGATGTGGCGGGTGACGGTGGGCTATTATCGCGGCGTGCCGCTGGCGGAGTTGCGTCGCCTTTACGAGCGGTGAGCTTGGGTTGCGCCCCATTGAAGGCTCCTCTACCTTCCGCGCCGCTGAACTATGGCTGACACGAAGAAAGACACCTCCATCCCGGTCACGGTGCTCACGGGTTTCCTGGGCGCGGGCAAGACCACGCTGCTCCAGCACCTGCTCACCCAGCCGCACGGCTACAAGTGCGCCATCATCATCAACGAGTTTGGCGAGGTGGGCATTGACGGCCAGCTCGTCGTGGGCGCGGACGAGGAGGTCGTGGAGTTGAACAACGGCTGCCTCTGCTGCCGCGTGCGCGGCGACCTCGTGAAGACGCTCGCCGACCTGCTGAAGCGCCAGAAGCGCTTCGACTACGTGCTGGTCGAGACGACGGGCCTCGCCGATCCCAGCCCCATCGCGCACACTTTCTATCTGCCGCAGCTTCAGGAGAAGCTCCGGCTCGACGCCATCGTGACCGTCGCCGACGCGCGGCATCTGGAAGGCGTGCTGGACAAGGCACCGGAGGCGTTGCCGCAGATCGCCTTCGCTGACGTGATTCTCCTGAACAAGACGGACCTTGCCACGCCGCATGACTTGGACCGCGTCGAGCGCCGCATCCGCCACATCAACCCGCTGGCGAAGATTCACCGCACGCAGCGTTCGCAGGTGGACATGGGCAAGATCTTCAACACCCACGCGCGTGACTTGAGCGCGCCGTTGGAAATTCCTGTCGAGAAGCCCGCGCACGGCCAGGCCGGCCACGAGTGCGACGACCATTGCGAGCACGAACACGCCCATGCCCACAGTCACGACCACGACTGCGGCCATGACCATGAGCACGGCGAGCATTGCGACCATGAGGACCACGATCACGACCACGCGGGCCGCCACGACGACGCGGTGCGTTCCTTCCACATCCTCGACGAGCGCCCGCTGGACTTGAAGCGCACCGAGGCGTGGCTGAACGAGCTGCTGGCCAAGGGCGGCGAGAACATCTACCGCGCCAAGGGCATCCTGCACATCCAGGGCGTGCCCAAGCGCGTCATCTTCCAGAGCGTCCAGATGATGTTCGATGTGGAACCGGAGCGCTTTTGGAAAGCGGAGGAGAAACGCGGCAACCAGCTTGTCTTCATCGGCAAGGAACTGGACGAGGCGGGCATCCGCGCGGGCTTCGCGGCGTGCGTGGCGGGTTGAACATTTTCTCCTCCTTCCTGCTCTCATTCGTAATCAGGGGTGTCCGGTTAAGATTTGGTCGGCTTCGATTCTGCCCTGAAAGAACGGGCCTCTAATCGCGGTCCCGGCTTTTTTCGATTTCATTTCCACACCCCGTTTTCGAGGGTGGTTCCCCGCCTGCCAGCGGTTTTCCACCCTGCGGACCAAGGTCGCACTGTCTTCGCCCAACTCGCCTGGCGCGAAAGTCTCCGTGACGTTGAAACCTGTCTGGCCTTCTTCGGTCCGCGTCTCCACCACTCCGGCTGCCGCCACCCCATCGCCCGCAGCACGCGGGCCGATGCCAATGAAACGCGCGACTACTACGCGCTGGCGCAGCGGGCCATTCCGCAGTTGGCCACGCTCTACCCGCGCTTTCGCGGGGAAGGACTGGCGTTGTTTGCTGACTACAGTTGTGCCCCAGGACTGGATAGGAAGCAGATGGATTTCGCTCCGGCTGAGAAATACCGAAGACGGAAGGCAAAAGCGGCCTGACTGGCAGCGAATGCCATCGCTTCGCGGCGCGTCGGCTATGAAGCAACGAAACCGAATCAGACAGCCATGAACCTCCCCCTCTCCCGCCGCGCCGCCATCGCCCGCTTCGGCGGCGGCTTGGGCACGCTGGGCTTGCTGGCGTCGCTGCCGGGTGTGGCGTCCGCGCTGCCGAACGCCGTTGCGCCCTTCAAAACTCTTCCCCACTTTCGCCCGCGTGCGAAGCGGGTCATCCACCTGTTCATGAACGGCGGCCCGTTCGGGCCGGACTTCTTCGACCCCAAGCCGGACCTGACCAAGTTCGCCGGGCAGCGGCCTGAGGGCGCGGACTTGCGCACGGAGCGGCCCACGGGCGGGCTGCTGCCGGTGCCGTTCAAGTTCTCGAACCACGGCAAGTCCGGCCTGCCCGTGAGCGACCTGCTCCCGCTCACCGCGCAGTTCGCCGATGATCTCTGCGTGCTCCGCAGCGTTCACACGGACAACCCGAATCACGGCCCCGCGTTGCTGTTGATGAACAATGGCACGATGACGCCGCGCGTGCCCGCGATGGGCGCATGGTGCAGCTACGGCCTCGGCTCGGAGAACGCCAACCTGCCGAGCTACGTCGTGCTCTGCCCCGGCAAGCCGGTGCGCTTCTCGATCCTGTGGACGAGCGCGTTCCTGCCGTCCCAGCACGGCGGCAGCTACATCAACCACTCGAACCTCGACCCCAAGGCGATGATTCCGTGGCTGCACAACCCGCGCACCGCCGCAGACGCGCAGCGCAGGCAGCTCGACCTGCTGGGCGAGATGAACCGCGAGCACCTCGCCACGCGCGGCGGCGCGGACGCGGCGCTGCAAGGGCGCATCGAGGCGATGGAGACGGCCTACCGGATGCAGTTCGCGGCGACGGACGCCTTTGACATCACGCGCGAGCCGGCGGCGGTGCGCGAGACTTACGGCAAGGGCCACTTCGCCAACGGCTGCCTCATGGCGCGGCGGCTGGCCGAGCGCGGCGTGCGGTTCACGCAGGTCTATTACGGCAACGGCCAGCCGTGGGACACGCACTCGAACCATGATGCCTCCACGCGCAAGCTCGGCGCGGACATTGACCGCCCCATCGCGGCCTTGCTCGGCGACTTGAAGCAGCGCGGCCTGCTGGAAGACACGCTCGTCGTCTGGGGCGGCGAGTTCGGGCGCACGCCCGTGAGCGAGAACGGCAACGGCCGCGATCACAACCCGCACGGCTTCTGCATGTTCCTGGCCGGCGGCGGAGCCAAGGGTGGCATGAGCTACGGCGAGTCCGACAACTTCGGCTTCAAGGCGGCGGAGAACCGCCTGCACATCCACGACCTCCACGCGACGCTGCTGCATCTGCTCGGCGTGGACCACGAGCGATTGACCTTCCGCTACGCTGGCCGCGACTTCCGCCTGACGGACGTGCATGGGCATGTGGCCAAGGAAATACTGGCGTAGTCTGGGTGGCTGTCCTGAGCGTCTTGCGGGCGGATTACTCTCTTGGGCGACGGGGCTGGTTGTTCCCTTTGTGTCAGTGCCAGCCGGTCTCAAGGGTGCCCGCTCCGGGCGGTGGTGGAGGTAAATGGGATGGATCAACCTGGGTTTTTCAAAGGAAGCAACCTTTCCGCAAGCGATTGACCCCGTCCGATCAGAGGCACCCAAGTAATGGTGGTTTCGCCGGCGGATTTGCCCGCAAATAAGCGTTGTCGGCAGGGGGCGTTTCCGATAGTTTTCTGCCCGTCTCGAAGTCAGGTTGACGCGCCGTTTTCAAGCCGTGTTTTCCCGGTGAGTTTGCCGCAGTTTGTGACGCCATTTTACTGAACAATGTCCGCCGAATCCTCGACCTACGACGCCTCCAAACTAAGCCAGCTCAAGGGCCTCGAAGCCGTCCGCAAGAAGCCCGGCATGTATATCGGCGGCACGGACGAACGCGCGCTGCATCACTGCGTCTCCGAGGTGCTGGACAACTCCGTGGACGAACATCTCGCGGGGCATTGCGACCGGATTGATGTGACGCTGCATCTCGACGGCTCCATCTCCATCCGCGACAGCGGCCGCGGCATCCCGGTGGACATCAACAAGGACAGCGGCCTGCCCGGCGTGGAGCTGGTGCTCACGACCCTGCACTCCGGCGGCAAATACGGGCAGGGCGGCTACAAGTTCTCCGGCGGCACCCACGGCGTTGGCGCGAAGTGCGTGAACGCGGTGAGCGAGTGGTTCGAGGTCGAGGTCTCGCGCGGCGGGGAGGTGCATCACATGGAGTTCGAGCGCGGCAAGACGATGAAGAAGCTCGAAGTCATCGGCAAAGCCAAGGGCAACGGCACGCTCATCACCTTCAAGCCGGATGCGGAAATCTTCCGCGACACGACGGAGTTCAAGACCGAGATCATTTCCCAGCGGCTGCGTGAACTGGCTTTCCTGAACAGCGGGTTGGAAATCTCCTTCCTCGACGAGCGCAAGCAGAGCGGCAGCACCGAGCGCGAGGTGTATTACTACAAGGACGGCGTCGTGGAGTTCGTGAAGCAGCTCAACAAGAGCAAGGCCGCGCTGCATCCCAAGCCGATTGCGTTCAACAAGGAGACCCGGCAGAAGAACGAGGACAAGGAAATCGAGGTCCATGTCGAGGTCGTGCTGCAATACAACGACAGCTACAACGACCAGGTGCTCTGCTACACCAACACGATTCACAACCCCGACGGCGGCGCGCATCTCACGGGCTTCCGCAGCGCGGTCACGCGGGCCATCAACCAATACGCGAAGTCCAACGAACTGCTGAAGGACAAGGATCCGCAGATCACCGGTGACGACGTGCGCGAGGGTCTGACCGCCGTCATCTCCGTGAAGCACAGTGATCCGAAGTTCGAGTCGCAGACGAAGGTGAAGCTCCTTTCGCCCGAGGTGGACGGCATCGTCGGCTCGGTGACGTATGAGGGGCTGATGAGCTATTTCGACGCGAATCCGCCCATTGCCAAGCGCATCGTGGACAAGGCGCTCAACGCCGCCCGCGCCCGCGAGGCCGCGCGCAAGGCCCGCGAGGCCGTGCGCAAAACGGCGCTCACCGGCGGCGGCCTGCCCGGCAAACTCGCCGACTGTTCCGACCGCGACCCGGCGAACACGGAGCTTTACATCGTCGAGGGCGACTCGGCCGGTGGCTCCGCCAAGCAAGGCCGTGACCGGAAGTTCCAGGCGATTCTCCCGATTCGCGGCAAGCTCATCAACGTGGAGAAGGCCCGTCTGGACAAGGTCCTTCAGAACAACGAAATCCGGACGATGATCACCGCCATCGGCACGGGCATCGGCGATGGCGAGGGTGAGGGCGCGTTCGACCTCAACAAGCTCCGCTACCACAAGGTCATCATCATGACCGACGCCGACGTGGACGGTTCGCACATCCGCACGTTGCTGCTGACGTTCTTCTACCGGCAGATGACGCAGCTCGTGAAGCAGGGGTTCGTCTATATCGCGCAGCCGCCGCTTTACTCCGTCACGCGCAAGAAGCGCACGGACTACGTGGACGACGACGCGCAGCTCAACCGCATCCTGCTGCAAAACGGCACGGAGGAAGTGCGCCTGAAGAATCTCGCCGACGGCCGCGAGTTCACGCCGAAGCAGTTGGAGGAAATCCTCACGCTGCTGGAGTCGCTCGACAAATACGCCACGTTCATCCGGCGGCAGGGTGGGGACTTCGCGGACTATGTGGAGAAGCGCGGCACGGACCACGCCTTCCCGGTCTATCTCATCAAGGTGCGCGAGGGGAACGAGGAGACGGTGCATTACTTTGCCAGCCTCACCGACGTGGAGAAATTCAAGGCTGAGAATCCCGACCTTTACGGCGAAGGCGAGGCCCGCGAAAAGGCCGAGAAGTCCCGGACGCAGTCACGGCGCGCAGTGGGCGCGGATTTGCACCTGGAAAGCAAGGCCATCGGCGAACTGCTGTCCAAGTTGCAGAAGAAAGGCCTCGCCGTGGACCACTATGCCGCGCAGGACGCACCGCTCTTCGAGCTGACCGAGGGCGAGGGCGAGCGCGCGTCGGTCAAGCCGCTCTTCTCCATCCCCGAAATTCTCGAGGGCGTGAAGGCCGTCGGCAAGAAGGGCATGCAGATTTACCGCTTCAAGGGGTTGGGGGAAATGGACGCGAAGGAGCTGTTCGAGACCACGATGAACCCGACCAAGCGCAAGCTCCTGCGCATTGACCTCACCGACGCCGTCGAAGCCGAGGAGATGTTCGTCCGCCTCATGGGCGACGAGGTTGAGCCACGCCGGCAGTTCATCGAGGACAACGCCCTCAACGTGCGGAACCTGGACGTTTGAAGAAAGAAGTTGACGAATGTAGTCACATGAGACTACATTGATGCCGCATGAAAGCCAAACGACGAGTGTCCCTCTACAAGCAAAAGCTGAAACCGCTGCCTGATGCGCCGGCGCCGGAAGCCGCAGAGCCCATGGTCATGCGCGAAGCCATCGCGTTGCCGGGCGTGGGGCTTTCCATCCCCGTGCGCGCGGCCAAGGCCAAGCTCTCGGCGCTGCTCGAGATGGTCGCGGGCGGCCAGGAAGTCACCATTACTTCCGACGGCAAGCCCAAGGCGGTGCTCCTGCCGGTGACCAGGCACAAGCCCCGGAAAGTTTTCACGGGCACGATGGAGCAACTCAAAAAAATGCCCATGCAAACCGAAGGGCCGTTCGGGGATGAAATCATCCGCGCCGCCCGTGATGGGCGGGGTTGGTGAAACACATGTATCTCGACTCCTGCGTCATCGTAAAACTGGTCAGTCACGAACCCGACAGCGCGGCCTACCATGCCGTCGTTGCCGGGTTTCCCGTTTTCACCTCCGAACTCGCCGTGGCGGAAGTGCGCTCCGCCTTGCTCACCAAGGAGCGGATGGGGCGGATTTCGCACGCGGACCGGGTCAAGGGCTGGCGGCTGTTTCAGGACAAGGTGCATGACCAGGAATTTCACCTGCTGCCGCTGGACCGCCGCGTCATCGAGCGCGCCGGAGCGGTGATTGACCAATGCCATCCACACGTCGCGCTGCGGACGCTGGACGCAATCCACGTCGCCACAGCGGAACTGCACGGTGGCGAGCCAATGTGCAGCAGCGATCAGCGGGTGCGCGACGCCAGCGACTTCATCGGCCTGTCGCTCACGCAGGAACCTGCAAAGAAGTAGTTTCATCATGTCCGAAGAAATCCCCCCCACTCCCCCGCCCGCGCAGCCCGCCGGCTCCGCCTACACGCAGGGCGAAAAGATCACCAAGATCAACGTCGCCGACGAGATCAAGAACTCGTTCCTGGACTACTCGATGTCCGTCATCATCTCTCGCGCGCTGCCCGACGTGCGCGATGGTTTGAAGCCCTCGCAGCGCCGCATCCTCTACGCGATGCACGAGCTGTCGCTCTTCCCCGGGCGCAAGCACTACAAGTGCGCCAAAATCTGCGGCGACACCTCCGGCAACTACCACCCGCACGGCGAGGCCGTCATCTACCCCACGCTCGTCCACATGGCCCAGCCGTGGGTGATGCGCGAGAAGCTCGTGGACGGCAAGGGCAACTTCGGCTCCGTCGAGGCCGACCCGCCCGCCGCGATGCGTTACACCGAGGCCCGCCTCACGCACCTCGGCGCGGCCCTGATGCAGGACATGGACCGGGACACGGTGGACTTCGTCCCGAACTACGACGAGCGCATGACGGAGCCGACCGTCTTCCCGGCGGCGTTTCCCAATTTGCTCGTCAACGGCGGCACCGGCATCGCGGTCGGCATGGCGACGAACATGCCGCCGCACAACCTCGGCGAGGTCATTGACGGCATCTGCGCGCAGATTGACGACCCGACCATCAGCATCGCGGGTTTGATGAAGCACATCAAAGGCCCCGACTTCCCCACTGGCGGTTTCATCTGCGGCATCGAAGGCATCAAGAACTACTTCGAGACCGGGCGGGGCAGCATCAAGCTACGCGGCAAAATCGGCAGCGAGGAACTGCGCGGCAACCGCGAGCAGCTCGTCATCACGGAAATTCCATTCAACGTGAACCGCGCGGCGCTCGAATCGAGCATCGCCGACCTCGTGAACCAGAAGGTCATCACGGACATCTCCGCAATGCGCAACGAGTCCGACGAGCACTGCCGCCTCGTCATCGAGCTCAAGCGCGACGCCCTGCCCAAGGTCGTCATCAACAATCTCTTTCAGCACACTCAGCTCGAGATTTCCTTCAGCGTCAACGCGCTCGCCATTGACCACGGCAAGCCCAAGACGCTGAACCTCAAGCAGCTCATCTCCGCCTACATTGACCACCGCCGCGAGGTCATCCTGCGCCGCACGCGCTTCGAGCTGAAGAAGGCCGAGGAGCGCGCCGAGCTGCTCGAGGGCTACCTCGTCGCGCTCGCGAACCTCGACGAGTTCATCCACATCATCCGCAGCAGCGACAACAAGGAGGAGGCCCGCGTGAAGCTCCTCGCCTACGAGTGGACGCGCGAGCAGGTCGAGCGCTGGGGCATCCTCATCCGGCACGAAAGTCAGCTCACGGACGGTCGGTTTGCCCTCAGCGAGCGCCAGGTGGACGCCATCCTCGAACTCCGCCTCTACCAGCTCACCGGGCTGGAAATTGACAAGGTCGAGGCCGAATACAAACAGCTCCTCGAAGTCATCAAGGACCTCCTCGACATCCTCGCGAAGGAGTCGCGCGTCATGGCCATCATCAAGGCCGAGTTGAAGGCGATTAAGGAGAAGCACGCCACGCCGCGCCTCACGCAGATTGTGCCCGACGAGGGCGAGATCGCCATCGAGGATCTCATCGCCAACGAGGGCGTCATCATCACGCTCACCCACGCCGGCCTCATCAAGCGCACCGCCGTCTCCGCCTACCGCGCGCAGCGCCGCGGCGGCAAGGGCGTCATCGGCATGACCACGCGCGAGGCCGACACGCCGGAGGAGAGCGATTTCATCGAGCACCTTTTCACCGCCAGCACGCACGACTACCTCATGTTCTTCACGAACACGGGCCGCGTGTATGTCGAGCGCGTCCACGAGATTCCCGACATGGGCCGCGCCTCGAAGGGCCGCAGCATTGCGAACCTCCTGGAACTGAAGTCCGGCGAAAAAGTCGCCGCGCTCATCCGCATCCTGTCCAAGACCGACGCGAACAAGGAGGACGTGACCTGGCAGCAGCCCGGCGAACTGTTCTTCGCCACGCAGCAGGGCACGGTGAAGAAGACCACCCTCAACGAATTCGGCAACGTCCGCAAAGGCGGCATCATCGCCATCACGATTGACCAGGGCGACACGCTCATTGACGTGAAGCAGACGCGCGGCAGCGCGCCAGGCGGCGACGATGGCGACGACGTGATCCTCATCACCAAGGACGGCATGAGCATCCGCTTCAGCGAGTCCGACGTGCGCAGCATGGGCCGCAGCGCCGGCGGCGTGAAGGGCATCACCCTGGAGAAGGGCGACGAGGTCGTGGCGCTCGCCGTGGTCGTGCCCGACGCGGCGCTGCTCGTGGCCGGCGAGAACGGCATCGGCAAGCGCACCTCCTTCGACGAATATCTGGTGCAGGGCGAGAGCGGCACGCGCAAGCAGTCGCGCGGCGGCAAGGGCCGCATCACCATGAAGGTCGGCGACAAGACCGGCGGCGTGGTGGGCGCGCTCACCGTGCGCGACGCCGACGAAATCATGCTCATCACCGCCGGCGGCCAGATGGTCCGCATCCCCGTGCAGGGCATCCGCGAGGCGGGCCGCAACACCATGGGTGTGAAGCTCGTGAACCTCGACCCCGGCGACAAGCTCCAGGCCATCGCCCCCGTCATCAGCGAGGAACGCGGCGACGAAGCGCCGCCGGCCTGAGCCGGAGCGCAAGGTAGGGGGCGGTGTCCTCACCGCGCCGCCGAGTGACGAGGGCGTGTGGGCGGCCGACGGCGGGGTGAGGACACCCCGCCCTACCAGCCGCAGGCCCAGCCGGCGCGGGGAGCGGTGCGAGGGACGCGCAACCTGAAGGTGGCGACTACACCGCAGCCGGGAGACATCTCAGCGCTTCCTTTTCAACAGTGGTTGCATCGCCACTCCGACCTGCTCCGGCGTCAGAAAGATCGTCAGAAAGGGCTTCTGTGCTTCCGCGATCTCCGAGGCAAATTTGTCCGCTTGGTTGAAGGTGTCGAGCGGGTCTTTCAGTGATCGCAGGCAAAGATGGTGGCACTTGGACTCGGAGGCAGAATCGTAAGCGCTCGCCACCCTTTCCGCCTTCGCCAGTGGAACCGCCACCCATTTTCTAGCCGCGCTTTGTTGTGTCGGATCTTTCCATAACGGCACGAGACCCACCCAAGCTCGGGCAGCGGTGGTCCAGAAGGAGAAGAGGTAAGCGTCCCGCACTTTGGCGTTCTTCCCCTTCTCGATCAGTTGTGGAAACAGCGTGTCAAAATCGCTCGCCACTTTGCTCCCTGTCTTCTTGAAGGCATTCCGAAATTGTTCATCGCTGTATGGCACCCTCAGCACCTTTGCCAGAACCGTGGCGGAAAGCAGATCCTTTGCGATCTCCGTTTCGTTGTAGACTTTGGATTCCGATGCAAACCAGATTATCGCGCACTGGCGGCCCAAGAACGCCGCATTGGCTTCATCCTTCTGAAGACGGAACAGCCCTTCGAGCGCAGCGGCATTTGTGCCCTCCGCAAGTGCCCCAGTTGCCTCGCGAGAGGTGTTTTGCGCACGAACCGGTCCATCGCATAACGCCAGCAGAGCAACCGCAATCGCCACAAGACACAGGTTGGGGAGAGCAGTCTGTTTCATGTGACCAAGGTGCTGCCTACCGCTCCGGAAACTCAAACTCCACCTTCCCACGCTCGGCAAGCTTGAGGTGCGCGGGGAAGGGCTTGCCGGCCTTGCTGATGAACTGTGTGAGGAGGTCGGTCTTGCCGGTGGCGAGAAGCTTCTTCACCTGCTCGCGGTCCACGGGCTGTTGCAGCACCGCCTTGCCGGTCTTGAAGGTGCAGCGTTTCGCGTCGAGCTGGCTGCGCTCGCACAGGTAGGTCTCCGGCCCCTCGAAGACGTTGCCCTTGCACTTGGGGCATTTGCCCAGCGGCTCCTGCCCGGTGAAGTCGAGCTTCACGGCGGGCGTGGCGTCGGCCTTCGCGCCCTTGGCCGGGAACTTCCGCTCGCGCGGCGCGAACTCGAAGCTGACCTTCGCGCCGTCGAACTTGAGGAACGCCTCGAACTTGCGGCCCGTCTTCTTCGACACGAAACCTTTCAGCAAGTCCGTCTTGCCCTCCGCGAGCAGCTTGACGATTTGCGGCTTCTCGATGGCCTGCTGGAGGATGATGGCCCCGGTGCGGAAGTCGCACTGGCGGTCGGGGCCGGTCGCGCGTTCGCAGATGTAGTTCATCCCATTCTCGAAGACGCGGCCCTGCTTGCACTTGGGGCACTGGCCGAGCGGCTCCTTGCCGGTGAAGTCCACGGGCGCGGCGTTCTCCTCGTCCTTCTGGTCGTTGCCAAAGTCGAACTTCGCCTCGCCCTCCGGCGAGAGCTTCATCACGGCGGCAAAGGGGAAACCCTGTTTGCTGCGGAAGCCTTGCAGCGGACCGACCTGCTTCTCGCGGAGCAAGGTCTCGACCTCCTCGATTTCAAAGGCGCGGCCCAGAATCGTCTTCCACATGTTCCACTCGCACTTCTGGCACTGGAACTTCTTGTAGTTCTCGTGGATTTCGCCGCCGCACTTGGGGCAGGGGACGTTGAGCTTGCCGAAGTCGCCGGGGATGGTGTCGTGCTCGTAGGCCTTGGTCTGGCCAACGATGTGTTCCGTCAGCGCGCGAATCTCGGCCATGAACACGTCGCGTCCAAGCTGGCCGCGTTGCATCTGGCGCAGCTTGAACTCCCAGTCGCCGGTCATCTCCGGCTTGGTCAGCTCGTAGATGCCGAGTCCGTTGAGCAGCGCCATGAGCGTGAAGGCCTTCGCGCTCGGCACCAGCTCGCGCTGGTTGCGGTGGATGTATTGCTCGTAAATCAAACCCTCGATGGTGGCCGCGCGCGTGGCGGGCGTGCCGAGGCCGCGCTCGCTCATCGCCTCGCGGAGTTCCTCGTCCTCGACGAGCTTGCCCGCGCCTTCCATCGCGCCGAGCAACGTGGCTTCCGTGTAACGCGCGGGGGGCTTGGTCTGGCTGCCCTTGACCTCGACGTTCGCGGTCTTCACCTGCTCGCCCTGCTGGACGGGCACGAGGCTGGGCGCGTCGTCATCGCCGACGGCGGTCTTGCCATAGACTTCAAGCCAGCCGGCCTTGACGAGCACCTTGCCGGCGCTCTTGAACGGCTCGCCCTCGACGCGCGTGATGCGCGTGGTTTCGAGAAATTCCGCCGCCGGGAAGAACACCGCAAGGAAGCGGCGCGTGACGAGGTCGTAGAGTTTCTGCTCCGGCTCGGAGAGGCCCTTCGGCAGCACGCCCGTCGGGATGATCGCGAAGTGGTCGGAAATCTTCGCGTTGTTGAAGATGCGCTTGTTCGGGCGCACCCAGTCGCTCGTGAGGATCTTCTCGGCGGGGCCGCTGTAGCCGGCGAGGTCGCGCAGCGAGTCGAGCGTCTTCTTCACCGTGGGGATGTAATCCTCCGGCAGCGCGCGGGCGTCGGTGCGCGGGTAGGTGAGGACCTTGTGCTTCTCGTAGAGCGCCTGCGCGAGGCCGAGCGTGTTCTTCGCGCTGAAGCCGAAGCGGCCATTCGCCTCGCGCTGGAGCGTGGTGAGGTCGTAGAGGCCCGGCGAGAGCTGCGTGCTGGGCTTGCTCTCCTCGGTGACGATGCCGGGCTTGCCGAGACACTTCGCGGCGAGCGCGTCGGCTTCGGCCTTCGTCCAGAGACGCTCGGCCTTGAGTTCGGCGTCGGCGTCCTTGGCAGTGTTCTTCTGAAACTTCTCATCGAACCAGCGGCCCTCGTATTGGCCGGCCTGGGCGGCAAACGTGCCGAGCACTTCCCAGTAGTCGCGTGGGACGAACTTGCGAATCTTCGCCTCACGCTCGACGAGGATGGCGAGCGTGGGTGTCTGCACGCGCCCGACGGTCGTGAGGTTGAAGCCGCCGGTCTTGTTGTTGAACGCGGTCATCGCCCGCGTGCCGTTGATGCCGATGAGCCAGTCGGCCTCGGCACGGCTCTCGGCGGCGTCGGCGAGCGGGCGCATCGAGGCGTCGCTGCGGAGCTGCGCGAAACCGTCGCGGATCGCGCCGGCGGTCATGGACTGAAGCCAGAGGCGCTGGATGGCCTGCTTGGCCTTCGTGTAGTCCGTGATGCGGCGGAAGATCAGCTCGCCCTCGCGCCCGGCGTCGCAGGCGTTGATGAGCGTGTCCACGTCCTTTCGCTTGATGAGGCGCTGGAGGACTTTGAGGCGGTCGGCGGACTTCTCGATGGGATTGAGCGCGAAGCGGGGCGGGATGTGCGGCAGATGGGTGAACGTCCACTTGCCCTTCTTCACGTCGTGCTCCTCGGGCACGCTGAGTTCGAGCAGGTGCCCGACCGCCGACGAGATGATGTGCGTCGCGCTCTCGTAGAACTCGCCGGACTTGTCCTTGGTGAAGCCGCCGAGCGCCTTGGCGATGTCGCCGGCGACCGAGGGCTTTTCTGCGATGATGAGGGCTTTGCCCATGTGATAGCGCGGGCTTCTACACGAGCGACGGGATGGAGCGCAACAGGAGTTTTCGCGGCGGCCACGCTTTCAACTCCTGCTCCTGATCGTAATCTTGATCCTGCTCCGGCCCGGAACCGGAGGGGATCAGGAGCAAAATTACGATTACGCGTCGAAAGGAAGGTTCGGAAAATCTCGCTTGCCCCGCCTCGCGGAAAGATTTACCTACGCATCGTCCCCCGCGATGAATGGCGGTGGACGGACATAATTGCTTTGCGAGCTTCGGCTCGGTCTCATCCGAAATCCGGCAGATTTCAATTACGAAGACCGTGTCGAGCGCGCGCCCGGCTGGGCGCGCCTCGATGCATCTTCGTGAGGGCCTCCTGCCGGATGCCTGGATGAGGTGCGCGAGTGCGCGCCTCTTCCGGCGGGGAGACAGGAAAACAAGAAACCAATGACCACGCCAAGGAGCAAACATGAGCGCCAACGCAACGGACACCGTCACCGCCCCCGTCACCTACCTCATCGTCGAGGATGACCCCAAACTGCGCCCGCTCTGGCAGCGCAAGCTCGCCCGCGAGCCGGGCTTTCAGTGCGTGGGGAGCTTCGCCGACGCCGAGAGCGCGCTGGTCTGGGTGGGGAAGCACGGGCCGCCGCGCGTGGCGCTGGTGGACTTGCGGCTGCCGGGCATGCAAGGCGATGAGTTCATCCAGAAACTCAAGGCCGCGCATCCCCAAGTGCAGGTGCTGGTCATCAGCAATGAGGATGACTTGGAGCTCATGCTCGCCACCTTCGCCGCCGGGGCGGACGGCTACATGCAGAAACCGGACGAGCTGGCGGACCTGCCGCGCAATGTGCATGATCTGCTGGCCGGTCGCGCGCCGCTGTCCGTCCGCATGGGACGGCTGCTGCTGGGCCGGCTGGCGGCCCTGGCACCGGCGCAGCGCCTGGCCGCCCGGCTGACCATCCAGGAAAACGTCGTGCTCGAGCACATCGCCGCCGGCCACCCGGCCAAGCTGATCGCCGAGCTGCTCGGCATCTCGATCCACACGGTCAACACCCACAAGAAAAACCTCTACGACAAGCTGGGCATCCACAGCGGCACCGAGGCGGCCGCCCTTTGGTATCGCACGCACGGGTGACCCGCCGCGGCCGCCGGGCCTCGGTGGCCGGCTTTTCTGCTGGCGATGGCCCCGCCGTTGACCGCGCGTCGGCCTCACCAGTTTTGGGTATGGGCGGGGACGCCGCTGGTGGCGTAGAACCTCCCGCCATCAGATGAGCTTGGAACTGGACGGCAAGATTCCCACCGCCCTCGCGGCGCACGCTGCGGAGTCTGCGTTGGCATCCACGCGCCCCGCGTCGCGGGCCTCTGCGGGTCTCGCCCGGACGCGTGTGGGTGCCAACGGAGACCTCGCGAACACCAACGGGCCCTGCGTGGGTGCCTGCCGCCTCCGCGTTGGCCCCCACCGGCTTTCCGTTGGAGCCAACGCACGCTTCGTTGGCGTCTCCCTGCGGTTCGTTGGTGCCAACGCGCTCTCCGTTGGTGCCAACGGACTCTCGGTTGGTGCCTACGAGCCGTTCGTAGGCGCCTACGAGTCATTCGTAACCCTTGATTTTCAGCCAGTTAGCTGAATTGCCCCCAAAAGAACGCAAAACCTAAAACTCAGAACCCAAAACACAAAAACTATGGCCCAGCAAGACTACGTTCCCCGTCCCGACCTCGAGTTCCTGCCGATGCACGACCAGTTCAAAACCGGCCTGACTTCGCTCGGCGCGGACCTCGGCGTGACTCCGGCGGAGATCACCGAAATCACCAACGACAACACCGCGCTCCATACCAAGAGCACGGCCGCAGTCAGCGCCGCCAGCGCCGCCAAGACGGCCAACGCTGACTTCCGCGCCACGCGCAAGCCGGCGGAAAAACGCCTGCGCAACCTCGCCCAGCGCATCAAGCCCCATCCCGCCTACACCCCCGCCAAGGGCCAGACCCTCGGCATCATCGGCCCGGAGGACACCACCGACCTGACCACCGCCAAGCCCACCCTCGTCATCGTGTCCCTCGGCCAGGGCGTGACGGAAATCTCCTTCAACAAGAGCGTGTCCGACGGCGTGGCCATCTACACCCAGCGCGGCGCCGAGACGGCGTGGACCTTCCTCTCCCGCGACACCAGCAGCCCCTACGTGGACAACCGCGCATTGCTGGTGGCCGGCCAGCCCGAACTGCGCCGCTACCGCGCCAAATATCTCCTCGGCGACGAGGAAGTCGGCCTGTGGAGCGACGACGCCAGCGGCACGGCGCAGCCGTAAGACTGGCAAAACTCTCCCCTCCCTCGCCCCCACCGGGGGAGAGGGCCGGGGTGAGGGGGCAAACTTCGAACTCCGATCTCCAAAACTCCAACCCCTGCGCTCTGAAAAAAAATGAAGACCCGCCTCCTCCCGCTGATCGCCGCCCTCGTGTGGGCGCAAGTCCAGTTCGCGTCCGCGCAAGTCAACCCGCCCGGTGACGGCGGCGGTGGCGGTGGCACGCCCAGCGGGCCCATCCCCACCGCGCCACGCGGCTCCCAGATTGACCTGGTCATCCAGCACATTGGCACGCTGCGGCTGGAATTGTTCGACCAGGACAAGCCCGTCACCACCCGCAATTTCATCAACTACATCTTCAACGGCGGCTACTCGAACTCCTTCATCCACCGCTCGCTCACGAACTTCGTGGTGCAGGGCGGCAGCTTGCAGCTCATCACGTTCAGCGGCGGCTCGCAGGCCATCGCCCCCGTGCCCGAGGAGGCGGCTGTGACCAACGAACTGACCGTCAGCCGCGTCCTGAGCAACCTGCGCGGCACCATCGCGCTGGCCCACTACGACGGCGAAACCAACAACGGCACCTGCCATTGGTTCATCAATCTGGCCGACAACGCGTGGCTCGACGCGGCGGACACCAACCATGCCTACACCGTCTTTGGTCGAGTCGTCTCCGGCCTGGAACTGCTGGACAAGATGAACCCCGGCACCAACGCCAGCACCGTGACCATGCTGGACATGGGCGGCTACCTGACCGAACTGCCCGTGCGCCAAGGCGCGACAGCGGCCAACGTCACCTACAACGATCTGCTCACGACTACCTACCGCATCGTGCAATTGGAAATGGGGGTCCGCATCGCACCCCAGCCCGACGGCAGCCGGAACCTCTCCTGGCAGAGCGTGAGCAACTTCGTGAACACGGTCGAATACGCCACCAGCATCCTCGGCCCGTGGCAGACGCTCCACACCACCAACGGCAACGGCGCGACGCAGACGGTGAACGACGCCGCCACCGGTGCCCAACGCTTCTACCGCGCCACCTACCACTGAACCAACCTGAAGAAGCTTCCCATGAAACTCCGCTGTCTCCTCCCCGCCCTCGTCTGCCTCTGCGCGCTCACCGTCTCGGCGCAGACCTTCACCGACGATCTGGGCACGAAACGAACCAACCTGATTTACCAAGTCCGCGCCCTTGGTCCGCTGGCTCCGACGAACTGGGTGACGAGCACTTACACCTGGGTGCCAAACCTCATGGGGGCCTTGCCCGACGATCTCAGTTATGCGATGGGCAACTACGCCTATGTCAGCCACAACGGGTGGGAATGGTTTTATGGCTACGCAAACAGCGGCCTTTGGATTGGCAGCGACCCGGCAATAGCCAATCCGGCCACCCGGATGGACTCCTTCGGCCTCCACGACGTGGATCCCGCCTACCCTTACAAATGGGTGACGGATGCCGAGAACTACAACATCGCCGGGCTGCGCTACCTGTCGTTGACGGTGATCGTCGGCCTGAGCGGTCAAGGAGCGCCGCTGGGCTGGACGTTGACGCCGGGCACGACCTTGATTCCCAATCTGGGGCCTTATGACTATGCGCGCACCTTTGACCTGGCCCAGAACGTCGAGCGCCCGGTCTTCAAAGCGGCTGACTATTGGTTTGGTTATTGGCCAAACTTCCCGCAGGACGCCACCCTGCCGCAACCGCAGAATTCCCTGAGCCAGAATGCCGGGGCCTTCTTCGTCACCCCCGTGAACACTTGGCTCGACACCCGCATTTGGGTCAAGGAAGGCGTCTATCGCCCCGGCCTCACGCTCCAGCCCGGCTACTCCTCACCGCGCCTCTATACCTTCATGGAGCAGTATGCGGACGCGCTCTACCAGACCGATCCCGTGACGGGCACCGTGCCCCGCACCAGCACGCCCAACTGGAACAACGTGGGCCGCATCAACACCAACAGCGCCGTCCGCACTGGCGTCGTGGACGTTGGCTACTACGTCCGCACCTCGCAGCCGGGCAAGGCCGTCCTCACCACCCGCCCCTTGGAGGACGGCTCCTACGGCGAGCTGCCCCTCTACACGCTCGCCATGTTCGTGGACAAGAACCGCGACGGCACGCTCGACACCAACGACGTGACCACCGCCAGCAACCCGCATGTCTTTTGGGTCAACAATGACGTGGATCGGTATGTGTTTGAATACGACCCTGCCAACTTTAGCGACCAGTTGGATTTGAACCCGGCCCAGAACACGACCAATGACGCGTTTTGGGCCGAATCGTTCCAGCAAATTCCCTGTCGGCGCGATTTGGAGGATTACGACCGCCTCCACCTCCGTGGCTTGAAAGAACTCTGTCGTGATTTGCCAACCGGCTGCACCGTCACGCTGTCTTGGAAGCAGGTGCTTTGGGGCGCACCAGCAATCTGCCTTTTCAAATCGGTCGAAAATGACGGTGGCACGAAATACCTGACGGATTTGCTGGTGGCAGACAGCCAGGTGTCACCAACTCAAGCAGGCGACACGACCCCGCGAAGCGAGCCGAAGCCTCTAGCAATGGGAAGCGTTGATCCTGCCAATACGCTGACGATGCACACCGACTCGTCTCGCGGCACCAACGACTATTTCATTTATTGCGGAACTGGGCGAGGTGCGGGGGAACTGGCACTGCGCGTGACCAGGCAAGGGACAAACATTTTTGAGACCACTTTGTTTCTCGAAATCCGTGACGTGAAGGAACTCTACGAGCGCTGGACGGTGGGCGATGCCGAGGGCGCCGCTCCTTACAGCGATGCGGTGCTGGCAACCGATGGCTTGCCGGCGGGAGCCTCCGCCACCGCCTTTCTCGCCGATACGAACCAGCCCTACATCCTCTTTGTTCACGGCTGGAACATGGAGGTGTGGGACAAGCACGCGTTTGCGGAGACCGCGTTCAAGCGGCTCTACTGGCAGGGTTACACCAACCGGTTTGGTTTTTTCCGCTGGCCCACGGCCAACGGCTTTACCGGGAAATACGCGGACCTGCTCTTTGACGCGCGGAACTTTGACCGCAGCGAATTCTCCGCCTGGCGCACCGGCGAGCCGTTGCGCAAGCTGCTGGTGAACCTCAACCAGCGCTATCCCGGCAAGGTCTATCTGCTGGCGCACAGCATGGGCAACATCGCGGCGGGGGAGGCGCTGGCGTTGCAGGCGGAGCGGGTCGGCGGCGCAGCCATCGTGAACAGCTATGTGGCCAGCCAGGCCGCCGTGTCGCTGCACTGCTACAATGGAACGAACAACCACCCCGACGTGCTGCTGCAGTTCCAATACGATCACCCCAGCACGGTGATCCCCTTTCTGCTTTACGGCCCCTCGACGCCGAACATCTACGTGGACTGGCTCTCCACCAACCGGCTCGCGGCGAGCCGGCGGGTGAATTTCTTCAACACGAACGACTTCGCGCTGGCCATGCCGCTCTGGGGCTTCAATCAAATCTTGAAGCCCGCCAACGGCTACAATGGCCTGGACACCAAGCTCTACACCTACAACGGCTTTGCCGGTCAAACACGGCTGCCCGGCATCACCTTCGCCAATCCGTTTGTTTCCAGCCACCTCATCCCCTCACCGGCCCGACGCGGCCTGACCCGGCCCTTTGCGCGGGTTTCGCCGGGTTACTTCATGAGCTTCGAACTGCCCTTCCCGCGCGCCCTCGACTTCGAATACCGGCTCCCGGACATGTATGAGGCCATGTCCTTCGCCGCCGAGTCGCGCGTTCAACCGCTGGGGGTGGTGGGGGATCAGCGCGCAATAGAGGAATCAGTAAATTTGCACTCGGTTTGGGTGAGCGATGTTTTTCCGACAGATGATGGCAGAATCTTCGCCCGCCACAAGTGGCACAGCGGACAGTTCCGGATGGAAAATTCGGAGCAGAAAGCTTATTGGAAGGCGTTGCTTGGCTTGGACGGATTCCGCATCTTTCTACAGTGACGATCGAATGAAACGCCCACTCCTTTTCACGCTCATCGCGCTCGCTCTGGTCATCGGCTCGTTGACGCTGACAAAATTTGTATTCTCCCCCGCCAATCCAGATGCGATCCAGAACGAGGTTCCCGCCAACAAGTTGAAGCCGCTGACCAAACGACCGAACGGCGGCTGGAATCTCTGGACGAATGCCGATGGTGCCATTTACCACCGCGACGGCACCAACCTCTGGTGGGCGGGCGGCGAAATGCCCAAGGAGTGGCTCCCCAACGTGAAGAACCTGCCAACGCTGGAGCAGATGCGTGCACAAGCCGAGGAGCAGCGGGCCAATCAAGCCAAGCAACTGTCGGCTTACAACGCCATCAACGAGCAGCCAATCCTCTTTTACGGCCGCGTCGTGGACGAGAAAACCAACGCGGTCGGCGGGGCCACGGTGCATGCCAATGTGGCCATGCGAACGCTCAACAGCAGCGGAGAGAAGAAGTTCACGGTCACCAGCGGCGAGAACGGCTACTTCACCATTTCCGGTGTGTCGGGGGAGAATCTTGCCGTGGGCGTAACCAAAGAACCGGACTACTACTTCGCGCCCGTGCAGTTGTTCCGCTATTCACAGTTCTACGGGGCCACGCGTCATCAACCCGATCCCAACAGTCCCGTGGTTTTTGTGCTGCACAAAATTAAAGGGCCGGAATCGCTTCTGTATTGGGACCGCGCTTTTGGTGCCCCAAACACAGGTGAGCCGGTGCGGATTGATTTCACCACCGGAGAGAAAGTCATCAGCGGAGGAGATTTGGTTGTCTCAATTATGCATCCTGAACCTTACAGCAACCTAAAGCAACCGGCTTGGTCCATGAAAATCGCCGCGATGAATGGTGGCTTTATCCACACGGACCAAATCCGTTTGGAATTCATGCACGAAGCTCCCGAATCCGGCTACCAACCGGTAATCGAAGTCGTCATGGAATCCGATGATCCCAACTACCGCCGGCAGTTCGAAGGCTGCTACTACGTAAAAAGTCGCAACGGCCAGCACTACGCGAAAGTGCGTTTTCGCATGAACACGTATTGGGACGAACGGGGCGTGCCCTTCGGCATCCAGTGTTTCGTGAACACCAACGCCTCCCGGAATCTCGAAGTCCCCTTGGGCGACACCCCCAACGTCTTCAACGTGCGCACCCAAAGCAAAGAGCGGTTCCGGTGAACGAACTTTCCATTCGGTTGCGATGAATCGAAAGCTCCACCAGCGATGTGTTGTCCTGCTGTGCGTGGCGCTGCCCGTCGCCGCAGTGCGCGCGGATCCCGGCGGACCCTCCGGCGATCCGTATAGGGTCGAATTGAATCGCTGGCTCGCAAACTGGATTGCCGTGTCCGCCATCGTCTTGTTGATTCCAGCAACACGCATCTTTGCGCGTTTGTGGAAGAGTCGCGTTGGAGCCGAACCAGTCGCTTTGTTCACCGGCTGGTTTGCCATCGGGTATGCGGCCTTCGCTGCAATGCTGTTCGATTGGTGTCGTCGTTGAACTACCTAAATTTGCCGAATGATCTTCCTGTTGCTGTTGCTGGCCGGTCTGTGGTTGGCGGGGGCCTATCCGCTCTGGCGGATGGGATGGTCAGGCACCAGCGGGTGGGATGCGTGCGGTCCGTTGAGTCCGCCGTTCCTCTTGCGGGCCGTGCTTCGCGCGTTGCCTTTCGCTTACCTGTTCAGCCCGGCGGGGATAGCTGCTGGGTTTGTCGGTATTCCCGTGCCCGCTTCTTTACTGCTGATCGGGGCCATCTTATCTCACTTTGCAGATTCCAAAGACAGCGCTGCCTTTGCAGGTCCAACCATTTTAGCGACAGCTTCCTTCTCCTTTTGTTGGTCCCTGTTTAGCGTGATCACCTACAGCGTGGGCACATGGCGCTTTTTGACCCGGCATCCAAACTGGCCTGGCGGAGGATTCCTCAACTACCCGACCATTGCCCCGCCGCCCAGCGCCTTTTCAGCCGACTACAAAGTCGCTGATTACATCGCGAAGGCACGAACCAAGCAGCCACGGGCTGACCTTGTTCGCAGCGGTTTCCTGTTGGGCCTGATTCTGCTGGGCGTTGTGCCGACCATTTACTGGGTCAATCGGCTGGCCTTGCACTGGTGAAGGCATATGCGTGCTTCATCACAGTTCGTGTCGTCGCTCGAATCCGCACGGGCGCTCCCCTTTGGAATCAAGGCGGTGGTCAACACCAATACCTCGCGGAATCTCCAGACGCCCCCTCCCCGATAAGGCACCAACCACCTCTTGACCGTGAACGCCATCAACCGAGCCATCAACTCACCCTCTCAGCGCCGCAATCGGGTCGCGGCTTTCCTCGGAGCTTGCTGCTGTGCTGTGACCAACCTTCGAGCCGACCCCGGCGGGGGGACGAACCAGTGGCCTGTAGTCCTCATCTTTGGGGGTTACATGGCACTCGTCATTGCCGGGGTAGTTACAGCGATCATCGCTCTGCCCTATCTGGCAGTAGTCGCCTACCGAACTGTTCGGCAGCGGCGGCAAACTGGAGCCTTCCCCCACCACACTTACTTCTTGAAACATGTGCTGATTCTCGGCGGCATCTTTCTCGCCGTCTTCCTCGGAATTGTCGCGGCGGCTTTATTTTTGTCAGTCTAAGCTAAGGTCTGGTCCATTTTCCCGCCCGCGTGGGCGGGCAGCCGGTTGGGGTGAGCCTCACGTGTGCCGCCCCAGCCGGCTTTTCACGTTCAGCAGGCACCATCAACGATTTCCCCACCCTTTGACCACCAAGTCATCTACGCCGGTTGGGGCACAAGGCGGCTAAAAGGGAGACTAAAAACCCCTTGCCAGCCGCCGCCCGGCCGCTACTGTCCGCCCCGCCTGAACGCCGTGAGTGCGGCGCTCATTGAGGCTGAGAAACGTCGGTCAACAACGCAACCTAACCTTCAACCTCCGTTGCCCTGCAACGTCGGTCGTTAGGCAATGGAGCCTTCGCCGGGCCTTCGCCCGCCCAGACTCCCGCAGTCACACACAGCCAGTATGCTAACCATGGAAGAAGCCATGCGCGCGAGCTCCAAGCGCTTCGCCGCAGGTGAAATTGTCAAAGGCATCGTCCTCGAAGTCCGCAACAAGGAAGTCCTCGTGGACATCGGCTACAAGTCCGAGGGCGTCGTCTCCCGCGGCGAGTTCCTCGAACCCGAGGCCGTCAAGGTCGGGGACGAGATTGATGTCCTCATCGAGAAGCTCGAGGACAAGGAGGGCATGGTGATCCTTTCCCACGAGCAGGCGGAGTTTAAGAAAAACTGGGACCGCATCCGCACCATCTGCCAGGAGGGCGGCACCGTCTCCGGCAAGGTCAAGGCCATCGTCAAGGGCGGCCTCATCGTCCACATCGGCGTCGAGGCGTTCCTGCCCGCGTCGCAGATTGACATCATCCCGCCGAAGAATCTGACCCCGATGCTGGGCAACAACTATGACTTCAAGGTCGTCAAGATCAACGAGGACCGCCGCAACGTGGTCCTCTCCCGCCGCGAGCTGATCGAGGCCGAGCGCGCCGAGCGCCGCGGCAAGCTGCTGGGCGAGATGACCCCGGGCGACATCCGCAAGGGCACCGTCAAGAACATCACCGACTTCGGCGCGTTCATTGACCTCAACGGCCTCGACGGCCTGCTGCACATCACCGACATGAGCTGGGGCCGCATCGGGCACCCGAGCGAGCTCCTCAAGGTCGGCCAGGAGATTGACGTGGTCGTGCTCGACGTGAACAAGGAGAAGGAACGCGTCAGCCTCGGCCTCAAGCAGAAGCTCCAGAACCCGTGGGAAGCCATCGAGACCAAGTTCCCGGTCGGCACCAAGGTCAAGGGCAAGGTCGTCAACCTCGTTGCCTACGGCGCGTTCGTCGAACTCGAACCCGGCGTCGAGGGCCTCGTCCACGTCACCGAGCTGTCCTGGACCAAGCGCATCGCCAAGCCCTCGGACGTGCTCAAGCCCGGCCAGGAAGTCGAGGCGGTCGTGCTCGGCATCAACCGTGACGAGCAGAAAATCTCGCTCGGCATCCGCCAGCTCGAGTCCAACCCGTGGGAGGCCGCGCAGGCCAAGTATCCGCCCGGCACCAAGATCAAGGGCAAGGTCCGCAACCTCACCAGCTACGGCGCCTTTGTTGAGCTTGAAGAGGGCCTGGACGGCATGGTGCATGTGTCCGACATCTCGTGGACGCGCAAGATCAACCACCCGTCCGAAGTCTTCCAGAAGGGCGACGAGGTCGAGGCGGTCGTGCTTGAAATTGACAAGACCAACCAGCGCATTTCGCTGGGCATGAAGCAACTGGGCACCGATCCGTGGTCGGCCATTGACCAGTTCTACAAGGTCGGCGACCTCGTCACCGGCAAGGTCACCAAGCTCGCCAGCTTCGGCGCGTTCATCGGCCTGGCCCACGACATTGACGGCCTCGTCCACATCAGCCAGATCAGCGAGGAGCGCGTGGACAAGATCAAGAACGTGCTCAATGTCGGCCAGGAGGTGACCGCGCGCGTGGTGAAGATTGACCGCGCCGAGCGCCGCATCGGCCTGTCCGTCAAGGCCGCGAACTACAGCCCCGAGCAGCTCAAGGAGGAGCAGAAGATCCTCGACGCGCTCAAGCCCGGCGAAGACCTCGTGGCGCTCCAGCACGCGTTCGACGCCGCCGAAGACCGTTGAGGCGCTTCACACAGGAACCGATTCGCAACCGGCAGGCCAGCGATGGCCTGCCGGTTTTGCTTTTGGATCGCTGGTCGCGCCGTTGCGCCGCGTCGCGCGGTTCACGCCGCAGGAAAGGATTTCCGCGCGAGTTTGCTGGCAGCGACCTCGTTCATACACGCGGCGAGGTTGGGAAGGACGCTTGCCGGCAAATCCACACTTCTTCAGGACTCGTATCGTGCTGGCTGCCGAGTGCGAAGGAAATCTCGCACAGCGACTTCGCCGGGAGAGAGTGTGGTCAGGCTAATGGCGTAGGAATCTCCCGGCATATGGCGCGCATACTTGTCTCGATCCTGTGGAAATATCTTCAGGATGCCGTCGTCCACCCGGACGCTGCGCACATCTTCCCACGGTATCAGCAGCGGTTCGCGACGCAGGTTGTCCCAGATCCCTGCTGCAGTCAGTTCGACCGCCGCCTTTCGGTTGCGGGCACCATAGAGCGCGAGACAGCTGAAAGGAACAAAGGTCGCGCCGATGCCGACCGCCAGCCAGCCTTTGAGTTTGTTTGAAAAACTCAGATCAGGCACGAAGTGAAGCATGCCGTAACCACCAGCCACCAAGCAAAAGGCCAACGCCAGCAAACGGAAATGCTTCCGCACATCGGAGCGCAGGATCAGGCCTGACGAGTGCGACGTTGCTGGTGGGGCTGGCGTCATGGATCAAAGCAAAAGGCCCGGCCATCGGCCGGGCCTTTTGCACGTTCCGGCTGGCTGCGGCTTAGAACACCCGCGTGCTCTCTTCCTTGATGACCGGTGCGGTGAGGCTGTCCTCGGTGAAGGTGAACTTCACGCGGCCGTCGCCTTCCGCCGCGCCCCGGGCCGTCACCCTGAACTGCACCGACTGCTTCGACGCGAGGCGCGGGACGGTCTGGAAGCGCACGGTCTGGCCGGTCACGGTGCCGCCTTCGGCGGCCAAGGGCGTCAGCTCCTTCGGGAACGCGCCGACGGTGTTGATGTTGATGAGGTCGCCGGAGCCTTGGTTGGTGATGCGCACAGTGTAGGTCGTGGTGCCGCCGACGAGGATCGGATCGGGGTCATCCACGGCCTCGACCAACATGCCGCCGACGCCGCGCCAGACCGTGGCGGCCTGGGCGTTGGCGGTGAGGCCACCGGCGGCGGCCACGACCCCGTTGGCGTGCGTGCCGGCGGTGGCGGTGGTGAGCGTGAGGTTCAAGGTCTTCTTCTCGCCCGGTCCCAGCTCCGGGAGACGCCACGCGGCCGTCGTGCCTGCGATGGTGGCCCCGGGCGCGGCGATGATGCGGGTGACCTGCGGCGCGGTGTCGGTGACGGTGACGTTGCTCAACTTGGTGTCGCCAATGTTGCTGACCGTGATCGTGTAGTCGGCCGACTTGCCAATGAACTGCTCCTGCGGGCCGACTTTGGCGACCTGGAGGCCGGGCTGGAAGATGGTGGTGGCGGCGTCGGCGCTGACCTTGCCGGCGTTCGCGGAGGTGGCGGCGGCGGCGTTGACGTGGCGGCCACGCTTGGTGCCCTTGAGCACGATGGGGAGGGTGCGCGACTGGTTCGGGCCGAGGTCGCCGACCGGGAAGCTCAACGTGGTCTGGCCGCTGGCGTGGGCGAGGCCGTCGGGGATGGTGTCGGTCACGACGACGGCCTTGGCGACGGCGTTGCCGGAGTTGGACACGACGATGTTGTAGGGCACGTCCTCGCCGATGATGGCGGTGGCGGGGCCGGTCTTGGTGAGGGCGAGCGTGGCTCGGCCGACCATCGTGAAGGCGCAGGCGCGGGAGAGCGCGTGGACGGTGGCGCAGGAGCCGAGCCGGCCCTCGCGTTCAGGGCGCAGCCAGACGCGGATTTCCTTCACCTGGCCGGCGTCCATCTCCGCGAGGTTCCATTCGAGCTGGCTGCCGGTGACCTTCGCGGGCGGCTCGCTGCGGACATAGACCGCGCCCTCGGGCACGGTGTCGCGCACGATGACATCGGCGACGTTTTCGTAGGCGAAGACCTGGAGCTGATACATGAACTCCTGGCCGAAGGCGACCTCGGCGGGCATCTGCTTCACGAGGCGGACATTGCAGCCGCGCGACTCGGTGGTCACGGCCGCCGGGCGCGGGGGCAGGGGCGCGGGGCGCAGGGCGGGCGGCGGGACGGCCCGGGGCGGCGGGGCCACGTAGTTGCTGTCTATGCGCGTCCGGTCGGTGAGGTCAATCGAGCGGCCGAGAAAGCGGCCGTCGTCGTCGGCCCGGGCGGACGTCAGGGTGGTGAGCAGGGCGAACAGGAGGGGCAACCAGGCTTTGCGGTTCACGAGCGGGCCTTTCATTGGAGGTGGTTCGGATGGGCTGGGTGGTGGTCAAACGGCTGGCCCGTCATAGTGGCAACTTCCCCCACCGTCAAGATTAGGAACCGGGATCGGGCTGGGTAAAAACCGGAGGCGCGTGGATTCCCGGCTTGTCTGTCCGCCGGGCGTCGCTACATTCGGCGCGAACCAGATTCACCACTGCTCAACTCATTGTCGTCATGAACAAACCTCTGTCCTTCACTGTCGGCGCGCTCGCCGCCGCCTACGCCGTCTTCACCTCGGGCTGCGCCAGCAGCGGTTGCTGCGACGGTCACGATCACAGCCAGCATGCGGCGGCGACGGCCCCCGGCCAGGTCGTCAAGCAGCTCGTTGCCGTCATCCAGCCCACCGCCGGGAACAAGTGCGCGGGCGTCGTGCGCTTCACCGAGGTGGGCGGGGTGGTTTATGTGTATGGCGAGCTCTCCGGCCTCACGCCGAACCAGCAGCACGCGATTCACATCCACGAGTTCGGTGACGGCTCCTCGACCGACGGCACCAAGGCCGGCGGCCATTACAATCCCGAGGAGAAGTCCCATGGCCTCCCGGGCGCGACCGCGCGCCACGCAGGCGATCTCGGCAATCTTCAGGCCAACGCCGAGGGCAAGACCGTCTATCGCGCGGAGTTCAACGACCTCTCCATGCTGGGACCGAAGAACCCGATCATCGGCCGGGGCGTCATCATCCACGCCAAGCCGGACGATGGCGGCCAGCCGGTCGGCAACGCCGGCGCGCGCATCGGCTTCGGCACGATCGGCGTGGCGAACCCGAAGCAGTGAGGGGAGGCGAAGTAATGCGTAATGCGTAAAACGTAAGGGACGGCGGGCGTCCGCTTGCGTTTTACGCATTACGCATTACGCGCGCAGCTCCGCTGAATTCACCTGTCGGCAACCGCATCGAAATCTCCACACATGAACTCGTCTCCCGTTTCCCGTCGTCGTTTCGTCCAGTCCTCCGGCGCGCTCGGCGCAGTGCTCGCGCTGGGCAGGCCGCCCGCCGTGCTGCCCGCGGAAAGCCCCGGCAACCGCGTCGTCGTCGGCGTCATGGGCCTCTCGCGCGGCATGGCGCATGTGGCCGGGCACCTGGGCGTGAACAACGTCGAGGTCGCCTATGTGTGCGACGTGGATTCCGCGCGGCTGGCGAGCGGCTTGAAGACCGCCGAGACCAAGCAGCCCACGCGCAAGCCGCCGGGCGTCGGTGATTTCCGCCGCATCCTCGACGACAAGAACGTGGACGCCGTCTCCATCGCCGCGCCGAATTTCTGGCACACGCCGGCGGCGATCCTCGCGATGCAGGCGGGCAAGCACGTCTATGTCGAGAAGCCCGGCAGCCACAATCCTTGGGAGGCCGAGGCCATCGTGGCGGCGGCGGCGAAATACAAGCGCAAGTGCCAGATGGGCAACCAGCGCCGCAGCTACGCGAACGTGATGGAGGGCATCCAGAAACTGCGCGAGGGCGTCATCGGCAAGGTGCTTTTCTCCCGCTGCTACTACAACGGCGCGCGGCCCAGCATCAAGAAGGGCCAGCCCGGGAAGCCGCCTGCGACCTTGAACTGGACGCTCTGGCAAGGCCCGACGCCCGAGCGGCCTTACAAGGACAACCTTCATCCCTACAACTGGCACTGGCACTGGCATTACGGCGGCGGCGAGATGGCGAACAACGGCGTTCACGCGCTCGATGTTTCCCGCTGGGGCCTCGGCGTGGACTACCCGACGAAGGTCACGTTCCTTGGCGCGCGTTACCATTGGGATGATGACCAGGAGACGCCCGACACCGGCTCGGCGGTGTATGACTTTGGCACCTGCGGCGCGTCGTGGGACGACAGCTCGTGCAACCCGCGCCGGGGCGAGAAGCTCCCCTTCGTCTCCTTCTACGGCGAGAAGGGCATGATGGCGATGAGCGGCGGCAACGACTACACCATCTTCGACAATGCCGGGAAAGAGGTGGACAAGAAGTCCGGCGGCCCCGGCGGCGGCGACATCCCGCACTTCACGAACTTCTCCGACGCCATCCGCGAGAACAAGCCGCTCAACTCGCCCATCAGCGAGGGCCAGAAGAGCGCGCTGCTGTGCCACCTCGCCAACATCGCCTACCGCACCAGTTCCGTGTTGAAGATTGATCCCAAGACCGGTCGCATCCTCGACAACCCGGAGGCACAGAAGCTCTGGAAGCGCGAGTATCGGCCCGGCTGGGAGCCGAAAGTGTAACGCGGTGGGGAGGGGAAGAAGCCCATTCCCCGTCTGATGCGGCGTGGGGCGTGAGAGACACTGGGATCCGGAGTTTTTCACGCACCACGCACCACGCATCAAGTTTCGACACGTTTGCTTTGACCGCGCTTCCGCCGGGCGCTAAACCAGTCGCGCCGTTTGGGTTGATTTTGCTCCATGAACTTGCCGTTTTACCTCCTGGCCGCCGGGACGAACTCGCAGCTCGGCTACATCTGGGAGAAGGCGACCATCGAGGCCAAGGTCATCATCGGCCTGCTGGTGATCTTCTCGATGTTCGCGTGGTCCATCATGGTTTCCAAGAGCCTGCAGATGCGCCGCGCCCGCCGGCTCAACGATCTCTTCATGGCCGAGTTCCGCGCGCAGAAGACCGTGCTGGACATCCATGACCGCCGCGTGCAGGTCGAGGGCTGCCCGCTCTTCACCGTGTATCAGGAAGGCTGCGTGGAAACGGAGGCGCGGCTGAAACAGCCCGACGGCTCGCGCAAAAAGCACGTCTCCCTCAAGTCCATGGAGCACATCAAACGCACGCTCGAAGGCGTGGTCGCGCGGGAGTCGCTCGCGCTCGAGTCCGGCATCATCCTGCTGGCGCTGGCGGTCAGCGGCGCGCCGTTCCTCGGCCTGCTCGGCACGGTCTGGGGCGTGATGGACACCTTCGCCGGCGTGGCGCAGGCGCAGCGCGCGGACCTCGCGGCGATGGCCCCCGGCGTGGCCGCCGCGCTCGTCACCACGGTCGCCGGCCTGCTCGTGGCGATCCCCTCGATGTTTGGCTACAACTGGCTGGTCCACAATCTCCGCGTCCAGACGGTCGAGCTGGACAACTTCGCCCAGGAGCTGGCGTCGAAGCTGGAGACGGAGTTTTTGAAGGATGAGTGAGCCAGTCGAAACCATCCCCGCCGCCCCGGCCGCGCAGACGGATGCGCCCATCCATTGCGCGGAGTGCCGGAAGTATAACCACCGTGACGCCGTCACCTGCTCGGCCTGCGGCGCGCACTTGTGGGTCAAGTGCTCGAAGTGCCGTGCCAAAAACCTCCGCACCGCGAGCCGTTGCGCCAGGTGCCATCGCCGGATGCGCCGGCGCTCGTTCGTGCTGCCGCGTTGGGGGCTGCGGCTCCGCAACCGCAAGCAGAAGCGTCTGGTGCGCGCGTTCTGCCTCCTGCTGCTCGTCGGCCTGGCGGCATGGCTGGTCTTCCACAGCCTGCCGGAGCCTGAGCGTCCGCCATCGAACACCGCTGAACCGGGCTGACCGATCATGAGGCGATTCTCCCAGCGCAATTCCCTCGTGACGTTGAGCGAGATCAACATCACGCCGCTGCTCGACCTCGCGTTCGTGCTGCTCATCATCTTCGTCATCACCACGCCGATGCTGGAAGGCTCGCTGAACATGAACCTGCCCGGCCAAAGCACGCGGCCGGACCAGCGCCCGCCCAAGGCCGAGGATGTCCGCACCGTGGAGATTGACCGCGTCGGCCACTTCCGGCTCCAGAAGCGCCCGATGACGCTCGACCAGGTCGAGGCCCAGCTCGTCGCCGACTTTCGCGCGAATCCGAACCTCATCATCCGCGTGCGCGGCGACAAGGACGGCAAGCTCGACCACGCCATGCAACTGCTCGACCGCTGCACCCGGCGCGGCATGACGCAGGTGAGCTTCAGCACGGAGCTGCGGCAATGAGATCCAAGCGGCATCGGCTTCGCGCCAGCGGCTTGGACTGCGCCCGCCCGCTGGCGCTTTTCGATGCCGGCCAAAGGCGGCGGCGGACTGCCGCACGCCAAAACCTCGCGGGCGTGAACAAAAGCGCAAACTTCCCGGAGCATCCTCGTTGCGCCTCCGTCCAACGGTTGTTTGCGGGTGAATTTGCTCCGGCGAATCCAATTCCATTGACCGAGTGAACCGGCGGCTCCAGACCAAATGCCTCCTCGCCTCGGCAGCGATGCACGCGCTGCTGTTCGTGATCGTCTGCGTCGCGCCCGCGTTCCTGTCGGAGAAGCCGCGCGCCAGCACGCCGGTCATCAACATGATTGATCCGCGCCTGCTGGATGCTTTGGATTCCCAACCCGCCAGCGCGTCTCCACCCGCTCCCGCCGCGGCACCCGTGGCGCCGGCCGTCGCGCCGCCGGCTCCCGTTCCGAAGCTCGTCGAAGCGCCGCGCCCGGTCGAGCCAACGCCGCCTCCCCCGGCCCCCAGGCGCGCCGAGCCGGTGAAGCCGAAGGAGGTCGCCAAGGAACCGCCGCCCCGGCCTGCGAAAGTCGAGCCGCGTCCCCTGCCGGTGACCGCGAAAGGCAGGGAAGCACCCGTCAAGAAGACGGCGAAGAAGGCGAAGGAACCGGAGCCGCCACCCGTGAAGCCCGCGAAGACCGCGCCCGCCAAGTCCACCATCAAAATCGCCAACACCACGACGCTCGTCTCCCGCAAGGCCGACGACGACTTGAAGGCGAAGCAAAAGGCCGAGGCCGAGGAGCGCGCCCAGTCCATCGCCGCCGCCAAGGCCGCCCAGCAGGCGCACCTTCAGCGCGTGGCGAAAATGAAGTCCATTCTCGGCGGCGTGCGGGGCGGATTGTCCTCGCCGGTGGACATCCACATTGACGCCGGCGGCGGGCCGAATGCGCAGGCGTTCCTCGACTACGGCCAGATGATGGTCCGCATCTACGAGCAGGCGTGGCTCGTGCCGCCGAACCTCAGCGACACGCTCGCCGTCGTGGGCGTCACCGTCACCGTCGCGCGCAACGGGCGCGTGCTGGACTGGCAGTTGCGCCGGCCCAGCGGCAACAGCGCGATTGACAAGTCGGTGCGCGAGACGCTTCAAAAGGTGTTTCAGTTCGAGCCGTTCCCGGCCAGCTTCCGCGAGCCGCAGCGGACCTTTAACATAGACTTCAACCTCAAAGCCAAACGCACCACCGGATGAATTTGAACCGCCGCCAGTTCGCCGCCTCGCTCGCCGCCACCGCCGCGCTGCCCTTCGCCCTCCCGGCGCAGGAGCCGAAGTTCGACGTGAACGTCTATCGCGATGGCACCAAGGCGATCCCCGTCAGCCTCAGCGGCTTCACCGGCGAGGTCGCCTCGACGCTGCGCTTCGACCTCGAAGTCGCCGGCTGCGCCGTGGTCGGCGCGGATCAGGCGCAGGTGCTCGTTCACGGCACCAACGGCGCGCGCCTCGAAGGCTTCGTCTCCGACCGCGCGAAAAATTATCTCCTCTCGAAGGCCTACACCGGCGCGAGCCAGCGCCAGCTCGCGCACGCCTTCGCCGACGACGTGATTTTCGCGCTGACGCAGGTGCGCGGCATCGCGCAAACCCGCGTCGCTTTCAAGCTGAAGGCTCCGAACAACACCGGCGAAGTTTTCGTGGCGGACTACGACGGCCACGGCGTGCAGCCCGTTACGGCGGACCGCGCCATCATCGCCGCGCCATCCTGGGGGCCGGGCAGCCAGTGGCTGGCCTACACCTCCTACAAGCTTGGCAACGCCGACATCTTCTCGCACAACCTCGTCACCGGCGAGCGGCACATCGTCGCGCGCTACGGTGGCTCGAACTTGTCCCCGGCGGTCGCGCCCGGCGGTCGCCTCGTGGCGATGGTCCTGAGCAAGGGCGGCAAGCCCGACCTCTACGTCGCGGACATCCACGGGCGCGGCCTGCAGCAGCTCACGCGCTCGCGCGAGGGGGCTTCCTCGCCGTGCTGGTCGCCCGACGGCCAGAGCCTCTGCTACGTCTCCAGCGACGACGGCTCGCCCCAGCTTTATCGCATCGGGGCCAACGGTGGCGCGCCGCAGCGCATCCGCACCGTGGGCGTCTATAACGCCACCGAGCCGGACTGGTCGCCGGACGGGAAGACGATTGCGTTCACCACGCAGCGCGGCGGGGGCTTTGAGGTTTGCACCGTCCCGGCCGGCGGCGGCGACGCGCAGTCGCTCGTTTCCGGGCAGGACGCGACGTGGGCGCCGAACTCGCGCACGCTCATGTTCTGCAAACGCGGTCGCGGCGGCCCGCTGTCCCTGTCTCTGCTTGACGTGCCCACCAAGCGCGTCAAGGATGTGCCGCTGAATTTGGGAAATTGCTCCCAGCCCACATGGGCGCGCTGAAGATTTTCACCAGCAGAAAACAAACTATGAAACCTTCCATTTTCCTCAAGCTTGCCGCTGTTGCTTTGCTCACGGTCATCGCCGCCACCGGCTGCAAAAAGACCCCGAAGAACGTCACGCCGATTCACGGGCAGGCCACGCGCGTGGGCGCGGGCACCGGCGGGCCGCCGATCGTTCCTGACACCAACCCGACCCCGCCGCTGGTCACACCCGGCACCGGTCTGCCGGGCGCTGGCGTGCCGCCGGTCACGACCACGCCCATCGGCGGCACGCCGGTGCCGCCGCCGTTCAACCCGAATGTCCCGCCTGGTGGTGGGAACGCAGGTGACTTGCGCGAGTATGACGGCATGCTGATGGACACAGCGGCCTTCGCCGCCAACACGATTCACTTCGACTACGACAAGGCCATCGTGAAGGCCAGCGAACTGGGCAAGCTGCAGCCCGTCATCGCCGCGTTGAAGGCTTCACCGCAGAACAAGCTGCTCATTGAAGGCCACTGCGACGAGCGCGGCACGGAGGAATACAACCGCGTCCTTGGCGAGCGCCGCGCGCTGGCCATCCGCGAGCGGCTCGCGAAGTCGGGCATTTCCCCTGACCGCCTCCGCACCATGAGCTTCGGCGAGGACAAGCCCGCCGAACTCGGCCACACCGAGTCCGCGTGGGCCAAGAACCGCCGGGGCGAACTCGTCCTCCTCAAGCCAAAGAATTAGCTTGAACGCTTTCCGGGTGTTCCCGTCGAATGCCCGGACGTCTGCTGGCAACGGCAGGCACCGAAAGACATCCGCCTGATGCCGGCATCCGCCTGATGTGTTTCGCAAACCTAAACAGTTAGTGAAACCATGAACGCACCCATGTTAGCCATGCTCGGTTGGCCGGAAATCATCGGCATCCTCGTAGTCGTCCTCATCCTCTTCGGAGCCAAGAAGCTCCCCGAACTCGCCAAAGGCCTCGGCCAGGGCATCAAGGAGTTCAAGAAGGCTTCCAACGACATGCAGAACGAACTGCATCGTTCCGTGGCCGAGGAGCAATACGCCGCTCCCCCCAAGCCCGCGCCGGCTCCTCCGCCCGCCGCTTCCGCCCCCGCGCCCCAAGCCAGCGAGTCTTCGACTGCGCCCAAGGCCTGATCCGGAAACACCAGCGAGTCTAGGTCATGGCGAGTGAGCCAGAGGGCGCGCCCCCGCAGCCTGTCCGCCCGGATGATGTAAAGTCATCCAGCGGCCAGCCCGTGCCCCCCTCCCAAGACACTCCGGCGCAGCCCGGCGGTTCGCCGCCGGCTGCCGGTGTCTCCTCCCTCGCCCCCACCGGGGGAGAGGGCCGGGGTGAGGGGGCAACGGCATCGCCATCACCCGTCGCGTCCTCCTCCGCACCGGCTCCCATGCCCGTGCCGCAGAATCCCGAGGGCTTCCCCGCCGACGAACTCGCCCGCACCTCACCCAGCAGTGATGTGGGCGGTGCCGTCCCGTCGGACCACACCGGCTCCGATCCGCACGAACCCGACCCGTATCATCAGGAGCACCAGCACGACTACGGCAACGAATACCACCACGACGACCCGCACCACGATCCCTACCACGGCGATCATCACAGCGGTCATCACGAAGATCCGGCGCACCACCACGGCGGCGAATATGAGTATCCTGCCTACACCCCGCCGCCGCCCGAGGAGGAGCATGGCTTCGTCAAGGCCGTGCGCAGCGTCACCAACGTCCTCAAGGCCGACGACGATCCGACCGGCGAAGGCGGCGGCCCGGTCAAGCCGTTCCTCGACCACCTCGAAGACCTGCGGTGGATGCTCATCAAGGTCAGCGTAAGCTTGGCGGTGGCAGTCATGGTGTGCCTGGTCGGCGCGAACTGGCTGGTGGAGATCATGAAGTGGCCGCTGGTGAAGGCCCACCAGCAAGCCGAGTTGGAAGCAGCGAAGAGCGACAAGCCCTTGGTGCAAGTGCCGGTGATGTTCGATGCCACCAATCGCTTTGGCACGCTCCCGCTCGCGCTCTTCGGCATTGATCCCGTTTTCAACCACACGAACAAGGATGGTCGTGTTCGCAGCCTGCAACTGGTCCCCAGGAAGATCGGCACGAACGACTGGTTTCTCGGCCTCCACCTCAACACCAACGCTCCCGCCGCCACTGACCCGCTCGTCAATCTCATCATTCTCGGTCCGCTGGACGTGGTGTGGATCACGCTTCAGATCGCGTTCTTTGGCGGCATGGTGCTGGCCGCGCCGTTTGTCATCTACTTCATCGGGCAGTTCATCCTCCCGGCCCTGCGCGTGCAGGAGAAGGAGTTCCTCAAGCCCTTTGCCTTCTGGGGCACCGTCCTCTTCCTCTCTGGCGTGGCGTTCTGCTACTTCGTCATTCTGCCACTCATGCTGCGCATGACGGTCGAGTTCTCGCAATGGCTCGGCTTCAGCGCGGAGCAATGGCGCGCGCAGGAATACCTGAGCATGGTGCCGAAATTCCTGCTGGCGATGGGCCTGAGCTTCGAGATGCCCGTGGTCATCCTGACCATCGTGAAGGTCGGCCTGCTCGACTCGAAGAAGCTCACCTGGTTCCGCTCCTACTTCATCGTCATCAATCTCTTCGTCTGCGCCGTGGTCAGCCCGTCGGGTGACCCGATCACGATGATCGTGATGGCCGCGCCGCTGTGCGCGCTCTACGAGGCGTGCATCCTCATCGCCCGCTTCTGGGAATGGCGCGACCGCCGGCGCGAGGCCGCCGAGCCGCAGTCCGGTGACCAGGCGTAGGCCACCGCCTTCGGAGCGCCGGTTTCCGACCCGGCGTGCCGTAGCTCGACATTCCAATGTCGAGAATCGCGCGGGCTGACAGCGCCCCAGCACTCGACATTGGAATGTCGAGCTACCCTGGCTGTGGCAGTCGGGCGTTAACGCCGGGTCGGAGGCCGGCGCTCCGCTGCTCCAAAACTCCCCTTGCGTCCGCGCGTCATCGGCGCACAATCCGCGACGGATGAACGTGAACCTGGCGTTCCGTCCCCGGTTGGTTGAATCCCTCCAAACCTCCACGCGCGCGGACTTTCGTGCCGTTTTGGTGACGGGCCTGACCGTGGGAATGGTTGCATTGCCGCTGGCGAAGGCCGGCGGGCCGTCCGCCCGGCTGGCTTCCGCCTCACCTCACGTCCCGCGATGACCCTCGCCGATTTCACCAGTCCGGGCTTGATCGTCCCTTGCTTGCGCGGCCGGGACGCCGCGACGGTAATTCACGAACTGGCCTCCACCATGCAGCGGGAAGGCCGCGTGCCCGATGGTGACGCCTTGTGCCGGGCGGCGTTGAGCCGCGAATCCCTCAGCGGCACGGACATGGAGGACGGCATGGCCTTCCCGCACGCGCGGCTCGCGAGCCTGAAGGAGCTTTCCTTCGCGCTGGGCCGCAGCGACGGGCCGTTGGATTGGGGAGCCGAAAACGTCCGCCCGGTGCGGCTGGTGTTTCTGCTGGCCGTTCCCGCGATGGACATCACGCAGTATCTGCGGCTCATCTCCGGTCTGGCGCGGCTGGCCAAGGCCGGCCCGCTGGTGAAGCAGCTTCACGCCGCGCCGGACGCGTCGCAAATCATCGAACTGCTCCGGCAGGTTGAACTCAAAGCCAGTCCGAAGCCCGCCCCGTCCCGGAGCGAGGCCGCCCGGCCCGCGACGGGCCTTTTGACGGAACCCTGATTTTCCCGCCATGAACCTCGCGCTTCCCTTCCGGCCAAAACTGTTCCAGACGCTCAAGGATTATTCGCAGGCGCAGTTTCGCGGCGACTTTCTCGCCGGCCTGAACGTGATGGTCATGGCGTTTCCCTTGTCGGTCGCGTTCGCCATCGCCTCGGGGGCCAAGCCGGAGCAGGGTCTGTTCACCGCCATCATCGGCGGGGCCATCATCGCGGCTTTGGGCGGCTCGCGCGTGCAGATCGGCGGGCCGACCGGCGCGTTCGTCGTCATCACCTACAGCGTGCTTCAGGGCTTCGGGCTGAACGGGCTGCTGCTCTGCACGCTGATGGCGGGGGCGATGTTGTGCGTGATGGGCTTCGCGCGCTTCGGCTCCGTCATCCGCTTCATCCCCTATCCGGTGAGCCGCGCGTTCACCAAGGGCATCGCCATCCTGATCCTGAGTTCGCAGATCAAATACTTCCTCGGTTTGGAGGTGGACAAGCTGCCGGTGGATTTTCTGGGCAAGGTGCAGTTGCTCCTCACGCACCTGGACGCGATCCATTGGCCGACGGTGGCGGTCGCGGTCGGCTCGCTCGTGGTGATCGCCGCCTGGCCGAAGAAGCTCGCGCGCTACGTGCCGGACTCAATGGCCGGCCTGGTGCTCGCCACGCTGGTCGTGGGCGTGTTCGGGCTGAACGGGCAGTTTCACATCGCGACCATCGGTTCGCAGTTCGGCGAAATGTCCCGCAGCCTGCCGGCGTTGCACCTGCCCGCCGTCGCGGATTTTCAAGTCGTGCGCGAACTGGTCCAGCCCGCGTTCACCATCGCGATGCTCGTCGCGATGCAGGCGTTGCTCTGCGGCGTGGTGACGGACGGCATGTTGGACGACCGCCACGACTCGAACCAGGAACTCGTCGGGCAGGGCGTGGCGAATCTCATTGGCCCGTTGTTCGGCTGCATCCCCGTGACCGGCGCGGTCGCGCGCTCCATCGCCAACGTGCGCGCCGGCGGCCGCACGCCCGTGGCGGGCCTCGTGCATTCGGTGCTGCTGCTGGCGCTGCTGCTCGCCGCCGCGCCGCTCGTCAGCCACATCCCGCTCGCGACCTTGAGCGCAATCCTCGTGATGGCGGCCTACCGGATGGTTTCGTGGAAGCAGTTTCTCCGCCTCGCCCGCTGGCCCTTCAGCGACTCGTCGGTGTTCCTCGCGACGTTCACGCTCACGGTGCTGGCTGACCTGACGCTGGCCGTCGAAGTCGGCGTCGTCCTCGCCGCGCTGCTGATGGTCAAGCGCGTATCCGAGACCACGCAGATCACCGCCGTGGACGAGAGCACCGAGACGGAGGGGTCGCACCATTCGCTCATCGGCAAGCAGGTGCCGGACGGCGTGCTGATCTTCCGCGTGTTCGGCGCGTTCTTCTTCGGCGTGGTGGACAAGCTCGACGACGAACTCAAGCGCGCCAAGCAGGAGCCGGAGGTGCTGATTCTGCGCGTGCGCAAGGTGCTCGCGATGGACGCCACCGGGCTGCAGGCGCTGGAGGACCTGCTCGTCAAACTGCGCGCCAAGGGCAAGCACCTCATCCTCAGCGCGCCGCACACGCAGCCGCTGATGGTGATGGAGAAGGCCGGCTTCCTCGACCGCATCGGCCACGAAAACGTCTGCCCGCATGTGGACGCCGCGCTGGCCCGCGCCCGCGAAATCCTCGGCCTGCCGCCCGCGCCGGAAACCGACCCGCTCCACGAGGAGCGGCAGAAGCTTGAGGCGGCCCGGCATGAACTCACCAGCGCCGTCGAGCGTGTCAACCGCGCCTTGGGCACGCCGTCGGGTGCCGGCAACGGCCGGGCACCCACCGAGCGAAAGGCTGTGCAGCCAGCAGAAAAACCATGAACGCACGACAGGTCAGCGGCGCGATGGGTAGCTCGACATTCCAATGTCGAGAGGCGGGCACCGGCGGCCAAGATTCGACATTGGAATGTCGAGCTACTTTGGGTGCGGGTGTCAGCCAGCGCGCCGGTCGTTCAGCGCGCCGCGAAAGTTCTGCTCGATTCTGGATGGAAAGGAGCTTCCCATAGGTCGCAATGAGCGCCGCCTCGCTGCTGTGGCTCGCCACCGGAGGGATGCTGGTCAGCATCCTCGCCGGTCGCGGGGCGGAGCGCGTGTGGCTGGCGGCCACGCTGGCGGGCCTGGGCGCGGCGCTCGCGGCGGCGGTGACGGTGCTGGCGGGCGGGGCGGATTGGGCCTGGCGCGGCAGTTTTCTGGTGGGCGGGGAGCCGCTGCAATTCCGGCTGGACGCCATCAGCGCCTTCTTCCTCGTCCTGCTGTGCGTCGTCGGCGGGGCCGGTGCGGTCTATGGGCGCGAGTATTGGGCCGCCGCCCGGCACCCGCGTTCCGCAAGCTCGGGTCGGGTCTGGTGGAGCGTGCTGGTGGCCAGCATCGGTTTCGTGCTGCTCACGGCGAACGGCCTGCACTTCCTCATCGGCTGGGAGCTGTTCACGCTCGCCGCCTATTTCCTCATCACGCTGGAACGCCGCCGGCCCGAGGTGCGCGCGGCGGGCTGGCTCTACCTCGGCGCGTCGCACGCGGCGGTGCTCGCGCTCTTCGTCTTCTTCGCCACGCTGGCCTCGCGCACCGGGAGCTGGGAACTCGGCCCGATGAATGAACGCGCCGAACTCGCGCCCCTGTTCTGGCTCGCGCTGTTTGGCTTCGGGCTGAAGGCCGGTTTGTTCCCGTTGCACATCTGGCTGCCCTCGGCCCACGCCAACGCGCCGAGCCATGTCTCCGCCATCCTGTCGGGCGTGACCATCAAGATTGGCATCTACGGCCTCGTGCGGTTCAGCGGCTGGCTGCCGGTGCCGGCGGCGGCGGGCTGGGTGGTGGCGGCGCTCGGCGTGGCGAGCGCGGTGCTGGGCGTCGCGTTCGCGCTGGGCCAGCACGACCTCAAGCGCCTGCTCGCGTATCACAGCGTCGAGAACATCGGCATCATCCTCATCGGCCTCGGGTTTGCGCTGGTGGCGGTGGGGCAGGCGGACGCGACGTGGGGCCAACTCGCGCTGGCCGGTGGGCTGTTGCACGTCTGGAACCACGGCTTGTTCAAGGCGCTGCTGTTCCTCGGGGCCGGCTCGGTGCTGCACGCGACGGGCACGCGCGAGATGAGCCAGCTCGGCGGGCTGTGGCGGACGATGCCATGGACGGCGTCGCTCTTCGCGCTCGGCGCGGCGGCCATCTCGGGACTGCCGCCGCTCAACGGGTTCGTCAGCGAGTGGCTCGTGTTCCTCGGCCTGTTCGACGCCACGCTGGCGCACGGGCCGTCGGCGTGGGCGGCCATCCCGGCGGCGATTGCGCTCGGCGCGACGGGCGCGCTGGCGCTCGCGTGCTTCGTCAAGGTCTGCGGGGTCGTCTTCCTCGGCGCGCCGCGCTCGCCCGCCGCCGCCCACGCGCACGAATGCGGCCCGGCGATGCGCGGGGCGATGCTGGTGCTGGCGGCGGCGTGCGTGGCGATTGGCGTCGCGCCGGTGCTTTTCTGGCCGGCGGTCCTGCGCGCGGTGGGCGCGTGGCGGCCCGCGTGGGTGAGCTTGGAAACGCCGCCGCCACTGGTCGCGCTGGGCCTCGTCCAACTCGCGCTGGCGCTGCTGGCGACGCTCGCCGCCGTGTGGCTGTGGCAGCGCGTGCGCGGTCGCGGGCTGTCCTCCGGCTTGACGTGGGATTGCGGCTATGCGACGCCAACACCCCGGATGCAATACACGGCCGGCTCCTTTGCGGGCATCATCACCGAATGGTTCGCGTGGATTCTGCGGCCGGAGCGGCATGAGCATCGCCCGCAAGCGGTGTTGCCGGCGGGCGCGAGTTTCACCCAGCACACTCCCGAGACCGTGCTCGAACAACTCGTCGAGCCGGTGGGCGACATGGTCATGCGTGCTTCCGCCTCGGCGCGTCGTCTCCAGCACGGGCGCGTGCAATCCTACCTGCTGTATCTGCTCCTCGGGCTGGCCGCGCTGGCGGGCTTGATTCTGTTGGGAGGCGGGCAATGAAGGCTGTTCAGAGCGTGATTTGGCTGGATGACCGGGACACGGCAACGCGTGTCTCCTCCCTCTCCCTTCATCGGATGAGGGGAGAGGGCCGGGGTGAGGGGTTATGTGCGTCGGCGTTGGTGGCCGCACCCCTCATCCGGCCTTCGGCCACCTTCTCCCCTCCTCCGAGGAAGGGAGAAGGCGCGTATCGTGCAGCTCGGCGGGCACTTCACCGGCCGGCATTCGGGAGCAGCAGCAGGCGGATTTTTCTGCGGCCATGTATCTGAACCTCATTCAAATCGCGGAGTCGTTCGGCGTCTCGGAGGCCGTCGTGGAAGGCTGGATTCGCAACGAGGGCCTGCCGCACACGCCCGACCGGGGCCGGCTCCTGTTTGACCGCGCGCAGGTCGCGGACTGGGCGGCCAAGCGCGGCCTCGCGGCGCAGGCGGGCTTTCTCGCGCCGGCGGCGTCCGCGCTGGGAACCAGCCTGCGGCTTGGGCCGTTGCTGCGCGCGGGAGGCATCTGGCGCGACGTGCCGTCGGCGGAACTGCCGGCGACGTTCGAGCGCATCGTGACCGCGCTGCCCGGCGCGACCGCACCGGTCCGGCAACTGCTCGGCCAGCGGCTGCGCGCGCCCGGCGGGGTGACGATGGCTCCGGTCGGCGGCGGTCTCGCCCTGCCGCATCCCAGCACGCGCATCACGCTGGGCCGCGACGCGGGCACAGTGGCGTTGCTGCTGCTGCGCGACGCGCTGACTTTGGCCGAGGGCGCTCCCGATGGCGTGCCCGTCACCCGGCTGTGTTTCTTCATCGCGCCTTCGCCGCGGGCGCATCTGGACTTGCTCGCGCGCCTCAGCCGGGGACTTGGTCGTGGGCCGCTGCGCGAACTGGTCCTCAAGGGCGCGACCGACGACGAAATCTTTGCGGCCGTGGACGCGCTGGATGACGCGCTGGCAAGCGCGCCGAAACCGGAGGTGAAGGCGTGATGGCCGGGCCGCTCCTGCTGCTCGCGTTCGTCGCCCTGGTGACGGCCATCCTCGTGGGCGTGCGTTCGTCGCGCTGGTGGCTGGGCCTGACCGTGGCCGGCGCGGTCGCCGGGCTGGGCGCGGCGCTGACGGTCCTGCTCGGCGCGGCGGACTGGGAATGGCGGAGCGAACTTTCCCTCGGCGGCGAACTCATTCACCTGCGGCTTGATGGCGTGAGCGCGCTGTTCCTCGCGCTGCTGTCCGTGGTCGGCGGGACCGGGGCCGTGTATGCGCAAGAGTATTGGTCGGAGCAGCATTATCCGGCCTCCGCGCCGCGCGGGCGCGCGTGGTGGAGCGGGTTGGGGTTGTGCATGGGGCTGGTGCTCGTGTCGTCGAACGGCCTGCATTTCCTCATCGCGTGGGAGCTGTTCACCGTCTGCGCCTACTTCCTCATCACGCTGGACCGTCGACGCCGCGAGGTGCGCGCGGCGGGCTGGCTGTATCTGGCGGCGTCGCACGCGGGCACGGTGTGTCTCTTCGCGTTCTTCAGCACGCTGGCCGCCCGCACCGGAAGCTGGGAACTTGGGCCGATGCGCGAGCAGGCCGGGCTGGCACCGTTGTTCTGGCTCGCGCTCGCCGGCTTCGGCGTGAAGGCCGGCGTCTTCCCGCTCCATGTCTGGCTGCCGTCCGCGCACGCCAGCGCGCCGAGCCACGTCTCCGCCATCTTGTCGGGCGTGGCGATCAAGCTGGGCCTCTACGGCATCGTGCGGTTCAGCGGCTGGCTGCCCGTGCCGGCGGCGGCGGGCTGGGTGGTGATCGGTCTCGGCGCGACGAGCGCGCTGCTGGGCATCGCCTTCGCGCTCGCGCAAAATGACTTCAAGCGGCTGCTCGCCTACTGCTCGGTGGAAAATGTCGGTGTCATCCTGACCGGCGTCGGCGCGGCGCTGCTCGCGGAGACGAACGGGGACGCCGCCTGGGGACGCCTCGCGCTCGCCGGTGCGCTGCTCCATGTGTGGAACCACGGCGCGTTCAAGGCGCTGCTGTTCTTCAGCGCCGGCTCCGTGCTGCACGCCACCGGCACGCGCGAGATGAGCAAGCTGGGCGGCCTGTGGCGCGCGATGCCGTGGACCGCCGGGCTGTTCGCGCTCGGAGCGGTCGCCGTCGCGGGGCTGCCACCGCTCAACGGCTTCGTGAGCGAATGGCTGGTCTATCTCGGGCTGTTCGATGCCGTCACGGGTCGGGGACCGGCGGCGTGGGCCGCGATGCCGGCGGCCATCATGCTGGCGATGACCGGGGCGCTGGCGATGGCCGGCTTCGCGAAGGCGGGCGCGATGATCTTCCTTGGCGCACCGCGCACGAAGCCGGCGGCGCACGCGCACGAATGCGGCCCGGTCATGCGCGGGCCGATGCTGTTGCTCGCGGGTCTGTGCGTGCTGATTGGCTTGTCGCCGGTTTTGTTCTGGCCGGCGGTGGCGCGCGCGGTGGGGAGCTGGCGTCCGGCGTGGGCGGTGGCGGAAGCGCCCGCGCCGCTGGCGATGCTTGGCGCGGTTCACGTCGTGCTGGCCGTCCTGATGGTTGCGGCGGCGGTGTGGCTGTGGCGGAAGGCGCACGCCCTCGGCCTGCGTCGCGGCCTGACGTGGGACTGCGGCTACGCGACGCCGACCGCGCGGATGCAATACACCAGCGCGTCCTTCGCTGGGATTGCCGGCGGCTGGTTCCGCTGGCTGCTGCAACCGGAGCGAACCCTGCGGCGACCGCGCGGGCTTTTTCCGGCGGAGGCCATCCGGCTGGAACGCGTGCCGGAAACGGTCTTGGAGAAGCTCCTCGGGCCGGTCAGCGTGGCCGTGATGCAGGTGTCCGCCGCCGCGCGCCGGCTGCAGCACGGCCGCCTGCAAAGCTACGTCGTCTATGTGGTGGCCGGGCTGATGGCCTTGGGCGTTCTGGTCCTGCTGGGAGGCGCGCCATGATGCTTGTGCTCGATCTCATTTTGCGGCTTGCGCTGTGGCTGCTGCTCGCGCCGCTGCTGCCGGGCCTCATCAACCGCGTGAAGGCCTGGGTGGCGGGCCGGCGCGGGCCGCCGGTGCTGCAGCTCTACTACGACCTCGCGCGGCTGTGGCGGAAGGGCGTGGTGATGAGCACGCTGGCGTCGCCGGGCTTCGTGGCCGGGCCGGCGGTGGCGTGGGTGGCGCTGACGGGTGCGGCGCTGCTGATGCCGCTCGGTCCCGCCGGGGCGACGGTCAGCTTCCGGGGCGACGTGCTCATGCTGATTTACCTGCTGGCGCTGGCGCGGTTCTGCACGGCCTGGGCGGCGATGGAAACCGGCTCGGCGTTTGAGGGCATGGGCGCGGCGCGCGAGGTGAGCTACGCCGTGCTGGCGGAGGCGGCCATCATCACGGCGGTGCTGTCGTTGAGCGTGCAGACCGGGAGCGTCTCGCTGGTCACGATGCTCGCGCCGTCGGCGGGAGCCGGCGCGGTGCTGCTGGCGGCGGGGTTGTTCACGGTGCTGCTGGCGGAAAACTGCCGCGTGCCGTTCGACGATCCCAACACGCATCTGGAGCTGACGATGATCCACGAAGTCATGGTGCTCGATCACAGCGGGCCGCCGCTCGCCGTCATCTTGCACGGCGCGTCCATGAAGCTGCTGCTGTTCGCCGTGCTGCTGGTTCAGGCGGTGCTGCCGATGGGCGACATGTCGCCGCTGGCCGCGACCGGCGCACTGGCTGGCGGCGTCTTGGCGGTGACGGTCGGCGTGGGCCTGATCGAATCGCTCATCGCGCGGCTGGCGTTCCGCCGCGTGCCGCTGCTGCTCACGACGGCGTTTCTCCTGTGCCTGTTTGCGCTGCTCGTGGCTTGGAAAGGCAACCGCGTATGAACGAAACCCTGAACCTGTTCATCGGTCTGGCAATGGGCTTGAACCTGCTCGCGCTGGGCAGCAGCCGGCTGCCGTCCGTCATCCGCGCCATGTCCCTCCAGGGCATGCTGCTGGGCCTGATGCCGCTGATCCTGGAGCACGAGCATCTCGACTGGCGCGTGTGGCTGGTGTCGCTGGCCACGGTCGCGGGCAAGGGCGTGGTGATTCCCGCGCTGCTGGGGCGGGCGATGCGCGCGGCGAACATCGAGCGGGAAATCGAGCCGTTCATCGGTTTCGTGCCGTCGCTGCTGCTGGGGGCCGCCGGCACCATCGCCGCCGTGGCGCTGTCGCAGGCGCTGCCGCTGCTGCCGGAGCACGCCGGACTCCTGCTGGTGCCGGGCGCGATCGCCTCGGTGCTGACCGGCTTCGTCCTGCTGATCGGGCGGGCCGAGGCCATTTCCCAGGTCTGCGGTTATCTGATTTTGGAAAACGGCATCTACCTCTTCGGCCTGCTGCTGATCCACTCGACGCCGCTGGTGGTGGAGTCGGGCATCCTGCTGGATGTCACCGTGGGCGTCTTCGTCATCGGCATCATCGTGGACCGCATCCAGCGCGCCTTCGATTCCCTCGACACGCGGAAACTCACCGCGCTCCGCGAATGAACCTGAAGCCACCTCAGACTGAAATCCTGTGCCGACGCGCGGGGAACACGACGCGCGTCTCCTCCCTCTCCCTTCATCGGATGAGGGGAGAGGGCCGGGGTGAGGGGTCATATGCGTCGGCGCAAGTTGCCCCACCCCTCATCCGGCCTGCGGCCACCTTCTCCCCTCCTCCGAGGAAGGGAGAAGGCGCGCGACGTGGCGCTTGCTTCGTATTCCACCAGCTCGCGTTTGGAACTGGTGTCGCCTCCGCAGTTGAGCTGCGGCTCTTGGAATGAACGCCCTTCTCCTCGTCATCATTCCGCTCGTGGGCGCGGGCGTCGCGGCCTTGTGGCCGGACAACCGCACGCGGCCCTGGCTGCTGCCGGTCGTCGGTCTCGCGCACGTCGGGCTGACGGGCTGGATGTTTCTGGCCCCGCCCGAAGTGGCCGCGAACGCCTGGCTGGCCTTTGACCCGCTCGCGCGGGCGGTGCTGCCGGCGGTGTCGCTGTTGTTCCTCGTCTGCGCCGCTTACGGCGTGTCCTATTTGCAAATCCGCGCGGAGCGGCCCAACCGCGTGTTCGTCGCGCTGCTGCTGGCGGTGCTGGGCCTGTTGAGCGCCGGGCATCAGGCGCGGCATCTGGGCCTGCTGTGGATCGCGACCGAGGGCGTCACGCTCGCGGCGGTGCCGCTGCTGCACTTCAATGCCACGCCGCGCGCCTACGAGGCGACCTGGAAATACCTGCTCGTCGGCGGCACGGGCATTGCGCTGTCGCTGCTCGGTTCGTTCTGCCTCGGCTACGCGTCGCTGCACGGCGGCGGCGGCGGCGACTTGACGTTCGTCGCCTTGATGTCGCAGGGGGTGGGCCTCTCCCGCCCGTGGGTGCTGACCGCGTGGGTGCTGCTGCTGGTCGGCTACGGCACGAAGATGGGCCTCGCACCGATGCACACTTGGAAGCCGGACGCCTACGGCGAAGCGCCCGGCATCGTGGGCGCAATCCTCGCGGGCGGCGTCACGACGGTGGCGTTCACGGCCATCCTGCGCGTGCGCGCGGTCATCGCCGCCGCTGGCGAAGGCCCTATCGCCGACCGCACGCTGCTGGCCATCGGATTGTTCTCGATGCTCGTGGCGGCGTTGTTTCTGCTGGGCACGCGCGACTTCAAACGGATGCTCGCGTATTCCAGCGTGGAACACATGGGCATCCTGAGCGTCGGCGCGGCGCTCGGTGGCGCGGGTCTGGCGGCGGCGCTGTTCCATGTGTGGACCAACGGGCTGACGAAGGGAACGCTCTTCCTGAGCGCGGGCAACATCCGCCGCGCCGCCGGCTCGCCTTCGATGGACCATGTGCGCGGCATGGCGGTGCTGACGCCGCGTTCGGCGGCAATTTTTGTCACCGGGATGTTTGCCGTCACGGCCCTGCCGCCGTTCGGTCCGTTCTTCAGCGAGCTGCAACTCGTGCGTGCCGCGCTCGCCGGTGGACACGGCACCGCCACGGCCGTGTTTCTCGGCTGCCTGCTGCTGGCGTTCTTCGGCCTGACGCGCGTGGTCTTCGGCATCGTGGACGGACGCCCGCGCACGGCGGCGCGGGCGAACGGCCGGCGCTTCGTCGAAACGGCCGGCGTCATCGCGCCGCCGCTGGTGCTGCTGGGCATGTCGCTTTGGCTCGGCCTCTGCACGCCGGAGATTTTGCGCGAGGCGTGGGCGGCGGCGGTCGCCCAGCTTTTCCCGACGCCAACGCCATGAGCGCCGCCACCCCCTTCGCGCTGCTGGCCAACGCCACGAGCCTCCCGTGGGCGGAAGTGCCGGCGTGGCCGGTGGCGGAGCTGGTGCGCGCCACGGCGGAGGAACTGAATCGTGGCGGGCGGCTGTGCGCATGGTTCGGCGCGCCGGAAGGCGAGGCCACCTGCCTCGTCGCCGTGCTGGCCTTCGACGCCGACAACACGCTCGCCGTCGCACGCAGCACGCCGTTCACCGGCAACTATCCCGCGCTCACGGCCACGCACCCGCAGGCGCACCTGTTCGAGCGCGAGGTCTGGGAACAGCACGGCGTCACGCCGGAAGGCCATCCGTGGCTCAAGCCCGTGCGGCGCACGAACGGCGACGCGCCCGCCAACGGCGAGTTCTTCCGCGTGGACGGCCGCGAGGTTCACGAGGTCGCCGTCGGTCCCGTCCACGCCGGCGTCATTGAGCCGGGCCACTTCCGATTCCAGTGCGCGGGCGAGGAAGTCCTGCATTTGGAAATCGCGCTGGGCTACCAGCATCGCGGCGCGGAGGAGGCGCTCGCCGGCGGCCCGCACCGCGCGACGATGAGCCAGATGGAAACGGTGGCGGGCGACACGACCATCGCGCACGCCACCGCGCACGCGACCATCATGGAAGCCCTCGCCGGCACCGAGGCTCCGCTGCGGGCGCAATGGCTGCGGGCCGTCGCGCTCGAACTCGAACGGCTGGCCAACCACACCGGCGACCTGGGCGCGCTGGCCGGCGACGTGGCGTTCCTGCCCACGCAGTCGGCGTGCGGCAAACTTCGCGGTGATTACTTGAACCTCACCGCGCTGCTCTGCGGCAACCGGTTCGGACGCGGCCTCGTGCGGCCCGGCGGCTGCCGCCACGATCTCGAACCGGCCCGGGCCGCGCAGATGATCGAGCGGCTCACCGCCGCCCTCGCCGACACCGAGCAGGCCGTCGCGTGGTTCTGGGATGCCGCGTCGGTTCGCGCGCGTTTCGAGAACGTCGGCACGGTCTTCGCCTCCCAAGCCACTGAGATCGGACTGGTCGGCCCGGCGGCGCGCGCGTGCGGTCTGGTGCGCGATGTGCGCTACGATCATCCGGCGGGCTGGCACCGCTTCGCGCAGGCCCCGGTCGCCGTGTGGCCCGGCGGCGATGTGTTTGCCCGCGCCCGCGTGCGCTCGCTGGAAATCCAGCGCTCGGGCGAGTTTCTGCGCGAGCAGCTCGCCACGCCGCCCGACGGTGAACTGCGCGGCGAACTCCCGCCGCCCGCACCCGACACGCTCGCCGTGGCGCTGGTCGAAGGCTGGCGCGGCGAGGTCTGTCATGTGGCGTTGACCGATGCCGCCGGGCGCTTCCGCCGCTACAAGCTCATTGACCCCTCGTTCCACAACTGGACAGGCCTCGCGCTCGCGCTGCGCGGCACGGCCATCTCGGATTTTCCGATCTGCAACAAGAGCTTCAACCTTTCCTACTGCGGCTTCGACCTGTGACGCCGACCTCCCGCCATGTTCGTCCTTGATACCATCGCCCATCGCCTCAAGCGCGGCTGCGAGACGATGGCCTATCCCGACGGCCCGCCGCCCGCGCTGCCCGACCGCCACGGCGGCGCGCTCAAGGTGGACGCCGGCAAGTGCGCCGACGGCTGCGACGCGTGCGTGCCCGTGTGTCCGACGCACGCCATCGCGCGCCCGGCGGGAAAGCCGGTGGTGCTCGACCTGGGCCGCTGCATCTTTTGCGCCGCGTGCGTGGAAGCATGTCCGACGAAGGCCATAACGCAGACTGCCGATCATCGCATGGCCGTGCGCCGCCGTGAAGACTTGGTGCTGGGCAATGCCGGCGCGGAACAAGTGCGCCTCGCTGCCGCGCTGGACGAGAAATTGCGCAAGCTGTTTGGCCGTTCGCTGCGCCTGCGGCAGGTGAGCGCGGGCGGCTGCAACGCCTGCGAGGCCGACGTCAACGTGCTTGGCACCATCGGCTGGGATTTGAGCCGCTTCGGCATCCAGTTCGTCGCCTCGCCGCGCCACGCGGACGGGCTGCTCATCACCGGTCCGGTCAGCCGGGGCATGGAACTGGCGCTGAGGAAAACCTACGACGCCGTGCCGCCGCCTAAGATCGTCATCGCCGTGGGCGCGTGCGCCATCGCTGGCGGGCCGTTCGTGGGCCACGCGCAGGTCCGCGACGGCGCGGCTGCCGTCGTGCCGGTGGACCTGTTCATCCCCGGCTGCCCGCCGCATCCGCTGACTATTTTGGATGGCTTGCTGCGCGTGCTGGGCCGGTTGGAGCAGAACCCCTGAGTCCCGCGCGTGGGAGGAATACGGCGGAGGGTAGCTCGACATTCCAATGTCGAGTGCGGAAGCGCCTGGAGCACGAGCGATGCTCGACATTGGAATGTCGAGCTACTTGCCCCCCGGCGGTCATCGTGCTGCACGAACCTCAACGCAACCGCTGGTTGAGCCGGATGGCGGAGGAAGTGTTCTGTTGGACAATCAAAAGCGCCGTCGCTGGTAGCGGTCCGTTGGTGATTGATTCTGCCGGTTCCGGTAGCGCAAGAGGTAGCGCGCGCAAATCGCCAGCACGACGATGAAGACCACGCTGGCGACGTAGGCGAACATCCGCAGCGTGCGCGCCTGCTGGAGCATCTTCTCCGTGTCCGCGCGCAGGTGCCGCTTGAGCATCGCCTCCTCCTGCTCCGGCGTCATGTCCGCGAACGGGTCGTCGCGCACCTTGAGCGTGAAGAGCGGCCCGGCGTCCGCCTCGCCGAAGGCGGCGGGAAACTTTGCGAGCTGCTCCTCGTCCGGCGGGTCGAAGCCCAGCCCGCGCCAGAACTGCGACGACTCGCGCGTCCACATCCGGGCCAGCGCGTAATTGCGGCCCACGTTGCGCAGGCGTTCCCAGAGCAGGGGCCGCAGTGTGTCCGCCAGCGCGAAATCCGCAAAGATCTCGCTGTGCATCAGCCCATGCTGTTGGTGGCGCTGCATCCCGATGGCACCGATCACCCGGCCGGTCTCATCGCACACGACTTGGAACTCCGTCAGCCGCCTTTCCAGCGCGGCGGCGTCGAGCCGCTCGGCCTCCCAGAGCGGACGCAGCGCCGGGAGGTCATCCAGCGTCGCGCGTCGGGCTTGGAACTGCGGTGCCGTCATGCGTCGTTAGCGTAAGGAGCGGGCGCGGCAGCGTAAAGTCTTGGCCGGGAACCTCTGATAAACCAGAATTGGTAGGCGCAGGGCGTCGGAAACGATGCGGGAAACGATGCGGCAGTAAGAAAGTCCAGAAAAAATGTTGACTCTTTCTTGCTGCGGCATAGTTTGTGCGCCCGGTTCACAAAGAGCCGTCAGAAGTTTTAAGAACACATCGGCCCGGTTGCAACAGCGGGGCAAACAGGGCCGATGGGTTTTTTTTCCCCTGACGGGGCTGTGTGGCCAACGGGTGAAAGTGAAATTTCGCCCATGTAGCTCAGTTGGCAGAGCACGTCCTTGGTAAGGACGAGGTCACCGGTTCAAACCCGGTCATGGGCTCCAGAACTTGGTTTATTGGGCCGGTCGGCAACGGTCGGACAACGCAGCAGAGTCAAACCACTAACTAGAACATCGCAAATGGCAAAAGAAGCGTTTCAACGGACGAAACCCCACGTGAACGTCGGCACCATTGGCCACGTTGACCACGGCAAATCCACCCTCACGGCCTGCATCGTCGCAGTGCAGAACCGCAAGGGTCTGGCTCCCGCGATTTCCTACGCCGACATTACCAAGGGCGGCACGGTGCGCGACGAGTCCAAGACCGTCACCATCGCGGCGTCCCACGTCGAATACGAGTCGGAGAAGCGCCACTACGCGCACGTGGACTGCCCCGGCCACGCGGACTACGTCAAGAACATGATCACCGGCGCGGCCCAGATGGACGGCGCGATCCTCGTCGTGTCCGCCGCCGACGGCCCGATGCCCCAGACGCGCGAGCACATCCTGCTGGCCCGCCAGGTCGGCGTGCCGGCCATCGTCGTCTTCCTGAACAAGGTTGACCTCGTGGACGACGCGGAGCTGCTCGACCTCGTCGAGATGGAAATCCGCGACCTGCTCACCAAGTATCAATTCCCCGGTGACAAGACCCCGATCATCCGGGGCAGCGCCACCGCCGCCATGGCCGGCAAGCCCGAGGGCGAGAAGGCCGTGCAGGATCTGCTCGCGGCGATTGACACGTTCATCCCGGAGCCGGTGCGCGAGATCGACAAGCCCTTCCTCATGTGCATCGAGGACGTGTTCAACATCGAAGGTCGCGGCACCGTCGTGACCGGTCGTGTCGAGCGCGGCATCCTCAAGAAGATGGAGGAAGTCGAGATCGTCGGCATCAAGGACACGCGCAAGACGACCGCGACCGACATCGAAATGTTCCGCAAGCTCCTCGATGAGGCCCGCTCGGGTGAAAACGTCGGCGTGCTCCTCCGTGGCACGAAGAAGGAAGAAGTCGAGCGCGGCATGGTGCTCGCCAAGCCCGGCAGCATCAAGCCCTACACCAAGTTCAAGGCCGAGGTTTACGTCCTCACCAAGGACGAGGGTGGCCGCCACACGCCGTTCTTCAACAAGTATCGCCCGCAGTTCTACTTCCGCACCTCGGACGTGACCGGCAACGTCACGCTCCCGGCGGGCGTGGAAATGGTGATGCCCGGCGACAACGTCTCCGTGGACATCGAACTCATCACCGGCGTCGCGATGGAAAAAGGCCAGCGCTTCGCCATCCGCGAGGGCGGTCGCACCATCGGCGCGGGCCGCGTGAGCGACATCATCACCGCCGCCTAATTCAAACACTTAACCGGGGCGCGCTGGGTGAAAACCTTGCGCCCCCTTTCGTCTCTCTGAACAAAGGCATTCAATGGCGATACGGCGTTAGCTCAATTGGTAGAGTAGCGGTCTCCAAAACCGTTGGTTGGGGGTTCGAGTCCCTCACGCCGTGCCAGTGCCCGGCCCCCGGAGGGGTGGCAGAGTGGTCTATCGCGGCGGTCTTGAAAACCGCTTTGGGCTAAACACCCAACGGGGGTTCGAATCCCTCCCCCTCCGCCAAATCGGATGACGCAGTCGAAGTTGAAACAAAAGTCGTGAGCACGTTGCAAATGATTCTGTTGGGCGTGGCCGTCGCCGTGTTCTTCTGGGCATGGCAGAAGGGCCACCTGCTCCGGCTGGGCAATTACGTGGACGAGACGAAGGTCGAGCTGCGCAAATGCACCTGGCCCACGCGCGAGGAGCTGAAAGGCTCGACCGTCGTGGTCATCGTCAGCACGGGCATCGTGGCGATCTTCACCGTTGGCGTGGATTTCTTCATCAGCCAGTTGGTGATCATGCTGAACAAGTTTTAAGAACACCCCCGCCATGCAAAGCCAGTGGTTCGCCATTCACACGTTGTCCGGCCAGGAGCTGAAGGTCCGCGACAACATCGAGAAGCGCATCAAGACCGAGGAGATGCAGGACTACATCAAGGAAGTCCTCGTCCCGATGGAGAAGGTCGTGGAGGTCCGCAACCAGAAGAAGACCGTCACGAACCGGAAGCTGCACCCTGGCTACGTCTACATTGACATGGTGCTGCTGGACGAGAACCGCCGCCTGCTCGACCGGCCCTGGTATTTCATCCGCGAGACGACCGGCATCATCGGCTTCGTCGGCGGCGAGCGGCCCGTGCCCGTGGCCCGCGAGGAGATCGAGGTCATCAAGGAGCAGGTCTCGCAGTCCGAGGACAGCGAGAAGCCGAAGGTCAACTTCGAGGTTGGCGAGACCATCAAGATCAACGACGGCCCGTTCCTGAACTTCAGCGGCGTGATCGAGGAGATTGATCCCGCGCGCGGCAAGCTGAAGGTCACCGTCAACATTTTCGGCCGCAACACGCCCGTCGAACTCGAATACTGGCAGGTGGAGAAGGCGTAGCCCGCGTTGATTCCAGCGACAGCAACCACAGCATTTTCATCCCCTTATGGCAAAGAAAGTAACCGGATCCATCAAGCTCGCCATCGCCGCCGGCCAGGCGAACCCCGCCCCGCCCGTCGGCCCCGCGCTCGGCCAGCACGGCGTGAACATCATGGCGTTCTGCAAGGAGTTCAACGCGGCCACCAAGGACCAGGCCGGCCTCGTGATTCCCGTCATCATCACCGTCTATCAGGACAAGTCCTTCACCTGCGTCTATAAGTCGCCGCCCGCGTCCATCCTGCTCAAGAAGGCCGCCGGCGTCGCCTCCGGCTCCAAGACGCCGAACAAGGACAAGGTCGGCAAGGTCACGCGCAAGCAGATCCTCGACATCGTGAAGATGAAGCAGAAGGACCTGAACGTGAACAGCGAGGACGCCGCCGTGCGCCTCATCGCCGGCACCGCCCGGAGCATGGGAATTGAAGTCGTCGGTTAAACCATAACGCGGGAGGGCGCTCTGCGCCCGCATGCACCGCACCAAACCAAATGCCCAGCAAACGCCACAACAAGAACGCGAAGTTGGTCGAAGGCCAGAAGGCCCTCCCGCTCAAGGAGGCCGTCCAGCTCCTCGCCAAGTTCGAGAAAGCCAAGTTCAACGAGACCATTGACCTCGCCTTCCGCCTCGG